>ERZ773210.1449-NODE-1449-length-23305-cov-2.567097_pt1 | contig 23305 bp, 24 predicted proteins | sample MGYA00580528_ERZ773210 | MGnify/ENA primary metagenome ERZ773210 (study PRJEB29015, sample SAMEA2737769) | human gut metagenome | biome: human gut; feature: human-associated habitat; material: faeces | place: China | collected 2012 ...
TTACGCAGCCCTTGTCTTATACCGTTTTTGTTTCGCTCATTTTATTTAAGAATACGGCGATAATAACGCAGGAAATTGCCGCCTGCTATGCCCTTTGCCGTCGCTTCGTCCATGCCCCGCTGCAGTAAAGCGGCAGTCAGCTTCATCATCTCGCCGTGGTGGGCCAGCACGTCATAAATTTCTGTCTCAAAATGGATGCGCGGGGTGGTTTCTTCCAGTCCTTTACAGAGATCGAAGCCGTAGCCCACATGCTCCGGATCCGCGATGCGGACCAAGTGCTCGGCGTGTTCGCAGAGACGGAGCAGGGCCGCGTCCGCATTCTGTCCCGCTGCCTCCGGCGCTCCGGCGGCTCCTTCCCGTTCTGTCTTTTCACGCTCCGGCATCACGCCGGTCAGATACCCGCAAGCATTCAACCCGATGACGCCACCACGCCCCGCAATCTCGCGGATCTGATCGTCTGTCAGATTCCGATAATTCTCATGTACCGCCCAGGCGTCGGAGTGGCTGGCAATAAAGGGCTGCTCTGCCAGATCGCACACGTCCCGGAAGCCTTCGTTGCTCAAATGGCTCACGTCCAGCCACATGCCAAGCCGTTCCATTCTCCGAATAGCCTCTTTTCCAAGATCCGTCAGACCGCCCGGGATCTCTTTGAACTGCCCCGCCGTGCAGCAGCCCGTGGCAAAGGCGTTCCGACGGCTCCAGGTGAGGCCTGCGCCCCGGACGCCCAGATCGTAGAAGGTCCGAAGCAGAGACAGATCATTTCCCAGGGGATCGAGGCCCTCCAGGGACAATAGAACTGAGATCCGGCCTGCGGCCAGGTTCTCTTCCAGTTCCGCACGGCTTGCTGTCACACGGATGCGGTCGCTTACCGGCTCCAGGTCTTCCTTCAGGGCCGTGATTTGTCCCAGAGCCTTCCGAAGCCCCAGCTCCGGCAAATCCCGGTTTGTAAGATAAATGGAGGAAACCAGGATATTCAGCCCTGCCTCCTGAAAATGCGGCAGATACCGCTGTTCCACCACGCCGCTCTCTCCGGTCAGGCGGCGTTCATACACCTCCGCCGCCAGATCGAAGTGGGCGTCCACTACCGGATTTTCCCGGTGAATTTTTCTTGCCTGTTCCAAATACTTTTCCTGTATGAGCATATTAATTCCTCTGACCTTTTTCATACTGCGGGTTCCGATATACAGGTTTCCTCACTGTCTGCCGTAGGCACTACATGTATTTCTACAACTGCCGCCTCCAGTCAGGCAGACATGCTCCCTGTTCTATCGAAAACCGCACTCTTTCTTACTTATTCTTACGCTTCTTTCTTGTTCTCCGTCACCGCAAAGCTCACCGCCGCCGTAAACAGATCCGCGTCCGTCTCCACCCGGAAGCTGCCACCGCAGGCCTCGGTGAAGCTTTTGGCGATAGACAGCCCCAGTCCGCTGCCGCCGTCCGTCCGGCTCTTATCGCCCCGGACGAAGCGCTCGGTGAAATCAATGCCGTCGCCAAGCTCGGTAGCAGATGTATTTTTCATAACCGCCGTTGCATTTCCATCTTTTTCCACAAGCGTCAGGTACACGCGGGAACCGGGCAGGGAATACTTCAATGCGTTCTGCAACAGATTCTGGAATACACGGTACATGCGCTGGCCGTCCGCCGTGATCATCACCGGTTCCTCCGAGATAGACACCCGCATGGAGAGACCACTCTGCTCGATGGGTTCCGCCATATCCGCCAGGGTCTGGCGCAGAAGTTTGGCGAAATCCAGCTTCTCCGGCTTCACCTGCAGCTCGCCGGATGCCGCCTTGCTCACCTCAAACACGTCCTGTACCATGGCGCTCAGGCGCTCGGATTTCTCACCCAGGACACGGATGTAATCTTTCACATCCTCAGGCAGATTTTCCTCCTGCTTCAGGATGTCCACATAGCTGACGATGGAAGTCAGCGGCGTCTTGATGTCGTGGGACACATTGGCCACCAGCTCCACCTTCATGCGCTCGCTCTTCGTGCGCTCCCGGATAGCCGCCTCCATGCCCTCCTGGATGCTGTTCAGGTCCTCCGCCGCCGCTTTCAGATCACTGTCCTCCGGCAGCGACAGCGCATTTCCCATATCGCCGCCCCGGACGGCTCCGATCTGCTCCGTCAGCGCGCCCAGATCCTCGGCCAGCCGATGTACCTTCCCCACATAGAAGAAGCCCACGAAGGGAATCAGGGAGCGCCGCTGCCATTTCACCAGCTTCTTCTGCACGGGCTGTTCAAGCTCCCGGGTACTGATGCTGCGCCGCAGACGGCCCATGACGATCTTCTGCTGTCCCTGATTCCGGCGCAAATCAGTGATTCCCAGATACAGCGGCCAGAAAATCAGGAACAAGCAGGTGAAAATCCCGTTCCGGTTGGACGCCAGGTAATCCCGCGCCTCCGGCGCATAGTCCTCGATTCCATAATAGACGACCCATCCCGGACTGAAACTGCTCCAGGTTAAAAACTCATTTATGAGGATCAAAAGCAGACAAATCGGAAGAACCAGGAAGATCAGCAGCTTAATTTCAAGCCAGATTTTTCCAGTCCGTCTGGCGATGATTTCCCGTCCTGCCCTTCGCGGCTTCCGAAACATCCACGCCAGAAGTAACAAAAGGAGAGCCGCCGCCAGACCGGCTTTGCTGCGTGCCAGCTGCTGCCTTTCTGCCGCCAGACTCTCCTTCAGACGGTAGAGGACGCCGCCGTATCGGTTGGTTCCGTTTGTGCCGCTGACTACGTAGAGCTTAGGAGCCTTCGCCGCTGCCAGATAGACCGCGATTGCTTTCGCCTCATCCCCGACTGTGAAGTTCTGGTAGCCCGGCACGGCCCAGCGGCTGTTCTCCCGGTAAATGCCGTCGCCGTAGACGTCCACGGTCTGGCCGTCCTTTTCCATGGCTACCTTACCGTCGCCGTCTTTATTGTAGATCAGCTGAAAATTATACTCCTCCGCCGGAATCCAGGCCGCGAAATCCATGCCGATGCTGGCATTTTCCGCGTCCAGTCCGTCGATGTTCGTATAGGTCAGTTTTCCGTCTTTGAACACCGCGTAACGCAGGTTCTGGTCGGCTTTCATTTCCTCCAGATAGGCGTTAAAATCCGCCGTGCTGTATCCGCCTGCTTCTGTGGCTGCCTCTTCATAGCTCATGGAACCTGCGTAACCAGACGTCCACCATTCGGATATGACCGTATCTGCCGCATAAGAATCATACCGATAGCCGGAATCGCTGTAGCTGTACTGATAGCCCATCCAGTCCTTTCCCTTGAGTCCGATGCCGATCAGATCCTCCAGCCGATTCGACATGGTCGTGGCAAATTCCTGTGTTTTCTGATAGTCGGACTGCCGCAGATCCGTGTTCGAAATCAGCGTCAGCATGGAAATGAAGTTGTAAATCAGCAACGTCATTCCCAGAAAGAAGGCAAGCATGCCTATCCAGATTTTAGATTTTTTCCATTTTGTATCCAATGCCCCACACCACCTTTAAATATTCCGGTTCTTTCGGATTGAGCTCGATCTTTTCACGAATGCGGCGGATATGTACCATGACTGTATTTTCCGGCGCATAGGCTTCTTCCTCCCAGACCCGGCGGTAAATCTCCTCCGCCGGGAAGACGCGACCCCGATTTTTCATCAGAAGCTCCACGATCTTCGTCTCCGTGGCGGTCAGCCGCACCGGCTCTCCGTCTGCGTACAGGGTTCGTTCGGATTGGCGATAGGTGAGTCGGCCATTTCGGATCTCGTCCCCGGACACGCCCGCGTGGATGTCGCCCAGCATGGTATAGCGCCGAAGTTGGCTTTTTACCCGGGCTGCCAGCTCCTGGGGATGAAAGGGCTTCGCCACGTAATCATCGGCGCCCATGGACAGGCCTAAGATTTTGTCGGTCTCCTCGCTTTTGGCGCTGAGGACGATGATTGGGATATTTTTCCGCTCCCGGATTTTCATGACGGCGGACAGTCCGTCCAGGCGCGGCATCATCACATCCATAAGGATGAGCTGCACCGGCTTCTCCACCGCCAGTTCCAGGGCCTCTAGGCCGTCGTAGGCCTTCAGCACCTGATAGCCCTCTTTTTCCAGAAGCACTGCAATGGCTCTCACAATCTCCCGGTCGTCGTCTACTACCAGTACGCATTCGTTCATATTTGCTCTCTCCTTTTCCGGTGGTTTCAGGATACCCTTTCTTTCTTACGGGACACCGGAGGATTTTCTTACAGCTTTCTTACAATCTCAAATCTTTTTCATTGACCGGGTTATAGAAAATCTGTACCTGCTCGATATGGGGCGCACCCTCCACGGAAATCAACTCGCCACGCTTCAGGCCCACCAGGACTTTGTCCTTGGCCTCCATCAAATTCTGAAAATTACTCTCGTCCGTATCCTGCCAGTAGCAGCGAAGCTCCAGGGCCGGGTTACGGGTCTGCCGCCAGGTATCGGCGTCGTCATCGTAATAGTCATCCTCCTGGACGTTCTCTTCGATCCGCGGCTCTACCATGTCTTTATTGTAGGTAATGCGGAACAGCACGGTATTTTCCGGAATGCTCTCGTCGGCCTCCACATCGGGAGCCGTATCCCAGTAGCCGTCAATATTCCAGACGCCCTGCTCCGGGTCGATCTCTTTGCTGATGTCTCTGGTAACGATATCTGTCTTGCCGACCACTTCCGCGCCGCCGTAGGCCAGGCCTGAAAATTCGCCGAAGGCTACGCCTGCGCCGATGCCGGACAGCAGGATACCGCCGCAAAAGATGCCGATAGTTATTTTATGCAATCTGGTCATGTTCATCCTCCTCTGCCTCTACGGCCTCGTCTGTGAAATCGTCTTCTTCCGGCTCGTCATCTGTATCGACCTCATTTTCCAGGACAGCGGTTTTCTCTTCGGTCTTTTTCCGACGAATCAGGCCCCAGGCCGCACAGGTCAGCGCGCCGCCGCAGAGCAGACCGCCAAGGCTCATCAAGGTCACGCCGATAAGCGGGTAGCCCTGGAAGCAGAGAATCAGGAGCGCGCCAAAGCAGAAAATGGCGGCGATGGTTCCCAGTGCCAGGCAGACCGCGGCGCAGAACCAAAAGACGTTCCAGCAGCGGAGCAGGTCCCAGCAAATGTGCAGGAGCCATACAAGCAGTTTTCTTAAGATGCGGACGGCGCTGCCAATCAGGCGGCCGCAGCCCCTCAGGATGTCACGGCAGAAGCCGATGAATTTTCCGAGTATGCCCTGTTCGGAGCTAGTGTATGCTTTTCGGGAAGCTGCCGGGCTATATCCGGCTGCGCTTTTCTCTGAAGCTACACCGTCTGCGGCTGTCCTCTGTCTGGCCGAGCTTTCAGTTCCATCCGGCTGCTCCACCGGCTTTCCTACAGGCTTCTTATGCAACGGTTTTCCAATCCAGGCGCAGACCTCCTGTATCCACTGTACCAGCTTCTTTCCCGCTTTTTTTAGAAATCCGCCCGCCTGACGGATGCCCTGCTCCGCAGACTGGGCCGCGCTCTCGAAATCCATCTTTACACGGCGGCTGCTGTCGCCGTACTCCGGGTTCACATGGTAGGCCTCCAGAATCTCCGCCGCCAGTTCCTTCACCGGCCCGAAATCTCGGATGGCCTCCTCCTCGGACATGCCGTTCTGTATCTTCATGTCGATATGCTGGGCATATTCATCCAGAATATCCTGCTGCTCCCGTTCCTCCAGCACCTTCAGATGTCCCGCAAGCTCTGTCAGAAATGCTTCTTTACTCATGTTGTTCTCCCTCCTTCAGGTACTTCCCGACCTGCTGCTGAAATTCTATCCATTCCTTCGCCAGGGAATCCCGGTAAAGAATCCCTGCTGCCGTCAGATGATAATATTTTCGTGGGGGCCCTTCTGTGGACTCCCGAAGGTATGTCTCAAAATAATGTTCATTGGTCAGGCGCTTCAGCAGCGGGTAAATGGTTCCCTCATTCACGTCAATGACCCGGGAAACCTCCTCCACCAGTTCATACCCGTACCGATCCTTCCGGCGCACCGCCTCCAGCACAATCAGCTCCAGCACGCCTTTTTTAAATTGTGGGTTCATTTCATCCCTCCCGCACGTTCCTGTGTCTGATATTAGGTTACACCTACTACTATGTAATGTCAAGTACTAAAGTTTTAAGAATAGTTTAAGATAGATTTTTCTACTTTTTTCTATTTTCTTCTTGACAACAACCATCATTTCATGGTATAAATATTAAGCACGTTTGATACAGGGGATTGGTCAAATGGCATGACAGGGGTCTCCAAAACCCTTAGTGGGAGTTCGATTCTCTCATCCCCTGCTGAAAGAAGCCTGAAAGTTTGATGCTTTCGGGCTTTTCTTTTACAATAAAAGGGCTGGAATCTCTGATTTTTCTCAAAGATTCCAGCCCTTTTCCATGCATTTTCCAGCATCTACTCCGCGAACTTCACCACCAGCTCCCGCTCCCCGATGGCGCCTGCAAAGAGCCCTGTGAGGAGCTGCTTGGTCTGGGTCCTGGCTTCGGCTTTCAGGCTGTCGAAGTCGGCTTTTTCTTCTACGTCTTTCTGGGCGGCGGTCATGCCGTCCAGGACGTCTGTTTTCTTGCCCCAGTTCAGGAGGGCGGCTTTCTCATCGTAGAACTGGATGGAATCGGAATCCACCACGGTGTCCAGGATCCGGACTGCCGGAAGGGTCAGCTGCACCTCCTTGTCGGTGATCTTGATGTCCGCCTGAGACAGGTCCACGCCGGCCCGTACCTCGGCCCGGTAGGTCATGGTGAAGGACTTCTGGGTCAGTAGCGGGATGCTGCCGTCAGAGTAGTAGACCAGACCGTTATAGGTCAGCTTGGCCGTGGTCAGCTCGCTGACCATCTCCAGCTTGTCGCTGATGAAGCTGCTGGTGATCTGCGTCTCGCTCTTCGGCGCAAAGCGGTTCGCCACGAACACGACGGCTGCCGCTATCACCACAATCTCGATAAAATGCAGAATTGTCTTAAAGCCTACCCGTCTCCTAGGCCGCTCTTCCCGTTCTCTCTTCTCTCTCCTCATACCTTCCCCTTTCCTTCCGGATACCCCGGCATTTGTATTCCCATATTTTCCATCGTACAGCAGGGGCTCGATTCCCCTGTTGCAGCCTGTCTCTTATTCCTCCGTCACCAGCTCGCCAAAGTCCTTCTTTTCAAACTCCTGAATGGAAATATTCTTCTTATTCGGGTTCGCATACACGAAGGTCTTGTCCACATTTTCGATGTAGTTTTGAATCTTGTCGTTGGTGGCGCTGATGATGGCCTGGAAGCCCAGCCCCCGGATCAGCTCGATACAGCTGGCCACCTTCTCCGCATCCATCTTGGAAAAGGCCTCGTCCAGCACCACCAGACGGATGGTAGGCCGTCTGGACGCCCGTGCGGACAGATTGATGCGGTAGGCCTGGGCAAAGCTGGCCAGAAGCGCGATGTAGAGCGGGTTCTGGCCCTCGCCGCCGGAATTCTTCTTAATCATTTTGCTGAGGCCGATGACCAGGCGCTGCTCGTCACCCTCCACGATCTGTTCCATCTCAAAAGACAGGTAGGTCCGGTAATCCGCATATTTCTCCATGTTTTTCCGGGCCTCCTCCAGCTCCGCCGCTGTGGCGTTCTCCGGCGGGATAAAGAGATCCAGAAGCTCGCTGATCATGTGGCCGTATTTATTTTCATGGCTCATGGAAAACAGGTTCATCTGGTGATCCACGGACACGGACAGGGTGGACGGATCGATGTCCAGATCCTCATCCATGAACATATCGTAAAACTCGCCGTCCCGGCCCTTGCTCCGACCGATACGGAACTGGTAACGGTCCTTGCCGAAATCCAGGTTCCGGATAATCCGGTTCAGCTCATCCCTGCGCACATAGGCCTCCCGGATGGCGCTTCGAATCTTGTAGATAAAGTCCTCTTTAAAATGCTCCACCGCAGACTTGGCCTGGGCGTTGGCTTTTTTCTTATAAGCCTCCAGCTCGCCGCACTGAAGCTTCGCCAAAAGCTTCTCGTAATCCCCATTGTCCCCGGCAGACGCGGAGAAATCCCGCTGGGGATGATTTTTCAGGTAGTCGGTCCGAACCTCCACCAGGACGCTCTTCTGCTTCTCGCAGTCCGCGATGCTTCGCTCCATGGCCGCAGCCGTCTCCTCCAGAAGCCGCGCATAACGGGGATTTTTATACTCCTGTATATAGCTCTCGAAGGCTTCCTCATCTTTTTCGGAACCGCGGAGCGCGCGTTCCGCCTCCACCAGCTCCACGTTTCGGCCGGTCAGACCCGCACTGCCGCTCTCCACGGAACGCTCCTTGTCCCAGATCTGATGCTTCACCCGTTCGACCTTCGCGGCAGCCTGCTTCTCCAGGATCTCCGTCCGCTTCGTCTTCAGCTCTTCCACGATACCGGAATTCAGCTCCTCCATCCGGTTCTTCAGCTCCTGAAGCTCCTTCTCCTTCTGCTGTTTTTCCTTCACATCATCCAGCAGGCTCCGGTATTCCTCCGTGGCGTCGGCCAGATATTCATGGGCCAGAATTTCAGATGCCAGATCTTCTGTCTTCTTAAACTGTCCGATTTTGTCAGTGAGCTTCTCAAGCTGAGCGGAAAGCTCCTTCTGCCGCTGCTGCTTACTCTTTTCGCCGATGTAGGCGAATTTCGTGTAATTATCGGGATTCAGGCGGCGCAGCTGATAGTTCTGATACAGGCGGCAGTCCGCGGTCACGCCGATGCGGCATCCGCGAAGCTCCTCGGTATTCTCGCATTTCTGCACATTTCCCAGAAGGAAGTCCACGTAGGCCTTCACATAAGCCTCGCCCGCCTTCACCTCCGAAGCCAGCGCCTCAGGCTTCACATGCTGCTCCTCCTTCATCAAACGCTCCGGATCCCCGCCAGTATTTCTTCGGATCCAGGGTTTCATAGATGGCCATGGCTTCCTTCACGTACTTCGGCTCCACGATCAGGGCCAGCTTGTTCCAGGCCAGGAAGCCCTCGACGGCGTTGCGCCATTTCTCATCACGAATCTCCAAAAGATCCGCCAGAATCCGCACCTGCACCCGCCTGCCAAGGCTCTCGTACAGCCGACGCTCTATTTCCGCCCGGGCAAAGGTCAGCTCCTTCGGGTAGGACGTCTTGCCGGAACGCAGCTCCGCAAGCTCGCTCTCAATAAGCTTCGCTTCCTTCCGAAGCGTCCGCATCTCAGACGCCGCCTCACGCTGCTCTCCGTCCGCCTCCTCATGTACCTCGGCCAGGGATTTTTTCAGCCGCGTGATCTCCTCCGCCGTAATTCTGCCGGTCCGGAACTTCTCAATGTCGTTCAGGGCCTGATTGGAGACGCTTTCCACATCCTCCCAGGCCTCCAGCTTCACGGCCAGAGCCGTCCATTTCTCCTCGCTGCGGCCCAGACGTGCATAGGCTTCCTCCAGATTGCGCAGCTTCTCTTCCAGCAGCGCGTAGCCTGTATCGGTCAGCTGTATGTTGATCTCATGGTACTGCTGCTCCAGATCGGCTGCCAGCGCCTCATTTTCCTGTTCTTTTTCCTTCAGAAGCGCCAGATCTGACTGCCAGAGTCCCAGCTGCTCCTGGGTTTTGCGAATTTCTTCCCGAAGCTGCAGCACCTTAAGCTTCTCCTGCCGGTAATGAAGCCCTGCCAGCTCCTCCTGAGCGCCGGAAAAGGCCTGATACTGCTCCCCGATCCGGTTCAGCTCCTCAATCTCCCGCATGGCAGCCTCGATTTTCCGGCACATGCGGCCATAGAGCTGCACGCTCTCCTGCATATCTTCAATGTGGATGTCCTGCTCCATGCAGATATATTCTTTTACAAAATCTTCCAGTCTTATGTTCATACGGAAGGGAATGGCCCGCTTGAACAGCCGCGGAAATTTCTCCATATCCAGGCCGCCCAGATAGACGTCGTAGAGATTCCGGCGGAAACGCTCGTTGTTGGAGGTGTAAAAATATTCCTCTCGGGTGAAATGCTTTTGCAGATATTCCCGCACCTCACCGGTGGTCATGGTCCGCTCCCGGGTCCGGTAGTCTCCCGAAATCATGCCGCCCTTATGCCAGAAAAACAGACGACCGATTTCGTTTGTAGAAGTGTCCACGTCGAATACCACGCCGATACACTCCTTCTCCTTTGTGGCGCTCTGCTCCATTTCCAGTACGATGGTGGATGAAAAGTTCTTATTTCTCCGATAGGAAATCTGGTTATTCTCCCCGATGTTGATCATACCCCGAAGGTACTCGATCAGGCTTCGGTCGGAATCGTCCGCCGCCGCCTTGTTGAAGAAGCCGCGGCCATCAGTGTTGGCATACAGAACGATCTGCATGGCGTCAATCACCGTGGACTTGCCGCTGCCGGAATGACCGGTGAAAAAGTTGATGCTCTCGTTGAGGCTTAAGACCTTCCGGTCAATATAATGCCAGTTATTGAGCCCTATCTTGGTAAATATTTTATAAGCCTGTGTCTGCTGCTCCATCTTCCGACTCCTCTTCCGTTTCCTCAAATGTCTTTACCAGCTCGCCCGCGTCCTCCCGAAGAAGCGCCAGATTGACGCTTGGGTAAATCAGGATTCTGCAGGCCTCGCCCATCTCCTCCAGGCCGTCCAGCAATTCCACCATCTGGTATTTTTTCAGTGCCGCAAAGGCCCGCTTCTGCTCGGTAATCGAAGGCAGACCCCGCACCAGACGGAATTCGCCGAGCTTTCCGTTCAGCTCGCCCACGGTCGTGAAGGCCTGGGTGCTGCTGGATACCGCCGCCATCTTTTCATCGTAAATCAGCTTCAGAAGCAAAAGATACAGGGTCGTCAGCTTCGTCAGACGCTCGCCCGCGCCCTCCGCGCCCCGGATATAAATGATGCCCAGCTCGTAATTCTGTCGGATGGTAATACCGGCCACGGCAAAGTATTCTGTCAGAAATTCCAGATGGTCGGCGCAGAATTCATATTCCCGGTCCGAGGCCATCCGGCCGCTTTTTTTATCATATTTCCGTTCCAGCAGGAAGGTCTGGGATAAGAGCTTCCGAATCACTGCCTGCATGGTTTCCTGTTCTATAGTGTTCCATTCCTGGTATTGTTCTAGCATATGGTTTTCCTAATCCTCTTTTTCTATATCGGTTTTTTCCTGTCTCGGGAAAAAAGCCATCCTGGGGTACCGGTACTCGCCGTTTTCCAGCTGTTCCTCCTGCACGACTACCCGATAAGGGCTGCTGCGCCGCACAGAAAGGTCGTAGGCCAGAATCAGCTTCTCGAAATCCTCGTCGTTCTGAAGCGTAATCCGGTCGGTCTCCAGTACGCCATCCTCCATATGGGAGCCGATGAAATCCTCGATCTCCTTCCTCGTAAAGCGATGGCGAATCTGATTCATCCGCAGAATATCCTCCCGGGACATTTCCTTTGGCTTCTCCTCCCCGGTCAGTTCATCCTCAAAGCGTCTGCGCCGCCGCTGCCGGTACAGGGGCTGCTCGTTCAGCACGGAGAATCCGGTGAGCTGCATACGCTCTGCCACCCGCGCCAGCTTCTCCGCCTGCTCCTCCGGCTCCCGGTCGGCACCCAGATGGTTCAGAAGCTGCACCAGCAGGCCGTGACGCTCAGTCTCGTCGCTTAAGAGATAATTCAGACGGCTGACTGTGGCTCGGATGTATTTGCTGTGCTCCCGGTCCATATTGGCGATGCGATGCTCGATGTCGTCAAAGCCGCGCTCGATCTGATCCACCAGATCCAGCATTTCCGTCTCCTGCTCCGGGGCGATCTCCGGCTCCTCCCGCATACTTCGCAAGCATCGCTTGATATCCATCTTGTAAATATAGAAATTGTCGCTGGTCTTCAGGATGTGGTATTTCTGCTGGACAGCGGTCTCCACGAAACCATCCAGATGCTCCTTCAACAGATTTTTATAATTCTTCTGCTCCAGCAAACGCTCGAAAAACTTGTCCATGTTGTGCAGCATATCCTGCAGGGCCTTGTTCAGCTTCTTCGTGTTGACCAGAGCCGTTTTCAGCATGGACAGATTTTTACGCCGGTCATTTTTAAAGGAAAAGAGCGTGGCGTACACGTTCTGGATGTAAACCTGCGTCTCCTCCATCTGCTCATTGACCAGACGGTCGAAGGAGTCGATCATAATCGCCGCGTAATCGGGGATTACGATATTGACCGTCATCGCGGCGTAATCCTCCACCCGGCGCAGCCATTTGTGGCGCAGGAGCCAGCCAAGGATACGACCCGGAAGGGCGCTGTGCTCCTCCTCGTCGGTCTCGTCCTCCTCCCGCTCAAAGCTCCAGGCGGATTCCCGGCACATGTCCGTCAGAATCTGCACACAGGCCTCCCTGCTCAGGAAATAATTGTTATACTGATATTCGTCATTGATGGCCAGCAGGGCCTCGATGTACACGTCCCGGTTACCCGAGCGGAACAGACTCCAGAATTCTGCCGGTATCTCATATAAAAACTGCACTTCGTTCTCCTTTTATGGTCGGTTTTAATTGTTATTGTGAACGCAGTGAACAATAACTCGTAATCTGATCCGCGATCATTTCCGCAGGCTCCCGCTTTCCGTTTTTCTCCCACTGAATAAACACATTCAGCAATGCCCCGCCATAGAAATAGAGTTCGTAGACCGGGATTTTATAATGGGGCATGATGCGCTTCATCATGTAATCGTTCATGGCGTCCTGGATGATGTAGAGAAGCTTCGCGTCCACCAGCTTCAGGATGAATACCGAGTACCGGTCGAAATATTTGAGTGCGTGGATAATGCTGCTCCGGTCATGGAAGCGTCCCACCTGCTCCTCCCTGCATTCGCGGATATAGCCCGCCACGATCTCGTGAAAGAAATCCGTCAGCGCGTCCTCCTTCGTCTCATAATAATGATAAAAGGTCACCCGGGACACGCCAGCCCGCTTTACGATGTCCGACACCTTGATTTTCTCATATTCCTTCTTGTCCATCAGGGCGAAAACCGCCTCGCCGATGCACATGCGGGTGAAACGGGTTCTTTTATTGTGATTTTGGGAAAATAAATTCAAAATAAGTTCTCCTTACGGATATTTCATAACAAAAATAACACCTGTACGGGCAGAGTATTTCTGCACATACAGATGTTATTATAGCACAGTTTTCACTGTTCGAAAAGCCATCAGTTACACCAGGTCGTCTATTGAAAATTATATAATTAAATAGAACTAAGGAAGCGAACGAAAGTTCGAACGTACGAACCGGGAAAGTGAGGAAAATTGACATGGCAACAGCAACAGAGAAGAAAGAAATAGTAAAGACCACTACCGATATTAAGCAGGCAACAGCCGCCCAGAAGAAGCAGTACAACAGCCTTGTGGGGGCTATTATGAAAGAATATGACAAGGTGGAAGCAAGTAGCCTTAAAATCGCCTTTGCGCTCCATGAAATCTATCAGAACGGCTTCTATGAGTATGATGGTTTCAAGAACATCTATGAGTTCGGCGCTGACCGCTTCAACCTTGCGAAAGGAACTGTAAACAACTTCATCAACATTGTGGAGAAATTTGCTCTCCGTGACGCAAACGGCGAAATCGTAACAGGTAAGGAATCCGGGCTTATCCCGGAAATGGAGAAATTCAGCTTCTCTAAACTCTGTCTTTTGGTATCTGTCCCCAGTGAATACTGGACGGAGTTTTACTCTGCAATGACTGCAAAGGAAATCCGGGAGAAGAAAGCCGAAATCGCAAAGAGAATCGAAGCAGAGGAAAATGGCGGGCTTCTGGAAGCAGAGGAAGAATCCGCTGACACGGATGTAATGAATCCCCCGGAGACTGATGCGGACGCAGAAACCGAGCAGGCAGAGGATGCCGCAGAGGACGAAAGAAAGCATTGCTTCCTGGGTGTAATGTCCTGCACTGACTTTTCTGAAATGGCTACCAAACTTTCGGATACCGCATTTGTAAAGATGCTTTCCGAACAACTGGAAGCCTTTAAACAGAAGCTCCCGTCTGGAACAGTCACAAAGGTAACAATCGGCCTGACCTACGAAAATTAAGGTACAAGCCCCACCCCGGGGCTTACCCCTTAATTCATATAGTAACTAATCAAATATATACAGAAAGAAAAGAGGAAAAACACATGAAAATCACAGCAAACATCAATGTAACCGTACTGGGTAAGGAAGCCAATATCAGCGAAAGCACCGGAAGAGAAAGCTATAAACTTGCTATCCTCCAGGGAAGCGAAGCGGGAAACATTTCCTGCTCTAAGGACGTCTTTGACGTAGTGAAGCCCATGCACAGCTACGTGGTAGCCGCTGTCTATGATGACAAGTACCAGTACATGAAGCTGTCCGCCGTAGATCTCAAAACAGAGAAGTCTATCGGTGTAGCCACGAAATAGTTCGAACGTTCGAACATTTGAAAGGGGACAGAACCATGTGTGAAACACGTGATACATACGAAGAAACGCCTAAATCGGACGTTCGCTCGTTAGAGTTTACCATTGACCAATGGGCTTTTATCTATAACGCCCTCGGCTACCTCGGCTCAACCCTCAACATTACGCAGTCCGCTATTTTGCAGACAGCTACCGTTCCCATCGTGGAAACCATTGAGGAAAGCGAAGAAATCCGCCGGAAACTTTATGTCTCCCTCGGTTTCTAATAAACATCAATTTTTTCTCCCGGTTCGATAAGCACCCGGAAACAGGGGCGGGAAAGGCACACGCTTTATCGTGCCTTATCCCGTACACCTTGCCCCTCTCCGGGTGACGCTCGAACCACAGAATCGCTCCCGGCACTGTCCGAGAGTGCATTATCCTCGGCAGTGCTTGTCCGCTGCCCTGCAAGAACTACCGCCGTGATACCCGCCCGGCTAGTATAAGGCAAGTACCGTGGACGCTCAAAGACCCGCAGAGCCTCCCTCGTACAGCCCAAAGGAGAGCAATGGAACGCATGAAATGCGGTCACTGCTCGGTTGGGATGGACAACGCTTACACGGCATAAGGAAAGGAAAACAAATGGATAAGAAAGTAGCCGTATTTATGAATCAGAAAAGTTACCGTGAACTGGATTCATATTTACATTAGCTTTGTCAGACCGAAGTAGACACCCTTACAGAAATGTGTGCGGATTCTGAAATAGATGAAATTATTGCTCAAGTAAACCACATTAACATATTGAGGGATTTTCTCTCGGCTCTTGTGGTAGTTGTAGATTGAAAGGAAAAATAGCATGTCAACATTCTTATGGATAGTATTTATCTGCCTTTGCGTCTGGATGGTAATTGAATCCAAGCAGAAGAAAAAGCAGAATCAGAAAACCGATACAAATTTTCCCGTTGTGGATACTGTAGTTCCCTGCGAAGCATCTGAAACTGACGCAGAAGAAACGGAGTAGCTATGGCAGGAATCACGGTTATGCAAGTCGGACTGGATGCAATCGACGCCCAGTCTGAAACACCTATACAGGAGACGGAAAGCAATGTACCGACTACTGAAAATCCTGCGTCAGATACGGAGACTTCTGGTGTATCTGACACGCAGGATACTGTACAGACTGATACGGACAGTAATCCGTTGACACCTGCCCCGGAAGAGACTGGGACAGAACAAACCGATACCGACGCTTCCGGCGGGAAAGAATCAGACCTCACTGACCAGACCAACCCGGAAGAACCCCTCCCGGAAGAATCGGTAGAGGAAATTCCGGACGCTACAGCGGAAACGCTATTGCAGATACAGGAAACTTTAGTGCATATAGATTCCGTACTTCAATATAATGCGTCCCTACTCATTGTGATACTCGTAATTGTATTACTCAATTATGTGTATAGATTTTTCAAAATGTTCTTCTAACCAAAGAGGAACGGAAAGGAGACGAACCATGGCTGACGTTGTAACTTCCGAAATGATGGCAGGCGTCCTGAAAGAGGTAACTGCTCTGCTCCCGGTATGTATCCCGGTAATGGTATCCTTTATCGCACTGCGTAAGGGTATCGCTTTCGTAAGAGACATTCTGCACTCTGCGTAAGCAACACTGTAATACCCATGAAAGCGGAGTAGGGCTTATGCTCTGCTCCGTTTTTCAATGCACAAAACTGTTCGAACGTTCGAACAATGAAAGGGGAACTCACATGAAATGTAAATTTCGATTCTTGTGTTTCTGTCGGCGGGGCTACTGGTTCTGTTTCGGGAAGCACGAAAAATGTATCTGTTGTAACTGCTCCGGGGACTGTGCGGACTGTGTGATTTCCCCGGAATATATGCTTACCTATAAGGAGTAACGCTATGAAAAAGAAATACCAAAAGATATTGTGCTTGCTGACAGCTTCTCTCCTGCTGTTCCTGTCACCTGTAGCATCCCTCATGGACGTAACCAGTATGACGCAGGTGGAAGCTACAAGCGCAGGAATCCCGGCGGGTATGGAACTGTTCACGTTCTTAATGAACCTCTTCGGCGTTAGCGTAGTAGGGCAAGGACAATCCGAACAGGCAAAACGCTATAATGAATATCTGGACTATCTACAATCCGTAGGTGACACTAAAACATACGATGCTTTAACAGCCTATACTTCTGGTTCTGGCGCTACTATCACAAGCGGTATGTTGGACACTGTAAAGTCCTACACGAAAGAAAAAGTCGGGGACTTATCGTCTGGAAGAATCCAGTATGCGTATGATGGCTTTAGGTATCAACTTGGTTCTTTTGATAACGTAGACAATCTTGCTTTACAGAAAGCTATTTCCGCTAATGAGTATTATTTCTTTATTGGTTCTAAGGGTGTTGCCTATAACTCTGGGCGTTGGGCTACTATGTTCAGATCTGGGAGTTTTGTCTCTGAGAATACTGGTGGGGTATCTGGCAAGCAAGTTTATATTGTTATTTGTCTTGGGTATAGCGTGCCTGAGTATAAACTAGTTGTCTTTGACCAATCGGGAAATTACGTGGATTATACTGGGGCTTCGTATGTATATCTTTCGTTAAAATCGGATGATAGTATTTATATGGGTGGTTTACAAAATCAGTATAGTTCTGCACCGTCTGCTTGGACTTCTGCTTTGTTAAATAAGGATTCTTCCATTTTTTGTTCCACCAACATTCCGTTTTTGACATATGACGGAACTTTTCAAACACTTTATAATAACAGACTCTCCTTATCAACCCTATTGGCGGGTTCGAAAATGACTGTTGTTCCGTCACAAGTAAAATCCATGGCTTCCTGGGGTGCGTACAATGAGAAGCTATTGGAAAAGCTGATAGACAAGGTAATTTCTGCAAAAGCAATCGGAAACTTAAATACTTCTGTCGCCGATGTAATCACTGCCAACACGGTAACAGACAAAACTACCGGGGATATAACGTATGCAGATACCATTGCTGACGCAGTACAAAAAGCTGTTAAGAAAGCCCTGGACGATGCCGGAATTGACGGATGGGAAGTTATAGAGGGTGGCGGCGGTACAGAAGAAAAGCCTGACCCGGACGAAAGTGAAGATACGAAATACCCGTGGTTACCAGACCTTTCTAATAAAATCGGCTCTGTAGAAGAAACCTTTAATAATGGCTTGAAAAGCATTGCTGACGCTATTGCTTCTGGTTTTAATACGCTCTGGGGTTGGCTAAAAAATATTCTTGAAGCAATCCAGACTGGTTTTAGCCAACTCTGGAACTGGCTCAGTAAAATTCTGGATGCTATAAAGGCTATCCCGGAAAATGCAAAAGAATTATGGAAAGCTAATGCCCCTATTCTCTGGGAGTGGCTCGGAAAAATCGGTGATTATATACAAGCGATTCCCGATGCTGTAGCGGACTTCTGGGCTGACTTCCAACCTACTCTTTGGAAATGGCTTGGCGATATAAAGGATGCTATTTTCTTAATTCCTGCCGCTATCGGGGAAATTATCGGTGATATTGCTGACCTCATATCCCCGCTCTGGGACACGCTTTTTCAATGGCTTGGAAAAATTCTGAACGCTATTACTTCTCTCCCGCAGACAATCGCTGACTTGATTCTTTCGGGATTGGAAAAACTGTTCGTGCCTGACCTTGCGGACGTTCAACCGGAACTTGAGGTTATCAATTCTAAGTTCGGGTGGATGGGAAACCTGTATGCTGCTTTTAAAACCAATCTTACTGCGCTTAACCCGGACGCAGAACCGCCCGTAATTTATATTGACTTCACAAAATCCGAAAGTTCAAAGTATGTCCCTGTCGGCAAACAGCTTGCTATAGATTTTTCGTGGTATGCGAAGTACAAGCCCGCAGGCGATAAAATTATTAGTGCTTTTATGTGGATAGGATACCTCTGGTTCACGTTTAAGCGTCTGCCCGATATTATTAGTGGTGGCGGCGCTGTGAGGGTTGACGAACTCCGCTTTGAAGATGCTATGGAAAAGAAAGCTAAAAGAGAAGCTAAAGCGCAAAAGAAAGGGGGTAGGCCGTAATGATTCCTGGCGGCATTTTAAAATTGATTCTGTTTTTTGTGACGCCGATAGTCGAAAAGCTACCCATTGTTTCGTTCTCTATGGATGGGCTTTCCGTAGTATTAAGCTGGGTAAATGGTGTCCTTTACTTTCTGCCTATGGAAACGGTAAATCTTATTCTCGGGCTGTTCTTTGCAACTATGATAATTAGACTTGTGGTATCGTTCCTCAAAACCTTATGGGGAATCTTGCCACTTGTATAGGGGGTGTATAAGTGCTATCGGTTGTATTCAGTATCTTATCGGCGTTTATTGAGTTTTTAAAGATACCTATTATTTTTCTCCTGCTACTGTACATCCTTTTTATGTTGATATGTGGTGTATTTTACGTTATCAGCTACAAGAAAGGCTTACGTCCCGAACCCACCCACGCAAAACACGTAAAGCGTCCGGGGCTTATTAAGTCGCTCTTTTACTATACACCGAAACAGGTAGTGGCTGACTACTTTTCCCGTCCTGCTGATTTCTTCCAACCGCAAGGCTTAGTGATTTTTACAGGCAGACAAGGCAGGGGGAAAACTATCAGCATGGTGGAATATATGCGGCACTTGCAGGACAGTTACCCTTGTGCAAAGTGTATCACGAACCTTGCTTATGAGTATCAAGACGATGCTCTTATAGACTGGCGTCAGCTTATAGATTATAAAAACGGTGTCAAGGGGGTAATAGTCGGTATGGACGAACTTCAAAACTGGTTTGGTTCTAATGCGTCCCGGAACTTTCCCCCGGAAATGCTCTCCGTTATTACGCAGAACCGAAAGAACCGCCGTTTGATTCTCGGGACAGCCCAGAACTTCTATCTTCTTGCCAAGGCTCTCCGTTCCCAGACTACCGAAGTCCGGGAGTGTACCACGATTGCCGGGTGTCTTACTTTCGTGATACGCAAAGAACCGTTTCTGGATGATAAAGGTGATGTGAAAGAGTGGAAACATCGTGGATTTTACTGGTTTGTACACACCCCCAGAATTCGGGAAAGCTACGATACCTATAAAGTAATTGAAAGTCTTGCAGAAGCAGGCTTCAAAGAACGGGTGACGCTTGATATAGGGGTGGGTGACCTGTGAGTGACCGTCCATGCCCGGCAGAATCCGGCTCGGCCGGAACTGCCCGGGCTGGCGGCCGCCTACTGGACAATAGCAACACTTTTCAGTCACCGGGCAGAATTGCCGAAAAAGTTCGAACGTTCGAACAGCTATAACGTATGAAAAAGGGGTAAAATTGATGGATTTATACAATATCAGAATCTATTATTACGAAACAGGGACGCAGTACAGGGTGTATTCTCGTCCCGTTGCACGACTTTCAGAGGATGAAAAGGAAAAGCGGAAGCAATATATAGAGTTGCATGGGAAGCCCGAAAGGAAACCTAAACTGCATACAGCGGAAGAATTAACAGAAGTTCCTTTCGCTGAACGTCCTGTTTTTCTCCGTACCTTTGAGGAAGCGGAAGCCGAAGCAGAAAGAAGCCTGCAAGTATCTTTGAACCGCACGAAACAGAACCTTATCGGGATATGCCGGGCGAACCAATGGGACTATTTCATAACATTTACATTCAATCCACGTCTGGTAGATAGTAAAAATTATGAGGAAGTCTGCATAAAGGCCGGGCAATACATGAATAATCTGCGAAAGCGTCATTGCCCGGATATGAAATATGTCCTTGTCCCGGAACTGCATAAGGACGGCGAAAAGTATCACCTGCATGGGCTTATGGCAAACTGCGATGGGCTACAGCTTCGTGTGTCGGGCAAAGTAAAAAATGGACGTGTGATTTATAATATCCCCTCATGGAAATATGGTTGGAATACCGCTACAGAAGTAACACATTCTGGAAAGGTAGCGAATTATATTTCAAAGTACATCACGAAAGATGTAAGCGGGCTTCTCCATGGCAAGCGCCGATTCTGGTGTAGTCAGAATACCATTCACGCTAAAGATGTGTGTGACGAACTGTTTATTCCAGACTATATGTCAGTGATTCATCACCTTTCCGAAAACAACGCTATCAACTTTATCAAGAAAACTCATATTACTCAGTGTAGTCGGGATATATGGTATATCGAAACTTGACGCTTTCACCTTCTGTATGGTACTCTATCGTATAGGGGGTGTAAAATATTGGATTTACAAAAGGAATATAGGAAATATACAAAGTGGACGAACCGTAGAATCCGTCTGAATCGTTTTTATAGGACAGAACCAAAAGAATTTCAAGCACCTAACAGATATTATTCTGATAAGGTAAGTTTTCTTAGGGAATTTTTAAAAACACTGTGTCGGCTTATTGCGTTGTGGCTTATTTGCATTGTAATTGCGATGATTAGTAAGTCTTTTCAGTCTATATTTGCCTACGCCGTAATACTTGGTACACTCGCTATAGCTTTTTATTTTATGTACTATGTAATACGGTGCGCTAGAGAAAAAAATCTCCGGCTTTGAAAATAACTTGCCTATTCCCCTCGGGGGATAAAGGGGGATTAAAAATCAAACCTTGCTCCCGTAGGGAACAGGGGTGCGGGAACTGTTTCCGCTGCTCAAAAAAAATAAGCCCAGGACTTCCGTCCCGGGCTTTGCTTAATCAAGCATATCGTCATATTCAATTTTTCCGCTATCCAGTAATTTTAAGATGTCTTTCTTCGTCATGTTCTCAAAATCGGGTGTAAGCCGATTCAAGAACAGCTTTAAATGCTTTAGCGTTGTTTTTGAGTAGTCCCATTTCCGTCCGAGTACTAGCTTGCTTCGTTTAAAGCTGTACATGGCTACCAAGAAACTGTAGGACTGGCAGTAGATCCATTCACCGTCATTTATCTGGTAACAATTATTGCAAATATTGAAAACTTTCATTTTGGAATTCTCCTTTCATTTGTGGAAAGGGGAGAACGTGTCTCCCCTGCGGGTTAGAACATTGCAAGCACTTTGTCTGCGAATTTATCAAGGTATTGAATCTGTACTTTGACTTTCTCCGCTTCTTCTTTCCACCAATCTACGTTGGCTTCTGGATTTTCTATCAAGGCTTCTTTTATCCGATTTTCATAATCGTTTAAGTATTCAGCTTTGTTGTCTCTTCGGTAGAGGATACCGGAATAAACCTCTTCAAGTGCCTGCGCTTCAAGAGCTTTTTTCTGTGCTTTGTTTAACATGGTGAAAATCTCCTTTCGCTTTCCTGTTTCTTTATTCTGTTGTCAAGGTGCATTAACTACAATTTACGCAAGCCACAAGCCCGGACAGGTTGCAAGGTTGCCCCCTTGCGGGGTCGAGAAAAGTTTTTAAAAGTTTTAGCAGGACGCTTTTCCCGGAAAAAAGTTTTAAAAAGTTTTCGTAGCCTTGTTGCCTGTCCGGGCTTGTGGCAGGCTAAAATTGTAAGTAATGCCTGACAAGCGGATAAGGAACAGGAAAGCGGAAAGGGATTTTCACGTTAAACAAGCACGGGAAAAAGGGATTGCAAGCGCAGGCGCTTGAAGAGGTTTTCCAGCACTGACTTGCTAAAGACCCCCGAAGCCGCTTTTGCTCTGCTCCAGAGGATGGCAGAAAGGGGTAAGTAAATGGAAAAGAAACGTAGAAAGGGCTGGAAACATATTACCGAACGGGAAAGATACTTGCTAGAATATATGCTGAAAGATGGAATGAAAGTGGTGGATATAGCCGTAGAACTGGGACATAGCAAGTCCACAATCTACCGGGAAATAAAGCGGGGAAAAGTTTTGCAAAGAAACAGCGACTATACAGAGGAAGAACGTTATCTTGCTGACTACGCCCAGAGGGACTATAACGAGAAAAAGCACGAAAAGGGGCGCTATCTGAAAGTTGGAAATGATATGGATTTTGTGCGATACGTGGAACACATGATAAAGGATAAGAAATATTCCCCGGTGGCTGTCCTGTATGATTTACATTCCCGGGATGACATAAAGACCAGAGTATGCCATAGGACACTGTACACCTATATACATAGCGGTATCTTTCTGAATGTATGTTCTGGGGACTTGCCTTATAAAGTCTCACGGAAACGGGAAAAAGAGCGGGCGAAAATCGCACTAAGGAATATCAAGGGAACTTCGATAGAAAAGCGTCCTAGAGAAATCTGGAATCGAGAAACGTTCGGACATTGGGAAATGGACACAGTATATGGCGGGAAGAACACTTCTCTGGACTGCTTGTTAGTGCTTACCGAACGTATGACACGGTATGAGGAAGTTTATCATATCAAGAGTAGAACACAGGAAGAAGTTTGCCGGGTTCTGGATGATGTAGAGCGGAAAATCGGAATCCATGCTTTCATTGAGCGATATAAAACGATAACCTCTGACAATGGTGTAGAATTTTTGGATTTCCAGACGGTACAGAGAAGCGTCCAGAACCCAGAGGTAACAAGAACAGCTATGTACTACTGTCACCCGTTTTGTTCCGGGGAACGTGGCTCAAATGAGAACCAGAACAAGCTGATACGGCGTTGGATTCCAAAAGGTGCTGACATAGCCCCGTATAGAGAGCAGATACCTGCTATTCAAGATTGGATAAATAACTACCCTCGGAAAATGTTCGGGGGAATGTCAAGCGTAGAGTTTATGGAGTTCGCGGGAATAGCTTAACGGTACAGGGGCTTTTATCGTGCCTGCTATAAGTTCCTGTCAAAGAGTGCTGGCGGCGGCACGTCGCACCTCAACAAAGAAGCGTTAAGTTTTTTTTGACAGAAAAAAATCATACCGAACTTGCTTCGGCATGATTAGTCCCAGACAAAGAGCCTGCTCTGGGACGGTTTTTCTGTCAAAAAAAATAGCTTCGACTTGAGGTGCGACAGTGCGAACCCCCTTGTTTTTCTGGTCTAGCCGTTCCTAGCCCCGCCTGCCAGCCAGCAGAGAAGCGCCTAACGGTGTAGCCGCTTGCCCGAAAGGGTTAGGCGCTTCTCTG
>ERZ773210.1476-NODE-1476-length-23002-cov-4.380355_pt1 | contig 23002 bp, 22 predicted proteins | sample MGYA00580528_ERZ773210 | MGnify/ENA primary metagenome ERZ773210 (study PRJEB29015, sample SAMEA2737769) | human gut metagenome | biome: human gut; feature: human-associated habitat; material: faeces | place: China | collected 2012 ...
CGTTGATATGTCCGTCTGGCTTTTTGTGGGAAAGCAGTACTACCGTCTCCACATGTATATCAAATTAAAACATATCCCCACAAAACTACAGATATCTAGGCAATATTATTACAGTACAAATACCGTTCGTCTAACCCTTTTCACACAAGTATTGCTTGTTACGGCAATCTCCTTTCCATCAATTTTCTCCGCATTTTATCTAGTTTTAATATTTGTTTATGCTCCCAGTCCTTTTCTATTGTCTTTAAATTAACGAATGCAATAATTTTATCAATATTTTCATTTGCCTTAAACATTTCTGATAATTGCTTAATATCATCTTTATCAATCTTCCGATAAGGAATAGCCAGTCTTTTAAACTCACTTGGCGTTAATTCCGAAACGCCTCCAGCATAATACCGCCCATAAAATTCGCATTGAGTTAATGTCAATGAATTATAAAAGCAAAATGCCATGCTCTCTTTATCATATGCAGAATCCAATCTCATATTATAAGCAATATCTGTTGTATAAAGATCTGTTTCATTTACACATATTCTTGGAATTTTATCATACCTTTTAAAGAAAAAAAGATCACCATTTCGTACAATTGGTACTCCATACCATGGTTTCCTATTTCTGCATTTATATCTGTCTTTTAATTTTACTTCCGCTGCATTTTGTTTTTCTCCAATAGTTGTCAAATATTCCATCAAAGATTTCGAAAGTAATTTTTCATCAACATGTGATAGATTCAATAAATAAATTCTATTCCCTCTTTCTCCGATTTTTTCAACTACATCTTGAGTTAATATAAACTGACCATTTACTATAATACTTTTAGCAATTGTCGGTAAAACAAACTCATGGCACTCCAATTGTTCTACCTGTTCTTTCGTTAAAATAAACTCATTATTTGCTCCAGTTACAATTCCAGGCGAGGCCTCACACACTTCGGAAACCTTCTTGTATTTTGAGTCAATCATGTTCAACAAATCAATATCTTCATCTGAAAGAATGGCATTCGTCCATTTTTTCAATGGTTTATTTCTTTGAATTTTAGAGCAATAATATGGGTAATCTGAATCTAATTGAGCATAAATCTTAAAATTAATATATGGTTGATTCTTAAATTCATTTGTCAAATAAACCAAACAAGATTCTTGTTCTATTTTTGGAAACATCCTTTCTTTAAAAGACAGAATATGTATTGTATCAAAATGTTCTTCCAAAAACAATCTAATCTTCTCTGCGTATTGAACCTGAAGAAACTCCATCGGGAGCACAAAAAAAATAGTTCCCTCTCTTTCCAAGCAAGATACCGCTGCTAGCACAAAAGCAACCCACATATTTTGCATTAAAGAATTAGGTAATTGAAATTTCTCGCATATTTCTTTTGCTTTTTCTTTTGAATTGTTTTCCATATTTTTAATATTAATGTATGGTGGATTTCCAATAATCAACTGGTACTTTTCACTTGTCTTCTCTGCAAAATCTAGAAAGTCGTCTGCAACTATCTCTACTTGTTCTAGATAACCTCTATTTTTTAACTGTCCTACCTTTTCTTCGATTAATTCTACGGCCACAATCTTTTCAATACTTTCTTCCTTTTCAAAGGCATCTAAAAATCGCCCATCCCCCACTGACGGTTCTAACACTTTGCCATATATTTTATGCTCTCTTGCCAAATATTCTTTCATGAATTGAATCGTCCTATATGGCGTATAATAAGAGCCTAATAACTTATCCTCTATCTTTTTCATTATTGTATTCCGCCTGTCACTGCCATACGATTTCTTTTCTTTAATAAAATGCTGAGCGTTTCACCTAGTTTGCGTTTACATTCTTCATCCTTTTCAACCTGATACTTGCCCTCAATCTGCAATCCCAAATAGTCTAAACGTCTTGTCTCATATCCTAAGTGAAGGGCATCGTAAAATTGTTGTACGAATTCGTCATCCTGATATGTATCGCAAATCTGAATGTAATAGTCTTCATCTCTCTTAAAAACAGTTGCTATATTCCCGTTATCTACATTAAGCAAATCATCATATGGTGGCTTAATTGTAATTCCACGTTTTCCACGATTACATGATATGCACGCCCATGCCAGATTAATCATCCTACCTGCTTCTGTCCTTCCCGCTGTTGTATCTGGAAAAGAAGCCTCATTAAAAAATGATCAACTTCAAAAGACTCTACTGGCAGAAGTCCCCACATAGCACCACAATATGCACACTTATTATTATATATTTTCGCAAATTTTTTATGGTACTCACTATTCCGCTCCTTCACCTTATTATATATTATCTTTGTCCGTGGAAACGCTAGTTTTATTTCTTTTTCTAAAGCATTTTTTTGTTCCTCTACCTTATCCAATACGGGACAATATATTGTATTTCTATAATCATTATCTCTTGCCATATTACTTGCTCCTATTCCATACTTTGGAAAGCGATAATTAATTTATCAATATCCTCTTTAGACAAATCCTCATAATCATTTATCCCATTTAAAGAATCCACTGTCTTTTCAATCAAAAACTTTTCAATTCCTTTATTGCTCTCCAATTTTTTAGAAATATTTCGAAATGTAATTACTCTCTTTATACTCTCATCTATTTTGCTTTTTAACACTCGTTCATAGTATTCCTTTGATGTCTCCGAACTTCCACTCCTATACTTTGGGATAATATCAAAGTCATTATTTTCACCATTCTGTGAAATTACCAACACCTCAATAAAAGGAAATACTTTTCTCAATATCATTCTAAATTCTTCCCCCGAAAACTTTCCTTTACATTTTACACTATCGTTTTCAAACAATCTAGAATCAATTAGTATAACGTTTGCAGAAGCTACTTCTGGAGAATCCAACAAACCTTCATAACCTTTGTTAACTTCAAATTCAACTTCCTGATATCTCACCTCATACTTATCATTCCGATAAATATCCTCTAAATAAGAGGATATTGCCTCGTCTCGGTCATCGTCAATATAAACAAGGTTTATTATTTCTTTTATTTTCATATTTTATCTCCTAACATAAATTCAATTTTAAATCCATTTAACCCTTCAATTTTTAATATCTTTCCGCCTGTATTAGCAATCGTATTATTCACAATCCACATCCCTATTCCATGACCTTTTTTTCTTGATGTTTCATGCACCTCCAAAATACGCATGGGATCAAACTTATATTTCTCTGAAAGTCCCTTCCCTTTATCCTTATACACCATATTAATATATCTTCCTCTTTTTTCAACATATATATGAATTTCCAGCATGTTTTCAGCATCATTTTGTTGTATACTATTCAATATCAAATTATCAAATATCACTCTGAAAATATCTTTAGCACTTCTATATTCTAATCCTTCTTCTATATGCAATTGAATATTAATCCACGAATAGTCCTTTTCCCAAACAAATTTTATATTTTTAAAAAGTTCATATACATTAATATCCTCTGGCACAAACTGCTCTTTTTCAGATTCTGACAACATCACATCCATAAAGGTAATAATTTTCCTATTAATTCTTCTGTTTTTTTCTAAAAGTGCCGGAACATCTCTATGCATATACTTCATATTTTCAGGCTCATTCACAGCATCCCAAAGCTCATATCTTTTTAATGCTCTAATAATGTAATCGACATTCTCGTCAATACTATTTCTATCATTATACATTTCATGTGCAATAGAAGTTGCTTTTAATCCAGAGGTGGCAAGCATATTCAGCAGACGAATATCATATTTATACCTTCTTTCTGTTTCATCCATCTGTTTCTTACTTTCTCTATTTTCTTTTTTCATCTGTTCCAATTCGTCAAGAAACAATTTCTTTTCTTCTGATGACAGTTCTGTTAATTTTTCTGGATTTTTTATTACATTGTCAATAACTTTGGGCTTTTTTTCTTCTTTTGACTCGTTATATTTATTTGCAATACAGCGAACTATGCTTTGTCGGTACCTTTCAAAAGAATTTATCCCCGCAATAATAATTGCAATAAACACTTTATAAATATCATTTTCTACTAACCCCTGTCTATTCATCAAATCAAATAATCCTTTATTTTCCTTTTTATCAATAATAACTTTACCTGACATTTGATTTTCACGAACACGCCATGAGCCTGTAGGGTGACTGGCCGCTGCTGGAGACTTTCTAGACCTTTTCCCAAATCCAAGCCAGTCTTTCTTACCTTCGTAAGATGAAATACTAAATGCATTTCTGTACAAAACAACACCCGCTTCATACCGATCAACCAATATTCTATGCTTATAAAAATACTTTTCCGCATCAAATGTAGAAGGATTTTTTAACGAAAAATACAATTCAGCCGAAAAATCACCCACATTTTCCAATACCTCTTTCCATTCTTCAAGAGTTGCTTCTTCAGATAAATCATTTTTCATTTCATCCAGTTCGTCCACGATATTTAGTTCTATTTTCTGTTCTTTTGTATCAATATCTGGACATAACTTTTTTACATTTTCTTTAAATTCATCTGATTCTATATCACATACTAGCTTCTGAAATTTTGCAAGATACTGTAGTCTTATTACACTAACGCAGTTAACGCCTAACTGTATTTTCCCAAAATATCGCGTTACAGCTTTTCTGTCTTCTTTATATTCTACCTGTATTTTCATTTTATCATCATTATAAGTTCTAGACAAAAATTCACGCAAATTACGAACTCTCGATTCTGTCCAATTGTCCCGAAGCTGCTCGATAACTATTTTTGTACCTCTTTCTTTTATCTCCTGATAAGTTTCCAAAGTATTTGTATTCCAATCAGTCTTCCACAAAACTGCTTCTTGTTGATCCATTTTCGTATAAACACTGGCTTTTGCACCCAGTCGAGCTATAGCAAATCTACCGACGCCTTTGGAACCTGCCAACACCCTCGCAGTCTCTCCCGCACCTATAATATATTTTTTATCACTTATACCAACATGCATCCACGCCCCAAGTATTTTTTGACGATTCATTCCAATTCCATTATCTTCAATTATAATCTGACTCTTAGAAATGATAATAACAACATCTAGTGACTGGGCATCATATGCATTTTTTACTAGCTCTAATATTGCAGATTCTTCATTTGTAAAATTCTGTACTCCCAGCACTTCTGCAATTGTACTATCTTCAATAATATATTTTAACTTTTCCATGGATCGCCCTCCGAATCAGCACTCAACTCTTTTATAGTAATTATACCCTCTACAAGAAATTGATATAATCCCTCATACATCTCTCAAATAAATCTAAAAATCATTTTTTACGCTTGTCCAAAATACCTCAACGCATCTTTTATCGCTTCAACTTTTTCTGGTGTTGGATGTTTCCTCGGCTGTTTCAATTCCTCTACCGCATTAGGAGCATCGTACATCGGCAAATCTAAATCTCTCTTTACCTCTGCGATATATGCGGTATGTACTTTGAAGCCGTATTTAGCTTCTATGTACTCCTTTATCATTTTGTAGGTCACTCGTTCCTTGGGCTTGTACTCTTCGGCTCTTTTAGCGATATTATCAAGCGGAACTTTTCCCTCACCCTCGCCAAACTCAACTTTTACGTTGATATGTCCGTCTGGCTTTTTGTGGGAAAGCAGTACAACCGTCTCCACATGATTTGTGTTCGGAAATTGGTCGATTGCCGCTGCCTTAACCACTTTATACCCCTGTTCCTGTAGCATTTCCAAGTCTCTTGCAAGACTTGTTGGCTTGCAACTTATATACACCATTCTGTCCACGCCAAAATTTATTATCTTCTGCAATGTCTTTGGATTTATTCCATCACGGGGAGGGTCTAAAACTATTAAATCCGGCTTGTCATGAAGTTCATCGATTACCTTCAATACATCTCCTGCGATAAAAGTACAATTATCCAGATTGTTCAAGCTTGCATTAACCTTTGCAGCTTCAACAGCTTCCTCTATGATTTCAACCCCAACTACTTTTTTTGCAACAGGCGCAAGAATCTGGGCGATTGTGCCGGTTCCGCTGTATAGGTCAAATATCAACTTGTCCTTTGTTTCTCCGATATAATCCCTTGCTTTTGAATAAAGAACCTCTGCCCCAAGAGAGTTAGTTTGGAAAAATGAGAAAACGGAAATTTTAAATTTTAATCCCAAAAGCTCCTCGTAAACATACTCATTTCCATAGAGAACTCTTGTCTCATCGCTTTGCACAACATCTGCCAAGCCATCATTAATAATATGAATAACTCCGCACAGCTTAGCTGACAAATCAAGTGCCTTTATTTCTTCCACCAAACTCATTAAGTCAGCTTTCTTCTCCATTTCTGCATCTGATGTTGTAACAAGGGCAACCAAAAGTTCTTTTGTCTTAGTTGTTCTTCTGACTAACAAGTGTCTTACATAACCTTCATGACGTAATTTATGATAAAAAGGTAACTCTTTTTTTGCACAGTAATCCAAAACACATCTTAAAATAATATTGTAATCCCTGTCTACAATCTTGCAGTTATCCACTGTTACAATGTCGTGGAAACTGTTTTTCTTATGCATTCCAAGTGCCAAAGGTCCATCCTTAAACTGGTCACCAAAAGAAAATTCCATCTTATTTCTGTAGCCCCACTGCACAGGACTGCCAAGTATTCCCTCAAACTGGTAATCTCCTTTTATTGCATTGTCAAGAATCCCCTTAACCATGTCTTCCTTAAGTTTCAACTGATTCTTATAACTCATTGTCTGGTAAGAACAGCCACCGCAATCACCGAAATGTGGGCAATTAGGTTCAACATCTTCCATTGGTGATTTTTCAATTATTTCCTTTAATCTTCCCTGAGCCTTGCCTGAACGCTTTTTTGAAACAACAAACTTAACCTTCTGTCCCGGCAATGTGCCTTTTACTGATGCTATTCCGTCTTCACCACAATCAACTTCCCCCTTGTTTGGAAAAGCAATTTTTGTAACTACTCCTGTATATTCAACGCCTTTTTTCATCTTTTCTCCTTTTAAAACAACTTTAGCCCAAACAAAGCAGTCGCCGGATTCTACCAACTACTACTCAGCTTGGGCCACTTTTTGTTGTTTGCTTTTTAATTTTTATTCTTCTTCAAAATCGTCTTCATCTTCGTCTTCAAAGAGATCTTCGAAATCATCTTCAAAGTCATCATAATAATCTCTGTTAACGAATCTGTAGATTGCATATGCGGCACCTGCTACTGCTGCTACTGCTGCAATTACTGCCAAAACGATTGCAACAATCTTCTTTGTTTCTTTCTTCTCATCGTCTTTTGTTAAGATTTTTCCAATCTTTACGCCCTTAATTAAATCGTCCATTTCTGTCACCTCGTTTTCTATCTGATTGATAATAGATTCAAAATTTATACTTATTGGTATTATACCAAAAATCAAATACATTTACTACAGTTTTTTAAGTTTTGCAAAAGATGCCATCATAACTTTTTGACCTGCTGTGTCAAACTCAACTGTTACCTGATAATCTCTTGGTCCGTCCTCCACGCCAAGCACTGTTCCGTCGCCAAATTTTGTATGATGAACTCTGTCGCCAACGCCATAATCAATGTCTGCCTTTGTTACAACAAACTGCTTTCCAAAGCCCGGCTTAGTTGACGGATTGCCATATGCAGGCTTCTTTGCCATTGTTCTATAAGCGTTTTTGTGTTCATTTGCAGCAAAATTTCTTGAACCGCCGTAAGATGAACCCATATAGCCTGAGCCACCATGATTTAAGGAGCCTTCATAGCCGCCGAAACCACTAAAAGATGGTTTCTTCTCAAAACCTGCTGCAACTCTATCCGTTACATTTTTGCTGTTTACAAGGCTCATTGGAATCTCTTTTACAAATCTTGAAATAATATTGTACTGAGTCTCCCCTCTTACCATTCTACGCTTTGCGTAGCTTATTGTTAGATGCTTCATTGCTCTTGTTATTGCAACATAGCAGAGTCTTCTTTCCTCTTCCAGTTCTTCCGGATCATCTGACATAATGCTCATATATCCCGGGAATAATCCGTCTTCCATTCCGCAAAGAAAAACATTAGGAAATTCAAGTCCCTTTGCACTGTGAACTGTCATTAAAACAACATAACTGCTGTCTTCATCTAAGTTATCAATTTCTGAAACCAAAGCAACTTCTTCCAAAAATTCTGCAAGACTTGGATTGTCTGTATTCTCCTCGTATTCAGTTACTTTTGTTATTAATTCATCAATATTTTCGATTCTGCCATTGGCTTCATCTGTGTTTTCTGCTGCAAGTTCTGCCACATATCCTGTCTCGTTTAACACTTCGTTAACTAACTCTTTCAAAGACATACTCTGTTGCTGGTATTTGAAATTCTCAATTAAATCAGTGAATTTTCTTACCTTTGTTGCTGCTCTTTCAAGCCCCGGAATGTTTTCAACTTCAAGCAATGACTCATACAAATTAAAACCGTAAGCTCTTGCAAAATCCTTAGCCTTAGTAACTGTAGTTGCACCAATGCCTCTCTTTGGCACGTTTATAATTCTTTCTACAGCTATGTCATCTGTTGCATTGCAGATAATTCTAAGGTATGCCAAAACGTCTTTGATTTCTTTTCTCTGATAGAAGTTCTGTCCGCCAATGATTTTGTAAGGAATATTTCTAAGCAATAATTTTTCTTCCAATGCTCTGGATTGGGCATTTGTTCTGTACAAAATCGCGTAATCACTATAATCTGCCCTTCCAAAATCCACATTCTCCTTAATTGTTGAGGCTACCATATCTGCCTCTGCGTAAGCGTCTTCAGCCTGATACAAATCTATTTTTTCACCCTGTTCATTGTCACTCCAAAGTGTCTTGTCTTTTCTACCTTTATTGTTGTGAATAACTTCATTTGCCGCATCAAGAATAGTCTTTGTTGAACGGTAATTCTGCTCCAGCTTAACTACCCTTGCATTGTTAAAGTTTTTCTCAAACTGAAGAATATTGGAAATATCCGCACCTCTAAATTTGTAAATTGACTGGTCATCATCACCTACTACGCAAAGGTTCTGATACTTAGAAGCCAGCAGTTTAATAAAAGCAAACTGAGCTCCGTTAGTATCCTGATACTCGTCAACCATAATGTACTTTAATCTTTCCTGATAACTTTCCAAAACTTCTGGACATTTTCTGAACAACTGAACTGTTTTCATTATAAGGTCATCAAAATCCAACGCGTTATTCTTCTTCAAAGCTTCCTGATAATTATTGTAAATTTTTGAAAGATTAAGCAATTTAAAATCTGACTGTGCCATCTGGGCAACCTCGCCTGTTGTTACAAGCTTGTTTTTGAAATCAGATATTTTTCCAAGAACTGCGTTCTCCTTATACATCTTTGGATCAAGATTAAGATTCTTGATTACGTCCTTTAAAAGTTTCTTCTGGTCTTCTGTATCGTAAATAGTAAAATCGTTACTATATCCTATTCTGTCAATATATCGTCTTAAAATTCTTACGCAGGCTGAGTGAAAAGTACTTACCCAAACCTGTTCCGCACCAAAACCTACAATCTTATTTACACGCTCACGCATCTCACCTGCCGCTTTGTTTGTAAAAGTTATTGCCATAATGTTGTATGGCTGAACGTGTTTTTCTTCTATTAAATATGCAATTCTATGAGTCAGCACCCTGGTCTTTCCGGACCCTGCACCTGCCAATATAAGCAATGGTCCTTCCGTATGATAAACTGCCAACTGCTGCATATCATTTAATGTTTCGTATATATTATTCATAAATTCCATCCTTACCGGTAATTACAATTGTTTAATTTGTTATTATGATTACGTTAATCGTAACCTGTTTCCAATTTTCATAATCATTTACACTGCTAAAATATTTTAACATATTCCATTCTAAGAATAAAGACACCTTTAATTTTGTTTTTTATTATATTTGCTTGTTTCAATTTTATATTCCAATTCCTGTATTCCATGATTTTATATAGATTTTTTTATTAATATTTTATCTTGTGGTTTTTATTACTACGTGTTATCCTTGTAGTATCAGATAATAAATTATTTATGGAGTAGGACAATGCAATCAGAAGATTTAATTAACCAGGTTTTAGAAGAAATGGAATCATTTAACATTGATGATATTCCTAACATAGATTTATATATGGATCAGGTAACAACATATCTTAATGGAAAATTCAACACATCCAAAAGACATGATGATGACAAGCTTTTAACAAAAACAATGATTAACAACTATGCTAAAAGCCGCCTGTTGCCTCCTCCTGAAAAAAAGAAGTATTCAAAAGATCACATGATTATCTTAATCTTAATCTTTTTCTTTAAGAATGTTATATCTATAAACGATATCCAGACTATTGTAACTCCACTTCTAAAGGATTATTACAATAATGATGACATTCCTAATTCATTAGAAGATGTAACTAACGCTTTCTTAAATCATGTTCAGAAAAGCGACCTTATTGAGCCTTTGATTAAAGAATTTAAAAATTCTCAGAACATCTTTGGTGACTTAGAAAGCTCTGACCGTGAATCAATTGAAACAATTGGGCTAATTGCCACATTAAGCTACGATATGTATATTAGAAAAAGACTTATTGAGAAGCTTATTGATTCTTTGCCTAGTTCAAAGGGTGATACTGGCAAAGATAAGAAATAAATTGTAGTGTTCCACGTACTTTTTCTGCACCGTACCCAGACATATTCAAATCTTCTGTTTTTGGGGTACGATTTTATTTTATGTAAACTGATTATATCACTTATTCTTGCTTTAAATACGTTTTTGTCACATATTGATCTTTATTCTATGTATTATATTAACCAATATGTCACTTATACTATATTTTCTTCAATATTTGTACCCCGAAAATTACACTTCCTTTAATTTTCGGGGTACACTCTATTAAAATTATAATTTTCTCCGTGTTATGTTAACCAAACATATTCAGAATATTCAAATTAACTGTATTTCAAAAAAATAAATCATACGCAGTTAACATGCTACTTATAACAAAATGTTGTGGTTATTTCATAATCCGCTATTCCGATTTCCTGTAGATTAGTAAACACTTCACATTCTATCTTATATGTTAATCCTTCAATCATATTATAATTAGTAAGACTTACTCCTATTCGCACTTTACTTCCTGGTGCTAAACTTATCGGTGGTCTCCTAGAATTAAGAATTTCTTTTTTGCTTACATACTCTTTCTTCTCACCATTCTTGACAATTAAATAGTATGGATATGCCACAAAAATACATTGGTCTGACTTATTATTTAATTCAAGCTTTACATAATCTTTATTACCTTCTACAACCTTGACTGTAACATTCTTATTAGTAGCTTTTTTTAATTTCTTTTTCACCTGCACATTTATAGTCTTTCTCTTACCATATTGATCCTTTAATGTTATCTTTGCCTTGCCAATCTTTTTAGCTTTAACTAATCCTTTTTTATTAACAGTTGCTACTTTCTTATTAGTGCTTTTCCATTTTATTTTTTTCATTGACAAATTGCATAATTTTGCACTTTTACCCTTTTCAATAACAACAGTTTTAAATCGGTTTGTATCAATTTTTACGGTTTCTGCATTAACAATATTTCCCTGACTGCAAATAAATAACATAATCACCATTACTATCACAACGCTTATTTTTGTGTTCATACTCCCTCCTAATAAAAAGCATATCTCCAGTTATTATAAATATCTCCATTTCCTGGATTATAATAAAATTTATATCCCGTATTTCCATTTAATTCTGAAGGAAAAATATGATTGACTACATATACATTTTCTCCATTCATTGGCATATTAGGATCCATATAAACATAATAATATCGCTGCAAGTCTGTTCTATAATAGCATCCACACAAAGCTACTGCATGAGCATAATTTTTTGCACTGTTTTCTTCATTATGTAAGAAACTACAAAAAACCGGTTTATGGCTTTCCATTAAATACAAAACATCTGTAAAAGATAATTTATGTTCAACATATTTCATAGATATTGCATAATACTCCCACATTCTCTTTTCCCACTGAATATTTCCAACTGGATCCGCATTGTATTTTTTCTTTAAATCATAATACACTTTCCTTGCATTACATTTAACCGTTCCGCCACGTTTATAATTAATAATGCTAGCCCCTGTTGCCGCCCAACATATTCCCTGATTGTTAATTTCTCCATTAGCAATCAAATCTAATTTTGTCGTGTATAACATTAACGTATTTTTTGTATTCTTTATAGTTTCATACTTTTTCTTATGCGTTCCTATATATGAAAAATCTGTTGTATATTCACTATCATTTATACTTGCTGTCTCTATTTCATATTCATCTGAATTTAATTTTACATTTTTTGATATATCTGAAAACTTTCGTTTTTTTAATTTTCTATCTGAATTATTCTTTCTTATTGTTTTTCCTGCATTTTCACCTGTTACTACTTTCGTTTCTTTTTTGCTATGTAAACTTAATCCATTGCCATTTGATTCAACGCTAATTCTCTCTTCTCCTATATCATTAAAAAAATTTTCACTATATAAAAATGACGTTAATTTTTTTCCTTCGTATTCTGTAACATTTATTGCTCCTATCTCTTCATCTGCTACTTTCACAAAAAATATAGAACTTTTGTTTTTTGAATTTTCCACATTAAAAGACTGACTTATTTCTACTTTATCATTCTTTTGACAGTCCACTCCTGATAAATAACCTCCTAACTCCTCAATCGCAACACTTTTATCATTCTTCTGAACTTGTCCAGCATTTACGTTTTTCATATTTGCCATTAGCAAAACGCTTAATATAGCAAACATAATAAATTTTTTCTTACTTTTTTTCATATCTTTCCTCCTACTCTCTTTCTTTTCCATATTGGATTTCTCATTTTCATTATAGCATACTTAATTTTTAAAAAAGTGGAATATTCTCTTATTTAGTGGAATATTATTGAAATTTTGCCTAAAGAAAAAGGTACGAAATCTCTATCTCGTACCTTTACTTTTTATTCATCTTTCTTTAATACTCTTTCAAGTACCATATCATACCCGTCATTTCCATAATTAAGTGAACGGTTGACTCTGCTTATTGTTGCTGTTGATGCACCTGTGGCATTAGATATGTCAAGATAAGTCTTTCCTTCTCTTAACATCTTGGCTACTTCATATCTCTGTGAAATAGAAAGCAACTCGTTTACTGTACAAACATCTTCAAAAAATGTATAGCACTCTTCCTTATTCTCTAATGTTAATATTGCATCAAAAAGATGATCAACTTCTGTATTTCTAATTTTTTTACTCATTTCAACCTCCTGAGAGATACCTTTACTTACTTTAAGATTTTATCACTCTAAAGTTTGAAAGTCTAGTATTTTTTTCTTAATGTTTTTAATTCTTCAACACTAAACTTGTATGTTGTGTTACAGAAATCACATTTTACTTCGATTGCCTTGCCATCATTAATTATTTCGTCTAATTCTTTGTTGCTTAATCCTGCAAGTGCCTTTACAATTTTTTCCTTGCTACATGTACACTTAAACTGTGTATCGATTTTGTCTGTAAACTCAACATCCATGTCGCCCATTACTTCTTTAAGAATATCTTCAGGTGTCATACCTTTTTCAAGCATATCTGTAACTGATGTAATTTTGCTGATTCTATCCTCTAATGCCTGAATTGTTTCTTCGTCTGCAAAAGGCATTAACTGTACTATAAATCCGCCTGCCTGTTTTACTGTATTGTCTTTTGACATAAGCACCCCAAGACCTACTGCTGAAGGAACCTGCTCTGATGTTGCAAAATAATAAGTCAAATCTTCTGCAACTTCACTTGTTCCAAGTGGAACCTGACTTGAATAAGGCTCTTTAAGTCCCATATCCTTAATAACTGTTAATGTTCCGTAACCGATTGCCGCGCCTACATCTAACTTGCCTGCATAGTTGGCAGGAATAAGCACGTTAGGATTTCCAACATATCCCTTTACGTTTCCGTGTGAATCTGCTGTAACTGTTACTCCGTTAATAGGTCCGTCCCCCTTCATCATAATTGTCAAAATATCCTTGTCGCCCTTCATCATAACGCCCATCATTGCTCCACCTGTAAGCAAACGACCTAAAGCTGCTGTTGCTACAGGACTTGTATTATGATGCTGTCTTGCTGTTTCAACCATCTCTCTTGATGTAATTGCAAACGCTCTAATCTGACTATTTGCTGCTGTTGCTCTTACTATATAGTCCACTTATTTTTTCCTCCTGATTTTTAATCTATATCTTTTTCAGTTTTTATTTCGAAACTTGATTTTTCTGACATTCTCTTGCCACAACATATATTCTTTCGCTTTCGCTATTAGGTTCATTTCTTGTAAATGCATCATAAACAGTTACGAACTCAAGTCCTGCAAGATTCAAAGCTTCTTTGATTTCTTCAACTGTATAAGCTCTCTGATAATGCTCCTCACTAAATTTATCATATCTATTGTCATCACCTTTAACAAAAATAGAAAGCATATATTCATTTATACAATCTTCCTCATCAAAATAATTGTCCCAAATAAAACTGCAGTCTTCTCTGTCCTCGGCAATTACTGATTCGCCTATACTTCTGTATAACTCTATTGTTTTTAAATCAAAAACAAAAATTCCACCTGGATCAAGATAATTGTTAACCAACTTAAAAGTTGTAACTAAATCTTCGAATTCCGTAATATAATTAATGGAATCACAAAGGCTTACTACTGCCGCCACCGTTCCATACAAATCTAGTTCACGCATATCCTGGCACAAATACAATATACCGTCGTTTTTTCTTTTTTCAATTGCCATATTAAGCATTTCCTGGGAGTAATCCACGCCAATCATATCGTAGCCCTTGTCTGCCAACAGTTCCGTAATATTGCCCGTTCCACAGCCCAAGTCTAACACAATACCATAATTGACACCATATTCTTTTAAAATGCTAACCAAATATTCGCACCATTTATCATATTCAATATTGTCCATAAACTTATCATAAACCTGTGCAAAACCCGTATATGCTTCCATAGTATTCCTCCATAATCCTTACCATTCTATCAGCAAAACTTTATAAACGCAACCATTAGACTTGCCAAAAATCTCACACTACATTATACTGACTATGACAATTTTAAATATGTTAAAATTATAAAATAAAAAACAGGTATGAAAGGTAAATATAACAGGTAACTTTTTATGATAAATATTACTGGTGAAATCCGTAATTTATCCGCCAAAAGGCTAATCATTCCAACGATAACTTTTATTCTTATGATTTTATCGTTAATGATTTTTCCTTTTTTTAAAGTGTTTAATCCCGAACCCATATCAAATATATATAATGTAAGACTTTCTGACAAATACGTAAAAGTAACTGCCAAAACCCTACATTACTCAGGTTACAATCTTATAAAATTTGGCAATAAGAAATACGGATATTATTATGCACTAAATGACAATCAATGTGTTTTTGTGATTCTTCCTGTAGGTAGCACACCTAAAAAAACATTAACAAATTACAGTTTTAAGGGAAAAGTTATAAAGCCCAACAGTTCTTACAGGGAGATGCTTGATGCATTCTCAAAAGACTTAAACTGGGATTCTCAATCCCTTTCAAAAATCACAGGTGAGTGTTTAATTAGCAATGCTAATTACCACCCTATTAAATATATGATTTTTATGTGGTTTGTTATAGTTATTATGCTGATTTCATTAAAGAATATAGTCGAAGCAATTATGGGAATAGTTAATCCATATCTTTACCCTGTTTGCACTTTTTTAAACAAACAGCTTGGAAAAGAATATATTGACGATGCCGAGTCAGAACTTAGTTTTGGTAATTACATACAGATTAACTCGATTTATATAACTGAAAACTATTGCATAGACCTTGGAAAAAACAAGATTTCCATACTTCCACTTAATGATATTGTGTGGTGCTACCGACTTGGAAATATTTCGCTTAATCCTAAAAGCGAAGAACCAACTTTTTCACTTCACTTTACATTAATAGATGGCTCCACAATTCTTTTTAAGAAAAAAACAAGCGACGAGGCTTTGGAGGCAATTAATGCCATCCGTGCAACAGAATACAATATTATAATCGGCCATTCGGAATCAAAGAAAAAAGCTGCAAAGGCAGTTATAAATAGTTATAAACAGAAATAAATAACAGCACCTTAGTGACATTTTACCATTAAGATGCTGTTGTTTTTGATTTTCTTTATAAAATATCAATTAATAATTTCAAAAAAATAGGCTGATGCAACAGCCTATTTTTTTGTGAAAACTATCTTCCACAGCAATATTTATATTTCTTTCCTGAACCACATGGGCAAGGATCGTTTCTTCCAACTTTCTTTTCCTTTATAACGGTTCCTGAAAGTTTCTGTTCTTTGTAAAGTTCCTTTCTTCTTTCAGGTGTTAAAAGGTTGTCCCATTCTTCTAAGTTATAAAGCCAGTCTGCCTTAGCATCAACCATGTTCTTGTATAACTTTTCAGGATCATATTCTAAGCTAACTTCTGTTGTATCTTCTAATTCTTCTATTGGATTCTCAACCTTTAAGCTTTCGTTGATTCCATCAAGGAAACCTACCATTGTAAGAACTTCCATATTGTATTTCTTTGCAAGTTCTTCAACTGTTCCCTTTACTACTACGTCAGGATGTCCAAGAATATCTTTGTATACTTCCTTCTCCTGTACGAAATAAGCACCCCAGAACTGATTGTACTGTTCCTGTGTCTGTTCCTGATTATAAGCGATTTCACGCCATGTCTTTAATAAATAATCGTTTGCCATTTTTTCCTCCAAATGTATTAATATGCTAAGCACCTGTTCTTACCTAACATTATATTTTTCTTCTCTAGGGTATTATACAAATAGTAAACAATAATTGCAATAAAATATTATTTCTACTATACTAAAAAGAGTTCAGAAAATAAGCTTTTTTAGCTTTATCGTTGCAGTTTTGTGACAGAATGGAGTTTTTATGGAAAAATTAAAACGAATCCTTGCTATATTGGCAATAATTTCACTTGTATTTTGTGCTTTGCTTACATTGGTTTTTGCACTTCTTACAAACTTTGGAGTTGGAGATTTTACTAATGCCTGGAGAGCAAGTGCATGGTCAATGATAATATTGCCGGTGCTTTTTTATGTAATGATATGGATTTGCAAGTTGTTGAAGAAACAATAAAAAAGACCTTAGCATTTAAACTAAAATTTTAAATGCTAAGGTTTTTTTATAATCCTGCAAATTTTTCATTTTTTTCATAAACTGACCAACGGCATCGAGCCGTGTACTCATAGACCTAACGGTCTATGACCTCACTGGCTTTCGCCTTGTTTCCCTCTACTATACAGATAGGCATTGAGCCGTGTACTCATAGACCTGACGGTCTATGACCTCACTGGCTTTCTCCTTGTGTGCTACTACTTATACAGATAGGCATTGAGCCTCTGTACTCATAGACCTTCGGTCTATTTCGTCAGTGGCTTTCGCCACATCAAATTTAAAAAACACGGTTGAAAAATTGTGCAAGCACATTTTCAACCGTGTTTTTTCATTTGACAGAGGCTCAATGCCTATCTGTATATGATTTCATGTCTTCCTGGTCCGTTACTTACCATTGTTACTGGTACGCCAAGTTCTTTTTCGATGAATTCGATGTATTTACGACAGTTTTCTGGTAGTTTGTCGTATTCTTTGATTCCACGTATTTCTTCTTTCCATCCTGGAAGTACTTCGTATACTGGTTTTGCTTTTTTGAGTTTTGCTGTTACTGGGAAGTCTTTTACTACTTCGCCATCGATTTCGTATCCTACACATACTGGAATTTCATCTAAGTATCCAAGTACGTCTAATACTGTAAGTGCAACTTCTGTAGCTCCCTGCATTCTTACTCCGTAACGTGAAGCTACGCAATCGAACCATCCCATTCTACGAGGACGTCCTGTTGTGGCTCCAAATTCTCCACCGTCGCCACCACGTCTTCTAAGTTCATCTGCTTCGTCTCCAAAGATTTCACTTACGAATTCTCCAGCTCCAACTGCACTTGAGTATGCTTTTACTACTGTGATGATGTCCTTGATTTCATATGGTGGTATTCCTGCACCAATTGCACCGTATGCTGCAAGTGTTGATGAAGATGTTACCATTGGGTAAATACCGAAATCAGGATCCTTTAATGTTCCTAACTGTCCTTCAAGAAGTACTGTCTTTCCTTCTTTAATTGCATTGTTTAAGAATAATGCTGTGTCACAAACATAAGGTTCTACAATATCTCTGTATTCATGTAATGTTTCTAATAACTCATCAGGGTTGATAAGTGGCTTATGATACATATGCTCTAACATAATGTTCTTCTGTTCTACTACTCTTGCCACTTTTTCCTTTAATGTATCTTCATCAAATAATTCTGATACCTGGAATCCAATCTTTGCATATTTATCTGAATAGAAAGGAGCAATACCTGACTTTGTTGAGCCAAATGCCTTTCCGCCAAGTCTTTCTTCTTCATATGCATCAAAATCAATGTGATATGGCATAAGAATCTGTGCTCTATCTGATACTAAAATATTTGGCTTTGGCACTCCCTGTGATACAATACTATCAATCTCCTTCTGAAGATATGGAATGTTCAGTGCCACACCATTTCCTATAATACATGTAGTATGCTGATAGAATACTCCTGATGGAAGTAAATGAAGTGCAAACTTACCATATTCATTAATAATAGTATGTCCGGCATTACTTCCTCCCTGGAATCTTACGATAATGTCTGACTTTTCGCCAAGCATATCTGTAATCTTACCTTTTCCTTCGTCGCCCCAGTTAGCACCAACAATCGCTCTAACCATTTGGTTTCCTCCTATTTAACTTGAATTGTTCTTTATTATTTATTTTATCTGCTATGCTTTGTTCCTAGCAAACCACTAAATATTATACTATCTAATTAAGAAAAATGCTAGTGGTTTAGTTTTTTTCTTTTATTAATTTTCCTACATTATTATAATAGTCTTTTTTATGCGTATTTTTATTTAATTTTCACTTTATTAGATTAAATTATTAATTCGCTAAACTTTTTACACTTTCACATTGATAATATTTTATCAATATGCTATATTTAAGAGTAGCATTTATAAAGGAGATTAAGGAATGTACAAAATTTTACGAAGAAAACAACTTAACGACACTGTAGTGCGTTTAGATGTAGAGGCTCCATTTATTGCTAAGAAAGCAAAAGCAGGTCAGTTCATTATTTTAAGAATTGACGAGCGTGGTGAAAGAATGCCTCTTACAATAGCTGATACTAATGCAGAAGAAGGCTCTGTTTCTATTATCTTTCAGATAGTTGGACAGACAACTATGCTTCTTTCTCAGATGAATGAGGGAGATTGTTTATTAGACTTTGTTGGACCACTTGGTGCTGCAACTGAGTTTGGCCACATTAAGAAAGCCTGCGTTATCGGTGGTGGTGTAGGTAATGCCATAGCTTATCCATCTGCAAAAGCTTTATTTAATATGGGCGTTGATGTTGATGTTATCGCCGGTTTCAGAAGCAAGGATATTGTTATTCTTGAAGATGAGTATAAGGAAGTTTGTAACCGACTTTTCATTACAACAGATGACGGAACTTACGGAGAGAAAGGTTTTGTAACTAACAAGCTTCAGGATTTAATCGATGACGGTAACAACTATGATCTTGTTATAGCTATCGGACCTATCCCAATGATGAAATTTGTTTCTAAGGTTACTGAACCTTATAATATTAAGACTTTAGTTTCACTTAACCCTATTATGATTGATGGTACAGGTATGTGTGGCGGATGTCGTGTAACTGTTGGTGGTGAAATTAAGTTTGCTTGCGTTGACGGTCCTGACTTTGACGGTCATCAGGTAGATTATGACGAGCTTATGAAACGTAATTCTACATATAGAGAATTTGAAGCTCACGATAGAGAAAACTGCCGTATGTATAAAGCGGCTGATGAAATGGGAGGTGCCAAATAATGCCAAACATGTCTTTAACAAAGGTTCCAATGCCTGAGCAGGATCCTAACGTACGTAATAAGAATTTTGAAGAAGTTGCTTTGGGTTATACTAAAGAAATGGCTATGGAAGAAGCAACTCGTTGTATTAACTGTAAGAACAAACCTTGTATGAGTGGTTGTCCTGTATGTGTACGTATACCTGAGTTTATTGCTAAGGTTGCTGCAGGAGAATTTGAAGAAGCTTACAAGATTATCACAAGCACTAATGGTCTTCCTGCTGTTTGCGGACGTGTTTGTCCACAGGAAAATCAGTGTGAAGGAAAATGTGTCCGTGGTATCAAGGGCGAACCTGTTTCTATCGGTCGTCTTGAAAGATTCGTAGCTGACTACCATATGGCTCACAGCAATGATGATGCTGTTAAACCTGAATCTAATGGTATTAAGGTTGCAGTTGTTGGTGCAGGTCCTGCAGGACTTACATGTGCCGGTGACCTTGCAAAACTTGGTTACGAAGTTACTATTTTTGAAGCTTTCCACAAAGCCGGTGGTGTTTTAGTTTATGGTATTCCTGAATTTAGACTTCCTAAGGCTATCGTTCAGAAGGAAGTTGAAAATCTTGAAGCTTTAGGTGTTAAGGTTGAAACTGACATGGTTATCGGTAGAGTTCTTTCTATTGATGAAATCATGGAAATGGGATTCAAGGCTGTATTCATTGGTTCAGGTGCAGGTCTTCCATCATTTATGGGTATTGAAGGCGAAGCTTTAGTTGGTGTTTACTCAGCTAATGAATATTTAACAAGAGCAAACCTTATGAAGGCTTATCTTGATGATTATGATACACCTATTATTAAGAGTAAAAATGTTGCCGTAGTCGGTGGTGGTAACGTAGCTATGGATGCTGCAAGAACTGCTTTAAGACTTGGTGCTGAAAATGTATATATTGTTTACCGTCGTGGTATGGAAGAACTTCCTGCCCGTGGTGAAGAAGTTCATCATGCAATTGAAGAGGGAATTATCTTTAAAACACTTAACAACCCTGTTAAGTTAATCGGCGATGAAGATGGTCGTGTTTGCAAGATGGAATGTGTTGAAATGGAACTTGGCGAACCTGATGCTTCAGGACGTCGTCGTCCAATGGTTATTGAAGGAAGTAACTTCCAGTTAGACGTTGATACAGTTATCATGTCACTTGGTACTTCACCTAACCCACTTATCAGAACTACAACAAAGGGACTTGAAGCTAACAAGTGGGGATGTCTTGTAGTTAATGAAGACACTCTTGAAACAACAAGAGAAAATGTTTATGCCGGTGGTGATGCCGTAACAGGTGCTGCTACAGTTATTCTTGCTATGGGTGCCGGAAAACAGGCTGCTGCAAGCATTCACGAAAGATTATCAAAATAATAATTGTAATATGAAAGTGTAAATTAAGTTGCAATACATATGATTAGTATTTAGACTTTTGACATTCAAATCATAATATATAACAAAACAGGAGCGTGCCGTTATGTGGCATGCTCCTGTTTTTGTTATGTTCAGTAATAGAATCCTTGCAATAAGCAGAGTAAATTGGCGTATGTACCTCAAAAAACAAGCTTTTTTAAATATCGGGGTACATGTATAAAATTGAGATAAAAAAAGAATGATTTAATAAGAAACTCCACCTACACACATATTCATAATCCTTGTAAATACTTTGATTAGTATGATTTTCGCATTAAACCCAAAAGAAACTCCAACGATAATCGTAGTGCATAGCAACTGGTACTTTGCAACAAACTAATTAACGTTGGAGTCTTGTTTTTCCATTAACGTAATGTTATTTCTTAATCTTTACCTTCTTTATTTTGACCAAGGTCATTCCATGCTATCATCGCCTAATGTTACAACAGCTTTTGCTCTAACATAAACTTTCTTAGCATTTTTAAGTTTCTTGCTCTTTATTGTAACTTTTAATTTCTTTGTTGTTTTTGTTACAACATTTTTTTTAAATTTCTTAGATTTTGAAATCTGTATTTTATACTTCTTTGCTTTTTTAATCTTTGTTAATGTTACACTGATTTTCTTTGTTGATTTCTTGTATGTAACTTTTTTAATTTTTACTGTTAAGATAATGTAATTTGCAATTCTAATCTCATATTTTATCCTGGATATTTTTTTATAAAAATTAGAGTATTAAACTACTAAAAGATTGATTACATGAATTCTATAAATTTATTTAAGATTTTTTTCAAAAAATGTTGACAAAAAGTAAAAAAATGATATATTAGTAATAGTTACTATTATTGTTATCAAGAAATGAGGTAAACATGATTAAACGAAGCGTTCAAAGAGAACTCATCCGAAATAATCTGGCACATCGTACAGATCATCCAACCGCTGATATGGTTTATCAGAGTATTCGCGAAGAACTTCCTAATATAAGCTTGGGAACAGTATATCGCAATCTTAGATTTTTGGTAGATCAGGGTGATGCCCTTTCACTGAAACTTGGTGATGGCAAGGAGCACTTTGATGGCAATGTTAATCCTCACTTCCATTTCATATGCACACAGTGCGGATGTGTCGATGACATATTTATGCCGTCAATTGACGAAATCTGTACTATTGCTGCTCAGTACTATAGTGGTAACATCAAAGGACACAGTACTTATTTCTACGGTACTTGCCCTAAGTGCAAAACCAAACACTAAGTGTATTTTATAAAAGGTTTTATATTAACAATATTATTTTTAAAATTTAGGAGGAAAAAAAGATGGCAAAATTTGTATGTTCAGTATGTGGTTATGTTCATGAAGGAGATTCAGCACCAGAAAAGTGCCCAGTTTGTGGTGTTCCAGCAGAAAAATTCACAAAGGTAGAAGAAGGCGAAAAGACATGGGCTGCAGAACATGTAGTTGGTGTAGCACAGGGTGCTAGCGAAGACATTATTGCAGACTTAAGAGCAAACTTTGAAGGAGAATGTTCAGAAGTAGGTATGTATCTTGCAATGGCAAGAGTTGCTCATAGAGAAGGATATCCTGAAATCGGATTATACT
>ERZ773210.1480-NODE-1480-length-22975-cov-4.254625_pt1 | contig 22975 bp, 15 predicted proteins | sample MGYA00580528_ERZ773210 | MGnify/ENA primary metagenome ERZ773210 (study PRJEB29015, sample SAMEA2737769) | human gut metagenome | biome: human gut; feature: human-associated habitat; material: faeces | place: China | collected 2012 ...
AATGTCGCGTTCGGCGAAGTACGCGCGGCCCATCTGACCGATGAGGAACAGCGTTGGATCGTCCTCCTGCGCAAGATGCTTCTCGGCCAGACGCAGCACGTTATGATTGTACGCACCGGCCAGTCCCTTGTCGCCCGTGATGACGATGTAGCCGGCCTTGCGGCGCTTGACCTCGGGACGCTTGTCGAAATAAATATGCTCGATTTCGGCAGAGTGGTGCAGAATATCGGCAATCGTGGAGCTGATCTTGAGAAAATACGGCTGCACATTGTTCAGCTGCTGCCGTGCCTTGCGCAGCTTGGAGGACGAGATCAGATACATCGCGTTTGTGATCTTGAGCGTTTGCTGCACACTGTCAATGCGGGTGCGGATCTCCTTTATGCCTGCCATGCTGCGCTCACCTGATCTTTATAGGTTTTCAGGGCTACCCGGATCTGCTCGGCAGCCGTGCCGGTCAGGGTACCGGTGGACTGAATCTCTGTCAGCAGAGAATCGGGCAGACTGTCGGCAAATTTCTGCACAAAATCGCGTACCCGGTCGAGCGGAACATCGCTCAGCAGACCGTTGGTCGCAGCATACAGGATAACCGCCTGCCGCCATACCGGCATCGGGTGGCACAGCGGCTGCTTGAGGATTTCCATCAGGCGTTTGCCGTGCTCGAGGGCCTGCTGAGTGTCCTTGTCCAGATCCGAGCTGAACTGGGTGAATACCTCCAGCTCGCGGAAGCGGGCAAGATCGATGCGCAGCGTACCGGCGGTCTTTTTGATAGCCTTGGTCTGAGCGGCGCCGCCGACGCGGGATACCGACAGACCGACGTTGATCGCCGGGCGCTGACCGGCGAAGAACAGGTCGTTTTCCAGATAGATCTGGCCGTCGGTGATGGAAATAACGTTGGTCGGAATATAGGCGGACACATCGCCTGCCAGCGTTTCGATAATGGGAAGAGCGGTCATCGAGCCGCCGCCGTACTCCGGTGTCAGGCGGCAGGCACGCTCGAGCAGACGGGAATGCAGATAGAATACATCGCCCGGATAAGCCTCACGGCCAGGAGAGCGGCGCAGCAGCAGCGACAGCGTGCGGTAGGCGACCGCGTGCTTGGACAGATCGTCGTAAACGATGAGCACATCGCGACCCTGACTCATGAAATACTCGCCGATCGCCGCGCCGGCATACGGCGCGATATACTGCTGCGGCGCACCGTCCGCCGCAGTGGCGGAAACGATGATGCTGTAATCGAGCGCGCCGTATTTCTCGAGCGTGCCGCGCAGACGCGCCACTGTGGATGCCTTCTGACCGATGGCCACATAGATGCAGATCATGTCCTGTCCCTTCTGGTTCAGGATGGTGTCGATGGCGATGGAGGTCTTGCCGGTCTGGCGGTCGCCGATGATCAGCTCGCGCTGACCGCGTCCGATCGGCACCATCGCATCGATGGCAAGGATGCCGGTCTGCATGGGCTGGTTGACCGGCTCGCGCGATACCACGCCCGAGGCCTCGCGTTCGATCGGGCGGCGCTCGGTCGTTTCGATCGGGCCGAGCCCGTCGATCGGCTCGCCGAGGGCGTTGACCGTGCGGCCGATCAGCGCCTCACCGACCGGAACGTCAGCCGCGCGTCCGGTGCGGGAAACGGTCGAGCCTTCATGCAGGCCGTCCTCGCTGCCGAGCAGCACCACGCCCGCGCTGTCGCGCTTGAGGTCGAGCACGATGCCGCGCACGCCGGTGTCGAACTGCACCAGTTCGCCGTAGACCGCGCGGTTCAGTCCGTATACGGTGGCGATGCCGTCGCCGACCTCGATGACCGTACCGGTCTCGTCGCAGCGCGTTCGGCTGTCATACTGTTCGATCTCCTCGCGGAGAATGGATAAAATCTCGTCTGAATGGTTCAATGGTTTTCACCCCTTACAGGTCATGCGCCAGTGCGCGAAGCTGTCCGCGCACGCTTTTATCGTATGTTACGCCGTCGATCTCGGCGGTAAAGCCGCCGAGCAGCGTTTCGTCCGTCACGATCTCGAACGTAACCGCGCGGTAGCCGTGCCGTGCGCACAGCAGGCGGGCCAGTGCGCCGAGCGACTGCTCCTCCGGCTCACGGGCACTGCGGAATACGCACAGACCCTCGCCGTTTTCGCGCAGCTCGAGCAGACGGAATTGCCGGACGATCTCGGGCAGGAGCGCAAAGCGGTTTTTATCCGCCAGCAGCAGATAGAAATGCCGCAGCGCTCCCCGCGCATAAAAATCGGGCAGACGTGCCAGCACGGCCTTTTTCTCCCGTGCCGACACGGCGGGCGAGCACAGGGCGTCCCACAGCTCCGCGCAGCCGGTCAGGCAGTCGGCAGTGCGCCGCAGCTCGCTCAGCGTGCACCCGGCATGGCGCAGCGCCCCGGCATACTGTACGGCAGTCGAATTCATCGTGCGGCCTCCGTTTCTTCGCGCAGGAAATCGTCGATCATGGCACGGTCGGTGTCGCTGTCGAGCGTCTGCCGGGATACCTTTGCGGTGGTCAGCAGAACGAGAGCGGCGAGCTCCTTTTTCGCCTCACGGAGCATCTGCGCCCGCTCGGATGCACGGCGCTGCGCCGACTGCTCCTCCAGCCGCTGCACGGCGGTGCGGGCCTCCGCGACCAGACGGTCGTATTCCTGTTGACCGCGTGCGCGGGCGTCCTCTATGATCTGCGCGGCCTCCGCCTTCGCAGAGGCGAGCTGCGCCGCATGCGCGGTCTGCTGCTGCTCGGCCTCGGCCAGACGCCTGTCTGCCTGATCGAGCGTGTCCGACACCTCCTGTGCGCGGTCGTCCAGCATTCTGGTGATCGGCCCGAACAGGAATTTCTTCATCAGCACGAACAGGATCAGCAGGTCAACAAACACCCAGATGATCTGTGCATTTAGATTGAGGATCATTCGATCTCACCCCGATCAATTCATGAAGATGAGCAGGATAGCGATCAGGAAGCCGTAGATGGCGGTTGCCTCTGCCAGCGCACAGCCGAGGATCAGGTTCTTGCTGATCTGGCCCGAGGCCTCCGGCTGACGGGCGATGGCCTCCGAGGATTTCGCGGTCGCGTAGCCGATACCGAGACCGGCGCCGATGCCGGTCAGAACTGCGATAGCCGCACCAATTGCAATACTCATTTTTTGTAGTCCTTTCTCATATAAAACAGTGGTTACTCAAGCGATTCCGACAGGAAAAGCGTCGTCAGAAAGACGAATACGACTGCCTGTATCATGCCGTCGAACACATCGAAATACAGGCTCAGCGGGATGGGCACAACGACCGGAACGACCATCTTGACCAGCTCCATAATGACGAAGCCGGCGAAGATGTTGCCGAACAGCCGCATACAGAGCGACAGCGGCCGGATGCCGATCTCCATGATGTTGAGCGGCGTGACGACCGCGACCGGCTCGCTGAACTTTTTCAGTCCGCCGCGCAGACCGTGGATGCGGAACTGCGCGCCGTAGATCAGCAGGGCGCTCATGATCGCCAGACCGGCGGTCACGTTCAGGTCCTTGGTCGGCGGGGTAACGCCGAACAGTCCGGCCATGTTCGCCAGCGCGAGATACAGACCGACCGTGCCGAGATACGGCGCGAACAGGCGCCAGTATTTGTCGCCCAGCGTGTCGCGGCAGAAGCCGTTGATGAAGCCCACCAGCATTTCGGCGGCTGCCTGCCGGCGTCCCGGCCGTTTTCGCAGCCCGTGCGTCAGCCAGACGGCGAGCAGGGTCAGCACCGCTATGATGACCCAGCTTACCACGGCGGATTCCGGTACCGGTATCCCGCCAAACAGCGGAATCTCGAACGCAATGTGGGTTTGCAGCTCGGCATTCAATTCCGCTTTGATTTCTCCCAAAGGGCATCACCTCGTTTGTTTTGCTTTGCGTTCCTATTGTAGAAATCCGACGGGTTCTACGCAAGCTTACGAAAATAAAAAAAATAAACCCGCGCAATTTGACGGGTTTCATAAAATTTCCGAAAGCGATTTGATGAACTTTGACCAGTGTGCTATGATATAAAATAGCTTTTCCAAAGGGGGAAATGAAATTGACAAATGCACACTCATCCGGCTCGCTGCACCGGCGTGTGCGCCGGATGCTGATCCAGTGCATCGCCATCGTGGTGCTGCTCTCGACGTCGGTCGGGCTCGGCATCGGCCTGTATCAGGATGTGTACGCACGCGATCAGCTGCTGTCCAACGCCGCGCAGATGGCGGCCGACGCGCCGCTCCTGACGGATACGATCCAGACCGATACCGCGCAGCAGTATCTCGAACGTACCGTCCGCCGCGTAGCCGCGGTGGATATGCTCGGCATATATGACGTGCAGGGCAGACCTTTGGTATTCTACGATCTCGCCGCCGGCGAAGGAGAGGCGTCCGTGCTGCCGACCCTGCGGGCCGATACGGTTCGCCGCCTGTACAGCGAGCAGAAACCGCTGCTTTCCAGCGATGAGATGCCGGAGGGCGCCGACCGCTGCGCCTACGCCGTGGTACGCGATGAAAACGGACAGGCGCTCGGCATCGTGATGGCGGGGCTGTATCTGCGCTCCTATCGCCGGACGGTGCTGCACGTGCTGCTGTTCTACTGTCTGATCACCCTGCTCGCGCTCGGTGTCGGCAGTCTGCTCAGCGTGCGCTTCTCTAATCATATCAAGCAGGAGCTGCTCGGCTACGAGCCGGATGCGTTTCGTCAGCTGTTTTTGCAGCGTATGGATATCCTCGATGCGCTCGACGAGGGTCTGCTGGCCATTGATTCGCACAGCACGATCACCTATATCAACCGTGCGGCGGCGGACATCCTCAACATCCGCACGAGCGATGCGCTCGGACAGCCGCTCAGGGCGATCTATCCGCGTTCGACCATCGCGCGCGTCATGCAGACCGGAAAAAGCGAGTACAACATCAGTCTGGAATCCATCAAACACGTTTCGGTCATATCCGACCGCATGCCGCTCTGGCGCGACGGGGAGATCGAGGGCGCGATCGCTATTTTCCGCAACCGCACCGAGGTCACAAGGCTGGCGCAGGATCTGACCGGCGTACAGCATATCGTGGAGGCGCTGCGGGCGTATACGCACGAGTTCACCAACAAGCTGCATGTCATTCTCGGTCTGCTCCAGCTCGGGGAAAACAGGCAGGCCGAGGAATACGTTCTGCGTCTGACGAAGACGCGCGCACACTCGATCAGCTATATCTCCGAGCGCATTCAGGAGCCGTCGGTCGCGGCTCTCCTGATCGGCAAGTCATACCGCGCCGCCGAGCTGGGCATTCGGTTCGTCCTCGACCCGGCCAGCGAGCTGCGCGGGGACGGACAGTACCTGCCGGCCAGCAGCCTGATCACCATCCTCGGCAATCTGACGGAAAATGCGTTCGACGCCCTGCGCAGCGCACCGGAGAATGCGCAGAAGGAAGTGACGGTCAGCATCCGCGAGGGCGAGCACGGCATGCTCCTCAGCGTGGATGACAGCGGCGCAGGCATGGCAGCGCCGCAGCTCGACCGTATTTTTGAGCGCGGCTTCTCGACCAAGGGCGAGGGACGCGGCACAGGACTTTCGCTCGTCAAGGAGACCGTAGATGCCTTCGGCGGCACGATCCGCGTGGAGTCCGAGCCGGGCATCGGCAGCTCATTCATCATCACACTTTCCGACGCGGAAAGCCGCGCACAGACCTAAGGAGGAACGATCTGCAATGTATACAGTGGTCATTATTGAAGATGATCCGATGATCACGCGGCTGAACCGCCGTTATGTGGAGCAGGACAGCCGTTTTGCCGTCGTACAGACCTTTTCGGCGGCGCATCCGGCTCTGTTCTGGCTTCAGCACAATCCGATCGACCTGATCATCCTGGACGTTTACATGCCGCAGATGAGCGGCACCGAGCTGCTGCTGCAGCTCCGCGCGAAGGGCGTGGACGCAGACGTGATCATGGTAACGTCTGCAAACGATGCCAAAACGGTCAATGACGCGGTGCGGCTGGGCGCCGTGGATTATCTGGTCAAGCCCTTTGCCTATGAGCGGTTTCAGCAGGCGCTCGAAGTGTTCTGCCGCCGCAGGGAAAGCGTGCAGCGCGACAGCTTCAGTCAGGATGCGCTCGATCACACGCTGTTCCGGCAGACGGCGCCGGCGCCGTCTGCTGCTCCCCCGAAGGGCCTGCAAAGCCAGACTCTTGCGCGGATCGAGACCTATCTGCGCGCCGCGCCGGACGAGCGGCACACGAGCGATGAAATCGCCTCGCACGTCGGTCTGTCGGTCGTAACCGTGCGCCGGTACATGAATTATCTGACCGACCGGCAGATCATCGGCAGCGAAATGGACTACCTCACCGGCGGCCGGCCGTGTCTGGTGTATTTTCTGCGGCAGTAGGCGGGCGGTCTGCGCGGATACCGGGGGATTTCAGCGAAAAAAACACGGAGAGAAAAATTTTCAATTACTTTGCCGCCGCCTGGAACCGGGACGGACTGGCTCTGCGCATGGCAGGAAAGCTGCTGGATACCGCCCCGGCGGACCATCATCTGCTGATCCTCTCTTCTGAATTTTGCCGGATTTGTCCCTCTGCTAATCAACTACAACCTTTGCCCTCAAGAACTGACAAAACCTTTTAGAAATTTTTATGAACGCCAATCTGAACAGCAAAACCGGAGCGTACAGCCTGAAATTCAGCTGTGCGCTCCGGTTTGTTTTGATGGTGCCAATATTGCGTTTTTTGCGTAGAAGATGTTGTAACAAGCAACGGATTTGATTGTTCAAATCCAGCCCCGCAGGGAAAAATCTCTATGACCCTTACTGTCTTTTTGCAGCGACTCGATATTTTTCTTCATCTTGCGCGACGGCACATCGGGTAAAAACGAAAGAAAGCAGCAATGCAGCCTCCAAATACGAGGCGCATCACCGCTTTGGTTTTCTGTTTTTTGAAATCCGGTGTGGGTTACAGCTCTTCCACCGACACAATTCCCTCGCGCTTGCCGACGAGCGTCAGCAGCTTTTCTACGCCGCAGCTGCGCGGCAGGCGCAGCGTAAAGATAGCGCAGGCGTTATGCTCACCGTTTTCTGCCGAGCGCGTAATCTGGATGTTCAGCACTTTAATATTGCAGCTGCGGTAGAGCTGAAGCACATCGTCCAGACAGTGCTTGCCCTCGTATTCCATATACAGATTGATCTCCGGCACATTTTCGAGCACGCGGTACTCGATACGCGAGAACACAAGCTCGGCGAGCATGATGAACACGGTCGCGAGAATGCCGCCCTCGTAGAAACCGCCGCCAAAGGTGAGGCCGATGATGGCCGAGGTCCAGAGACCAGCCGCCGTGGTCAGACCCTTGACGCGCTGCCGCTTGGTAACGATGATGGTGCCCGCACCGATGAAGCCGATACCCGCAACAACTTGTGCACCGAGGCGCGCCATATCTGTAAAATAGTGCATATTCAGATACAGATACTGACTCGTCAGCGTGGTGATGGCCGCGCCGATGCAGATGAGGATGTGCGTGCGGAAGCCGGCCGGGCGGCGCTTGTACGAGCGCTCGATACCGATAATGCCGCCGCAGATGAGCGCGCAGGCCAGACGCACGAACACGGAAAGTGTCGTCACGTCGCGCAGGCCGTCAAAAACAGATAACATAGCAGTCCACTCCTTACAGCTCTTCGATCACGCAAAGGCAGTCCAGCTCCGCCAGATCGGAGAGAAGCTGCGTGTGCGGTATTTTTTCATTGAGGCGGATCGAGAAGATCGCACTTGGGTGCAGCGCCTCGCCACTTTTGTTCCGCTCGATATCGATGTCATAGATCTGCACGTTCTGCGATTTCAGCTGATTGATGATGGTACTGATGTCCCCGAGCGAATGGAACTCCATGTACAGATTGATGTCACGCGCGTTCTCCTGTATGTACGCATCCACAATTGGGAACAGGCGGATGCTGAGAAATATCATCGCGAATGCGATGAACACGCACTCGTAAAATCCTGCGCCGACCGCAAGGCCGGTGCAGGCCGACGCCCACAGACCAGCGGCAGTGGTCAGGCCCTTGACCTGCTGGCGGCCGGTAACGAGAATGGTTCCTGCGCCCAGAAAGCCGATGCCGTTGATGACCTGTGCGCCGAAACGCGAAACGTCGGTTTTTATGCCGATCTCTGCGCAAATATCCGACCACGGCCCTGTCACCATGGTAAATTCGTACAGGCTGAGCAGCACGGTCAGCGCTGCGCCAAGACAGACGAGCATATAGGTGCGGAAACCGGCCGGACGGCGCTTGCGTCCGCGCTCCAGACCGATGCAGCCGCCGAGCAGCATCGCAAGGGCGAGCCGCACTACGACCGAGGCGAAATGAAGTTCGCGCAGGTATTGTATCATTCCACTCATTTGATGTAGGTTCTCCTCACTCGATAAAAAGTGCACACGCTGCCAATATGTATGCAGCGTGTGCAGCTTTCTACAATAGATTTCAGTATTTACTTTGCGAATCGACAGTCTGCCCAGCAGGCGTTGTGGTCGGACAGCTCGGGACCTGTGAACTTCGCCAGCGCGCTGCCCGGCTCGGCCCAGGTGCAGTCCTTCGTCTCGGTCGAAATCGTGCCGTGATCGACGCATTCCATGCCGCGCGCCATCAGCCAGTCCAGCTTGAGCAGCATGCTCTTGCCGCCCGGCATCGGCTTGCGGCGCGTGCCCTCGATGCTGCTGAACTCGCGGTAGGAGAAGCCGTTTTCCTCCGCCTGCGGCAGAACGCGCTCGTACTGCTCAACGTGCTCCATGTGCTTGGAGAGACGCTCTGGGTCGTTGAACAGCTTGGTAAATCCCGGAATGTCGTTGCCGTCGAACGTATTGGTGTTCAGATCGCCGCCGATCATGACCGGAGTGTCCGGCGCGAACGAACGCTTGATCTCATCATATACGACTGCCATCTGCGCTTCGCGGCCCTCGCTGTCCGCACGGTTCTCCAGATGAACGCTGACCGCGCCGACCTCGCGTCCGCCGATGTCGAGCGAGCAGACGATGGCGACACGTGCGCCGATGCGCTTCTGGCGGTCGTAGTACCAGTTGTACTGCTCGGGCATATGGACGACCTTCGCCCAGCGGATGGGCCAGCGGGAGAACAGGGCGTTGCCGTGGAAACCCTTGTTGTCGTCCGGGTTGACCAGCTCGATGAACTCCAGACCGTAGGCGTAATTCATGCCGATGGATTTCGCGATTTCGTAGGCAACGTTGCAGTTGCCCGAGCGGACCGCGCCGTCATCCAGCTCGTTGGCGTAGATGATGTCCATGTTTTTGAGGTCAGGACACATATTGAGAAAGTCGATGGTTTCGTGAAGCGTCTGGCCGCGCTCGATGTTGAATACAACGTGGCGCAGCGTTTCGGGCACCTCGGCGGGCGCCTCCACGAGGTTGTGTACCTCGCACTGCTGATACTGCGGAATTTTATCCATTACCTTGAACTGACCGAGCGTCGGTACCAGATTGCCGAGGGCGATACGGTTTTCATAGGACATAGTTTCCATTTGTTTGTTACACGCCTTTCAAGTTTGTTATGCGCCGGGATAGGGCCATGCGAAATAAGGGGCAGCCGGCAGAATACATGACTCCGCCGGCTGTTGCCATATAAGGGAAGAAAAAGATGATTAGTGAGTGTCAGAGTCTGTCGGAGTTATGCGTTTGCAGCGGCCTTTTCTGCCTCAGCAGCTTCGCGCTGCTTCATCTCGGTGATAATGCGCGGATAGATCTTATCGAGCTTGTAGAACAGAAGCAGTACGCCGATGCCGCCCCAGGCGATGATGTTGCCGATGATGTAGATACCGATCAGCATCTGAGACTGTGCTGCGTTGATAGTCGCGGTGCCGGCGAAACCTACGAGGGTCATCAGAGCGCCGAAGATTGCGCCGGTCATGCCGGAGCCGAACTTCTGGCCGGCGGTGGTTGCGGAAACCATCAGGCCCTGTACGCGGATGCCGCTCTTCCATGCGCCGTATTCGATAACGTCAGCCAGCATGGAGTATTTTACGCCGCGGAAGCAGCCCTTGCCGATGCCGCGCATGACGCAGGCGAACAGCGCAAGATTGAGGGCGCTCGGGTTGATGAACAGGGAAACCGTGCCGATAACGGCGACGATCGCACCGATCAGCGCTACGTTGCGCTTGCCGAACTTTGCGATGAACGGAGACAGAACAAGAACGGTAACGATCTGCGGAATGGACTCGAACGAAGCCAGTGCGCCGAGCAGGTCGCGGTTGCCGAGGATGTACTGCGCATAATAAGCGTTGCAGGTGCCGGTGACGGCTTCATAGAAGGAGAGGAACACGGCGAGCATGAAGAACATGATGAAATACTTGTTCGTCACGCACAGCTTGATGCCCATCCAGAGCGGAACGTTCTTGCCGTCCTTGGTCTTGGTCTCTTCCTTGACGCGCTCATGACAGTTCTTGAAGCAGATGAACAGCATGATGATGGAAACGATGGCGTAGAGGATGGAAACCTCGATCCATGCCTGCTGGGTGTCACCCAGACGGGTAACCAGCGGGAAGGTTACTGCGGTGATGACCATGTTGCCGAGGGCGGACATACCGGTACGGAACAGGTTGACAACGGCGCGCTGGTCGGTGTCGCGGGTCATCAGGGTAGCCAGCGTTGCATACGGAAGGTTGAGTGCGGTGTAGACAACGGTGGTGCAGAAGTTATAAGTAATGAAAACGTAAATGCCCTTTACGATCGGCGTAGCAGGCGGAACGGTGAACAGCAGGATTGCTGCGATGCCGTACGGAATCATCATCCAGAGGATCCATGCACGGGACTTGCCGTGCTTGGAATGCGTGCGGTCAACCAGGTGACCGATCAGTACGTCGGAAATACCATCGAAGAAACGCGAGAACAGCATGATGGTACCGATCATTGCTGCGGAGATGCCGACTACGTTGGTGTAGAAGTAAATCAGCAGCGAGGTTGTCAGGGCGTAGACAACGTTGCAGGCAACGTCGCCGAGGCCGTAGGAAAACTTTTCTTTGAGATGGATCTTCTCAAATTCCTTATCACCCGCGAAGGTTGGGTTGCTGGATTTGCCCATGGTTTTTGCTCAGTCCTTTTTTATTTTTCTTTTCTGCCAGTTGGAGCTGCACGGCCCGTTATCGAGCACTGAACGTGCTTTTTCGGGGAACCGCAGTTTGAGAAGTTGTCCGGACGTAATCTCTTGCTTCAGCTTTTACCCTTTCAATGGAACTCCAATCCATTGACTGTAATAAGTATAGCACCGCGCGGAATAAAATTCAATAATTCATGTTGCAAAAAGAATAATATTCATTTTTGTGCATCCTTCACAAACCGGAAGAATTGTGTTACAATGAAAACATAATATGACACAGATAAAAGGTGAGCGTATGGATAAAAACGTTTATGCTGCAATTCAGTCGCAATATGCGACTTTTCCCAAGGTTGGGAAGCGGATTGCCGACCATATCATAGCCGATCCGGTACATATTACCTCGATCAGCATTCAGCAGATGGCCGCCGAGCTGGGCATCGCAGAATCGAGTATTATTCGATTTTGCAAGATCCTCGGCTGCGCCGGGTTCAGCGAGATGAAGCTGCTGCTCGCGAAGTATTCGCCCAAATCAGTTCGAACAATATTCGAAGATTTGTCTGAAACCGACAGTATTCAGACCATTTCCGAGAGCGTGTTTGGCCGCAACATCGACACGCTCGAGCGTGCGCTCCAGCTGCTTGACTTCCAGAAGATCGAGCAGGCGGTCGATGTGCTCAGTCGCGCTGAAAACATCCTCATTCTCGGTGTCGGCGCATCCGGCACCATCGCAGAGGACTTCTACATCCGTCTGATGCGCATCGGTTTCCGTGCGGTGTCGCTGACCGACTCGCATCTGATGCAGATTCAAGCGAGCCTGTGTATGCCGAATACCGCCGTGATCGCTATCTCGCACACCGGCAAGACACGTGAGATCGTTTCCGCCGTCCGTACGGCGAAAGAGCACGGCGCGCAGACCATCGGCATCACCGGCTTCCCAGACACCCCGCTCAAAGCATCGAGCGACCTCTGTCTTGAGCTTTATTCGCCTGACCAGCTCTTTGTTTCTCCGCGTGTTGCACAGTTCTCGCTGATCGATTCGCTGTATGTCAGCCTTGCCATCCGCCAGAAAGACCGCGTTGTCCGCAATATCGAGCAGGTAAACGAGGCGCTCCGGCCGCTCCGCATGGAGTAAAAGACGAGAAAACACGGCTTTCGACAAACAAAAATGCAAATGTAACGCCGATGAATGAACACGGAACCTCTGAGATCCGTTGCAGCGATAGATAGCGCCGATGGCGCTGACCGTAGATGCCGATTGGTTCCAGCTCCGGTTCTTCATCACCGGCAACCAGATAATAATCTCCGACCAGTTCGTAAGTCCTGTGTGTTCGTCCGTTATGAATTTTTCCATTGTAACAACCTCCGCTTTGTTTTGTGATTCTATGATAGCGGAGATTGCTCAAATAGACGATGTACGAAAATCCCCTGCCGAGAAATATTCTCGGCAGGGGATTCGTGTCTTTACGGCCCTTGTGTGCTAATTTTGAATTGCTTCGTTATCAGCGCTGTCTGCATTGGACTTCACCCCCAATGCAGCTGTCCCATTTTCTTCTTTTCGATTTTCTTGAACTGCGTGATGGGACATTCCCTGTACTATTCGTCTGTCCCCTTCCCTCTCATACTTTGGGATGATTTACAGGTTCCACAAGAACGGTATACTAAGAATGGTGTTGCGGGACAGCAGGTCTCCGCCGGATTATATGTGGCGAATAGACATCAATATTATGCGAATTGCAAATTTTCCTCTTGAAACCTCGGTTTCGTTCATCTATAATTACAGTAAGATTTTTGGTCGATGCGGTGAGCAAAGTATCCGTCCCTCATCGGCAGCAGAAAGGATGGCGAAGTGCTTGCAAAAAACAAATTTTCTCACCATTACCTGCGATCGAAAGAAGCTTTCGATCGATATCCGCACCATTCTGTATATTCAAATGCACGAAAACATGGCGGAGATACACACCTCCAGCGGTAAGGTCTACAAGAGTTTGATCTCGCTGGAGCGACTGGAAAGCATACTGGGCGACTCGTTCCTCAAGGTGCACCGCAGCCGGCTGGTATCGGTGATGGCGATACACGACATTACGGACAAAGTAAACCTCAACAACGGCGAACAGCTCGGCTATGTTGCCCGCCGCAAAAAGGAGCTGACCGCAGCACTGGCTGAAAAGCGCTCTCGGCTGATTGACACACTGGACAGCGAAACGCTGTCTGTGCCCGATGACGAGCTGCACACACAGTACCGCTGCTTCGATGCGCTGCCGATTGCGTTCACCGATATCGAAATGGTGCTCGATGATGACAAAAACGCTGTTGACTGGATTTTTCGATATGCCAATCCCGCGCTTGCGCGGCTGGAAAAGACGCCGCTGCATGAGCTAATCGGGCGCTCGTTCAAGAGCGTGTTCCCCAACATGGACAGCAAGTGGCTGAAAAGCTACGAGCGTGCTGCGCTCTACGGTGAAACACTGGAACTGATCGCCCATAGCCCGGAAATCGACACGTATTTGAAAATTATCTGCTTTCCGACCCAGCCGGGACATTGCGGCTGCCTGTTGTTCGACATTGCAGAGATGAAATTCGCGGAGGACAGCGGTGACGCGCACAACGCCAAGCTGCGGTATTTCGCGAAAATACTGGAACAACTTGTCTGATTGCTGCGAAAGCAGCCGGAAATAGACTCCAAGGAGGAGAAAAATATGAGAAAGCGAAGATCGGCATATGAAATTCCATATGTCCCGACAGGTACTCGCTTGGGCAAAAAGGCTCTTGCGCTCTTTTTGAGTTTGGCGATGTGCCTGAGTATGCTGCCGACGGTGGCGCTGGCGGACAACAAAGACGCTGCCACAACGGATGAATACGGATTTGATCTGTCTACACCGAGCAGCTTTGATGCAACCGACGGCAAGCAGCCCTTTGGCAACAGCGGAGACATCAAGGGCAATCTGAACCCCACCAAGGAAATCAGTATCCTGGAGTCGAGCGGCAATTACTACAGCAGCCGCGTGTACGATTTTGACGAATCGAGCATTCTGAAAGGCTCGAGCGGCGGCGTGTTCAGTTCGAGCGACCATTATGCCGGTCTGGACGGCACGAAGTTTTCCACCTCGTCTGCGATGAGCAATACGATCAATAAAGGCGAGAGCTCGCCCTATCGCTATGTCAGTGCGGTGGCTTATGACCCAACCGGCAGCGGTCGAGACGATATCGTTGCGTATTGGGGTTCGTCGCGCGAATCCGGAACTTCTGATTATCAGATGAAGCTGTATCAGTTCTCGAAGAATAACGGCGCATTTAATTCCGGCAATGTGGTATATAGCAAGAGTGATCTGCAAGCAACGGATTACAGCTGGATGAGTAAACTCAACGGCTACAACGCCGAGGGTTATACCGCTATCACCGCAGGTGACTTTGACGGCACCGGTAAGGAAACGCTGATATTTTATGATCCGGCGAAGGGCAATTTGAAGCTGAAAAACGGTGGCGGTGGCGGCCACAATCATGAAGCTACAATGCAAACCACCGATGTCTTAGATATCGGCAATGACGAAACGCTGAAGAAGTATTTCGGCAAAACGCTGAATGACATTCAGCTTCTGGACAAAGACAGTCAGCAGCGTATCGCAGAAAACACCGCCATGGTACATCTGGAAGCGGCGGATCTGGACGGTAAGGCGGACAACAAGGACGAGCTGATCGTCACCGTTTCGCTGGGCAATCTGTATGGTGAGAACGGTGTCGGCGAGCGCGGCTCGGTTGTCATGGTGCTGTCCAAGAATGGCAACGGTAACTGGGAGACCGTCTGGCACTATCAGTTCAGCCATGTGTACGCCGCCAATCAGCCGGACAACAAGCACGATACCGGCTGGCATCTGCGCGCCGCGGCAAGCCGCGCGGAGGATATCGACCATGACGGCGCGATGGAGATCGTCACCGCCGGTGTCGGTGCAGACGACAACGGCAATGACGATAACTTCCATGACGAAGGCTATTTCGCAGTCATCACCCGATACACCGGCAACGGCTATAAGGTGGACACGTCGGAGCATGACAGCGTCTCCTGCCAGACCGGCTTCTATGTGAAGCAGGATGGTGACAACAATACGAACTGAGTCGGTGAGCAGGATTCGTACTTGCAGTATATGAACCCGTGCTCGCTGGGCATCGTGCGGTTGGACGGACGCGGCACTGTGCCGTATATCGTTATCCGCGGTCAGATTTTCAAATACAATTTCAAAAGCGGAACGCTGGACGGCGCAAAAACAAACGAAGTCGGTCTGGATAATGTCCTGAAGGACCGCACGATCATCAATCAGCCGATCGTCGGCAACTTTGACGGCAACGCGGCGGGTCGTGAGCAGATCCTGTTTACGGTATCGTCCGGAAACGGAAAAGCGGTCAACATCGGCGGCTATTACTACAAGCCGTCTGACTATGACGCCAGCAAAGCAACCGGTCCGTATCAACATACAGGCAAGGGCAAGAACGCCATGGATGACGCCAGCGGCGATCCCGGTGAAGGTCTGCGCAGCTGCCGCTGGGGTATGAACGCCTGGGGCATCGCCGAAATCGCGCTGGCGGCGCCGGACATCGACAATGACGGCCTCATTGCGGACTATCAGGGCAAGGAATACGCCTATAATGACCCGCAGGTGCTGGCCGTTATGGAAGCGCCCCCGTATTTCGAGGACATTGAGTACAACAACGCCGGCGAGACCGCAATCTCCTTCTCTAAGGGCAGCGGCTCCTCCTCCGGCACCAGCACCGCGAACCGAATCGGCGCCTATGTTTCCTTTGAGCAGGATTTCTCTTTTGGCGGCGTAGTCGATCTGGGCGGATTTGAGTTTGAAACCGCGTTTGAAGCCGAGTGGAACAACTCCATTGAAATTGAGAAGAGCTTTACCATGACAAACAGCTTTTCCACCGAGCAGGCGGAAAGCGCCGTGGTGCTGATCTGCATTCCGGTCACGGTCTACCACTATAACACCACGTCGGCGGACGGCTCCAAGAGCACGATGGACATCACGGTAGCGGACGCGCCGATCTACAAAACCATTCCGCTCTCGGAGTATAACGCGGCGGCCGGACAGCGCGGGGATTCCCAGATCGGCAGCGACATTATCGCCTCCACGGCGGGTCAGCCCTCCACCTACCGCAGCACGACGACCGGACTCAAGAACGCCGTTACCACCAACAAGGGCACCAACGGCGGCTGGTTTGCAACCGAGTCCGGCGAAAGCTCCAAGTCCCAGTCCGTAGCGTTCGACACCACGAAGACCAACACGAAGGAGCTTACCTTTAATGTTGATGCCAAAGCCGGCGCCGGTGTGGGCGGATTTAAGTTCGGTCTGAGCGGCGGCACATCCACCGGCAGCAGCACGAGCAGTATCTCCACCGAGGGAATCGAGCGCAGCGGCACCGTGCACGATCTGCCGAAGAGCACAGAAGGATACGGCTTTTCGTGGCAGTTTGTCGGCTGGGAGACCACGCTGAAGACCGGCGGCCTTTCGTACAATGTTCCGGTGCTGAGCTATCTGGTGCAGAACGTAAAGCAGCCGCCCAGCAAGCCGCAGAATCTGGAAGCCAAGGAAGTCACCACCAACAGCGTGACCCTGGAGTGGGAGAGCGGCTTTAGCACGGCAGCGCAGTATCAGGTTTACCGCTATATGCCGAACAACACCAGCGGCACGAAGTATGCCCTGCTGGGCACGGTGAGCGGTCTGGCAGCCGATAAGGACGGCAAATACACGCTGACCGACACCAAAGTACAGCCGAGCACGCAGTATCAGTATGTACTCAAGTCGGTCGGCACGGACGGAAGATCCACGGATTATACCGATCCGCTGGCGGTCACTACGCTGTCGGACGGCGATATGCCGAAAATTACGCAGCAACCGGAGAGTACGAGCGTTCGCCCCGGTACCGATGCTGTATTTACCATTTCTGCAACCCCGACCGGAGGAGCAAAGAGCGTTACCTATAGCTGGCAGAGCAGAACGGACGGCGGACGCTGGACGGATTTAAACAAGACCAGCTATCAACTGACCATCGAAAACACCACAAAGGATATGAACGGTACGGAGTACCGCTGCATCGTTTCGCAGACCGATCTTAGCACGGAAAAGTCGTCGGTGGTTTACTCGAATATGGTCAAACTGACGGTCGGCAAGGCGGACAGCACAACTGAGCTGAAAACCAGCCGTACCGGCGGCAATGCAACCCACGAAACAACAGCAGAAGGCACAACGAAAACCGTTACCGCACAGTATAATATCACGTCTAATGGCACGTCCAAGACGTACCAGAAGTATAATAATGCGTATACCGGCGACGATGCGCTGACCGACGTATATGGCGCTTCTGACAGCACCGGCTATCACTATTATGAGATGAAGCCGACGCTGAATCCTGCAACACCGAGTGCTGACGGCGTGTACACCGGCACGGTTTCTGATACGCCCACAGAGCTGACCGTCGCAGCGGATCGTGTAACACTGGACGGAACGACGTATGAAATCGGCAGCAGCGGTTTCCAGAGAACACCAAAGACTGAAACGCTCAACGACGGGAAGGAATATAAGGTTTACACCGCAATCGGTGTTGCCGGAATGGCAGGAACACCGGATACGCTGACGCTGTATCTTGGTGCAGATAGTAAATATTATCGCAAGAATGGCGAAACGCCCATTCCAATGACAGCAGCGGACACCATCAGCGATAAGGGCACCAATACCTACGGCAAAGACAGCTTGACGCCCGTTTATGAGACCGATGGCGACTTTACGGTTCTGAAGTTTACGCCGACAGGTGAAGGTGCAACCGAACTCACCATCTACGAGCGGAACGGCACCTACTACTCGAAGAATGGAAACACCTACACCAGTCTGTCTCTGGTAACCGGTCTGTACAAGGAGAAGACTAGCGGCAAGCTGTTCAAGCCCGGCGCAGCCGAAACGGCGACGGTCAAGACTACCGGCAGCAAGACGCAGGTAACGGGCAATGAAGTCACGCTGACCGCAACGGTAAACTGCACAAACGATTCGACCGCTGCCACCAACGGCACGGTCACGTTCGAGATCACGAACACGACCACCGGCAGCGTGACGCGCAATTCGGTCAGCAAGTCCACCAAAAACTCCGAGGTCACCTACAAATGGACACCGAGCGAGGCGGGCGTTTACAGCATTGTGGCGATTTTCGGCGGCAACAGCGAGACGGCGACTTCGCGCAGCGGCGCAGTCACCTACTATGCCAAGGCGGCAGACGCTCTCTATGAGATTGAGGTGAGCGACTGCACCTATGGCCAACTGATTTCTCCGACTCTCAAGAGCGTAACGATTAGCAACGACTCCGCCAGTGCTTCCGGTACAGACAAGTCCGTCACCTACACCGCCCACAAGGACGGCTCGTCTACCGCAGTAGAAAACTGGGCACACGGTAAAACGCTGGTTCCGGGCACCTATCGCATTACCGCTACAGCAGACGGTAAGCTGCTGGCCAGCAAGTATATCACCGTAAGTCGAAAACCGATCACCATTACGGCTCCCTCGGCGCAGGATGGTCGAATTACCTTTACGGACGAGGATGGAAAATCAGGTTTCGTAACTGGTGACAATTATACGGACCTGTTCAAGACAGAGGGTATGCCATCTAGTACTGTTCCCGCCGCCGGTGTATACAATGTCAGCGTGGTTTATAACGAAGACGCCGATGACTTTACCAACAAGCAGGCGGAATTCTTCTCCAAGTACACGCCTACGCTGAAAAGCTCCATGGTGCTTGTGAAGGCGAATGCCTACAAGGTAACCTACTCCAATGGTAACAACGGCACATTGAAGGGTTATCAAGGCGATTATTCGACCTTCATTAACAGCGGTGCCCAGATCGCCAGCGGCAGCAATGTGATTTTCACCGCTACGCCGGCAGAAAACTATCAGGTTTGGAAATGGACGGTGAAATCCGGCGATCAGGAGCTGTCTGAAAATACAGACTACACCCTCTCGACAGATAAGAAAACACTGACGGTTTCGAGTTTGCAAAAGAATCTGGATGTACAAGTTGAATTCTCCAACCAGTTCTACAAGGTGTCGGCGCAGAGCAATGGCGGTAACGGCACTGTCACCGCCGCAGTGGGCGATGTTCCGGTCTTGACCTCTTCTGTACTCAGCGGCACCGAGGTCACCTTTACCGCAGCGCCGACTAACGGCTATGTTGTAAATCAGTGGACGGTTACGCGCGATGGAACATCCGAAACCCAGACGAACACGGACGGTTCTGTTTTCAGCGGCAAGGAGCTGAAACTGACCATCACTGCGAATACCACGGTCACTGTAACCTTTGAGGAGACGGCACAGTACACCGTATCCTATTCCGCTGTAAAGCAGGAAGATTACACGTCTGTTCCTCTGAACTTTGAAACGACCGGTCTGACCGGCGGCAAGGGCGAAAAGGGCTCTACGGTTACGCTGACCGCGAAGCCGTCCTCCGCAATGGGCATTGCCGGCTGGCAGTACAAGACCAAGCCAGACGGCGCCTGGACCAACACGAGTGTTACCGGACTGAGCTACACGATTCAGAATCTGCAAAGCGATATCTGGGTACGCGCACTGGTCAACGACAGCGCAACGCCGACACCGGTATCTTTTAGTATCGTAAACGAGAGCGGTAAAACTGTCGAGGGCGGCACGCTGACCGCAAAGTATACCGCAAACGGTGCAGAAATTCAGAGTGGCAACGATTGCACGACCTACAGCAGCATCACTTTTACCTATGAAGAGCCGACCGCGTATGAGGTCGTAGGCTGGAAGATAAGCTGGGAGGCAAACGGTAAGGTAAACAGTAAGGATGTACCTGCAAACCGCAACGGCGACAGCAAAACCTTCACCTACACCATCGACAGCCTGACCACGAAAACTACGGTCAACATGGTGGTTCGGCCGAAACCTACGGTAGCAATTACACCGCCGGAATCGCCGGAAATCGGCACGTTCAGCGTAACATACACGCTGAAAGATAAAGAGGTAAAGCCGGAAGAGGAAAACGGCACAAAATATGTCTACTCCGGCACGAAGGCAACCGTAACCGCAACGCCGGGCAATAATTATGTTGCAACGGATGTAAAGGCGGATTGGGGCACTGGAAACACCAGTACACCGAATGCCGGCAAGGTGAACGGTGAACAAAAGGTGGAGATTGCTGCAATCACCGCAAACACTATCTTCTCTGCAACCTTTGTGGAAAAGCCTAAGGTAACGATTGAGACCGCTACGGGCGGTACCGTTACGGTCAAGGGCACTGTAAACGGCAAGGCAAATACCACGCTGAAGACTGGCAACTATGTAGACTTCGACACCGACTTGACCGTTACGCTGGCACCGGGTAAGGGCTACGAGGTCGGCGATATTACCGGAGCCGCTCCGCAATACACCGACGGCGACGGCACTACAACCGATAACAAGTCCTACACCATCAGCAAGGTGCAGGGCAACCAGACCATCAAGCCTGTCTGGTCGGCAATCCCGACCACTACGGTCAACTGGTCTGTCATCGACAAGACGCCGGACACGGACGGCGGCACGGACGGCACGCTCACGGCGACTGTCACCCGCAAGAACATGGACAGCTACAAGGTGACCGACTCCACCGCTGGTACACTTACGGTTTACCGCGACTCGGTCGTTACCTTCACCGCAACGCCGGAGACCGGCTATAAGACCGGCGGATGGCAGCTCAACGGCGAAAAGCAGGGCAGCCAGCCGACGCTTACCATTACAAACGACATTGTAAATACTACGCAGAAGGTTGAAGTTCAGTTTGACCCGCTGGGCAAGCAGGTGACCTACGGCTTCCAGGCAGACAGCGCGAATGCTGCGGCGCATAAGGCACAGCTTACGGCGCAATTCAAGCCGAACAGCGGCACGGAAACCAACTTTGAAAGCGGCACCACGCCGACCACCGATGGTTCCATCACCTTTACCGTTTCCGGTCTGGATGACGGCTACGAGGTAGAAGGCTGGTATGTGAACGGCAGCAAGCAGGATGGTGAAACCGGTACGACCTTTACCCATGAGGTAACGCACGATGTCGGCATGGATGTGCGGGTCAAGATCGTCCGCAAGTCGTATACGGTGAACTTCTCCGCAACGAACGGCACCGTAACAGCACAGGCAAACGATGCACAGCTTGCAACGGGAAATTCCGTTGTCGGTGACACGAGCGTTACCTTTACGGCGGCACCGCAGAGCGCCACCGGCTATACCTTCGACGGTTGGACGGTAAACGGTAAGACGAACGAAGAACAGAACGAAACACTCACGCTCAACATTACAGAGAACACCACGGTTTCCGCAGCATATACGCTGAAAACCGTATCCTACGCGGTAAACTACGGTGTCACTTCGGAAAACGGTAACGGTACGCTGACTGCAAAGAACGGCACGAATGCGTTCGACTCCGGCGCAGAGCAGCCTGCCGGCTCGACCATCGTCTTTACGGCACAGCCGAAGGACGGTTATCAGGTCAAGGGCTGGTATACGGCGGCTGACGGCACGACCGCAATCACCGGAACGACATCCGAGCAGAACAGCTACACCATTACCAATCTGACCGATGAAGCAACGGTATATGTAGCATTTGAACCGATTCCGACCTATGATATTACGCTCAGCACGACCGGTCTGGGCCATATCACCGCAACGGTAAACGGCAAGGACGCTAAAATCGCGGACGGCAAGCTGACGGTAAGCCGTCACGACAATGTAGTCCTCACCGCAGTACCGGATGCAAACCAGTATCTGACCAGCTGGACGCTGGACGGCGAAACCAAGGGCAACAGCAGTCTGTCGCTGACGCTGGACGATGTAACCGAGGGTCACGCAGTTGCAGCAGACTTTGCGGCAAGCCAGCTTGTTACGCTGAAAACGGTCTGCGGCGCAAATGGCACGCTGACCGCTCAGGCTGGCTATGGCGACACACTTCAGACCATCGACGCCTCCTCCGAATCCGGTATTCAGGTGGAGAAGGGCAAGAAGGTCGTTCTGACTGTCACTCCGGGAACAGACTACATGGTAGAGAAGTGGATGGTCAACGGCACGGTTCAGGATAACCTGTCCAACACGCTCACCATCGAAAATCTGAACGAGAATACCACGGTTGCGGTTGTGTTTGAGACGCCGCTGACGCTGTATTCGATTCCGCAGAGCGACAAGGGCTACACCGTAAGCGATGTGAAAAAGACCCCGAATGATTACGGCAACGAGAATCAGATCCGCGCAAGAGGCACGGTCACCTTCACCGTAGCACCGGTAAGCGGACAGTATCTCACCGCACTCACGGTAAACGGCAAGAATTGCCTCGCTACGATCAGCAACGATGGCAACGAGAACAAGCTGACGGTCGTGAACAATCGGAACGGCAGCTACACCATCACCGTTGCGAATGTCACCAAGAATATCGAACTGACGGCAGCTTCCATGAAATTCCGTACGGAGAAAACAGAACTTTCCGTTCCGAAAGAGCTGAAGGAGCAGTACGCCGATACCGATGCGCGGTGCAAGCTGGTCGCACTCACCGCCGAGGGCGATGTGGTTTCCATGACGCTAAGCGAGCTGAAAGCGCTGATTTCCGCTTAAAGCCTGCAAAAAAAACAGACCGACATTCACTCTGTCGGTCTGTTTTTTGCGATTTACAAATAATACTTCAACAGCTTGAGCTGCGTCAGCGGACCTTTCGCTGCAATCACCATCGCCCAGATCACCGCGAGGTGCAGCGGATACGCCGCATAAAAGGCTTTGTTCAGCTTCGGGTGCGGTTTCCGGCTGCGCTCGCCGTTGTACAGCAGCAGAAGGAGCGCTGCCGCCGCCGTGCCGCAGATCGAACCCCAATCCGGCATACCGAGCGAGGAATAAAACAGCGCACCCCAGAGTAAAA
>ERZ773210.1482-NODE-1482-length-22936-cov-12.481098_pt1 | contig 22936 bp, 19 predicted proteins | sample MGYA00580528_ERZ773210 | MGnify/ENA primary metagenome ERZ773210 (study PRJEB29015, sample SAMEA2737769) | human gut metagenome | biome: human gut; feature: human-associated habitat; material: faeces | place: China | collected 2012 ...
CAGCGGTATTGCCATCCATGGTTTGCTTTGCTCTAGGCATTTTTCTTCCTCCATTCAGAATTTGGTACCTTCTGCGCGGGGCAAACGTCTTTTTACCGGAGCCGGAGAACTCCTTTGAAAAACGTATTGCTCAACTGATAAGCGCCGCACTTCGCCGGAGCCGGAGAACTCCACAAAAGCACACGCTCATCGAGGGCAATAGCCCTGCCCGGGGCCGGAGAACCCCATGAAGGCACTATTGCTCATCTAATATAATAGCAAATTCCGCCGTTAAAGGCAACGCAAACCGACTGTAAAAACACAACAAAAATTCCAGAAATTTTTTAGTGCTTTTTTACAGATGTGTCCTTTGCTGCATCCATGACGGTGTTATGCTCCAAAATCCAGTATCCATGAGGCTTTTTCTTACAAAATTCTAAATTTATAATTGACATTTGTACAGATTCTGCCGTAAACTTTATCTATAGTATCATGCGCTGCACAGCGCAGGGAAGGACAGGCACAAAACGATGGATGCTGCACATTTTGAAAAGACACTCTCGAGTGAAGTTCTCTTTGAGGGCCGGGTGGTCACGCTGACCAAAGACGTGGCTCTGCTGGAAAACGGTGAGACTTCTATCCGGGAGGTGGTCCACCACCACGGCGGGGCCTGCATCGTACCGTATTTTGAGGACGGCACCCTCTGCATGGTGCGCCAGTTCCGCTACGCCATGCAGCAGGAGCTGTGGGAGCTGCCCGCCGGCAAGCTGGAAAAGGGCGAAGACCCCTTCGAAGCCGCCAAGCGGGAGCTGGGCGAAGAGTGCGGCCTGACCGCCGACCACTACACCCCGCTGGGCGAGTTCTACCCCACGGTGGGCTATGACACCGAGATCATCTATATGTGGGTGGCCACCGGCCTGCACACCACCCAGATGCATCTGGACGACGACGAGTTCCTGACGCCCGACCGCATCCCGCTGGCAAAAGCCTACGAGATGGTCATGAACGGCGAGATCAAGGACGGCAAGACCATCGCGGGCGTGCTCAAGCTCAAGGCGCTGGTGGACGAGGGCAGGCTGTGATACTCTACGAAGATACAGCCCTCGTGGTTCTGGACAAGCCCGCCGGGCTTTCCAGCGAGGACGGCGTACCCGCCGCCCTTCGGAAGCTCTGGGATAAGCCCGACGCCTATGTGGGCGTCATCCACCGGCTGGACACCGGCGTGTCGGGTCTGATGGTCTACGCGAAGACCCCGCAGGCAGCCGCCGCCCTCAGCCGGCAGGTGACGCAGAGCCAGCAGGTTTATGCCGAACAGGATGGCCGGGCCGAGCCTGACGCCGGCACACCGGACGCGCCGCCTTTCGTGAAACAATACCGCGCCCTCATCGCAGGCGGGCCGGACGAGAAGCTGCCCGCCGAAGGCGTCCTGCGGGACTACTTATTCAAGGACAGCCGGAAAGGCCGTGTTTTTCCGGTAAGCCGTCCGCGCAAGGGCGTGAAGGAGGCTGTGCTGGAATATCGCATTTCTGCCTCCGCCCCGGACGGCAGCACCAGCCTTGCGGACATCACCCTCCACACCGGGCGCACCCACCAGATACGAGTGCAGTTTGCATCCCGCCGCCACCCGCTCTGGGGCGACGGCAAATACGGCAGCCGCATCAAGGGAGACATTGCGCTCCAGAGCGCCCGGCTCCGCTTCATCCATCCCGACACCGGAAAGGTAATGGACTTCCGCCTCCCGGTCCCCGGGACATGGCCCGCTTGGGGCATCAGACAGGAAAACGACAATGGAACAACAGTATAAAACAGATTCTGAAATATACGCCGTCCTTGAGCGGGAGATCATCGATCTGACCCTCCGGCCCGGCTGTTCGCTGAGCGAAAACCCGCTCTGCACCCGCTTCGGCGCGCCCCGCTCCCTCATCCGGGTGGTGCTGCAGCGGTTACAGGAGAACGGGCTGGTGAAGATCGTGCCTTACAAAGGCACCACTGTCACCCGGCTGAACCGGGACATCGTGGACGAGCTGATCTATGAGCGCATCGCGGTAGAGGCCCGGGTCCTGCGGGACTTTGCGCCCCACTGCACACCGGAGCACCGCGCCCTCATCCGCCAGCGTGCCGCCGCCTACGACGAGCTGGCCAAGGCCGAAACGCTGGACTTCAACCGTCTCTACGAGGCTGACACCCGGCTCCACGAGACGTGGTTCTCTGCCATGGGCAAGATGTATCTCTGGCGCACCTTGCAGAACGCCCACGCCGACTACAGCCGCTTCCGGATGCTGGACACTCTGACCACCGGCGGGCTCGCCGAGGTGGTGGCCGACCATCACAACCTCATCGACGCCATCGAGCGGTGTGACCTCGCGGCCTTTGAGCCGCTGGTGGAGCGCCACCTTTACGGCGGTATCCGCCGTCTGGGCTCCAAGCTCACCGAGGAGTACGCCGATTATTTTGAATGATGTTCCATGGGGAACAAAAAGCGCCTCTGCACAAATGTGCAGGGGCGCTGCTGTTTTTCTCAGCCCATCATGCCGGAGATGAAGATTTCCAGACCGATGCCGATGAGGATGACGCCGCCGAGGACGGAGGCTTTGCCGGAGAGCTTGGTGCCGAACTTTTTGCCGATGGCAAGGCCGGCTTCGCAGATGAAGAAGGTGACGATCGCCACGATGAGGGAGCAGACCAGCGCCATGAACCAGCCGTACTCCGAGATGGTGAAGCCCACCGACAGCGCGTCGATGCTGGTGGCGACGCCCTGCATGAAGAGTGCGCCCGCGCTCAGCTCAGCGGCTTCCTCGGCCTCTTCGCCCTTGATGCCCTCGATGAGCATTTTACCGCCGATGTAGCCCAGCAGGATGAGGGCGATCCACGGGATGAACTTTTCAAACGAAGAGAACAGCTCCACGATGGTGTGGACGCAGACCCAGCCCGTCATGGGCATGACAGCCTGAAAGACGGCGAAGGTGCCTGCGATTTGGACGCCCCTGCGGCGGGACATCTGAGGGTCATGCAGACCGTTTGCCATCGAGACGGAAAACGCATCCATGGCAAGGCCCACACCCAGCAGGGCGCTGTTGAAGAAAAACAAAAAACTCCATTCCATAACGATGCCTCCTGATTTGACCGGAATTGGTGGGCAGACAAAAGACCCGGGATCGGCGCGCATTTCGCCAATTCCGGGTCGGATTTTTACAAACTGACTCGATGTGGAATGGGCGTGGTACTCGCACCAAAGCACATGAGTCTCGCAAATGAAAGCAAGCCAGACAGCCGCCCTGGCCGTCATTGTGTTGACTTGCTGCGCTGCCTGCAAAACAGCGCCTGCTACTCCCCCATGAGGATCTTTCTTGTTGTCCGGCTATAGTACCACACAAACAGCGGATTTGTCCAGTATAACCGTGATTTTTTGCAAAAACCTGCGGGAGAGCACCGCAGAAAGCGTGTACTCCCCCGCAGGGTCAGTTTATGTGTGGAAATAAGGTTTATTCCTCGTCGCCGGTGTCAGCCTCGGGAGCTTCGGCGGCCGATGCCTCATCGGCTGCTTCCATCTCCGCCAGCTGCTCGGCAGTGGGCTCGTCCTCGGTATCGGCCTCGATGCTCTCGGTCTGTGCCTCGTCGTCGTGGTCGGTGCGGGCCAGCACCATCACCTTATCGTTCTCGCCCAGACGCATGACCCGGACACCGGAGCCGTAGCGGCTCTGGACGGGGATCTCGTTGGCGTGCAGGCGGATGATGATGCCCTCCTGACTGCTCAGCAGCACATCGTCGATGTCGTCCACGATCTTGACGGCTGCGACCTTGTCCTTGGAGGCGTCGTAGTTGCGGATGCCCTTGCCGCCGCGGGCAGTGATACGGTAGGTGTCGATGTCAGAGCGCCGGCCCTTGCCGTTTTCGGTGACGGTGAGCACCGTGCCGCCCTCGCGGCAGATGCAGACGCCGACGACCTCGTCGCCCTCGGCCAGCTTGATGGCGCGGACGCCGTGGCCGCTGCGGCCCATCGGGCGGGCATCGGCCTCGTTGAAGCGGATGGCCTGACCGTTGCGGGTAGCCACGATGAGCATATCATTGCCGGTGGTCAGGCGGGTCCATGCCAGCGCGTCGCCCTCGTTGAGCGCAATGCCGATGAGGCCCGTCTTGCGGATGTTGGCGTACTGCTCCAGCGGGGTGCGCTTGATGAGGCCCTGCTTCGTGACCATGGTCACAAAGCCGCCCTCGGTGTCGGCTTCCTTCGACTGGCAGATCATGTTGGTGACCTTTTCGCCCTCGGCCAGCTGCAGCAGGTTGACGATGTTGCTGCCCTTGCTGGTGCGGCTGCCCTCGGCGATGGTGTAGCCCTTGATGCGGAACAGACGGCCCCTGTCGGTGACGAACAGGACATAATCGTGGGTGGACCCGACGAACATCTCCTGCACGATGTCTTCTTCCTTGCGGGTCATGCCGGAAATGCCGCGGCCGCCGCGCTTCTGGGCCTGATAGGTGGCCTTGAGCTGGCGCTTGATATAGCCGGCCTCGGTGAGGGTGTAGACGCACTGTTCCTCAGCGATGAGGTCTTCGATGTCCACTTCACCGGTGACGGACTGGATCTCAGTGCGGCGCTCGTCGCCGAAGCGCTTCTTCATGTCCAGCAGCTCGTTCTTGACGATCTCCAGAACACGGGCGTCGTTGGCGAGGATGTCCTCCCAATCCTCGATTTTTGCCTGTAAGCCGGACAGCTCTTCCTCGATCTTGAGGATCTCGAGACCAGCCAGACGGCCCAGCTGCAGCTTGACGATAGCGTCGGCCTGCGGGTCATCGAAGCCGAACTGCTCCATGATTGCGGCCTTTGCCTCGGCCATGCCGCCCTTGCAGGCGCGGATGGTAGCGATGAGCTCATCCACGATGTCGGTGGCCTTTTTCAGACCCTCGAGGATGTGGGCGCGCTCCTTGGCCTTCTTCAAATCATACTGAGTGCGGCGGCGGACGACTTCATCCTGGAACTCGACGTACTTCTGTATCATCTGTTTCAGGGTCATGACCTTCGGCACCTTGTGGTCGATGGCCAGCATGATGACGCCCACGGTATCCTGCAGCTGGGTGTACTGGTACAGCTGGTTCAGGATGACCTGTGCGTTGGCGTCCTTGCGGATGTCCACCACGATGCGCATACCCTTGCGGTTGGTCTCATCGTTCAGGCCGGTGATGCCCTCGATGCGCTTTTCCTTCACGAGGTCGGCCATGTTCTCGATAAGACGGGCCTTGTTGACCATATACGGAATTTCCGTAATGATGATCTGGGTACGGCCATTCTTGGTCTCTTCGATGGTAGCACGGCCCCGCAGAGTAATTTTGCCGCGGCCGGTGGCGTAGGCGGCGCGGATGCCGCTTCGGCCCATGATGATACCGGCAGTGGGGAAGTCCGGTCCCTTGATGTGCTCCATCAGGCCGGGCAAATCGATGTCAGGATTCTCGATATAGGCCACGCAGCCGCCGATGACCTCACTGAGGTTGTGGGGCGGGATGTTGGTGGCCATACCGACGGCGATGCCCTGACTGCCGTTGACCAGCAGGTTGGGGAAGCGGCAGGGCAGGACGCTGGGCTCTTTCTTCGTCTCGTCGAAGTTGGGGTCCCAGTTGATGGTGTCTTTGTCGATGTCGGTCAGCATCTCGACCGCCATGCGGCTCATGCGGGCCTCGGTGTAACGGTAAGCAGCCGGGGGGTCGCCATCGACCGAACCGAAGTTACCTTGGCCATCCACCAGCGGGTAGCGCAGGGAGAAATCCTGTGCCAGACGGACCATGGCGTCGTAGACGGAGGCGTCGCCGTGGGGGTGGTAAGAGCCCAGCACCGCACCGACGGTATCCGCCGACTTGCGGTAGGGATGGCTGGGGTCGTTGCCGCGTTCGTGCATGGTGTAGAGGATGCGGCGGTGGACGGGCTTCAGGCCGTCACGCACATCCGGCAGGGCGCGGGCCACGATGACCGACATGGAGTAATCCAGAAACGCCGTTTCGATCTCTTTCTTGACGTCCCGGATGATCATCTTGGTACCGCTGCCCGGTATCATCACATAATCTTCTTCCATTGTTTCCTCCAATTACACGTCCAGCTTTGCGTACTGGGCGTTGGTCTCGATAAAGCGGCGGCGGGGCTCCACCTGATCGCCCATCAGGATGGTGAACGCCTCATCGGCCTTCTCGGCATCCTCGATGGTGATGCGGACGATGACGCGGTTCTCGGGGTTCATGGTGGTCTCCCAGAGCTGCTCCGGGTTCATCTCGCCAAGGCCCTTATAGCGGTTTATCTTCGCGCCGGGCATCTCCTGCGAGAGCAGGGCCATTTCGGCGTCGTTGTAAGCGTATTTGATGGTGCTGCCCTTCTGCACCTTGAACAGCGGGGGCTGTGCCACATAGACATGGCCCTGCTCGATGAGGGGGCGCATATAGCGGAAGAAGAAGGTGAGCATCAGGGTGCAGATGTGAGAACCATCGACATCGGCATCTGCCATGATGAACACTTTGTCATACCGCAGCTTGGAAATATCAAACTCGTCGCCGATGCCGCAGCCCAGTGCCAGCACGACAGGCATCAGCTTGTCGTTGCCGTAGATGCGGTCGGCGCGGGCCTTTTCGACGTTGAGCATCTTGCCCCACAGGGGGAGGATGGCCTGAATGGCCGAGTCACGGCCCATCTTGGCCGAGCCGCCTGCAGAATCACCCTCGACGATGAAGATCTCAGTGCGGGTGGGGTCTTTTTCGCGGCAGTCTGCCAGCTTGCCGGGCATCCGGCTGGTCTCGAGGGCGCTCTTGCGGCGCACCAGCTCACGGGCCTTCTTGGCGGCAGCGCGGGCGCGGGCGGCCTGGGTGGCCTTTTCGAAGATAGCCTTGGCCACGCCGGGGTTCTCCTCGAAGAACTCCATCAGCTTGGAGTAGACCATGTTGGAGACGAGGGTTCGAATTTCCGTATTGCCCAGCTTTGCCTTGGTCTGGCCCTCGAACTCGGCCTCCTGCAGCTTGACGGAGATAACGCAGATGAGGCCCTCACGGACGTCAGCGCCGGAAAGGTTCTCGTCCTTGTCCTTCAGCAGACTGTGGCTGCGGCCATAATCGTTGAAGACGCGGGTGAGGCTGCTGCGGAAGCCCTCTTCGTGGGTGCCGCCGTCGGGGGTGTTGACGTTGTTGGCGAAGCTCAGCAGCAGCTCATTATAGCTGGAATTATACTGCAAGGCGATTTCTGCCATGCCCCGGTCGGTCTGACCCTTGAGATAGATGACGTTGGGGTGGAGCACCTCGAGGTCGCGCTTCTCGCCCAGATAGGTGACGAAGCTCTTGATGCCGCCCTCGTAGCACATGACCTCGGTGCGGTAGGTGGGCTCGCCCTCCTTGCCGTCCTCGAGGACGGGGGTGTAGAGTTCGCGCTCGTCAGTCAAGGTGATCTTGACACCGGCGTTCAGGAAGCTCTCTTCCCGCAGGCGCTTTTCCAGCGTTTCGAAGTTGTAGACGGTGGTGTCCTTGAACATCTCCGGGTCGGGCTTGAAGGTGACGCGGGTGCCGGTGACACTGGGGTCCACGGTGCCGATGCACTTCAGCGGGCCGTCCGGGTCGCCGCGGCGGAAGGTCTGTTCGTACTCGCGGCCGTCGCGGCGGACGTTGACGGTCAGCCATTCCGAGCAGGCGTTGACGACGGACGCGCCGACGCCGTGCAGGCCGCCGGCCACCTTGTAGCCGGAGTTCTCGCCGCCGAACTTGCCGCCGGCGTGGAGGATGGTATAGACGACGGTGACGGCGGGCAGGCCGGTATCCGCCTGGATATCCACGGGGATGCCGCGGCCGTTGTCGGTGACCTGGATGATGTTGTCCTTCAGGATCTTGACTTCAATGTGGTCGCAGTAACCGGCCAGAGCCTCGTCGATGGCGTTGTCCACGATCTCGTACACCAGATGGTGCAGGCCGCGCTCGCCGGTGGAGCCGATATACATACCGGGGCGCTTGCGCACTGCCTCCAGACCTTTCAGGACCTGGATCTCGCTGGCGTTGTATTCATGGTCCGTCGCAGTTTCTGCGTTGGTACTGGTAATGATTTCCTCTGCCATTTCCTTTCTCCCTTTTGTTTTGTTTCGTTTTTTCGTTACTATTTGTAAAAGCGATAAGTCGCTGGTTGGTAATTGAACCTCTCAGTCAAAGCCTGTCGGCTTTGCCAGCTCCCCTGATAGGGGAGCCGCTGGCGTACCGGGCAGGCCCACGCCGGACGAGCAAAGCTCACTATTTCGGAAGCTGCAGCACTCTGCTGTCCAGATCAGCGACCGTTGTCTCCGTGCGCCGTTTGAGTGCAGCCGGCGACAGCTCCGAGAGATAGATCGTATCCACCGGCGAATCTGCCAGCACATAGCTCTGGGGCAGCTCATCGGACAGGCTCACCACCGCCCCGTTTTTCTGGGCGTAGTTCAGAAATTCCCGCCCCCGGGGTGAGATGGTCGTCGTTTCCAGATTGAAGATGCCGATGATGTCCCGGTCGTTCAGGACATAATCGCGGCCAAGGTGTACATACATTGCATCACACTTTCGTCAGTACGCCGCCGTTCATCCGGTAGACCTCGCCGTCCGTTTTGAGGAAAGCGGTGTCGTCGCAGCTGGTCACGAAGGTCTGCTTTTCCCGCATCCGGGTGAGCAGATACTGCTTGCGGCCATCGTCCAGCTCGCTGAGTACGTCGTCCAGCAGCATCACCGGGTGTTCGCCCGTGATGGAGGCAGCTGCGGCAGCTTCGGCCATTTTAAGGCTGAGCACGACGCTCCGCTGCTGTCCCTGACTCGCATACACTTTTGCAGGCTGACCATCCAGAAGAAGGTCTAAATCTTCCCGGTGAGGGCCGCAGAGGCTCTGCCCGGCCCGCAGCTCTTCGGGCATTTTCTGCCGCAGAAGCTGGGCCAGACCGCCCGGCTCGAACTGAGCCGCATACCGCAGACTCAGTGTTTCCGCCCCGCGGGAAAGCTCCTCATAGTTGGCACAGGCCAGCGGGGAGAGAGCGGCGAGATAGGCTCTGCGCCGCTGCTGGATGGCCTCGCCCTGCTGGGCAAGCTCCACATTCAGCACTTCTAATAAGGCCCGCTTTTCAGCATAAGGCCGCTCAATGCCATTGGAAGAGCGCCGAAGCAGCGCGTTTTTCTGCTGCAAGGCCCGAATATAGCGGCGATAAAGGGTCAGGTAGCCGGGGTAGAGCTGGCAGAGGGCAGCGTCCAGAAATTTCCGCCGCCCTTCCGGCGCGCCCTTCACGAGACTCAGGTGTCCGGGGTCGAAAACCACCGCCGGAAAGCTGCCCGCAAGGCTGGTCGCCCGCTTGACTGCGCCCCCGTTCACCGAGACTGTCCGGCCCGGGCGGGGAGAGTCCGGCGCGCCCACCGTCAGGCGGACGCGGTTCGGCTCTTCCTTTTCCTGCTCTTCCTGCTGTGCGCGGAGGGTGGACGCTTTGAGTACGGCGAAGGGTTCGCCCCGGCGCACCAGCTCTGCGTCCTTGCCGCCCCGGAAGCTCTTGCCGCCGGTAAGCAGCCAGATGGCTTCCAGGAGGTTCGTCTTGCCCTGGCCGTTGTTGCCGCAGATGACAGTCAGCTCCAGGCCCGGCGTCAGGCTGGCCGAGGCGATGTTTCGATAATTTTCGACTTCGAGAGAGAGCAGCCGCATCAGCCGCCCATCCCGATCTCGATGGTCTGTCCGTCCAGCTCGACGGTATCGCCCGGGCGGCACTTCTTGCCGCGCATGGTGCAGACTTCGCCGTTGACCTTCACGGCCCCGCCCTGAACGAGCTCCTTGGCTTCGCCGCCGGTCTCGCACAGGCCCGCATATTTCAGCAGAGCGTCCAGCTTGATAAATTCGGTATGGATGAGGATCTTTTGCATTTTATTACGCCTCTCAGTCGTTTTTGAAGCGGACGGGCAGGACCAGATACAGGAAGTCATTGCCCTCCACCGGCAGCACTTTCACCGGGCTCAGCGGGCCGCTGATCTCCATCCGCACTTTCTCGGTGCGGGCATTGCGCAGCGCGTCCAACAGGTAGCGGTTGTTGAAGCCGATCTCCACCTCGTCGCCCTCGCACTCGGCGTTGAACTCATCGACGACGCGGCCCAGATTGGTCTGGCAGCGGACGACGACTTTACCCTCTGTAAAAGTGATGCGGAGGGGATTTTTTAAACGCTCTGTAATAATCAGAGAAGCGCGCTCGATGGTCTCGATGAACTCCTTGGTGTCGATGGTCACCCGGGTGCGGCTGCCTGCCGGAATGACATTGTGATAGTTGAGGAACTCGCCCTCAATGAGGCGGCTCATGATGGTGTAGCCAGCGGTCATGAACACGACGTAGCGGCGGTTGGCACAGATGTGGACCGGCTCTTCGTCGTCGTTGGGCAGCAGATGAGACACTTCGGTCATGGTCTTGCTGGGGACGATGATGCGGATGTCCTTGACGGCAGTGACGGGCCGCTCCACGATGGCCAGACGGTAGCCGTCCAGGGCAACGATGGTCATTTTATCCGGCTCTATCTCAAAAAGTTCACCGGTATGCGCAGGTTTTTTTTCATCCTGGCTGACGGCGTAGAGGGTGCGGTCGATCATATCGCGGAGCACGCCGGTCTTGATGGTCAGGGTCTCCTCGGCGCCGGTGTTGGGCAGCTCGGGGAAATCGGTGGCCGACATGGACTGGATCTCGAACTGTGCCACGCCGCTCTGGATGGTGGTTTTGCCATTATCGGCAGACTGGATCGTGATCTGGCCTGCCGGCATCCGGCTGATCATGCTGCTGAGCAGCTTGGCATTCAGCACGATCTCACCGGGTTCTTTGACATTGGCTTCGATGGTGGTCACGATGCCCATTTCGAGGTCGTAGCCGGTAAGGGTCAGCTGGAAGCCTTCTGCCTTCAGTAAAATGCCCTCCAGTACCGGGATGGTAGAGCGCAGAGTGACTGCTTTGGATACGCCGTCAATGGCTGCACTCAGAAGAGTTTTGTCGCAGATGATGTTCAAATCTTCTTCTCTCCTTTTTTGCGTCTGTTTTGCTGTCGTTCCTCATGGGATCCGATGCAAAAACCTGTTTTCTTTATTGAACTTGTTGTAGTAATCGTAGTAGGGGGTGGGGAAGATGTGGAAAACTCTGCAAACCCTTGCCGGGATGCGGGGATTTGGTTTTCCACGGAGGTGTTGAGGAACTGTGAATGGAATGTTGAATCGGGGAGAGCGGTGGTTCTTTCCACATTCGCTGTGAAAAACGGAAGTTGAATGTTGAAAACCATGTGGAAAGAGTGGAAAGTTTCGGCTTTTCACCACAATATCTAGGTCTATTTTCCCCTTTTTGTTCCTCTTTCTCCCCATATTTTGGGGTTTAACTCCTGAATGAGTATGACTTTTATACCGGCTCTGGTGCGTTAAGCCTTCACATTCTTGATGATGTCGCTCACCGTCTCCCGCAGGTGCTGGTCATTCTTCATGTCCCGCTCCATGGTCTTGAGGGAGTAGACGATGGTGGAATGGTCACGACCCGAGAACTCCCTGCCGATCTCCTCCATGCTCATGCCGGTGACCTCGCGCAGGATGTAGATGGCCACGCGGCGGGCAGAGGCCACATTGGCGTTCCGCTTGGTGCCGCGGATGTCGGCAGGGGAGACGTTGAAGGTGCGGGATACCTCGCCCACGATCTTCTCGATGGTGACAGGCACGGGCTGGGTCTCGTTGAGGATGTCCTTGATGGCATTCTGTGCCACGCTGATGACCGGCTGGATGCCCTCGAGCATATAGTAGGCGTTGAGCTTTTTGACCGCGCCTTCCAGCTGGCGGATGTTATTTTTCAGATGGTTGGCGATGAACTCGGCCACGTCCTCGGGCAGATCGAGGTGGAGAAGCTCTGCCTTGCGCTTGACGATGGCCACGCGGGTCTCGAAATCCGGCGGCTGGACGTCGGCGGTCAGGCCCCACTCGAAGCGGGTGCGCAGACGCTCTTCCAGGCTCTTGATCTCCTTGGCCGGGCGGTCGGATGCGATGACGATCTGCTTGTGGGCGTCGTGCAGGGAGTTGAAGGTGTGGAAGAACTCTTCCTGGGTGGACTCCTTGCCCGCAATGAACTGGATATCGTCCACCAGCAGCAGGTCGGCCACGCGGTACTTCATCCGGAAGTCCTCGGTGCTGCCGGCGCGGATGGCCGCGATCAGCTCGTTGGTGAACTGCTCACAGGTGACATACATAATGACGAAGTCGGGGTGGGTGCGCTTGATCTCGGTCTGGATGGCCGTCAGCAGATGAGTCTTGCCGAGGCCCGAGCCGCCGTAGATGAACAGCGGGTTGTAAGCACCGGAGGGGTTGGCCGCAACAGCCTGCGCCGCAGCAAACGCAAACTGGTTGGACGGGCCTTTGATGAAGTTCTCGAAGGTGAATTCATAGTTGCCCTGCGGGGAGGCGGGGTTTGCCTCGTACTGCTGGGCCAGCACCACTTCGTGGGGCGGTGTGCTGGGTACGACGAGGGTGATGTCCACGTCAAAGCCCAGCACTGTTTTGAAGGCCTCTTTGAGCAGGCCGAGATAACGGTCCGTCACGATCTTGCAGATGAAGTCGTTGCGCACCGAGAGGGTGATATGGCTGGAGTCCTCAAAGCTGATAGGCTCCAACCCGTCGATATAGAGATTATACGTCGGCTCCGCCATCTGCGCCTTGCAGTAGCTCTGGGCAGCCTCTAAAACGTCCTTGAAAGAATCCATAGTACATCCACTCCATTGAAGTTTTCAACAATGCTGCTGATACCAGGTTAGTATACCACAAAAATCCCCCTGCGTCTATATTATATAAGGTAATTTATAATACATAAAAAAGACATACCTGCGTCTGGGAAACGGCCTTGTGTCCAAGGCGGAGAAAAGCCACAAGATATTGTGGATAAAAAGTTTTCCACGGGAAACGGGTGAAAAAGTTGAAAGTTTCTCCACAGAGGTTTTTCAAAAAAGTTTGAAGGAAAGCGAAAAAAATGCTTGACAGAAGGCCATAGTGTGCGATATACTGTTGAATTGCAAGCCTGTCCCCATTTTGGGACCAGAATAGACCCCATCACCGGGGACGAGTTTTTACGGAGGATACAACCATGAAGAGAACTTTTCAGCCCAAGAAGCGTCAGCGCAAGGAAGTTCATGGCTTCCTGACCCGCATGAGCACCAAGAACGGCCGCAAGGTCATCAACGCACGCCGTGCTAAGGGCCGCAAGAGCCTGACCGTCTGATCCTGAGCAGTATGCATCAGGTCCGGCGCAGAATGGAATATGCGCAAAAAGGCCGCTGATATTGGATTGGCGGTCTTATTTTTTTACCCGGCATTCGGGGAAAAAGGCCGGAAAGCTGCGGTGAATAGTCGCATTGCCTAAAAAAACTGTCAAAGATTTGGCAGAGAAAACGCCCGGATGAGCTTTTCATGTCGGCGTTTTTTTGCTATACTGAACACTGAGCATTGCTTTTTTCCGGGCGGTGCTCCCACATCACCTGAAGGGAGGCGCACAGGATGCGCTATCGTCCCATCCGCCGCAACGGCGAGTTTGGCCGCGTGTATGCCCGCGGCAAGTCTTATGTCAACCAGGCGCTGGTGCTCTACGTGCTCAAAACGCGGAGCAAGCGCACCCGGGTGGGCCTGACGGCCACCAAAAAGATCGGCCACGCCGTGCAGCGCAACCGCGCCCGCCGTGTTATGAAGGCCGCCATCGACGAGCATCTCGACTACAACATCGGCGGCTACGACCTCGTTTTTGTGGCCCGGGGCATGACCCCTCGGCTCAAGAGCTGGCAGCTCAGCGCCATCGTGGCAAAGCTCTTTGCCCAGGCCGGCCTGCCGGATAAGGCAAAACAGCCGGGCGCAAAGCCCCCAGCCACCCTGCCGCCGGTCCGGAAGCCCGAGGCGTGAGCATCTTTCAGAAAGCCCTCTGCGGGATCATCCGGCTCTACCAGAAGTTCATCAGCCCGGGGCTGGGGCGGAACTGCCGCTTTTCGCCCTCCTGCAGCCAGTACGGCATCGAGGCCATCCGCACCCACGGCTGCGTCAAAGGGCTGCTGCTGACGGCGTGGCGCATCGCCCGGTGCAATCCGCTGGGCCGCTGGGGCTACGACCCCGTACCGGAAAAGGGCCGCTGGAAAAATCCGGCCCGGCATCTCTCGGCCTCGGCTCTGTTTTCCACCAGACACGAAAAATAAGTGGAAAACCTCTTCGTCGATGCTCTTTGGAAGAGCGCTGAAGCGGGGAAGACCTCTCCGTCAATGCCCTTTGAAAAAGGGCGGCAGAGGGGAGGAAATCCTCTCCGTCACGCCTGCGGCGTGACACCTCTCCGGATAGGAGAGGCTGAGAGGAAATGCTATTATAATTGCTTCTTGTGACGTGCTGAACTGTGGGCGGCGTGTCCTACGATAAAAATAACCGTCCCGCACCACAGGCGGGGCAGAATGGACAGAGACATGAATATTTTGTACATCCTCGGTGTACCTCTCGGCTATGTGATGGAGTGGATCTACAACCTCATCCCGAACTACGGCTGGGACATCATCATCTTCACCATCGTCATCCGCCTGATCAGCATCCCTCTGCAGCTCAACCAGCAGAAGAGCATGGCCAAGATGTCCGCTTTCCAGCCGATGATCGCCGACATCCAGAAAAAGTACAAGGACAAGCCCGAAAAGCAGCAGGAAGAGCTGCTCAAGCTCCAGCAGGAGTACGGTTATAAGCCCACCGCCGGCTGTATGCCTATGCTGGTCAACTTCCTCGTCATGTTCGGCGTCATCGAGGTCGTGTACCGCCCGCTGCAGCGCATCTTCCACATCGGCGCCGACGCCATCACCGCCGCAGGCGATGCCATGACCGCTCTGGGCATCAGCTTCACTCAGGTGACCCGCGACACCAATATCATCGCACAGGTGCTGGCCGGTGAGTCCACCGTCACCTCTGTGTTCACCGCAGACCAGCTGAACACCATCACTGAGTTCGGCCAGCACATGGATTTCTTCGGCATCGACCTGACCCGTGTGCCGCAGTACAGCCTGGCAGCAGACAACCTGCCCCTGCTGATCTTCCCCATCCTGGCTGTCGTCACCATGTTTATCTCCACCCACATCAGCATGAAGGCATCCGGCCAGGAGATGCAGGGCAGCATGAAGCTGACCATGTATATGATGCCTCTGATGTACGTCTTCTTCTGCTTTACCGTTCCCTGCGCATTCTCTCTGTACTACGTCATTTCCAACATCGTGATGACCGTCCAGACCCAGGTCATGCGCAAGATCTATGACCCCGAGAAGATGAAGGAGCAGGTCAAGGCCGAGATCGCTTCCCGCAAGAAGGAAGAGAAGCGCGGCGTGAAGAGCACCACCATCAAGGTCCAGGACGAGAAGACCGGTGAGGTCGTGGAAAAGAATATCTCCGCCAGCGAGATGAACAAGCGCCGCCTCGAGTATGCCCGCCAGCAGGATGCTGAGCGCTACAAGGACGAGCGCACTGTCCCGCTGAGCGAGCTGCAGAACAAAAAGGAGGATTGACGGTTATGATCCGTACGCAGGAAGCGACCGGCAAGACGGTCGATGAAGCACGCACCAACGCCTGCGCTCTGCTGGGCGTGGAAAAGGACGACATCAACGTCAGCTACGAAGTGCTGGAAATGCCCCAGAAGACCGGTTTTCTGGGCCTGAAGCTCACTCCCGCCAAGGTCCGCGTCAGCGTCGAGCTGCCGGACGAGCCTGTGGCAGCTCCTGCTGCCCCCGTTGAGGAGCCCGCTCCCGTTGTGGAGGAGAAGGCTGCTCCTGTGGCGGCTGAGCCTGTCGTCGAAGAGACTGCCCCTGAAGCTCCCGCTGCTGTGGAAGAGCCTGCTGCTCCCGCTGAGGAAGCTGCCCCTGCCGAAGAGCAGGCTGCTCCCGCCGCAGAGGGCGAAGAGGTGGAAGTCCCCATCAACATCGAGGAGAACGCCAAGGTCAAGGCCGCTGTGGACTACCTGAAGGATGTCATCGAGAAGATGGGCGTACAGGACGTCAAGTTCAGCGCTGTGCAGAAGGGTGAGGCTACCATCATCCGTCTGGACGGCGAGAAGATGGGCGCCCTCATCGGCCGCCGCGGCGAGACGATGGAGAGCCTGTCCTATCTGGCAAGCCTCGTGGCAAACCGCCTCGAGGGCGACTACATCAAGCTGGGCCTCGACGTGGCCGGCTACCGCGACAAGCGCGAGAGCGACCTGACCGCACTGGCACAGCGCATTGGTGCCAAGGTGCGCAAGACCGGCCGCAGCTTTGCCATGGAGCCCATGAACCCCTACGAGCGCCGCATCATCCACTCTGCCATCGGCAAGATGGAGGGCGTCCGCAGCGAGAGCAAGGGCGAGGGCCGTGACCGCCGTGTGGTCATCTACTCCACCGACCCCAACGCTGTGGCTGAGAGCGCAAATGCACGTCCCCGCGGACCCCGCGGCGGTCATGACCGCAACGGCAATGACCGCAACGGCAATGGCCGCAGCGGCGGCTATCATCGCGGCGGCGAGCGCCGTGGTGACCGGAATGGCCGCGGCCCGCGCAATGGCGGCGGCCGGGGCGGCTACCGCTCCAATGTGCCTGAGCGCACCTACACCCCGCGCGATGCCGAGAATGCTGCCCCTGTGGCACCCAAGCGCACCGAGCGTGTGGATGACTTCGCTGATCTGAGCTTCGGCAAGATCGAGCTGTAAAAGCTGAATGATAAGACCCTCTCCCGCATGGCGGAAGCCGTGCAGGGGAGGGTCTTTTTTTGTACGAGGAACACTATAAATTTACACATCTTTTGCATGAAGATGATTTACAATGAAAAGCAAATCTGAAAGAATGATTTAGGAAGAAAAGTCGTTCTTATCGGAAAATTGGAGAATATGCCCAATTCCGGAAGAAATTTTTCTCCTACTTGCACATTGTAAAACAATGTCGACAAGCCTTATACTAGAGCTACAAATGCTTCGGAGTGTATACCAAGCAAAAAAGAGAGGAATTATTATGGAACAGAATAAGATTTCCCGCCGTAATTTCCTGCGCGTGGCCGGTGCATCGGCTACCGCCGCCGCAATGGGCGGTCTGGTCCCGGCTGCTTCCGCTGCCGGCATCAAAGACCTGTGGAGCATGGACCTGCAGATCCTTGCCACCAGCGATACCCACGGTAAGTTTGACCCCTGGGATTACGCCGCCAACAAGGCCGACGCCTCCGGCAGCGTGGCCCAGCAGGCAACTGCCATCAAGGAGAACCGCACCAAGACCACGCTGGTCGTGGATGCAGGCGACACCATTCAGGCAAACTCCGCTGAGCTGTTCCTGAACGACGATGTCCACCCCATGATCGCTGCTCAGAACGCCATCGGCTACGATGTCTACGTCACCGGCAACCATGAGTACAACTATGGCATGGCCACGCTGGAAAAGGTGCTCTCCCAGCAGAAAGCCAAGGTGCTGACCGGCAACGTCTACAGCCCCGAAGGCAAGCCTCTGGCTGACGGCTACACCATCATCAACAAGGGCGGCGTCAAGATCGGCGTCATCGGTATGGTCACTCCCAACATCACCCGCTGGGACGCCAAGAACCTCGAGGGCTGGACTGTTACCAACCCGGTGGACGAGAGCCGCAAGATCATTGATAAGATCAAGAACGATGTGGATGTCATCATCGGCGTTATGCATATGGATGTTGACAATGAGTATGGCGTCTATGGCTCCGGCGTCACCGACCTGGCAAATGCCTGCCCCGAGTTCGACGTCATCGTCGCCGCTCACGGTCACAAGAGCATCCCCAACAAGATGATCAACGGCGTGCTGGTGGTCGAGAACAAGAATGCAGGCGCCACTGTCTCCGACATCCACGTCTATCTGGAGCGCGGCCTGAACGGCAAGTGGAAGGTAAAGGACCGCACCTCTGAGAACCTGACCATCAAGGACTACGCTCCCGACCCCGAGCTGACTGCTCTGCTGGCAGAGTACGACCAGCGCGCTAAGGACGACGCCGTGACCCCCATCGGCCAGCTGGTCGGCGGTGATCTGGCCCCCGAAAACGAGATCGACTGCCTGCCGCAGGCCATGGTGCAGGATACCGCTCTGCTGGACTTCATCAACGAGGTACAGATGTACTACACCGACGCTCAGGTGGCCGCAACGGCTCTGACCTCCATGACTTCCCAGATGCGCGAGGGTACCATCCGCAAGTGCGACATGGCAAGCATCTACACCTACCAGAACACCCTGTACAAGCTGCAGATGAACGGCTGGCAGCTGCGTCAGTTCATGGAGTGGTCTGCTGCCTTCTTCAAGACCTGGGAACCGGGCGATGTGACCATCGCATTCGACTCTTCCGTCCGCTACTACCTGTACGATGCCTTTGCAGGCGTCAAGTATGACCTCGACATCTCCAAGCAGCCCGGCAACCGCATCCAGAACCTGACCTGGATGGATGGCCGTCCGGTGGAGGACGATGACAGCTTTGTGGTGGCCGTCAACAACTACCGTGCCACCACCCAGCTGCTGGCTTATGCCGACATCTTCAAGGAGGGCGACGAGCTGCCCAAGCTGCTGGAGATCGACGTGCGCGGCGATGTGGGCGGCGTCCGCGAACTGCTGGGCGAGTACATCCGCACCGTCAAGGGCGGCACCATCGAGCCGCACGTGGACAACAACTGGAAGCTCGTGGGCAACAACTGGAACGCTGCTGACCACGAGAAGGCCGTCAAGCTGCTGCGCGAGGGCAAGCTGGCCCTGTCGGAGAACGCCGACAGCCGCACCCTGCCCGGCAAGGCCATCACCACGGCCGATATTGCCGCATTCTGATTTTTCTTTCATACGCAACGGGGTGTGCAGTCTTTCAGGGGCTGCACACCCTTTTTTGCACAATAAAGTAAAATATCAATGGGTAATATAGCTAAATTTAATTATCGCTTTTTAGCATATCATAGAAAATAAACGCTGGGATGCGCTGGATATTTTCTTTTTGGGAGCTTCATGATAAAATAGGAAAAACCCGCAGAACAAAAGGGGAAAGTGCGCCCTCGTGCAGTGCGGGGACGAATGCGGTTTGAAAAGAGGATGGCTATGGAAGCATTGCGAAGGCTGCTGTATGCGGAGATGTCACGGGAGGAGTACAAAGCCTGTCTGCCGGATATACAGCGCTCCAACCGCCAACGTGTGACGGCCTACCTGGGGATAGCCTGTGCGTTTCTTACAGTTTTATGGATACTGTCTGGGGCTCTGGAATTTTTGCGGCCCAATATGCCGGCCTATATGATAGCGCTGGCCGTGTGCATGGGCCTGCAGGCGGTCAACCGGGCATTCCCGGGAAAAAACGGCCTGCTGCTGACCTGGCTGATGTACGCCTTTGAGGCTTTGCTCTATGTGCTGGGCATCTATCTGGGCATCCATCCTTCTCCCGATACTCCTACGGTGAGCTTTATTGCGTTCTTGCTGGCAGTGCCGCTGCTCTTTGTCATGCGGCCCATCCAGCATATCTTGAATGTCGTCTTTTTCGATGGTATTTTCATCCTGACCTGCTTTTTGTTCAAGAGTAAAGAGACGCTCCCAGTTGATATTCTGGACGGCGTGGTGTTTGGTGCGGTGTCCTGCATCATATCTACCTTCATCATGCTTTCGATGCACGAAAATTTTTCCATCCGGCACAAGCTGCTGGGCATCGCGGAGACGGACTTGAACGTCGGCCTGAAAAACCGCAACGCCTACGAGAGCCAGATGCACGACTACCCGATGCACTGCAGCAGCACGCTGAGCTGTGTTTATCTGGACGTGAACGGCCTGCATGAGCTGAACAACACCCGGGGCCACGCGGCGGGCGACGAGATGCTCAAGACCGTGGCAGCCAAGGTGCGGGACATCTTCGGCGAAGAGTACAGCTACCGTGTGGGCGGCGATGAGTTCGTGGCCTTTGCGATGGACAAGAGCGCCGAAGAGATGCGCGCGCTCATCCACAAGCTGGTGCAGGAGGTGGACGAGGCCGGTTACTCGGTGGCCGTGGGTACAGCGACTCACAGCGCGGGCGGCATCGACATGGAAGTTCTCGTCAAATCGGCCGAAACGCGGATGTATCTGGCAAAGGAAGAGCACTATCGCCTTGCCGGGAAGACCCGAGAATAAAATGCAAAAGCGGTACGCTGCCGGACTCTCCGGCGGTGTGCCGCTTTTTTGCGCAGCATATTTCTTTTTTTGGCGGTTCGTGGTAGAATATACTGTATTCATCTGCGCATAAGGAGGGGAGAAGATGCAGCATTCGACCATTGCGGCCATTGCTACCGCTCCGGGTGCGGGCGGCATCGCCATCGTGCGGCTGTCCGGCCCGGAAAGCTATGAAGTGGCAGCGAAGGTGTTCAGTCCGGCCAACCCAGCCAAAAAAGTCGCGGACGCCAAAGGCTATACGGCCATGTTCGGTGCGTTCGTGGAGGGGGAAGAGGCTTTCGACGAGGGTGTGGCGCTGTTTTTCCGCGCGCCCCACAGCTACACCGGCGAGGATGTGGTGGAGCTTTCCTGCCACGGCGGCAGTGCAGTCGCCCGGCGACTGGTGGAAGCCTGCATTGCGGCGGGCGCGTCGCCTGCCGCTCCCGGCGAGTACACCCGCCGCGCTTTCCTGAACGGCAAGCTCAGTCTGACCCAGGCCGAAGCTGTCATGGACATCATCTCCGCCGATGGCCGACAGGGGGCCGCGCTGGCAAATGCCTCCTTGAACGGTGCGCTGGCCCGGAAGATAGCGGCCCAGAAAGATGCTCTGACGGCCTTGCAGGCCCATCTGGCCGCCTGGGTGGATTTCCCTGAGGAAGATGTCCCGGAACTGAGCCAGAGCCACTTGTGCGAGGTTTTAGGCGGGGTAGAGCAGGAGCTGGACGCCCTCATCCAGAGCTACGATGCGGGCGCTGTCCTCCGCGAGGGCGTGGACTGTGCCATCGTGGGCAAGCCCAATGCGGGCAAATCCACCCTGCTCAATCTGCTGGCCGGATTTGACCGGGCCATCGTCACGCCGGTGGCCGGAACCACTCGCGACGTGGTGGAGCAGGCTGTCCAGCTGGGCGACGTCCGGCTGAATCTCTTCGATACCGCCGGTCTGCGTCAGACGGAGGACGAGATAGAAGCCGAAGGCATCCGCCGCAGCTGGAAGAAGCTGGACGAGGCGGGGCTTATCCTCGCCGTCTTCGACGGCTCGGAGCGCCCGACCCGGGAGGACCTGGAGCTGGCTCAGCGCTGCGCGGGTCGTCCGGCCATCGCACTGGTCAATAAAGAAGACAAGCCCACCCGGTTTGACGCAGAGCTCATCGCACCCTATTTTGCGATGGTGCTGCCGGTCTGCTGTCAGGAAGAAGGGGCGCGGAAGGTCATCGCGGCGGCGGTAGCCCGCCTGCTGGGGACCAACCAAATCGACCCCCACGCCGCCAGCCTCTCGGGGCAGCGGCAGCTTTCCGCTGCCACCCGCGCTCGGGATGCCGTAGCCGGAGCGCTGGACGCCGCGCAGGGGCTCGGGCTGGACGCTGTGTCAGTCTGCGTGGACGACGCGCTGGATGCACTTTGTGAGCTGACAGGGGAGAACGCCTCGGAGGCGGTCATCAATGAGGTGTTTGAGAGATTCTGCGTGGGGAAATAAAAAACCATTTTACACAGGGCTTAGTTCTCTTTTGCGCACCAAAAGAGAACCAGAAAAGTGCCCGCTACTTTCGAGGCGCGGGAGGCACGAACTAGGGGCTGCTCGCCCCTAGTAACCCCGGAGAGGTGGGCTCCAACTCAAAATGCTGGAGATTCACGCCATTCGGCGTGAAGATCTCTTAACCGCATTTTGAGCCTCCGCCGATTTGCTGCTCTGCAGCAGACTTCACGCTTTTGCTGGACGTAAAGTTCTGCTAAGACATAACGCCATCGGCGAAGCCGTAAATCGGAGAAACGAGAAAAAAGCGTTCAGCGAAGCGGCTAGCTTTTTTCCGTTTTGACTTCTCCTTTGGGGTCTGAAAGGGGCGAGCAGCCCCTTTCTCGTGGATCCAGCGCGTCGAAATCGCTGGTGGTTTTCTGGTTCTCTTTTGACATCAAAAGAGAACAATTAGCCTTAATGAAAGAGCGCTCTGACCCGCGCACAGGCGCGATATGCACATAAAAACTCAGAGGAAAAAATAGACAACAATGAACCATTTAGGAGACTACGACGTTATCGTCATCGGTGCCGGACATGCGGGCATTGAGGCGGCCCATGCTGCCGCGATGCTGGGCGCAAAGACGGCGGTGTTCACTATGAGCTTGGATGCCATCGGCAATATGCCCTGCAACCCCAGCATCGGAGGCACGGCAAAAGGTACGCTGGTACGCGAATTGGATGCACTTGGCGGCGTGATGGGCCTTGCGGCAGATGCCACCTATTTACAGAGCCGGATGCTCAACAAGGGCAAAGGCCCCGCTGTCCACGCTCTGCGCGTCCAGACCGACCGCAAGCGCTATCATGAATATATGAAGCACGCCCTTGAGCTGACGCCGGGGCTGGCTATCCATCAGGCGGAAATCATTTCCATCGAGGTGGAGGACGGCCATGTGAAGGGCGTCGTCACCCAGCTGAACGGGGAGTATGGCGCAAAGTGCGTGGTCATCGCCACCGGCACCAACCTCGGCGGAAAAATTTTTGTAGGCGATGCATGGTACGCCTCCGGCCCCGACGGGATGCACGCGGCCAACGCCCTCACCGAGAGCCTGAAAGCCGCCGGTCTGCCGCTGCACCGCTTCAAGACCGGTACGCCTGCCCGCGTGCATCGGCGGAGCATCGACTTCGCCAAGCTGGAATGCCAGCCCGGCGACCCGGACAATGAACTTCAGCCTTTCAGCTTCATGACCGATGCCCCTATGCACAACAAGGTGGAGTGCTGGATCGCCTACACCAACCCTGAGACGCACAGAATCATTCTGGACAATATCCAGCGCAGCCCGCTCTACGGCGGCATGATCGAGGGCGTCGGCCCGCGCTACT
>ERZ773210.1486-NODE-1486-length-22890-cov-7.445194_pt1 | contig 22890 bp, 20 predicted proteins | sample MGYA00580528_ERZ773210 | MGnify/ENA primary metagenome ERZ773210 (study PRJEB29015, sample SAMEA2737769) | human gut metagenome | biome: human gut; feature: human-associated habitat; material: faeces | place: China | collected 2012 ...
CGGGAGGGGAAATGAAGGTTGGTTTCTTCTTACTGAAATTTCCGCTGTCGTCTGAGACCTTTGTTCTGAATCAAATCACCGCGTTTATCGATATGGGATATGACGTGGAGATTATCGCCCTGCAAAAGGGCGATACCCAAAACACCCATGCGGCGTATACCCAGTATGGGCTGGAGGCAAAAACCCGCTGGCTGCAGGACGAGCCGTCCGGGAAGCTGAGCAAGCTGCGCCACCGCGCCAGCCAGACCTTACGTGGGATCCATCGCGCGTCGACGTGGCGGGCGTTGAACGTTTCCCGCTATGGGTCGGAATCACGCAATTTAATTCTCTCGGCCATCTGCGGGCAAACGGCGCAGCCGTATCGTGCCGATGTGTTTATCGCCCACTTTGGCCCGGCAGGCGTGACCGCCGCGAAGTTACGCGAACTGGGCGTGATTGACGGTAAAATTGCGACCATTTTCCACGGTATCGACATCTCCAGCCGTGAAGTGCTGAACCATTATACGCCGGAGTACCAGCAGCTTTTCCGCCGCGGCGACATGATGCTGCCCATCAGCGAACTGTGGGCCGGACGCCTGAAAAGCATGGGCTGCCCGGGAGAGAAAATTGCCGTGTCGCGCATGGGCGTGGATTTAACGCGCTTTACCCGCCGTCCGGTGAAGGTGCCGGGCAAGCCGCTGCAGATCATCTCCGTCGCGCGTCTGACCGAGAAGAAAGGCCTGCATGTGGCGATTGAAGCCTGCCGCCAGCTGAAAGCGCGCGGGGTGGATTTCCACTACCGCATTCTCGGGATTGGGCCGTGGGAGCGTCGTCTGCGCACGCTGATCGAACAGTATCAGCTGGAAGATGTCGTAGAGATGCCGGGCTTCAAGCCGAGCCACGAGGTCAAGGCGATGCTCGATGAGGCAGATGTGTTCCTGCTGCCTTCCGTAACGGGAGCCGATGGCGATATGGAGGGCATTCCGGTGGCGCTGATGGAGGCGATGGCCGTCGGGATACCGGTGGTCTCGACCATTCACAGCGGGATCCCGGAGCTGATTAAGTCTGACCATTCCGGCTGGCTGGTGCCGGAGAATAACGCCATGGCGCTCGCCGATCGCTTAGCTGCCTTCAGCGATATCGACCAGCAGGCGCTGGAGCCCGTGCTGCACAATGCCCGACAAAAAGTTGAAGCCGATTTTAACCAGCAGGTGATTAACCGTCAGTTAGCCAGCCTGCTGCAAACGTTGTAACGCCGAGGATGTATGCTGAAAAAGATTACCCGACGCACCTTTGTCTCGTCTCTGTCCGTTCTGGCGGCTACGCCGCTGCTGTCGTCCCGCATTGCGCGGGCGGCGAGCGGAAGAACGGTCTCTGTTAATCAGTACAATAACAACGACTGGATCGCGGCCTTTAAGCAGGCGTTTAATGACGGGGACACGGTCGTTGTCCCTGCCGGGCTGACCTGTGAAAACATCAACACGGGTATTTTCATTCCCGACGGTAAAACGCTGCTGATCCGCGGGGCGTTAACCGGCAATGGCCGTGGCCGCTTTGTTCTGCAGGAAGGCAGCAAAGTGATAGGCGAAGGCGCTGGCCGCACGGAGAACATTACGCTCGACGTTCGCGGCTCTAACTGCGTCATCAAAGGGCTGGCCATGAGCGGTTTTGGCCCTGTGACGCAAATCTACATCGGCGGTAAGAAACCGAGCGTGATGCGCAATCTGGTGATTGATAATATCAGCGTGAGCCAGGCCAACTACGCCATCCTGCGTCAGGGTTTCCATAACCAGGTGGACAGAGCGCGCATCACCAACAGCAAATTTAGTCACCTGCAGGGCGATGCGATCGAATGGAACGTCGCCATCAACGATCGCAATATCCTGATCTCCGACCATGTCATCGACAACATCAACTGCACTAACGGCAAGATCAACTGGGGCATCGGCATTGGCCTTGCCGGGAGCACCTACGACAACGACTACCCGGAAAAGCAAACCGTTAAGAACTTCGTGGTGGCCAACATCACCGGTAGCAACTGTCGTCAGCTGGTACACGTGGAAAACGGGAAACACTTTGTTATCCGCAATATTAAGGCCAAAAATATCACCCCAGACTTCAGTAAAAAGGCGGGAATAGACAACGCCACGGTGGCGATTTATGGCTGTGATAATTTCATTATTGATAATGTCGACATGGTCAACAGCGCGGGAATGTTAATCGGCTATGGGGTCATAAAAGGCGATTATTTGTCCATCCCGCAGAACTTCAAGCTCAATAATATTCATCTCGATAACCGCCAGCTCGCCTATAAATTGCGCGGAATACAGATTTCATCCGGTAATGCGACGTCGTTTGTGGCGATTACCAATGTGGAAATGCAGCGCGCAACGCTGGAACTGCACAACAAGCCGCAGCATCTTTTCTTACGTAATATCAATGTGATGCAGGAAGCCGCCGTGGGTCCTGCCCTGAAGATCAACTTCGATCTGCGCAAAGATGTACGAGGTAAATTTATGGCGAAAGACGAGACGCTGCTTTCGCTGGCGAACATCAAAGCTGTGAACGAGAAGGGGCAAAGCTCGGTGGATATTGACCGTGTCGACCAGCAGGTGGTGAATGTGGAAAGGCTGAACTTTGCGCTGCCGCACAGATAATCGACAATAATCTGTTTTGAGACTATTCCTGGCATAAAAGCGCGATCGAATCAGATTACAACTACAGAAATATGTGATGCTAAGGCGTAACATTGCTCCAGGATTACGGCAAATCATGCTGGCGAAAACAGGTTTAAGAGCTATAATTCGTCAACCATTTTAAGGTGGAAGAAATAATGATTAATTTGAAAGCAGTCATTCCGGTAGCAGGCCTGGGCATGCATATGCTGCCCGCCACAAAAGCCATTCCTAAAGAGATGCTGCCGATCGTCGATAAGCCAATGATTCAGTACATTGTCGACGAGATTGTTGCTGCAGGGATCAAAGAAATCGTCCTGGTTACGCACTCGTCCAAGAATGCGGTAGAAAACCACTTCGACACCTCTTACGAACTCGAAGCGTTGCTAGAACAGCGCGTTAAGCGTCAGCTGCTGGCGGAAGTGCAGTCTATTTGTCCGCCGGGCGTGACCATCATGAACGTGCGTCAGGCGCAGCCGCTGGGTCTGGGACACTCGATCCTTTGTGCCCGTCCGGTGGTGGGTGATAACCCGTTCATCGTTGTGCTGCCGGATATCATTATTGATAACGCGTCTGCCGATCCGCTGCGATACAACCTGGCGGCAATGGTGGCACGTTTCAGCGAAACGGGCCGTAGCCAGGTGCTGGCGAAGCGCATGAAAGGCGACCTCTCCGAGTACTCCGTAATTCAGACGAAAGAAGCGCTGGAGACGGAAGGGCAGGTGAGCCGCATCGTGGAGTTCATCGAAAAACCGGATCAGCCGCAGACGCTGGATTCTGACCTGATGGCGGTGGGTCGCTATGTTCTGAATGCCGATATCTGGGCGGAACTGGAAAAAACCGAGCCAGGCGCCTGGGATCGTATCCAGCTCACCGATGCGATTGCCGAGCTGGCGAAGAAGCAGTCTGTTGACGCGATGCTCATGACCGGCGAGAGCTATGACTGCGGTAAGAAAATGGGCTATATGCAGGCGTTTGTGAACTACGGGCTGCGCAACCTGAAGGAAGGGGCGAAGTTCAGAAACCGGATTGAGAAATTACTGGCGAACGAATGATACTTTAGTATCGACTTGAACAAACGGCAGTCATTATTTTGGTGTTTTGATCTCTAACCAAAATGATGACTGCCGTTTTTTGTTATAAACTAAATGATTACATAGAGTTATCCGCATTATCTCTGGACCGCTTTGTAGCGATTTGTGCTTGTTTCTGAGGTCGTTTAGGACGACAATTGACGCCAGTTTTTGTCTGTATCCAGACAAGGAAAATCATTTAATCAAACATCGCTCAGTGCACTGGTAGCTGTTAAGCCAGGGGCGGTAGCGTGCCTGGTCTTCTGAATTGAATATTGAACGAACAATCGTGACCTATACAGTTTCTCGCGTTTAAGTTGGCTGCGCGGGGAAAAACATCAGATTGGGTAAGTAGGGGATGGCAATGAAAGTATTGGTGACGGGCGGAACCGGGTTTCTTGGTACTGCTTTAGTCCAAACGTTGAAATCATCAGGACACGAGGTGATATTAACAACGCGCAAGCAGGAGAACCCTGAAAAGGGTATTTATAACCTGGGGGATATTTCCGCCGATACCAATTGGGTAAATCTTGTTCAGGGATGCGACACAGTCATTCATACTGCGGGAAGAGCACATATCCTTAATGATGATGCACAGGATGCTTTAGCGGAATTTCGTCGCGTTAATCACGATGCGACCATGAAGTTAGCCTCAGATGCGGCGACCTGTGGTGTTAAGCATTTTATTTTCGTCAGTTCAATCGGTGTCAACGGTAATGCCACCTCGGGGATCCCCTTTACTGAGGCCTCGGAGCCACAACCCACCTCTGATTACGCCATTTCCAAGCGAGAAGCCGAGCAGGGTCTGCTTAATCAATTTGCAGAAAGCGATATGGCAATAACCATTGTTCGCCCGGCATTAATTTGTGGTGAAAATGCACCGGGTAATATACAGCGCCTTTTAAAACTGGTTTCTAAAAACCTACCGTTGCCCTTTAAAAATGTCAGGAACAAACGAGCGCTGGTGTCTCTGGATAATGTCGTCAGTTTCATCAGCGAATGCGTGGTAAATAAGAAATCCAAAAATCAACTCTATTTACTCGCCGATGCAGAACGTCCTTCAACCGAAGATATGATTAATGCTTTTGCTTCAGGCATGGGCATTAAAGCGAAACTGGTCTCATTTCCAACGGGTATCTTCAGGTTATTGCTTTCTTCAGTTGGTAAGCGAGGTATTTACGATCAGCTGTTTGGCGATCTGGAAGTCGATGCCTCTAAATCCCGGGAACATTTAAACTGGACGCCCCCGATAACGCTTTTTGAAACGATGAAAAAAACGGCGAAATATTATATCGAAGGTAATAAATAATGATGAGTTTTGGGATTGTGATATTCGCTTTTTTAGTATCATGCGCGCTGACCTGGGGGCTACGCGGTTATGCCATTAAGCATAACGTGATTGACCGTCCAAACCAGCGAAGTTCGCATTCGGTACCAACCCCACGAGGGGGCGGGGTGGCTATCGTTCTGACGCTCCTGGCGGCGTTAGTCTGGTTTTATTTCAGCCGCGCGCTGACGCTGGATAGCTTCCTGGGGTTATTTATTCCAGGATTGATTGTTGCCATCATCGGTTTCCTTGACGATCACGGCCATATCGCGGCACGCTGGCGTCTGTTGATGCATTTCCTGGCGGCAGCAATCGGCATCTACTTCTTAGGTTCTTTCCCTGTCATTACACTGTTTGGTTATGACGTTTCCTTATCCTGGGTGGGTATGATTCTGGGCTGCATTTATCTGGTCTGGATGCTTAACTTATATAATTTTATGGATGGGATTAATGGCTTAGCGAGCTCGCAGGCCATCACTTTTGCCGCATGTAGTGCGGTATTGATAGTTATCAACCAATATTCAGACGCGCCAGGCAGTCTTTATCCTCTCACGCTTGCCCTTATTGGTGCCGGAGCCGGCTTTCTTGTCTGGAACTTCCCGGTCGCGAAAATCTTCATGGGTGATGCCGGAAGTGGTTTTCTTGGGATAACAATCGGACTGATGATCCTGCATATTGCGAAAGTAGACTCGCACTTCTTTATTGCAGAATTATGCCTGCTGGGCGTATTTATCGTCGATGCCACGACAACGTTATTGAGGAGGCTCGTAGCAGGTAAAAAGGTCTATGAAGCACATGCCAGCCATGGCTACCAAATCCTCGCAAGAAAATATGGCAGCCACGTTCCGGTGACATCATTGGCAATTGCCGTCAATCTACTGTGGCTTTTCCCCATCGCCTTTTTTATTGCCTCAGGCAAAATTGATGGTGTTGTGGGGCTGCTCATCGCCTGGTTCCCGCTTCTCGTTGTTGCGCTGAAATGTGGTGCAGGCGTTAAAGACAAAGAGAGCAACGTCAATGCATGACTTATTGATTTTGGGCGCAGGTGGTCATGGTCGTACGCTGTACGAGACAGCGAGACTGCTGGGATATAGGGATATCGTTTTCCTCGACGATAATACCTCTGCCTGCCAGGAAATTAACCAGCTGATTATCGGAAAAATTGCCGAACTTCAGTTACATATCGGTAAGGTCAGTCATGTCGCTATTGGCATCGGAAACAATAAAGTCAGAGAGCAGCTCTATCAGCAACTGCTCGACTTAGGTATTCATCCTGTAACACTTATACATCCCTTTGCATTTGTCAGTCCATCGGCGACCCTTGCTGAGGGAACTGTTGTGTTAGCGGGAGCTGTAGTGGGTGCCAACGCAAAATTAGGTTTGGCGACGATTGTGAATAGCCACTCGACCATAGATCACGATTCCATTCTTGGTAATTTCGCTCATTTAGGTGTTGGTGTCCATCTTGCGGGCAGCGCTGTGATTGGGAAATCAGCGTTTCTCCAGGCGGGGACAGTGGGCGGTTATAATACTAAAGTAGACGATTACTCAGTGTGTCCTGCTGGTACTATTTTATAAACTGAATGCAAGCTTTAGTGAGGCGACCAGTTTTTAGTATGCTAAATTATTTAATATCTTTACCCAGACCAATTAAGCGACTTATTACTCTTTTCATAGATGTTATACTGCTCTTATGTGCTTTTTGGTTTGCATTTTGGGTGCGTATTGATTCAATGACTCCGATATACAGTACGGAGCATTGGCTTTTTATTTTCTCAATAATTTCAGTTACTCTGGCAATATTTGTTAAATTAGGGCTGTATCGGGCCGTAATCCGTTATATTACTGCCAAGATATTATTGGTCGTAACGATGGGGATGGTCATATCGTCCATTTTGCTTATTATCGCAGCGTTCTATTCCAACCTCTATTTGCCGAGGACGATTCCGTTTATCTATTTCTCATTCGGCCTGCTGCTTGTTGCCGGATCACGGCTTGGAATGAGGATGTTGGTGAATCGTGGGTTGAATCTGGGCACTCGGGTAGTTATTTATGGTGCAGGTGCATCGGGCCGTCAATTACTGCCTGCGCTGAGCCAAATGGACGAATATTACCCCGTTGCTTTTGTCGACGATAATCGCGCCCTGCAAGGTCAGGTGATTCATGGGGTAAGCGTCTTCGCACCAGAAAAACTGCCCTGGCTGGTTGAGAAATACGAAGCGAAGAAAATTCTGCTGGCCATGCCAAGCGCAAGCCGGGCCAGAAAAAACGAAGTCATTAAAACTCTGGAAGGTCTGCCGTGCGAAGTGCTCTCCATCCCGGGAATGGTCGATCTGGTGGAGGGGAAGGCAAGTATTGATTCCTTGCGCAAAGTCGTTATTACAGACCTGCTGGGCCGCGATCCAGTCTCACCTATTCCGGAACTGATATCCCGTAATATCAACGGGAAAACAGTGATGGTTACCGGGGCTGGGGGGTCTATAGGGTCTGAACTATGCCGACAGATAATTAAAAATAAGCCAACCCAGCTTATTCTGTTCGAACTGTCCGAGTTCTCCCTCTATTCCATTGATTCTGAACTGCGTAACCTGAATCTGGGGCAGGATTTTAAGGTTAAAATCTATCCAATCCTCGGAAACGTTCAGGATAAAGAGCATCTCGAAAGATTAATCAGAGCATTCAACGTCGACACAATTTATCATGCTGCGGCGTACAAGCATGTGCCGCTTGTCGAGTTCAACGTACTTGATGGCGTGCGCAATAATATCTTTGGTACGTTGAGCTGCGCTCAGGCTGCGGCAAGTTGCGGTGTTGAAAACTTTGTTCTGATTTCGACTGATAAAGCCGTTCGTCCTACCAACACCATGGGGGCGACCAAGCGCATGGCTGAGCTGGTGCTGCAAGCGCTGGCGAAGGAATCCGGTAAAACCTGCTTCAGTATGGTTCGTTTCGGCAACGTGTTAGGCTCATCAGGCTCAGTTGTGCCGTTATTTGAAAAACAGATTGCTGCAGGTGGACCGGTGACGCTGACTCACGAAGATATCACGCGTTACTTTATGACCATTCCTGAAGCGGCTCAATTGGTTATCCAGGCGGGAGCCATGGGCACGGGCGGCGACGTTTTTGTTCTTGATATGGGGGAACCCGTCAAGATCATCGACCTTGCCCACCGCATGATTACGTTGCAAGGGCTCACCGTTCGCGATGATAAAAACCCTTATGGTGATATTGCGATAAAAACAACGGGTCTGCGGCCTGGTGAGAAACTGTATGAAGAGTTGCTTATCGGCGACAATGTATCCGTTACGCAGCACCCGCGTATCAGAACTGCTAACGAGGTGATGTTGCCGTGGAGTGAGATGAGCATTATTCTCCGTGACCTCGACAGCGCCTGCAGTCAGTTCGACTACGAGCGCGTGCGAGAGATTCTTTTACAGGCACCTGCAGCATTTAATCCAACCGACGGTATCTGTGATTTACTTTGGAATGAAAAGGTAAGTTAAAATAGCAGATTGTCAGTTTCTCAGCCCTGGAGGCTTATTGATAGTTCCCAGGGCGACAGCAACTAATTAATTGTTTCTGATAACATTAAGAGCGAACTAAACGTGAAAATTCTGGTCACTGGTGGAGCAGGCTTTATTGGGTCTGCAGTGGTACGACACATTATTAATGATACGCAAGATTCTGTTATTAATATCGATAAACTGACTTACGCAGGTAATCTTGAATCGCTGGCTGATGTCTCACACAGCGATCGCTATCATTTTGAACATGCCGATATCTGCGACAGCGATGCCATGGCGCGTATTTTTGCGGAGCACCAGCCGGATGCTGTTATGCATCTGGCCGCCGAGAGCCACGTTGATCGCTCGATTACCGGACCTGCAGCTTTTATCGAGACTAACATTGTTGGCACTTATGTGCTGCTGGAAGCCAGCCGCAAATACTGGTCTGAGTTAACCGCTGATCAAAAAGCGTCATTCCGTTTTCACCATATCTCAACAGATGAAGTATATGGCGATCTTCCGCATCCGGATGAAGTTGCAGAGGGTTCTGAACTGCCGCTGTTTACTGAAAAAACAGCCTATGCGCCAAGTAGTCCCTATTCTGCTTCTAAAGCGTCCAGCGACCATTTGGTCCGTGCCTGGCTGCGCACCTACGGCTTCCCTACTATTGTGACGAACTGTTCTAATAACTACGGACCTTACCACTTCCCTGAAAAACTTATTCCGCTGGTCATTCTCAATGCGTTGGATGGTAAACCTCTACCAGTTTATGGTAAAGGAGACCAAATTCGTGATTGGTTGTACGTGGAAGATCACGCCCGCGCGTTATATACCGTTGTGACGAAGGGCAAGATTGGCGAAACCTATAACATCGGCGGCCACAATGAAAAGCAAAATCTTGATGTGGTAAATACAATCTGCTCCCTGCTGGATGAAATTGTGCCGAAGGATGGATCCTATCGTGACCAGATAACTTATGTGGCTGACCGCCCGGGTCACGATCGCCGCTACGCGATTGATGCGGAGAAAATTAGTAAGGAACTTGGCTGGAGGCCTCAGGAAACTTTCGAAAGTGGTATTCGCAAAACTGTAGAATGGTACCTGGCGAACACACAATGGGTAGAAAACGTGAAAAGCGGCAGCTACAAATCCTGGATTGAACAAAATTATGGAGACCGTGCCTGATGAATATTCTTTTATTCGGTAAAACCGGTCAGGTGGGTTGGGAGCTACAACGTGCTCTTGCGCCGCTGGGTAATTTAATTGCTGTCGATGTCCATTCGCAGGAGTATTGCGGTGATTTCAGTGATCCTGAAGGCATTGCAGAAACTGTTCGCCGTATTAAGCCTGATGTGATCGTTAACGCGGCTGCGCACACCGCAGTCGATAAGGCCGAGTCAGAACCTGAATTTGCACAACTCCTGAATGCCACGAGTGTCGAGGCGATTGCTAAAGAGGCCCAAAAGTTGGGGGCTTGGGTTGTTCACTACTCCACTGATTACGTATTCCCGGGTAATGGAAATACACCGTGGTTGGAAACGGATGCCACTGCACCGCTCAATGTTTATGGTGAGACTAAACTAGCAGGTGAAAAAGCGTTAAGCGATTATTGCTCACGCCATTTGATCTTCCGCACTAGCTGGGTTTACGCCGGCAAAGGGAATAATTTTGCGCGTACCATGCTTCGACTGGCAAAAGAGCGTTCTGAGCTATCTGTTATTAACGACCAATTTGGGGCACCTACGGGTGCTGAATTATTAGCAGATTGCACGGCTCATGCTATTCGGGTTGCGTTGACTAAGCCTGAGGTGGCAGGAACTTATCATCTGGTTGCCAGTGGTACGACAACCTGGTATGACTATGCCTCGCTGGTATTTGAAGAAGCGCGTAAAGCAGGGATAGAACTTGCATTAACACAACTTCATGGGGTGCCGACAAGCGCGTATCCAACACCTGCTAAACGTCCGGCAAACTCCCGTCTGAATACCTTAAAGTTTCAGCAGAATTTCAACCTGGTACTGCCGCAATGGGACGCAGGGGTTAAACGTATGCTGACTGAATGGTTTACAGCAACTGCGATTTAATGATGATCAGGATGCCTGGGAATGGGTATCTCATGAATATAGAGATGATGAAATGAAAACGCGTAAAGGCATTATTCTGGCGGGCGGCTCTGGTACCCGTCTGTATCCTGTGACAATGGCTGTTAGTAAACAGTTATTACCTATTTATGATAAGCCGATGATTTACTATCCGCTTTCAACGCTAATGTTGGCTGGTATTCGAGATGTTCTAATTATTAGTACTCCACAGGATACTCCGCGTTTCGAACAACTGCTGGGTGATGGAAGCCAGTGGGGGCTGAATCTACAATACAAAGTTCAGCCAAGCCCGGATGGGTTGGCGCAGGCTTTCATTATTGGTGAAGAGTTCATTGGTAATGATGATTGTGCTCTGGTGTTGGGTGATAACATTTTCTATGGCCACGATCTCCCGAAACTGATGGATACCGCCGTTAATAAAGAAAATGGGGCAACAGTATTTGCCTATCATGTGAACGATCCGGAGCGCTACGGTGTTGTCGAATTCGATAAAAATGGTACAGCCATCAGCCTCGAAGAAAAACCGCTGGAGCCGAAGAGTAATTATGCGGTGACGGGGCTCTATTTCTACGATAACAGTGTGGTTGAGATGGCGAAAAATTTAAAACCGTCTGCGCGTGGTGAGTTGGAGATCACTGATATTAACCGAATTTACATGGAGCAAGGAAAGCTTTCCGTTGCTATGATGGGCCGAGGTTTTGCGTGGCTTGACACAGGAACTCACCAAAGCCTGATTGAAGCGAGTAACTTCATTGCAACCATCGAAGAGCGTCAAGGATTAAAAGTTGCTTGTCCTGAAGAGATTGCCTACCGCAAAGGGTTTATTGATGCTGAGCAGGTCAAAAAACTCGCTGCACCGTTATCAAAAAATCAATACGGACAATATTTGCTGAAAATGATCAAAGGTTATTAACTAATGAATTTTATTAAAACAGAAATCCCAGAAGTATTAATCTTTGAACCAACAGTATTTGGGGATGAGCGTGGTTTTTTCATGGAGAGTTTCAATCAAAAAAAATTTGAAGATGCGGTAGGGCAAAAAATAGATTTTGTTCAAGATAACCACTCGAAATCATCTAAAGGTGTGCTTCGTGGTTTGCATTACCAGAAAGAACCGTACGCACAAGGAAAATTGGTCCGCTGTGTCGCAGGTGCTGTCTTTGATGTCGCAGTCGATATTCGTAAGAGTTCTCCGACTTTTGGAAATTGGGTTGGTGTTATTTTATCTGCTGAAAATAAACGTCAATTGTGGATCCCTGAGGGATTCGCTCATGGTTTTCTGACGTTAGAGGATAATACTGAATTTTTATATAAAACAACGGATTATTATCATCCAGAAGCCGAGGGCTCGATTCTCTGGAATGATGAAGACATTGGTATAAATTGGCCTAAAGAAGACAATGTGATTTTATCTAAAAAGGATAAAGATGCTCCACTGATGAGTTTTTTGATTAAAAGTAAAATTATATGAGTTTAATTAAGAACAGCAGTTGGAATATATTTGGACTTGCGCTTCCATTATTAATGGCTATCCCCGTTATGGGGATTTTAGCTCGATTACTCGGAGTGGAACGCTTTGGTCTTTTTACAATCGCATATGCCCTTATGGGCTATGCGAGTGTTTTTGATGGTGGTCTATCGAGAGCAGTAATACGATTTGTTTCTACACATAGAAACGATGAGAAAAGAGTTAATGCTATTCTTGGAACATCACTTTATGCTGTGACCGGTCTTAGTATTATTATCGTTCTGCTTGCATATTTTTTTGCTCCTTCGTTAGCACACTTTTTGAATGTATCCCCCGATCTTTTCAATGAATTGACGCTAGCGCTACGTTTGTTAGTATTATGTGTGCCGGCTTTGTTGCTTACTCAAGTTTGGAGAGCTTATCTTGAGGGCGTCGAGAAATTCTCAAGTCTTAATATCCAGCAAGTCACAACAAGCCCATTTATTATCTTACTTCCTCTTTTTGCAGTACTTTATTCTCCGACACTAACCTCTGCTGTATGTGGATTAGTGGCAGGAAGATGGATAGTGGCACTGATAAGTTGGAAAGTGTGTGCAAGCCACCTTAAAGAATTTCGACGGATTTTTCGTAAGGATATTTTTTCAGAACTGATGAGTTTCGGTGGATGGGTTACCTTAAGTAATATAATTGGTCCACTCATGGGGTTTGTTGACCGATTTGCCGTTTCTCATTTTTCAGGTGCAAGTATTGTAGCTCATTATTCTGGACCTTCAGATATGGTCGCTAGATTAGCATTGTTCCCAGGTGCTGTTGCTAGAGCATTATTTCCAAAATTAAGTTATTCGGAATCAAAAGACTCTCATTCAGTTTATTGCCGTACTTTATGGTCTGTCTTTATCTTTTCGATACTCCTGGCTACGCCCTTTTTTATCTTTTCCAGCGAGATTTTAGGCTTGTGGTTAGGTAAAGAATATATGGGGGATGCAGCTCAAATATTTAGAATTTTATTGCTCGGTTTTGTCTTTAACTCAGTCGCGCAGATTTGCTTTGCAAAAATACAGTCCGCAGGGCATGCAAAATGGACGGGAATTATTCATATTATTGAGTTTTTCCCGTACATGTTGATTTTATATTATCTGACAACAACCTATTCAATCTATGGTGCCGCAGCTGCATTTTTATTAAGGTCTTTTGCCGATTATTTAATTTTATTTTATGTCGAGAAAGTCGGGATTCGTATGAAAGCGGGTGGCTAAAATGGATGTTATAATCGCAATGATTATAGTTTATACATGTGGTCTAATACTATGTTTTTATCTCAAACTCGAGTGGATTCATCCTGCAGTCGTGCATGCACTACTATGGCTGCTTTCTTCCGTTCTGGCATTGTCTTTTTCAGAGGAAGAATATTTGCCTAAAGTTTATTTTATACTTATTGCTAACTTAGCTTTCTTTCTCGCAGCCATTATTGGTGGAGAAACAACGTCCCCAAAAATTATGGGTAAAATTGATGGTGGACGACGACGTATTTGGCAAAATATTATACCTTTTGTATTCATAATTTCGTTTTATGCAGTTATCCTCATTAAGTTTAGCGTAAGCACCCTTTGGAATATTTCTGCTTTTCGTGATTACCTAGTTGCGGATGATGGTGCTAATTTTGGCCTTTTAGGTCGATTAGCGTTACTATCACTTTTCTCGTCATGTTTTTTACTTGTTGATCACCGAAAATTATTTTTAATGAGTTTTGTTCTTTCTGTCCCAATGTTATTACTGCTTGGTGCAAAAGTTCTAGTGCTGCTATATTTATCCACAATACTTATTTTGACACCTAAAAGACTTAAATTGTCTAAAGTTATAATTTTTGGTGGTGGATTTATACTATGTTTCCTTGGAGGGATGAGCATACGTTATCCAGATGCATCTTTGGAACTGATATTCTATTATCTTTACAACTATGTTTCTGGTGGAGTATTGGCATTTTCACAATTGAATGATTCATCTTATCAGGGATTTGGGTATTACTCATTTAGAAATATATATTTATGGTTGAGTTTTCTTCATCCATTTAAAATTGCTAGTATTTTGCAAGATTGGGTTAATGTTCCATTTCCAACAAACATATATACTTATCTTCGCCCTTATTTTCTTGATTTTGGATATTATTCAATTATTTTTCCAGCAACGTTTGGTTTCCTCTCTGGTCGTGTTTATACATGGAAATATAAAAACATCCGAGCCTATTATGTTATTTACCCGATAGTGCTTTATGCAATTTTAATGCAGCTTTTTGATGATCAATACATGACATGGTTATCGAATTGGATCTTGCTAGTATTTGTTGGTTTTCTTATGATGTACGGGAAGAAAAATGTTAGAAATAGCGGCATTAATAGTAACGTTTAATCCAGATATACAGATACTCACCAGACTTATTGAACGTTTAAAATCCTCAAAATTTAAATTAAAAATTTTTTTAATCGATAATGCGAGTTATAACGCACAAGATTTAATGAGTATGTATTTGCCAGAGCATGATTTTATTTTTCTCCAGGAGAATATAGGATTGGCGGGGGCACAAAACATCTTACTTCAAAAAATTGTGAATTCGGATTCAGACGCAGTACTCTTTTTTGATCAGGATTCAGAACCAACGGATGAGTTTATTGCTTGTCTAACTCAAGGGCTTATGAATCTTAAGTCGCAGGGCCACAAAGTTGGTGCTGTTGGACCTTTGTTCTATGATCCCAGAACAGGAACAACTACACCCTTTTCATTGATTCAGGGGTGTCGTATCAGAAGTATCCATCCAGAATCCAGTGACCCGCTTAAAGTTTCTTTCCTTATCAATTCTGGAATGCTGGTTCCTGTTCAAACATTAAAAGATGTCGGTCTAATGCTCGATGAATTATTCATTGATTATATTGATATTGAGTGGTGTTTGAGGGCCGCAAACGAGGGTTATTCTTTTTATGCGATACCAGATGCCAAAATGAGTCATACAATTGGAGACTCTCGAAAGGTTTTTCTGGGAAGAGAAGTGAGCATACATAGTCCATTAAGACGCTACTATCTTGCAAGAAATTCTATCTATATGATGAGATTATCATATATCCCTCTTGGTTATAAATTTAGAGAGACGATTTTTTCTACAATTCGTACTTTAATGTTTGTTGCCTGTGTGGATAAAAAATGTACATATATAAAATATATATTCCGTGGATGGAAAGATGGTATTCGGAAAAAATATGGGAAATATGCTGGTTAAATATATAGCAATGGTATCAGATTTGATTTAAGGAGTTTTAATTGATTAGCTCGGTCACTGTAACATATAACCCAGACCTTGATTGTTTTAAGGCGCAACTTCAATCTCTTCAACAGCAATTAGATACCTGTGTAGTTGTTGATAATGGTTCAAAAAATGTAACTGACATTGAAAATCTCTGCCAGCAGTTTAAATATGATCTGATTAAATTAGATACTAATCGAGGGCTCTCTTGCGCGCAAAATATTGGTATTGAAAATGCCATATCTCATGGTGCCGAGTATTTATTATTACTAGATCAGGACAGTGTATTAGGCGCTAATTTTATTAGTGCTATGAGTAAAGTGTATACTCAATACAACGTTGGCATTCTTGGTCCTTCTTTTTATGATCCGCACACAGACGAATTTTATTGGGGAACTAATTATATTGGTCCTTTTATTAAACGTACACCAATTCAAGAAATAACTGATGTAACTTATGTTATTGCATCTGGCTCTTTCTTTTCTTCTGAAGTTTACAAAAACGTTGGCAAGATGGAAGAAGCTTTGTTCGTCGATTATATTGACGTGGAATGGGCTCTGCGTGCAAAAAAACTTGGGTACCGTGTGGCAATGACTAATCAGGCTTCTATGGCACATACGATTGGTGATTCAAGGCTGAACCTATTAGGTCGAAAAATATCTATCCATAGCTCCATGCGACGTTACTACTTGGTAAGAAACAGCTTCTTTATGATCAGAAAACCTTATATTCCTGTAGGTTATAAAATTCGAGAGGTTTTTCTGAATTTTGCTCGTGCAGCAATATCTTTAATATTAAATAAAGAAAAAAAGAAAACATTAATGATGATATTTTACGGTATTTCCGATGGGATTGCAGGTAGGTTTGGACCATTTAAAAGAAATTAGAAGTTAGAAATTAATAACAACTGTCAATGTCTTAATGCACGTTGATAAGCGTTAGTAACGATATACTTATCGGACTGTTTCAAAAAATATGAAAATTCTTTACATAATTACACGCGCGAATGAAATCGGTGGGGCTCAGACTCATTTGCGTGATATGACATCCGCTTTAGTAAATAATGATCATCAAGTTGAGTTAATCGTTGGAGAGCAAGGCGCCTTAGTTGATGAGCTTCGCGCATTAAATGTGAAAGTTCATATTATCCCTGAGCTGGTAAGGGAAATATCGCCTTATAAAGATATTAAATGTGCTTTAATTATACGAAAAATTATAAAAAAAATTTCTCCGGATGTTATTGCACTTCATTCTTCTAAAGCTGGAATTGTAGGTAGATTGGCAGCTCTTTTCTTGAATATTCCTGTTGTTTTCACCGTACACGGTTGGTCATTCGCAAATGGTGTTAATGATAAGAAACGTCGCTTGTACATTGTTATTGAACGATTATTCAGTAAAGTTACTGATCAAATAATCACAGTCTCTGCTCAAGATAAACAACTTGCAATCGAACATAACGTTGCGTCTGCCAGTCAGCAAACGGTGATCCATAATGGCGTGCCGTTAAAAAGTGCTGCACCTCATGTTTACCACACTCATGACGTAGTGAAGTTAATTTCGGTAGCTCGTTTTTCAGAACAAAAAGATCATGAAAGCTTATTGAAAGCGTTGAGTCGATTAGAAACAAGAAACTGGGCGTTGACGCTGGTAGGAAAAGGCCCCAGGTTAGATGAGATGAAACAGCTTTCACAGGATCTTGGAATTAGCGAAAATGTACTGTTTACAGGCGAACGTTTAGATGTTGATGCCTTACTGGCAGACAGTGATATTTTCCTGTTAATTTCTAACTGGGAAGGTTTCCCTATCAGTATTCTCGAGGCTATGCGTGCAGGCTTGCCTGTTTTAGCATCAGACGTTGGTGGTGTTTCTGAATCTGTCATTGATGGCAAAACAGGATATCTCGTTCCTCGTGCAGATATTGATGCCATTAAAAGCAGACTCGTTGACTTAATTAGTGATAGTGCTTTACGTGTTGAATTAGGCAAGTCAGGAAATGAATTTTTCCTTGAAAACTTCTCATTCAATGCTATGTATAATAAAACGGTTGAACTTTATCAAAAAGCAATTAATAAAAAACATAATAAATAATAGAGTTTGTTATCTGTTGTGATTTAGTTCATTTATAAATAAAATATACCTACATGCTTTATAGGGATTTAATATATCCCGTTTTGTGTCGTCTTGCGTGATCAAGGCCACAAATGCCTACCTCTGTCCCTGATTTATGAGTTAAGATTCTTGCAAATTATATCTGTCGGGGTTACCCGACAGTGACCACACCTGACAGGAGTATGTAATGTCCAAGCAACAGATCGGCGTTGTCGGTATGGCAGTGATGGGGCGCAACCTGGCGCTCAACATCGAAAGCCGTGGTTATACCGTCTCCGTTTTCAACCGCTCCCGTGATAAGACCGAAGAAGTGATTGCCGAGAACCCAGGCAAGAAACTGGTTCCTTTCTATACGGTTAAAGAGTTTGTTGAGTCTCTGGAAACGCCTCGTCGTATCCTGTTAATGGTGAAAGCAGGCGCAGGTACCGATGCAGCTATCGACTCCCTGAAGCCTTACCTCGAAAAAGGTGACATCATCATTGATGGCGGTAACACCTTCTTCCAGGACACCATTCGTCGTAACCGTGAACTGTCTGCTGAAGGTTTCAACTTCATCGGTACCGGTGTATCCGGTGGCGAAGAGGGCGCGCTGAAAGGCCCATCCATCATGCCTGGCGGCCAGAAAGAAGCGTACGAACTGGTTGCGCCTATTCTTACCAAAATCGCTGCTGTTGCAGAAGATGGCGAGCCGTGCGTGACTTATATCGGTCCGGACGGTGCGGGTCACTATGTGAAAATGGTGCACAACGGTATTGAATACGGCGATATGCAGCTGATTGCTGAAGCCTACTCCTTGCTGAAAGGTGGCTTGAACCTTTCTAACGAAGAGCTGGCTGAAACCTTCACTGAATGGAATAAAGGCGAGCTGAACAGCTACCTGATCGACATCACCAAAGATATCTTCACGAAGAAAGATGAAGAGGGTAAATACCTGGTTGATGTGATTCTGGATGAAGCGGCAAACAAAGGTACCGGTAAATGGACCAGCCAGAGCTCTCTGGATCTGGGCGAACCGCTGTCTCTGATCACCGAATCTGTCTTTGCACGTTACATCTCTTCTCTGAAAGAGCAGCGCGTCGCGGCATCTAAAGTACTGTCTGGCCCACAGGCTAAACCAGCAGGTGATGAAGCCGAGTTCATTGAAAAAGTGCGTCGTGCACTGTACCTGGGTAAAATCGTTTCTTACGCGCAGGGCTTCTCTCAGCTGCGTGCGGCATCAGACGAGAACAACTGGGACCTGAACTACGGTGAGATTGCGAAGATCTTCCGTGCGGGCTGTATCATTCGTGCCCAGTTCCTGCAGAAAATCACCGATGCCTATGCTGAAAACGCCGGAATCGCTAACCTGCTACTGGCACCGTACTTCAAGAAGATTGCGGACGAATATCAGCAGGCGCTGCGTGACGTGGTTGCCTACGCTGTCCAGAACGGTATCCCGGTTCCGACCTTCTCTGCGGCAGTAGCCTACTACGACAGTTACCGTGCGGCAGTTCTTCCTGCAAACCTGATTCAGGCCCAGCGTGACTACTTCGGTGCGCATACCTACAAGCGTACCGATAAAGAAGGCGTATTCCATACCGAATGGATGGAATAAGTTAACGCACTCGCTGTCATCGCAACCCGGAGCTCGTCTCCGGGTTTTTTTATGCAAAAACTGCCGCCTGTTACTCGAAGTAGTCTGAATCTCATCCTCCTCGCAGTGATTACTCCTGGTTTGCCTTGACAGCTCAGTTTGCCAGGAGGTACAAAGCCCAACAGTTATGTTTATCGCGATGGTCTGGCGACCATCAGTACAGTTAACTCACAGAAGTCATTAGCGAATGAAAATAACAATCTCCGGAACAGGGTATGTCGGTCTTTCTAACGGCATTTTGATTGCTCAGAATCATGAAGTGGTTGCGCTGGATATCGTGCAGGCCAAAGTGGATATGCTCAATCAGAAGAAATCGCCGATTGTCGACAAAGAAATCCAGGACTATCTCAGCAATAAACCGCTGAATTTCCGCGCCACGACAGATAAAGAAGATGCATACCGCGATGCGGATTACGTCATCATTGCGACGCCTACTGACTACGATCCTAAAACCAACTATTTCAACACCTCAACGGTAGAAGCGGTAATCAAAGACGTTATCGCGATCAACCCTGATGCGGTGATGGTGATTAAATCGACCATCCCTGTCGGTTTTACCAAATCCATTAAAGAAAAATTCGGTATTGATAATATCTTCTTCTCGCCGGAATTCCTGCGTGAGGGGAGAGCGCTTTACGATAACCTGCATCCTTCGCGTATCGTTATTGGCGAACGTTCTGAGCGCGCTGAACGTTTTGCTGCGTTGCTACAGGAAGGGGCCCTGAAGAAAGATATTCAGGTGCTGTTTACCGACTCCACTGAAGCTGAGGCGATCAAGCTCTTCGCGAATACCTATCTGGCGATGCGAGTGGCTTATTTTAATGAGCTCGACAGCTACGCAGAAAGCCTCGGACTGAATACTCGCCAGATTATTGAAGGGGTGTGCCTCGACCCGCGCATTGGCAATCACTACAACAACCCGTCATTTGGCTACGGTGGCTATTGCCTGCCAAAAGATACGAAGCAGCTGCTGGCAAACTATCAGGCGGTGCCGAATAACCTCATCTCGGCGATTGTTGATGCCAACCGTACGCGTAAAGACTTCATCTCCGATTCTATCCTTGCACGTCAGCCGAAAGTGGTCGGTGTGTACCGTCTGATCATGAAGAGTGGTTCCGATAACTTCCGTGCCTCTTCCATTCAGGGGATCATGAAGCGTATCAAGGCGAAAGGTGTTGAGGTTATTATCTATGAACCTGCTATGTCGGACGATCAGTTCTTCAATTCACGGGTGATCCGCGATCTGGACGCCTTTAAGAAAGAAGCCGATGTCATCATTTCAAACCGCATGGCGGAAGAGCTGGCTGACGTGGCGGATAAGGTTTATACCCGCGATCTGTTTGGTAGTGACTGATTCTCTGCTCTATATTGTAAAAAACCCGGCTGAGTTGCCGGGTTTTTTATTTTTAGACTTTGTAGAAATCGCGGTACCAGTCAACGAAATTCTTCACCCCATCCTTAACCGAGGTTTGCGGTTTAAATCCGATCGCGTCATAAAGTGGCTGGGTATCGGCGCTGGTTTCCAGAACATCTCCTGGCTGAAGAGGCAGCATATTCTTCTCGGCTTTTTTACCCAGCGCGTCTTCCAGCGCAGTGATGTAATCCATCAGTTCTACTGGCGAACTGTTACCGATGTTATAAACCCGGTAAGGTGCTGAGCTGGTTGCCGGAGAGCCGGTCTCAACGGTCCAGTTTGGATCTGCCTGAGGAATAATATCCTGCAGACGAATAATGGCTTCAGCGATGTCATCAATATACGTAAAGTCGCGCTTCATCTTACCGTAGTTATAGACATCAATGCTTTTTCCTTCAATCATCGCCTTGGTAAACTTAAACAGCGCCATGTCCGGGCGTCCCCACGGACCGTATACGGTAAAGAAGCGCAGCCCGGTGGTCGGCAGGTTGTAGAGATGCGAATAGGTGTGCGACATCAGCTCATTGGCTTTTTTGGTCGCGGCATAAAGCGAAACCGGGTGATCCACGGAATCGTCAGTTGAGAAGGGCATCTTGCGGTTGAGGCCATATACGGAGCTGGATGAGGCATACAGCAGATGCTGAACGTTGTTATGGCGGCAGCCTTCCAGCACGTTGAGGTGGCCGATAAGGTTGGCGTCCGCGTACGCATGGGGGTTTTCCAGGGAGTAGCGAACACCCGCCTGCGCGGCCAGATGAATCACACGATCAAACTTCTCACCAGCGAAAAGCGCAGCCATGCCTTCACGGTCTGCTAACTCCAGCTTGTGAAAAGTAAAACGCTCTGATTTCAACAGTTCCAGGCGCGCCAGCTTCAGGCCTACATCGTAGTAGTCATTGAGGTTATCGATACCAACAACCTGATGCCCGGCCTCAAGGAGGCGTTTACTAACATTTGCACCGATAAAACCCGCTGCGCCCGTGACTAAAAATTTCATAGCTTTCCTCATAACCCTATTCTTACAGATGTCATAATGCATCGCATGGGGTCTATGATAGCGCGAAGGATGTAAGTTACATAACCCATCTTTCCGATATTACTCATCGGATTCTTATAGAAAAATCGACAGTATTCGATAAACTATGCAAACTTAATTATGGTACCCCTCTTTATGTGTTAGGGATTGTATGACGCAAATTAACAATAGTCAGGTTTCTTCAGGTAATGAACCTGAGCAAATTGATTTACTCGATCTGGTGTTACAGCTGTGGCGTGGGAAGTGGACAATAGCAATCTTTGTGGTTGTATTTATTGCCCTGGCGGTTGGATATCTTTCAGTTGCAAAGGAAAAATGGACCTCAAACGCGATTATTGCGCAACCTGATGCCGCGCAGATTGCAACCTATTCCAACGCATTGAACATTCTCTACGGCAGCGCTGCGCCGTCAATGCTTGATATTCAGACTCGCGCGATTGGCCGTTTTAACTCTTCATTCTCGGCATTATCTCAGGCGCTTGAAAATCAGGAGGAACCTGAGAAACTAACTATAGCGCCGACTGTGACTGGACAGCCCCTCCCGCTCAGTATTTCCTATACCAGTACATCAGCAGAAGCTGCTCAGAAACAATTGGCACAGTTCATCCAGGAAGTGGATGAGCAAACGGCGAAAGAGCTTGCCGTAGACCTTAAAGACAATATCAAAGAGCAGATCAAAACCCTGAATGATTCCCTGCAAAACCAGGAGAAGGTCGCGCAGGAACAAAAAGATCTGCGTATCAAACAGATTGCTGAGGCACTGAAAAACGCTGAGGCAGCGAAAATTACTTCGCCACAGCTCCAGCAAACCCAGGATGTCACACAGGAAACATTATTCCTGCTTGGCAGCGAAGGGCTTAAATCGATGATTGACAACGAAGCATCGCGCCCACTGGTTTTCCCCACCGCCTATTATCAGACCAGGCGAAATCTCTTGGACATCCAGAATCTGAACGTAAACCCGGATACAATCCACGTCTATCGTTACGTTATGAAGCCGGATCTTCCTGTCCGCCGTGACAGCCCGGAAAAAGCCGTGATTCTGGTCCTCGCCGTGCTACTTGGCGGAATGATTGGTTCAGGTGTGGTACTTGGCCGTAACGCCTTACGAAACTACAAACCAAAAGCCTGATTTGCAGATTAAAAAAACCGGGGATATACCCCGGTTTTTTTATTTGTGACGTTTGCGAAGGTTTTCTATCACCGCCGTCAAATCCAGCGCCTGATCCTGCAGCAGCACCAGCAGGTGATACATCAAATCAGACGCTTCGTTCGT
>ERZ773210.1495-NODE-1495-length-22791-cov-20.893913_pt1 | contig 22791 bp, 19 predicted proteins | sample MGYA00580528_ERZ773210 | MGnify/ENA primary metagenome ERZ773210 (study PRJEB29015, sample SAMEA2737769) | human gut metagenome | biome: human gut; feature: human-associated habitat; material: faeces | place: China | collected 2012 ...
AAAGTTCACTGGCGGTGCCATTCCCTTTGGCTACATCATCAACGCAGACCACCGCGGTTCCTAGACCCATAGGAATGTCTACCGGGAGGACTGCCGTTAAAAAGCAAAAGACCAGAGTTGTAAAGCCTTTTGGCTGAATAACTCTGGTCTTTTTGCAGGGACTTGTGCAACAGCCCCTACATATCAGATGCCGGAAGCTCTTTTTTGTGTTCACATCTTGATTTTCTGCGCCGCCCTGGCGATCTCTGCCAGAAGATCCACGAGGTGTCTCTCGTCCATCCGGCTGCTGTTGTTGGTAAAAGCGTAGAAACAGCCCTGCACACAGAACGACAGCAGGATGCCGCGCTTGGGGTCGTTGGCGAAGGTGGGGTCCTGCGCGGTCAGGCGCTCCCGCAGGCCCTTTTCGATGCGGTTGGCAAAGATGCCCTGACGGGAATCGGCGAAGAGGATGTTCACCGCCGTTTTGTTCTGGACAAAGGCCCGGAACAGCTCGCGGGTCAGCGCCTCCGTCCGGACCGGGTGCAGCTCCACCGCCGAGACGCTGGCCAGAATGTCGGCAATGAGCTTGTCCTCCAACCGGCTGGACAGTGCATAGATATCCTCATAATGGGCATAGAACGTCGATTTGTTCACGCAGGCCAGTGCGCACAGGTCTTTGATCTTGATCTTTTCCAGCGGCATTTTGCTGCGCAGTTCCAGAAACGCTTTTTCGATGGCGCGGTCGGTCTTTTCGATGCGGATGTCCAAAAATAATCCACCTCTTTCGGTATTTTGTCGGATACCCAACCCTTTTCGGATTTTGTTGATAGACAGAATCTGCGGGTTTTGTTACTCTTTTTTATACAGGACACCCGCGTTTTCCAACGCTGCCTCAATGCGGTGGAACGTTTTCTCGTCCGGGCAGCAGATGGTGTGCAGATGCACCCCGCCGGTCATCCGGCTGAGCAGGCATTCGGGGGTATCCGCCGCCTGCTGGATGAAGTTGTCCACGTCATACCGGCTGGACAGATTCAGGTTGCCGCGCAGCTCGCCGTACAGCGGGTTCTCCACGGCCACGTCCACCACGGTGCCGCCCTGGTCCACCACCGCATACAGTTCGGTGCGCATCTCCTCCGCCGTGCGGTGGACGCAGGCCAGGATGCCGGTGTAGCCGCCGGGGGCCGGGTGGAACTGATATCCCCGCGGCGTGGCTTCGATGGCCGCACCGCCGGCCCGCAGCAGAGCTACATCGCCCACCACGATCTGGCGGGAGACGCCCAGCTCCGCCGCCATCACACTGGCACTGACCGGTGCGTCGGCGTTGCTCAGCCGCTCCAATATCACTTCTCTGCGCTGTACAGCATTCATCCGAATGCCCCCCTGTTTTCTGATTTTACCTTATAATAACAGACCCCGCAGGAATGTGCAAGTTTATTTCAGGCGGAGGAGCGTAGCGTAATTGGAGGGCAGCTGCACCTTCATCCGGCCCCACTCGATCTCCGTCAGGATCGGCTGGCTGCCCACGCAGTCGGCCAGCAGGTCTTCGGCACCGGTGGCCTCCACCGGCAGCTGGAACTCCAGCTGCGCGGGGCTGTCGCCGTTGTTGAAGACGGCCACGACGGCTTTGCCGTCCAGCACACGGGCGAACGCATAGCACTGGGTGGTCAGCTGCAACTCTTTCACCTCGCCCCAGGTCAGCTCCGGGCACGCGGCCTTCAGCCGGCCCAGCGCTGCGTATACGCTGGTGACCGGGTTGGTGGTCAGCGCATCCTTGAAGTCATCCAATTCCAGGCAGGGGCGGAGCGGCCAGTCACTCCCCCACTCTTTTTTGCCCTCAATTGCAAATTCCGAGCCATAATAGATGGACGGAATACCCCAAAGCGTATATACTAGAAGAGCAACATGACGGATGTGGGCCCGGTTGCGCAGCTTGTTGGGCAGGCGCTCCACATCGTGGTTGTCCGAGAAGAGATAGAGCCGGGTGTCGTGGCACAGGCCCTGCAAACGGCGCATAGTGTGCGCGATCTCGAAATAGTTGTGGTCGTTGTGGCCGCTCCACAGGCCCTTGTGCAGCTCGTAGTTGGTCACCGAGTGGAGCATTTCGGGGTTGGCCCACCGGCTGTAATCGCCGTGGATGACCTCGCCCATCAGCCAGAACTCCGGCTTGACCTCGTTGGCCAGGCGGCGCAGGCCCTTCATGAACTCGAAGTCCAGCACGTCGGCTGCATCCAGACGGATGCCGTCGATGTCGAACTCGCGGACCCAGAAGCGGATCGTATCGTAGTGGTAGTTCTGGACCTCCGGGTTGCGCTGGTTCAGCTTGACCAGCAGGTTGAAGCCGCCCCAGTTGCCGTAGGAGAAGCCGTCGTTGTACTCGTTGTTGCCCCAGAAATTCACATCGCAGAACCAGTCCTTATACCGGGCGTTCTCGCGGTCCGTTTTCAGGTTCTGGAAGGCGAAGAAGTCGCGGCCCACATGGTTGAACACGCCGTCCACGATGACTTTCTGGCCGCGGGCGTGGCAGTTGGCCACAAATTCCCGGAACTCTTCATTCGTGCCCAGGCGGCGGTCCACCTGACGGTAGTCGATGGTATCGTAGCCGTGGGAGCCGCTCTCAAACAGCGGGCCGATATAAATGGCCGTGCAGCCAAGGTCCTCATAAGCGTGTTCGGCCCAGGCGTTCAGTTTTGCAAAGGCACCGGGTGTGGGCTGGCCGTCGTTCTCATGTGCGCAGCCGCACAGCCCCAGCGGATAGATGTGATAAAATACAGCGTTGTCATACCAAGCCATCGTTACAGTCTCTCCCATTCTAGCAGTTTTTCCTGCGCCCGCCGCATACGGGCGACAGAGATAGTATAGCATAGTTCCGGACCAAAGTGTGGAACTTTGCTAATTTTTATACAAAGTCTCCTGCAAAATCAGCAGGTTTGACGATTTCGATTTGGTTTTCTTAGTAACAATGACAAAAAGGAAAGGTGCCTCGCCCTCTCAGGCCGCTTCGCGTCTGCATAAACTGCCAAACCCTCCCACTTGGGGGAGGCGGCATTGCGAAGCAATGGCGGAGAGGGCAGGGCTGTTAACAGAAAAGGAGTTTTTGGCATGGAATTTCCTTCGATCGATCGTTCGTTCTTTCTGGGCGACTGCTTTGACGCCTACCGCACGCTGGGTGCGCATCCCTTCCGGGACGGCTGGCGGTTCGCGGTGTGGGCCCCCAGCGCCGTGGCCGTAGAGATCTGCGGCGGCTTTGACGGCTGGGGCCCCGGTGTGCCCATGCAGCGGGCCGAGACCGGCATCTGGAACGGCTTCGTCCCCGGTCTGCAGGAGGGCGAGATGTACAAGTTCCGCATCCACGGGCGGGACGGCAGCACCGTGATGCGGGCCGACCCCTACGCCTTTGCCACCGAGCTGCGCCCCGGCACGGCCAGCATCCTGACCAAACTGGACTTTCCGTTCGACGACCACACCTGGATGGAGCGGCGGGACAAGTGCCGCAATCTGCCCCTGAACATCTACGAGCTCCATGCGGGCAGCTGGAAGCACAAGCCCAACGCCACCTGCGAGGACGGCTCGGACGGCTGGTACAACTACCGCGAGCTGGCGCGGGAGCTGATTCCCTGGCTGCTGGACCACCGCTTCACCCATGTGGAGCTGCTGCCTCTGGCCGAGCATCCCTTCGACGGCAGCTGGGGCTACCAGACCACCGGCTATTTCTCCGTAACCAGCCGCTACGGCTCCCCGGCCGACTTTGCAGCCTTCGTCAACGCCTGCCACCGGATGGGCATCGGCGTCATCATGGACTTTGTGCCGGTCCACTTTGCCGCCAACGGCGACGCGCTGGCCAACTTTGACGGCACCCATCTGTACGAGTACGACAGCGATGTGGGCCACAGCGAGTGGGGCACCTGCAACTTCAACTACTACCGCCGGGAGGTGTGCAGCTTCCTGAACAGCGCCGCCGCCCTGTGGATGGACGTCTACCACTGCGACGGCATCCGGATGGACGCCATCTCCCGTGCGCTCTACTGGCAGGGCGACCCCAACCGCGGCGTGAACGAGGGTGCGGTCACCTTCCTGCGGAATCTGAACCACGGCCTGAACACGCGGTTCCCCACCGGCATCTACACGGCCGAGGACTCCACCAACTTCCTCAAGGTCACGGCCCCCACCCGCTACGACGGCATCGGCTTCGACTACAAGTGGGACATGGGCTGGATGCACGACACGCTGGACTATTTCGCCACCCCCTTCGGTGAGCGCCCGGATGCCTACAACAAGCTCACCTTCAGTATGCAGTATTTCTACAATGAGCTGTATCTGCTGGCGCTGAGCCACGACGAGGTCGTCCACGGCAAAAAGACCATCATCGACAAGCTCTGGGGCACCTACGAGGAAAAGTGTGCCCAGCTGCGCACCCTCTACTTTTACATGTACACCCACCCCGGCAAGAAGCTGAACTTCATGGGCAACGAGCTGGGACATTTCCGCGAGTGGGACGAGAAGAAAGAGCTGGACTGGGGCCTGATGAAATATCCCTTCCACGACAGCTTCCAGAAATTCTTCGCCGAACTCGGCCGCCTTTACGCCACCGAGCCCGCCCTCTACGACGGCGAATACAACCCCGGCTGCTTTGAGTGGGTGGCCAGCGAGAGCCGGGACGAGGGCGTGTACGCCTGGCTGCGCAAGGGCGCAGGCCAGACTCTGCTCTGTGTGATGAACACCCAGAACACCGCCCACAAAAAGTTCCCGCTCTACCTCAAGTTCCCCTGCGGGGCCGAAGAGCTGCTGAACAGCGAGGCCTCCCGCTGGAACGGTGCCGACAAGAGCCGGACCCGGAGCTTCCACACCACGGACGGCGGCGTCTATGGGCGGGACTACACCCTGACCCTCGACCTGCCCGCCATGGGCAGCCGACTGCTCCGTCTGACGCCGGAGGCTCCCCATGCCGAGGCCGCACAGGCTTCGGCCCGGAAGGCTGCTGCTGCCCGGCGCAAGGCCGCTGCAAAGCCCGCAGTCAATTCCAAAAAGTAATTTTTTATTCAAAATATCCCGTCTGCTGAAAATGCAGCGGGATATTTTGCGTTTTGCCGCCGCTGCGGCCTTGCCAGCGCCGGGCAGAACCGTTATACTGTAACATGAACTATCAGGTTTTGTGAAAGGTTTTGTGTTATGGAACAAACACGTTCGTCCCTGCTGAAACGCAGCCCCACCCCCTGGGGCAAAGCGGGGGCCGCGCTCGGCATCGGGGTACTGGTCCTGGCAGCCGTCGGGCTGCTCTTCCCCACCGGGGCGGCATTCTTCCCGCTGGTGAGCCTGTGGTGCAGCTGTGCGCTGTTCTACGGGGCGCTGTGGGTGCTGCGGGTGTCCGGCGTTACGCTGGACTTCTTCCACCGGGCCGTCCTTGTAGGCTGCTGGGCGGCGGCGGTGCTCTATTTCTACTGGGCGCTGGGGCGGCGCGATTTCGTCTACGCCTGGGACTACGCCAACTACCTCGTCAAGCAATACAGCGCCGAGGCGGCCTTTGCTGCCGGCCCGGCGGCGGGCTTCGCGTACATCTTCGGCTCCTTCGCAGAGGACTACACCAATTTCATTACCCTGTTCACTGAGTTTCCCTTCTGCCTGACAGCCCGCACCGGCGACAGCTATGCGTTCAGTCAGGTGTTCTGCGTCCTGCCCAGCCTGATGGTGCTGCTGGCAGGCGTGGTCCTCAAGGTGGGGCAGATGCTCCGGGTGAAGAACCGGTTCTATTACTTCCTCATCGGCTTTTCGTGGCTGCTCACCTTCCCGTTTCTGCGGATGAGCGCGATGCTGGCCCAGCCGGACTGGTTCGGCCTCATCTTCGCCTTCGCCATCCTGGTGCTGACGCTGGACTACCGCTTTGAACAGCTGGAGCCAAGCCGGTTCGCTCTCCTCTTTCTGGCCACGGCGGCGGTCATTCTGACCCGCCGGTGGTATCTCTACTTCGTGGTCGGCTACTACTTTTCCTACGCACTGCTGCTTCTGGTCAGCAGCGCAAAGCTCGCCAGGACCGACAAGGCGCTGGCCGTCCGCCGGGTGCGCAACCTCATCGCCTTCGGCCTCTGCGCCCTGGTCGCGATGGTCGCCCTGCTCTGGCCCATGGTCCGCAAGATCCTGGCCTTTGACTACTCCGACCGCTATTCTTACTACAACGTCGGCGGCATGGCCACCGAGCTTTACTACCACATCCTCCGCATCGGCCTGCTGAACTTCATCCTCATCGGGCTGGGCATCGCAGATGCCTTCCGCCGCAAGCGGTTCGCCCTGCCCGCGCTGGGTGCCTGTGAGATGGCGGTCAGCCTCGTGCTCTTCACGCGGGTGCAGAACACCGGCTCCCACCAGATGCTCCTCTTCCTCCCCGCCTACTTCCTGCTCTTTCTGGCAGGCGCTGCGGCGCTGGCGGAGGGCATCGAGCGCCGCAAGGCCCTCAAGCTGGGCTACTGGGCATTCACGCTGGTGTTTGCCGTATCGGTGCGCTGCTCGCCGCTGACGGTGGTGGCCCTGCCCGATCTTCTCATCGACCACTTCCCGCTCAAGAGCACCGCAGAATTTGTCCGGCTCGACGGCCTGACCTGCGACCGCAGGGACCTGAGCCAGCTGCAGGCTGTGACCGAATGGCTCAGCGTCCACCTCGGCGACGGCGAGACCGCGTACATGATCACCGACGACATGCTCTACAACCCCGGCCATCTGCGCAACTGCCTGCTGCCGGAGCAGCCGCTGGACGGCAAACTGCCGGACAGCTTCTCGGTGCCGGGCACCCACAACTTCCCCATGAGCTTCTTTGAGGCAAAGTATGTCGTCACCGTTGACCCCTACCCCATGTCCTACGCATCGGACACGGAGCTGGGCCACAAGCTGAACGCCAAATTCGCCGAGCTGCGGGACGGCACCCACACCCTTGCCGCCACATTCGATATGGGCAACGGCTACACCTTCACCATCTGGGAGCGGGTCGCCGCCCCCACCCGTGCCGAAGTGGAGACCTACCTCCACGTCTTCGACGCCGAAAATGCCCAGTACCCCGAAATGTTCTCGCAGGTCGCCGAGAGCTGGCTTGCCGCCCACGGGTTATAACACCGCACCCTCTCATTTTTTGAATAAACGTTCTATCGTCAGAAGGAGTATTGCAAAATGGAAAATCAGCAGAATAATTTCCCTGAAGTAAAGCTCGGACAGTATAAAGGACTGGCCGTCACCCGCCATGTGCGCGGCATTTCCGAGAAGACGCTGGACATCGAGATGGTCCACCAGACCCGGATGCGCGCCACCTACCACAACTCCACCGAGGCCGCGAAGCGCGGCAGCCGGGTGCTGCTGGATTTCGCCGGTTTCATGGACGGCAAGGAGATCCCCGACAGCCGGATGGAGAAGGTCATGGTCGTGCTGGGCGACGGCAAGCTGATGCCCGCCGCCGAGCAGGCCATCTATGGCCACAAGGCCGGTGAGACCTTCCGGTTCGACTTCACCTATCCGGCCGCGTTCCGCGTGCCGGAGCTTTCCGGCAAGACGGCGCAGTTCGAGATCACGCTCCACTCTGTGGCCGAGAAGACCACCCCGGAGCTGACCGAGGCGTTCGCACAGTCTGCCGGTTATGCGTCCCTCGCCGCCATGCGGGAGGCCGTCCGCGCCAAAAAGCAGAAGATCCACGAAGACGGTGCCGACCGTGCTGCCGGGCAGAAGCTGCTGGAGATGGCCGGTGCCAACCTGACCGTCACCGTGCCGGAGGCCGTGCTCGACCGCACCGCCGACAACGAGATGAAGCTGCTGAGCCAGCGCCTGAGCCGCAGCGGCATCAGCATGGAGCAGCACTGCAAGAACAGCCGCACCACCGCCGAGGCTCTGCGGGCAGGCTACCGCGCCGATGCTGAGCGGAAGATCCGCACCATGTACGCGGCCCGCGCCATCGCAGAGGCCGAGAATATCACCGTCCGGCCCGAAGAGGTCAACGCCGAATACCGCCGCCTCTCCGTGCAGCAGGACACCCCCGAAGCCGACATCCGCCGTGTGCTGGCCCCGGAAACCGTGGCCGCTGCTCTGGCTGCCCAGAAGGTCCAGCGCTTTTTGCTGGACAATGCCGTCGTGACCTCGGTCATGGACCCGGATAAGGAGTGATTCGATGAGTTTCTTTACGCGCTACGCCATGGATGCGCTGATGAAGACCACCCACCCGGAGATCAACCGCAGACAGTGCTGGAACCTGCACCCGCACCGCACCCCCTGCACGGCCTGCAAGGACATCTGCCCCTTTGGGGATGCGATCTTCACCCGCCCGAATCTCGTCAAGGACTGGGACCCCTGCACCGACTGCGGCCTCTGCGTCTCCGCCTGCCGCAGCGGCTGCATCGCCCCCTCGCCGGAGCAGGTCCAGCGGGATACGGCCCCCGCTGACAGCGACAACGACACCGTCTGGATCGGCTGCGAGAAAAGCACCCGCAAGAACACCCTCGTCCGGGCCTGCGTGTCGGCCCTCTCGTGGGAGGCGCTGGCCTACCTGGCCCTGAACAAAAAGGTCGTGCTGGACCTGACCCCCTGCGGCGAGTGCGAGAACGACGTCTGCGCCGAACATCTGCGCAACGAGCTTACCCGTCTGGTGGAATTTTTCGGTCAGCCCCTCTTCGAGGCCCGGTTCACCCTGGCCTACGAGCAGGATGCGGCCCCCTTCCACAGCAAGGAATACTCCCGCCGCGAGATGATGGAGCAGGTGACGGCCGGCTCCAAGGCGGGCACGAAGCAGCTGCTCCGGATGCTGCCCGGCCTGCGGGACGATGACCAGAGCGCGGTGGACTTCCGCCTGCTGCTGCACCAGCGCACCAAGCAGCTGAAAGCCGCCAGCGAAACGCCCCTCAAATACGGCTACCACCTGCCCAATTTCACCCAGAAGTGCTTTGCCTGCGGCCGGTGCGAAAAGGCCTGCCGCGCCGGGGCCATCCGCTTCGAGGATCTGCCGGACGGCCAGACCCGCGCAGTCATCACGCCGTGGAAGTGCAGTGAGTGCGGCGTCTGCGTTGCCACCTGCTCCAACGGCGGTCTGGACGGGCTGAAGCTCCGCCAGCTGACCACGCTGGGCCCGGTGAGCGTTTACAAATGCACCAAGAGCCTCTGCAAGGAGTGCGGCAAGCCCATCGCCCCCACCTGCAAGGACGGCATCTGCTCGGTCTGCCGCATCAAGATCCGCACCAAAAAGCGGCAGGAAGAAGCCGTGGCCAAGGCCAAGGAGCGCCAGGCCGAGCGCGAGGCCAAGCGCGCCGCCGAGGAAGCCGCCAAGGCACTGGCGGCAGAAGTCCAGGCCGAGTCGGCTGCCACAGCCGCAGAAACGGCCCCCGCCGCTGTGCCGGAAGCGCCCGCTGCTGAAACCAAAATAAATTAAAGAATTGACGTCCGCCCGAAAGGATGCTATACTTTTCGTAACCACACGGCTGTGGTCGGGAGGGACTGTTACAAAGGCGTAACGGAAGTATTCCGTTGCGCTTTTTTGCAATTCCCCGCTGATGGGAAACAGCGCACCCCAGCCGCTGGCGCACACAAAAACACGAAATACGAAGAAAGAGGGATTTTATCATGGATCATTCGATTTCTCGCCGCCAGTTCCTCAAAGCCAGCGGTCTGGCAGCCGCAGGCGCATGTGCAGCCGGTCTGCTGACCAGCTGCGGCGGCAGTTCCTCTGCCGGCAGCACCGGCAGCGCGGCTTCCGGCACGGTGGACACCTCCAAGTACACCATCCTGTACTCCAGCCAGCCCGCCACCCTGAACTACCTGACCACCGCCACCGACCTGGAAATGGTCGTGGGTGCCAACTGCGTGGATACGCTGGTCGAGTACGACAACAAGGGCGTCATGCGCGAAGGTCTGGCCACCAGCTGGGACTGGGATGCGGACACCCTGACCTGGACCTTCCATCTGCGGGAGGAGAACTGGGTGGACAACAACGGCGAAGTCGTGGCCCCCGTCACCGCGCAGGACTTTGTGGACGCCCTGAAGTACGTTCTGACACCGGACTACGCCTCCTCCAACGTCGGCCTGGTCACCGCCTACATTGCCGGTGCCGATGACTACTACAACTACTACGTCTACCTGAACAACGCCAACACCGGCGTTGTGGACGACGACGGCACCACCTACACCGCCGACGCCAGCGGTCTGGTCACCGTGACCGCCCCGGACGGCACCGCCAGCACCTACGAGCCGCTGGACTTCGACACCGTGGGCGTCACGGCCGTGGATGACCACACCCTGACCTACACCCTGACCTACGACTTCCCCGGCTTCCTGAGCCTGCTGTGCTACCTGCCCTATGAACCTGCCTACGGCCCCCTGCTGGACGAGATGGGCGACCAGTACGCCACCTCTGCCGAGACCATGTACAGCTGCGGTGCGTTCTATCTGGCGGATTACGAGTCTCTGGAAACCTGGGTCATGAAGAAGAACCCGGAGAACTACGACGCCGACAACGTCTTCATCGAGACCATCAGCCGCATCTACAACGCCGAAGCCGCCGTCAACGGCCCGGAGATGATCAAGCGCGGCGAGATCGACGAAGCCACCATCGGTTCCGACATTCTGGACAGCTGGCTGAGCGACGACACCACCAAGAGCATGGTCTCCATGGACCGCCCCAACACCAACTACACCTACTTCTACATGTTCAACTTCATGCCCTACGCCCACGAGTTCTCCAACTGGAGCGTCGAGGGCGTGGATGCCGAGTATGAGCCGGACAACTGGGCCAAGGCCATCAACAACACCAACTTCCGCAAGGCCTTCCTGTACGGCATCAACAACGCCGTCACGCTGGCCGTTTCTGCCCCGGAAGGCTACGACGGCTACAAGCTGAACACCATCACGCCCCCGAACTTCTGCGCCACCACTGCCGGTGTGGACTATACCCAGTGCGGCGACCTGGCCAACATCACCGAGTTCTTCGATGAGGCCAAGGCCAAGGAGTTCCGCGATGCTGCCATCGAGGAGCTGACCGCTGCCGGTGCCACCTTCCCCATCAAGGTGCAGCTGCCCTACAACCCCTCTTCCACCGACTGGGACAAGCAGTGCCAGGTCTTCAAGCAGCAGCTGGAGGGTGTGCTGAACGACGGCTTCGACTTTATTGATGTCATCATCACCGAAGGCCCTGCGGACAGCTTCCTGTCCGCCGTCCGCCGCAACGGCAAGTTCGAATTTCTGCTCTGCAACTGGGGCGCTGACTACTCCGACCCGGAGACCGAGACCGACCCGTTCTATCAGGCCGAGGATTCCCGCGGAATGCGCTATGCGTATCTGCGCACCGGCGTGGAAGACGGCTTCATCACCGGCGACACTGCGGACACCATCATGCAGTACATGACCGCCATCGAGGCTGCCAAGCAGATCACCGATGACATCGACGCCCGCTACAAGGCCTTCGCCGATGCCGAGGCCCTGCTCATCAACAACGCGCTGGTCATCCCGCGCGGCATGAGCGTGCCCGCCTATCTGGCCACCCGCCTGAATTACTGGGAGGGCCAGTACGCTTCCATCGGCTTCTCCAACAAGCGCCTGAAGGGCATCCATGTGCTGGACCACTACATCTCCATGGAGGAGTATGAGGCCAACCGCGACGCCCGCTGATCTTTAACACCTGACAAAAAATGGCTTCCGGCAACTGCCGGAAGCCATTTTTCTGTTGTTCAGCTTCTTTTCTTATTCGAGATTCAGTTTATGCTTCATCAGCCAGCGGGTCAGGCAGAAGTAGGCCGCCGCGAAGGCCGAGGTCACAACAAAGCAGAACAGGTAGCCGGAGTCGGCCCCGAACGCTGTGGTCATGGTCTGCATCGGGGTCATTCCATAGGTCACACCGGTCACGTTCACATCGGCCACCCGATAGGTAATGTCCACAAACAGGTTCACATGGTTCGTGCCCAGCAGCTTATCGATCTGGTTCTCCACAACGTTCAGGCCGATAAAGGCGAGGATGCCGGAGACCATCCCATACTTCCGGAATGGATGGGCGATCATGCAGGCGGCGTAAACGCAGAGGATGAGGTCGGCCAGCCGGGCCAGATTGATGAGGATGGTCCAGAACGTCACCAGCCAGAACTTCGCGTCCAGTTCCCCATACAGCATCCCCCACAGCTGCTTCCAGCTTTCCCAGTCCACCATGCCGAAGGTCTCCGGGTCGAACACGCCGACAGCAACCATGACCGTGATGCAGACGATGCCCACCAGGCCGCTGCACAGCACCCAGACCATGCTGGTAATGAGCTTGGAGAGGATGAGCTGGGTCTCGGTCACGGGCAGGGTGTGCATCAGGTAGCCTTCACGCCCCAGCAGATTTTTATAAAAGCGCTGGACCGTGCTGACAAAACAGAGTACCGCAATGGCGAAGATGACAGAGAGATAGAGCACCATCAGAATGACTTCAAGCCGCACGAAATTCGTATTGTCGGCCCCTGCATTTTCCTGCCGGAACGAAACGCCCAGCACCACGCTCAGCAGCGCCAGCGCCAGATACAGCCCGAAGTACAGACTTTTGGTGGCCTTGAACTCATATTTCATCAATTGCTTCAGCATTTGAATACCTCCCGGAAATACGCATCGACACTCTTGCCCTCGGTCTCGCGGATGTCGTCCACGGCGCGGTGGGCAAAGATTTTGCCGTCCTTCAGGAACACGGCCTCGTCCAGCACCGGCTCGATGTCCTCGATGAGATGGGTGGAGATGACGACCGTTGCGTCCTTGCTGTAGTTGGAAATGATCGTGTTCAGGATATAGTCCCGCGCGGCGGGGTCCACACCGCCGATGGGCTCATCCAGCAGGTAGAGCTTGGCGGCGCGGCTCATAGCCAGCACCAGCTGAACTTTTTCCTTGGTGCCCTTGGAAAGCGTCTTGAGCCGGGCCTTGGGGTCGATGTTCAGCCGGGCCAGCATCTCGTTGGCTTTGGCGGCATCGAACCCGATGTACGCTTTGGCTTCGCATGGCGTCCCGTAGAAATCCTGGAACATGTTCACCAGCTCTTCCACCCGCATCCAGTCGGGGAGCCAATCGGCATCCGGCAGGTAGGAGACGATCTCCTTCGTCTCCGGGCCGGGGATCATGCCCGCGATCTTCACCACACCCTCGGTGGGCTGCAGCAGGCCGTTTGCCAGTTTGAGCAGCGTGGTCTTGCCGCTGCCGTTCGGGCCCAGCAGGCCGACGATGCGGCCAAAATCAAGGTTCAGGTCGATGCCGTTCAGGGCGGTCTTCTCTTTCCCATAGGCCTTGGTCAGATGTTCACAGGTCAGGATCTTACTCATGCTGTTTTCCCTCCGTTTCGTTCCAGCTGCGCAGCAGCTCTGCCGCCTGCTGGGGCGTATAGCCGATGCTGCGCATTTTTTCCAAAAAATCTGCTGCGATGTTCCGGGCCGCAGACGCCCGCAGTTGTTCGATCAAATCGGTATCCTCCGTTACAAACCGGCCGCTCGTCCGCTCGGTGCGGACCAGGCCCTCGGCTTCCAGCTGGGCCAGCGCCCGCTGCATCGTATTGGGGTTGACCCCTGCCGCTGCGGCAAGGTCCCGCACCGAGTCGAGATGCCCGCCGGGCTGGTAGGTGCCCGCCAGAATCCTGGCTTTGAGCCGTTCCACCAGCTGGGCATAGATTGGCCGGCTGGAATCAAACTGTTCGCTCATGGTCTTTTCTCCTTGTGTTACTGTGTTAAGCGCTTAATACAATAATATACGATTTCGGTTTTTTGTCAAGGGGGTTTCTGCATTTTCTTCATTCAAAACGCAAAAAAGCCCCCGAAGAGGCCGAACGCTTTTGCGTTCGATTCCCTTCGGGGGCTTTGGTTCATTCCGATTCAGCGCGAATCAGCCCTGCTCCTGTGCGGCGCGCTTGGCTTCCAGAGCCAGGATGGCGTCGCGGCGGCTCAGGTTGATGCGGCCCTGCTGGTCGATGTCCGTGACCTTGACCACGATGGCGTCGCCCACGGCCACCACATCTTCCACCCGCTCGACACGCTTGGTGTCCAGCTTGGAGATGTGGACGAGGCCCTCCTTGCCCGGTGCGATCTCGACGAAGGCGCCGAAGTTCATCAGGCGGGTGACCTTGCCCTTGTAGATGGCACCGATCTCCGGGTCCTCCACGATGGTCTTGATGGTGAAGATGGCGCGCTTTGCGTCCTCCTGATCGACCGCAGAGACGAAGACGTGGCCGTCCTCCTGCACATCGATCTTGCAGTTGCAGGTCGCGCAGATGTCCTGGATGACCTTGCCGCCCTTGCCGATGACGTCCTTGATCTTATCGGTGGGGATCATCATGCTGAACATCTTGGGGGCCCAGCGGCTCAGCTCGTGGCGCGGCTCAGCGATGACGGGCTTGATGATCTCGTCCAGGATGTACAGACGGCCCTTGCGGCACTTTTCAAAGGCCTCGGCGATGATGTCGTAGGTCAGGCCGTCGATCTTGATGTCCATCTGGATGGCGGTAATGCCCTTGCGGGTGCCGCCGACCTTGAAGTCCATGTCGCCGTGGAAGTCCTCGACGCCCTGAATGTCCAGCATGGTCATCCAGCGGTCGCCCTCGGTGATGAGGCCGCAGGAGATGCCGGCGACCGGAGCCTTGATGGGCACACCGGCGTCCATCAGAGCCAGCGTGGAACCGCAGATGGAAGCCTGCGAGGTGGAACCGTTGGAGCTCAGGACCTCGGACACGCAACGGATGGTGTAGGGGAACTCCTCCAGAGAGGGCAGCACCGGCACAAGGGCGCGCTCGGCCAGTGCGCCGTGGCCGATCTCGCGGCGGCCGGGGCTGCGGGGTGCGCGGGCCTCGCCGACCGAGTACGGCGGGAAGTTGTAGTGGTGGATGTAGCGCTTGGTCTGCTCATCGGTCAGGTCATCCATGAGCTGGTTGTCCTTGGTGCCGCCCAGGGTGCAGGTGGTCAGCACCTGGGTCTGGCCGCGGGTGAACATGCCGGAGCCATGGACGCGGGGCAGGATGCCCACTTCTGCGGCCAGCGGGCGGATCTCGTTGATGCCGCGGCCATCCACGCGCTTGCCCTCATCGAGCAGCCAGCGGCGGACGACGTACTTCTGCATCTTGTAGCTGACGAGGTCGAGGTCTGCGTCGCTCAGGTCGGGGTACTCTGCGGCGATCTTGTCCAGGATGGGCAGCAGCGCGGCATCGCGGACGTTCTTGTCGTCGGTGTCCATCGCAGCCTTGAAGTCGTCCAGATACTTCTCCTTGATGGCATGGAAGACGTCCATATCCAGGCCCACGACCTGGAAGTCGATCTTCGGCTTGCCGCGCTCGGCCACGATCTCGTTGATGAACGCGATGGTCTTCTTGATCTCCACATGCGCCGCCTTGATGGCGTTCAGCATGGTGTCCTCATCGACCTCGTTGGCACCGGCTTCGATCATGACGATCTTATCCATGGTGGCAGCCACGGTCAGGGCCAGGTCGCTCTTTTTGCGCTGCTCCTGGGTCGGGTTCAGGACGATCTCACCGTCCACCAGACCGACCTGAACGCCGCCGATGGGGCCGTTCCAGGGGATCTCCGACACAGCAGTGACGAGGGATGCGCCGATCATACCGGCGATCTCCGGGCTGCAGTCCGGGTCCAGGCTCATGACGGTCATGGTGATGCAGACATCGTTGCGCATCTCCTTGGGGAACAGCGGGCGCATGGGGCGGTCCACCACGCGGCTGGTGAGGATGGCGCGCTCACCGGGGCGGCCCTCGCGGCGCATGAAGCTGCCGGGGATGCGGCCTGCGGCGTAGAGCTTCTCCTCATACTCGACATTCAGGGGGAAGAAATCCACACCTTCACGGGGCTTGGGGCTCATGACCACGTTGCACATCACGCAGGTCTCGCCGTAGCGGATGAGGGCGCTTGCGTTGGACAGGCCGCACATCTTGCCCATCTCGACCTTGAAGGGCCGGCCAGCCAGCGTCGTCTCGTAGACCTTGAAGTTCTCAAAGGTCTCTTTGCGGGAACCAAATTCGATTGCCATTTGGTTTGCCTCCTTTGTCCTTTTAGCGGTTTTTATCTTCCAAAAGGCTGCCCGCCGCGCATCATAGCAATAAATCCAGCGCCCGTGCAGACCGCCCCAAAGGGCGGGCACAGGCGTTCGATTTACTGCTGCAATACGCAGCAGCGGCCGTTTGTTCCACAAAAAAAGCAAAGGGCAGGCACCACAGCTGCGGTACCTGCCCTCTGTTTTCTATTACTTACGCAGACCCAGGGTTGCGATCAGAGCACGGTAACGCTCGATGTCCTTCTTCTGGAGGTAGGCCAGCAGATTGCGGCGGCGGCCAACCATCTTCATCAGACCACGGCGGCTGTGGTGATCGTTAGGGTTCTTCTTCAGGTGCTCGTTCAGCTCGTTGATGTGAGCGGTCAGCAGAGCGACCTGAACCTCGGGGGAGCCAGTGTCCTTCTCGGTCAGAGCGACTTTGGCCATAACTTCCTGCTTGTTCATAGTAACAGTACCTCTTTATAAAATTTTATTTGCCGTCGGCACAGAATGCGGGAAAAACGGTACTCCCAAAAACGGGCATACTCCCAGCCCCGTGCTGCGGTAACAAGGCTAGTATAACAGAAACCAACGTAAAAAGCAAGAAAAAATTCTCCATTCTGTGCTTTCTTTTCCGATTCACGCTCAGGCCTCTGCCCGGAAATACGCCTGCGCCCGCTCGGCTGCATGGTTGATGCAGGCTTTCAGCTCGTCCAGCGTATCGAATTTTTTGCTGGGGCTGAGGTACGCGTGGAACTCCACCACCGGGTCGGTGCCGTAAAGGTCGCCGGAAAAGCCGGGGATGAAGGTCTCACAGGTCACCTTGGAGGGGTCGTTGTTGACGGTAGGCCGGGTGCCAAGCCCGGTGGCCGAGGGATACCAGACATCGCCGATCTTCGTGCGGGTGATGTAGATGCCGAAGCGCGGCAGCTGGAACCCCTGCGGGTAGAGCTGGTTGATGGTGGGCACCCCCAGCGTATGGCCGAGGCCCGCCCCATGCTGCACCGCAAAGCGGATGGCGTAGGGCATCCCCAGCATGGCGTTGGCCGCCGGGATGTCGCCGCCCTCCAGCGCCGTGCGGATGCGGGTGGAGGACACCGGCTTTTCCTCAAACTGGGCCATCGGCACCACCACGACCTCCACGCCCAGCGGGGCGCAGAGCCTGCGCAGCAGATCCGGGTCGCCTGCTGCCTTTGCCCCGAAGGTGAAGTTCTCGCCGCAGAACAGTGCCCTTGCATGGCAGTCCTGCACGATGCCGTACACGAACTGTTCCGGCGTCACCGCACGGATCTCTTCAAAGTCCGGGCAGAGGTAATATTCCACCCCAAGGCTTTCGATCAGGGCGTGCTTGTCCTCGGTGGAGAGCAGGCGCTTGCCCTTCATCTTATTGTCGGCCGGCAGCCGGAAGGTGAACACCGCCGGGGCCGCACCGTGTTCTCTGGCCCACTGGACGGCCCCGTTGATCACGGCACGGTGGCCGATGTGGATGCCGTCAAAAAAGCCCATGGCGACGGCAGTGCCGCCCTCGTGTTCCAGCGCCAGCGGCGAAAGAGAGGATAAGATCTGCATCAAATTTTGTTCCTTTTTGTGTTAGTTTCGCTCCACAAAGAGCTTTTCGACTCGGAGCACTCCGCCCACGATGTTGGCAAGGCCCAGAAACTGCCCGGCCTCGTTCCGGACGCGGTAGCGCCCGTCGGCGGCGGGGTAGCGGCTGGTGGGGCAGCCGTTGTAGAGGTGCTGTTCCACCTTAGGGGCCACCGTCAGCAGCGGCAGCGAGGCAAAGACGCTCTCCACCGGCAGCATCAGCGCTTCCAGCGCCGCAGGGCCTGCGTCCTTTGCCGCCTGGATCTCCTCCAGCGTGTGGGCATCGGCCTCGGTGTAAACACCGGCGGCCACCCGGCGCAGGGCGCTCATGGTGCCCTTCTGGCCCATGGCGGCGGCGATGTCCTCCAGCAGAACGCGGATATACGTGCCCTTGGAGCAGTGCACCGTCAGGGTATATTCGTTCTCTGCCGGGCTTCCCTCGTACTCGATGTGCAGGATCTCGATGGGGCGGGCCTTCCGCTCCACCTCGATGCCCTGCCGCGCCATTTTATAGAGCGGCTGGCCGTTGATCTTGACGGCCGAGTACATGGGCGGCGTCTGCATCTGGGGGCCGATGAACTGCGGGAGCACGTCCAGCAGCTCCTTCTCCCCTGCCGTGACCGGGGCCGTTTCCAGCACCGTGCCGGTGCTGTCGCCGGTGTCGGTACGGGTTCCCAGCCGGAGCACAGCGCGGTAGGCCTTGGTGTGGTCCAGCTGCAGGTCTACGGCCTTGCTGGCCCCGCCGCAGAACACCGGCAGCACCCCGGTGGCCATGGGGTCCAGCGTACCGCTGTGGCCCAGCTTCCGGGTGCCCAGGATGCCCCGCAGCTTTGCGATGACGTCAAAGCTGGTCCAGTCGGTGGGCTTGTCAACGATGAGGATGCCCTGCATTTATTCGCCCTCCTGCGGCTGTTTTTCTGCGTCCAGCACGGCTTCCACCTCAGCCAGGATCGCACTCTTGGCGTTGTCCAGGTTGCCCAGCAGCTCACAGCCCGCAGCGCGGGTGTGGCCGCCGCCGCCCAGACGCCGCGCGATGGCGCAGGCGTCCACACCCTTGGCGGTGCGCACACTGATGCGGTAACTTCCGCCGGGCTGCTGGCGCAGGGTCAGGCCGACCTTGACGCCCTCGATGCTGATGGGCAGGCTGGTCAGCTCTTCGAGGTCGGCGGGGTCTACGCCGCTCTGCTCGATCTCATCGCGGGTAAGGTAGATAAGGGCGCAGCGACCGTCCAGATGATATTCCAGATGGTTGCGCGCGATCCGCTCCGCCTCCATCCGCTCGCGGGGCTTGGTGTCGAAGAGCAGCGTGTTCAGCTCTTCTACCCGCGCCCCTGCTTCCATCAGTTTGGCCGCCACGATGTGGGTACGGGCCGTGGTGGAAGAGAACCGGAAGCAGCCGGTGTCCGTGGACAGGCCGGTATAGAGGCAGTTGGCGATGTGCGGGGTCAGGTCCACGCCCATGGCGCAAAGCACCTCGTACAGCAGCTCTGCCGCTGCCGCTGCCGTGCCGTCCAGCAGGGTGAACTCGGCATAGCCGCTGTTGCCCGCATGGTGGTCGATGCAGAGATCGACGTGGCGGCTGAACTGCGGCATCCCGTTGTTCTCGCCGAAGAGCTGGAGGCTTGCCACGTCCACGGCCACGACGATCTGGGGTTCGAACTCGCCCTTGTACAGACGCGGGTTGGTAAACGCATACCGGCTGGGAACGGGGTCGGAGCAGAGCACCGCCGCTGTTTTGTCCAGCGCACTGAGCGCGTAGTACAGGGCGCTGCCGCAGCCAACGGTATCCCCATCCGGGTTTTTGTGGCACAGAATCAAAATGTCGTCCGCAGTCAGGAGCTTTTCGGCCATCTGCTGCACATTCAACTGTTCTGTCATCCCATGATCCATCCTTTCCGCAGGCTGTTTATTCCTCGGTCTGCGACGGCTGTTCGCTGTCGCCGTTGACGTTCAGCTCACGGAGCAGCTCATTGATGTGGGCTGCATAGGCTGCGCCGTCATCCTCCACGAAGATGAAGCGCGGAGCTTTGCGGATGTGCATCTTCTTGCTCACTTCGGTGCGCACATGGCCAGAAGCGCGGTTCAGCGCCTCGATGGCGGGCTTGGGGCCGTCGGCACGGCCCATCACGCTCACATAGACCTTGGCGACATCCAGGTCGGGCGTCACATCCAGACGGGTGACGGTCAGCAGACCGCCCTCCAGGCGCGGGTCCTTCAGCCGCCCGATGATGGCGATGAGCTCACGCTTCATATCCTGGGCAAGACGCCCCATATTTTTCTGAGACATTCGGTTTCTCCTTATTTAGTCGCGGTACTCTTCCATCTTGAAGGCCTCGTACACGTCGCCTTCCTTGACGTCCGCAAACTTTGCCAGCGTGACGCCGCACTCGTAGCCCTCGGCCACTTCCTTGGCGTCGTCCTTGAAGCGCTTCAGAGATGCGATCTCGTCCTCGGTGATGACGATGCCGTCACGCACCACGCGCACCTTGCTGTCGCGGGTGATCTTGCCGCTGGTGACGCGGCAGCCTGCAACGGTGCCGACATTGCTGATCTTGTAGACCTGACGGACCTGCAGCTCGCCCAGCGAGACTTCGCGGAACTTGGGTGCCAGCATACCCTTCATAGCGTCGGTGACATCGTTGATGGCATCGTAGATGACGCGGTACATCCGCATCTCGACCTTGGTGGCAGCGGCTTCTTCCTTGGCCACGTTGTCGGGGCGGACATTGAAGCCGATGATGATGGCGTTGGACGCATCGGCCAGGTCCACATCGGACTTGCTGATGGCACCGACACCGGCGTGGATGACACGGACGCGGACCTCGTCGTTGGAGATCTTTTCGAGGCTCTGCTTGACGGCCTCGGCGGAGCCCTGCACATCGGCCTTGACGACGATGGCCAGCTCCTTCATATCGTTCTGGGCCATCTGGCTGAACAGATTATCCAGTGTGACCTTCTGGAAGGCAGAGAACTGCTTCTCCTTGGCGGCAGCGATGCGCTGCTCGGCCAGCTCACGGGCCAGGCGCTCGTCGGCAACGGCCTCGAACAGGTCGCCTGCTTCGGGCACGGCGGTCAGGCCGGTGATCTCGACCGGGGTCGAGGGGCCGGCATCGTTCAGCAGCTTGCCCTTGTCGCTGCGCATGGTGCGCACACGGCCCACGGCGGTACCGGCGATGATAACGTCACCGGCATGGAGAGTGCCGTTCTGGACCAGAATGGTGGCGATGGGGCCCTGGCCCTTATCCAGGCGGGCCTCAACGACAGCACCCTTGGCGCGGCGGTTGGGGTTGGCCTTCAGTTCCATGACCTCGGCTTCCAGCGCGATGCGCTCCAGCAGGTCGTTGATGCCCATGCCGGTCAGCGCAGAAACGGGGATGCAGGCGACGTCGCCGCCCCAGTCCTCGGTGATGATGCCGTACTTGGTCAGGCCTTCCATCACGCGCTCGGGGTTTGCGGTGGGCTTATCCATCTTGTTCATGGCCACGATCAGCTTGACGTTGGCAGCCTTGGCGTGGTTGATGGACTCCACGGTCTGGGGCATGATGCCGTCGTCGGCTGCAACGACCAGGACCGCGATATCGGTCATGTTGGCACCGCGGGCACGCATGGAGGTGAACGCCTCATGGCCCGGCGTATCCAGGAAGGTGATGACGCTGTCATTGACCTTGACCTGATAAGCACCGATGGCCTGGGTGATGCCGCCCGCCTCACCGGCGGTGACGTTGGTCTTGCGGATGGCGTCCAGGATACTGGTCTTGCCGTGGTCAACGTGGCCCATGACGCAGACGACCGGCGGACGCTCGACGAGGTCTTCCTGTGCGTCCTCTTCCTGCGTGAACAGGCGCTCCTCGATGGTCACATGCACCTCGTGCTCGACCTTGGCGTGGAACTCCTCGGCCAGCAGGGAGGCGGTATCGAAGTCGATGACGTCGTTGATGGCGTGCATCTCGCCCATCTGCATGAACTTGGCGATGACCTTGCCGGCCTGCTGCTTCAGGCGGGCAGCCAGCTCGCCGACGGTGATCTCGTCGGGGATCAGCACCTTCAGCTGGGCGTTGCGGGCCTTTTCCAGCTGGATGCGCTGCAGGCGCTCGAACTCGGTCTCGCGCTTGCCCTTCTGGAACTGCTGGCGCTGGCGCTGGCCGCGCTGGGTGAACTTCTGCTTGTTGCCCTGCGGGGTCGGCTTGCGACGGTTCTCGGTGTTCTTGGTGGAGGCCAGATCATCGTAACGGGCATCGAAGCGGTCCACGTTCACGTCCACCGTGCGGGTATCGACGGTGACCTGGCTGTCCTCACGGCGGACAGAGACCGACTGTGCCGGGGCGGTGGTTGCCTTGGCACCGGTCTCGCGGGCCAGTTCGCTCAGAGAAACAGTCTTCTCCTCGCGCTTCTTGTGCTGCTCGTTCTTCTTGTTCTTCTGGTTCTGGCTGTTCTGGTTGTTCTGGGGCTCTGCCTTCTTTGCAGGCTGCGCGGCCTGGGCTGCGGGCTTTTCAGCCTTGGGCTCGGCCTTCTTTTCGGCCTTTCTGGGCTGCTCGGCCTTCTTCTCCGGGGCTGGCTGCCGGGCGCTGTTCAGGTAGGCAGACAGGTCTGCCTCGCTGTTGTCCTTGCTGAATTTCTCCAGCAGGTAGTTCAGCTCGTTCTCCTCCAGAGTGGAGCTGTTCTTCTTGCCGGTGCTGCCCATCACGGCCAGCTCATCCAGGACCTTCTTTGCGGAAATGTTCAGGTCCTTTGCAAAATCGCTCACTTTATATTTTACGGTCATTCGCTCATATCCTCCTCATTTTTGATTGCCCCGCAGTCCGACAGACGGTCAAAGCAGAGCTTTGCGAGGTTGCGGTCGGTCACGGCATACACCGCCACCGGTTTGCGGCTGATATCGGCCAGCCGGTCCTGTGTCAGCGGCATGGTGATCACATCCACGAGGTCACCCACCGCATAATTCAAACGCTGCACGGTCTTGGCGCTGGCGTCGGATGCGGTCATCACGAGCCAGGCCTTGCCCTTGACGCAGGCGTCTTCCACGGCGTCAAAGCCCATGGTCAGTGCGCCCGCCTTACGGCAGAGGCTGATGGCCTGATACAGGGCTTCCTGCGGGGGCAGGGTGGGCTTTTCGGTCTTTTTAGTCTGCTTTGCCATTCTGCTCCGCCTCCTTTGCGGCACCGGCCAGCTGTTCGGCCAGTGCATCGTACACTTCGGCGGGAACCGGCTGCTCAAAGCAGCGCTCCAGCGCCTTTTTCTTCTTTGCCT
>ERZ773210.1508-NODE-1508-length-22527-cov-5.298416_pt1 | contig 22527 bp, 21 predicted proteins | sample MGYA00580528_ERZ773210 | MGnify/ENA primary metagenome ERZ773210 (study PRJEB29015, sample SAMEA2737769) | human gut metagenome | biome: human gut; feature: human-associated habitat; material: faeces | place: China | collected 2012 ...
ATCTGCACCAGCTAAAAAAAGCGTAGCCCCTCCATCGGAGCAGTCCGGCTTTGAAAGTGAAATTGAACATCATGTAACAGGATTTTTAGTTGCTTGCGTCCGTATAGCGTCATGCTGTGCGGGCGTTTTTATATGCCCTCGCTTCTGGTCACGGTGGCCAGAGGCTCCAAGGTGCCGGGGGCCGCCTGTTCTCCATTTCAATCCGCACTCACCAACCACCTTTTGAAATGGAGGACAATTATGACGACTATCAACCTGAAACGGTATTACCCCTATATGACCGAAAATGTGATGCTGGAAGTTTCGGACGAGATCGCCGCCGCCCTCTCGATGGGAGGCCGCCTGTGCGATAGCTACAAGCGGCAGAAGCGCAGAAATGGCGAGTGCTCGCTGGACACCGAGCCCGGCTTTGAGGCTGACGTGCTCCACCAGCCCATGACCCCGGACGAATACATGGAGGCGCATGAAACCACGCTGACCCTCTATGACGCGCTGACCCAGCTCCCGCCCACGCAGGCCCGGCGTGTGTACCAGCACTATCTTCTCGGCATGAGCAAGGCCGAGATCGCGGCAGCCGAGGGCGTTGGCCGGAGCCGCATCTGCTGCTCCATTGAGCGCGGGCTGGCCGCTATGAAAAATATTTTGAAAAAATCTCTGTAAGAGGGAGTACATTTGCCCCCGAAACCTCCTGATAGGTGAGAGGAGTTTTCTTCCTCGCCTTGAAAACTGAATAGACAGTATTCCCGATACGAAATCCGCGTGATAGCGACGTAAGGTGCGCCGCCACGACAGCCAGTTCAGGAGGTGATGGACAAGCTGGCCGAGCGATCAACGCAGCCTTTGACCCGGTGCTGGCAAACCGGGTGCGAGGACAGCGCGGAGGATAATGAAACTTGCTCACGCCCTCCCACAGACTTGAGGGGGAGTCCCTGCGGTATGCGCCAGCCCTCCACGGGCAGCGGTGCTGTGGGGCTATGCAGCCGAAGCCATCGGCGGTCTGGAATACTCCCCGTGCCGGGGATGCGTGGCAAATACGGCACACAACAATCATACAGGGAGCCGTCAAACCGGGCCTTTCTGTCTTATGACAGCCCAAACCATTCCGGCGCGGCGGCTCCCTCTTTTGTGGATTGAAACGGAAAACAACTGTCCCGCTGCTTCTGGTCATCGTGGCCAGAGGTGGGGCAAGGTCAAAGGGCGGCGCTTTTGTGCCGTCCTTTCACGTTTCCCCACGGACAACGGGAAACCATCAAATCTATTCACACCGCTGATTGTTATAGGAGGTTTTCAGATGACGGAAGCAAGAGTCGGCTATCACAAGGAAGTCAAAACCGCGTCTTTTCAGGGCAAATCCATCACCGTGGAAAACCTGACCCCGATGCTCTCTCCCCGAGCACGGGACAAGCGCAAGCGTGAAATTGAAAGCTGTCTGTATGAGGTCTTTGTGAAGTATGCGCCGGGACGGGCGCAGATGCACTAATGCGGGACATCCTTGAGATGCGGGGCTGCCAGAGGTATAATATAGGTGTAAGGTTTGGCAGCTCCTACACGGAAAGGAGCACCAAATGATTATTCGTGAAGATGCCATTTATGGCAGACAGTCCGTTGACCGCAAGGACAGTATCAGCATTGAAAGCCAGATTGAGTTCTGCAAGTATGAATTGAGAGGAGGCAATTTCCGCAAGTACACCGACAAGGGTTATTCCGGCAAGAACACCGATCGGCCCAAGTTCCAAGAAATGATGGCCGATATTCGCCGGGGCCTGATCAAGCGCGTGGTGGTCTACAAGCTGGATCGTATCAGCCGTTCCATTCTGGACTTCGCAACCATGATGGAAACTTTTCAGGAATACAATGTTGAGTTCGTATCTTCCACGGAGAAGTTTGACACGTCCACCCCGATGGGGCGGGCCATGCTGAATATCTGCATCGTGTTCGCCCAGCTTGAACGTGAAACCATCCAGAAGCGCGTGACCGATGCCTACTATTCCCGCTGCCAGCACGGCTTTCACATGAGCGGTGCGGCCCCCTATGGCTTCCAACTGGAGCCGACCACCATTGAGGGCATCCGCACAAAAATGATGAAGCCCGACCCGGAAACGGCAGATATTGCAAAGCTGATGTTTGAAATGTACTCTCAGCCCGCAACCTCTTTCGGGGACATCGCCCGTTACTTTGCCGACGAGGGCATCCTGATCTACGGCAAGGAAATGACACGGGGCTTTATCTCCCAGCTTTTGAGAAATCCCATTTACGCGCAGGCCGACCTCGATATGTACGAGTTCTTCAAAAGTCAGGGGACGATGGTAGTCAATGAAGCGACAGATTTTGCCGGAACAAACGGCTGCTATCTCTATCAGGGCCGGGATGTGCAGGAAAGAAAAAACAAGCACCTGAAAGATCAGATACTTGTTCTTGCTCCCAGCGAGGGGCTGGTATCGTCTGATACATGGCTGCGCTGCCGGAAGAAGCTCATGGCGAACAAGACGTTCCAAGGCGGGCGCAAGGCAAAGAACACATGGCTTGCCGGAAAGGTCAAGTGTGGCCGCTGCGGATACGCGCTTATGAGCGTCGGCAATCCGACAGGCGTTCAATATCTCCGCTGCTCCAAGCGGGCCGACAGCAAAAGCTGTGACGGCTGCGGGACGCTCCGTACACGGGAATTTGAAAGGTTCCTGTACGGCGAAATGGTCAAGAAGCTGTCCGAGTTCCAGACGCTGACGGCAAAGCGGGAAACGGTCAATCCAAAATTGACCGCGCTGAACATGGAGCTTGCCCGCGTGGAGGACGAGATTGAAAAGCTGCTGAATACTCTGACCGGGGCTAATGCGGTGCTGCTGTCCTATGCCAACAGCAAAATTGAGGAGTTGGACACACGCCGCCAAACCCTGACAAAAGAGATTGCGGCGCTGTCGGCGGAAGCCATGTCCCCGGAGCAGATCGAGCGGTTGTCGGTCTACCTCAACCAATGGGAAGAAATTGACTTCGAGGACAGGCGGCAGGTTGCCGACGGCCTGATCTCACAGATCCGCGCAACCGATGAACACGTTTCGATTGAGTGGAAAATTTGACTTTTACTTATCCATCGCACACGACAAAGGGCTGTGTGCCCTTGTCAAGCGATGTAAACATTACCTAAAATAACATCTTTTAAATAGACCAGGTTTCCATGACTATCCAATACAAGGTCTTTTGTAATATCTCTCATGTGCGACCAAATCTGATTATTTACCAGTGATGGAAAATAGTCTACAAAATAGATAATAGGGATACGTACATTCATAAAAGTATAAGGTAATGCATCATAAATTTGTAGTGTAGAAGAATAATGTTCTAAATTTTGAGGATATGAGTGAATATCGCAGATATCACATGGAAAATTATCCATTAAATATTGTGCATACCACTCATATTCTCTAAGGGATGATAAATTAATAAAATAGTATAGCGGTTCAAAGGGTATTTTATTTTTTAAATATTGAATAAAAACTGATATTGTATTTCCGATACTATTATGTATGTTGTAATAGTTCTTTGCCCAAAACATACTGCTTGAATCGTTTCTCAAGTAAGAAAAACTGCTGCTTTTTCCATTTTGAGTAGAACTGCTACCACGGTGATAAGCAACGGAATCCGCTACAACCCAGTTTTCCAAGCCCAGTTTTCCAATTTTTATACCTATATCACAGTCGCTACAGCAATATGGCATATCTAGATCCATTCCACCAACTTTTTGGTATATTTCTTTACGGAGCATTAGTATTGCACTGGTTGTTGATGTCATTTTATAATCCTGCTGTACTAAGGGATGTGTTTCTTTAATTCCCCTAAATGGATGGAGAATTCTATATTGTGAATACTCAATTCCAAAATCAATAATGCGGTTATTAATTGGATTTAGTAGTTTTGAGCTTACGGAGCCTATACGCTCATTTGATAATAATTTATTCAGCAAAGGAGAATACCAATCCTGATAGCTAAAAATGTCCTGATCGCATAAAGTAATAATTTCTCCCTGAGCTATATTAACACCGCGATTTACAGTTTCAGAGTATAACAACGATTTGTCATATTTTATATATGTAAATCTATCTGGTAAAGTAACATTTAATTCATCGATATTGTTATTATTTCCGACAACTATTATTTCTACATCCTTAGGAATTATTTTATTTAAAAGTTCCGTTGTATATAAAAGCATCTGTTTATTCCGATGATAAGGCATTATAATACTTTGCGTTGGTTTTTTCATATTCTGACTCCTCTTATATGTTTTTTAAATAGGCTTCTGCTAATTCAATGTCTTTTTGTGTATTAAGGTTAAAATTAGCAGATGCTATTGGATAGACTTTGCAGGTAAGTCCATTATCTACAGCAAGTTGAATCCAATCGCCCATTTCATATTCTTTTCTTGTTAAGTTAGGCTTCAGTGTATTAAGCATTTTTAACATGCTTTGTTTCATAAAACAACAACCAGTTCCTTTCAAATTGTTGAATGCATTTATTGGTTTTTCAATTAGCTGTAAAATATCACCGTTTGAATTAATGTCAATGGTATAAGCTTTTTGTATATTTTCCACAGTATCGTTTACTACACCACAAAGACAATCTATATCGGAACTGGAAAAATAGGTAAACATTTGTTTAATGTTGTTGTTAATAAATAGTTCATCACTCAGACACATAATAAATGTATTATGAATATATGGAGAAGCAATTTTTATTGCGTGAGCAATTCCTAAAAGTTGCTCTTGTTTAACATAAGTAACAGGTATGCCATGGTAATTATCTCCAATATAGTCAATTATATATTGAGCATTATGACCGATAACTACTATAATTCCACTTAGATTAATTTCAAGAAATTGTTCAAGATTATAATCCAGTAAATATTTGTTACCTATTGTTACAAAACATTTATTTGTTATGTCTAGTCCAAGACGTGAGCCGATTCCGGCGGCCAGTAAAATTAATTGCATTTGGATTCCTCCTATTAAAAATGACGGATAACTATTTATTATCCATCATGTATATGATTACAGTTTTAAATTTTTGAAGCAATGTATTAGGCTATAGTATCAAAACTATGTAAGTACAAAGTGTTAGGCTATCAGGTAAAAAAGAATCCTTTTCCGGCTTTGTAAATACCAATGAATCAATTTACGCTGCACGGTCATTGAGTGTATGCTTTCCGGTATATCAGAGCATGCTTTTTGTGACATAGTGTATAAACATAGATAAAAGTGTATATTATGTTATAATCTCGTATACATAGCCATCATTGGAATAATATAAAAAAGCTTAATAAAGTTACTGCTGCGACCGATATAATATATATAACTTTAATTCGGAGGACGATTAATGAGAAAGTTTTTGCCTTTGGCAGTAATGACAGGAATAATGTTGAATCCATTTACAGCAGCGTATATTAAGAATGATTTATATGCTTCTTTCAATGTAAATGAATATGAGCTAACATCAGAAAATGATGATGCAAGTAATAATAGTACACATACATATGGATATGTGGCTAATGAATGGGATAATAATGCGCCGGTTTATGAAAGTGATTTTTCACTATATAACGAGATCCCATATAGATTTCCCGATGACATGTCTGTTTTTAAAAATACATATCCGGTTACGCGGGACCAGAATCCTTATGGTTCATGTTGGGCGTTTGCATCGTTGGGACTTGCTGAATTTGATTTGATTAATGACGGAACTGCTGATAGCAGTATTGATTTGAGCGAACTGCAGCTTATATATTTTTTGTTTAATTCAGTTACCGACCCATTAGGCGGTACGGAGGGAGATTTTGCATACTACTATAATGCTAATGCCTCAACATCGTATCTGGACTATGGTGGAAATTATGAAATGGCATCAAGGAGATTGTCGCAATGGATAGGTGGGATTCCGGAAGCGGAGGTTCCATATTCGAACGCTTCCATGGTTCTTTCTAATGGACTGGATAGTAAATATGCATACAATTATAATGTTGCGCATTTGCGCAATGTGTATAGGATTTCACTGAGGCACAACGCTGATGATGTAAAACAGCAGATTATGGAACATGGAGCTGTTGGTGTTATGTACTATCACGATGATTTTAATCTTTCTTCAGCTTCTGATGGTACAGTGTATAATTATTATGATACAGCAGCTTCAGGTGGTGGACATGCTGTGATGATAGTTGGATGGGATGATACATACTCGAGGAATAATTTTGCGTGGGCTCAGCCGGCTAATGATGGGGCATGGCTTATTCGTAATAGCTGGGGAAATTATATTGATTACTTCTGGATGTCATATGAGACAGCGTCATTGCAAGATACAGCGTGGGTATTTGATTTTGAGGCAAGTGATGAGTATGACAACAACTATCAGCTAGATGGCGGACTTGAGACATATTCCGTGAGCTATACAACAATGGCTAATGTTTTTACCGCTAAAAATGACAATGAAGTTAAGTCAGAGACATTAAAGGCAGTATCGTTGTCGACATCAATGTCAACCAATGTCAATTACACTATAGAAGTATACACTGATTTGACAGATGAAAAAAATCCGTTAAGTGGAACCAAACAGGAGAGTGCCACAACACAGGGGACAACTGCCTATGCTGGCAGGTATACTATTGAGTTAAATAATGAGGTAAAAATTGTTCCGGGAAGTAGATTTGCCATTGTTGTGAGCGTTGATAAGCCGGCTCTTGACTGTGAGCAGGCTACATGCATAGCGAATGGTGAGAATTTTTCTAATATGATTTGGGAGCGCAGGGTCAGCCTTAATGATGGAAAAACATTTTATAAATACGGAGATAAGTTTTATGCGTACCCTTCTAACTTATGTGTAAAAGCATTTACAACGGATGACGAGAATACATCGAACATACCGGATGTGCCGGAAACTCCGAGTGAGCCGGATGTCCCGGATGAGCCGGAGACCCCGAGCGAGCCAGATATACCAGATGTGCCGGAAACCCCGAGCGAGCCGGATAACCCGGACGTTCCGGAGGTACCGGATGTTCCAAGTGAGCCGGATGTGCCGGAAACCCCGAGCGAGCCGGATAACCCGGATGTTCCAAGTGAGCCAGATATACCAGATGCACCGGAAACGCCGAGTGAGCCGGATAACCCGGATGTGCCGGATACTCCGGACGTTCCTGCAACCCCGGATATACCGGACTTACCATCATATACTATAGGAGAGCTTGACTATTCGCCAGTATTTAATGCAAATTACTATTATCTACATAATGCTGACTTAGCGAATGCGTTTGGAAAAGATGCACAGGCATTGTTTAATCATTTTATTAGTTATGGTATTTATGAGGGAAGACAGGCATGCGAGTCTTTTAACCCTTTGAATTATAGAAATAATTATCGGGATTTAGATGCCGCATTTGGAGAAGATTTGTCTGCATACTATGCTCATTACATAAAATACGGCAAAGCAGAGGGAAGAAGCGGTGTTAATATTAATACACCTGATACCGTTCCAGATTATACGCCGGATGTTAAACCGAATTATGATTATGTAATTGATGGAATTGATTATTCGGTTGTATTTGACGCAGATTACTATTATAGCACACATCGAGATGTCGCCAATGCATTTGGGAAAGACAATAAAGCTTTGTTCAATCATTTTATGACATATGGCATATATGAGGGAAGACAGGCAAATATAGAGTTCAATGTTGAAGCATATAAGGAAAGATATAGAGATCTTTCTGAAACATTTGGTTCTGATATCAGAACTTATTATATTCACTATATTCTATATGGTAAGGCTGAAGGAAGAAGTGCAGTGGGAGGTAGTGGATATATATATGATGGTATAGACTATTCGGCTGTATTTGATTCAGGATATTATCATGACCATTATGGTGATTTGGCTAATGCCTTCGGTTCCGACAGCGTAGCTCTGTTTGAACATTTTGTAAAATATGGTATGGATGAGGGAAGACAGGCAAGCACTGGTTTTAATGTATATACATATATGAACAGGTATCGTGATTTGAATGCTGCATACGGAAGTGATTTGAAAATGTACTATCAGCATTATATAAAGTATGGAATCTCAGAAGGAAGAAGCGCACAGTAGAGAAGATAAGTTTTTGTATATTGATTATGCCATCCATATCGGATGGCATAATCAATATATATGGAAGTAATTAATAAAAAATTATGGAAGAAATGGAGAATATAGATGAACAGAGTATTAGAAAACAATAATTTAAAGGTAACAATAAGCGACGCAGGTGCCGAGCTTATCAGTGTATGGGATAAGAGCCGTAATGCCGAGCGTATATGGAGAGGTGATTCGGCGGTATGGGGAAGACATGCACCGATTCTTTTTCCGTTTGTCGGAAAGGTTGCCGGCGGAAAGTACAGCTACAGGGGAAGAGAGTATAGGATGACATCGCATGGCTTTGCGCGCGACAGGCAGTTTGAGCTTGTCAGTGGGGATGGAGGGTCTGTGACACATGTGCTTAGGTGGAATGAGGAGAGCCTTACGGTGTATCCGTTTGAATTTGCACTGTATGTGAAGCACAGCCTTGAAAATGCGGATTCGCGTTCTGTGAAGGTGGAATGGAGGGTTGTCAATGAAGCTGTTGAGGGCGGAGAGGATATGCTGTACGGAATTGGCGGGCATCCTGCGTTTACATTTCCGAGGGAGGTGAAGCCGGTTGACTGTTCGCTGAGAATATACGGTGGAACGGCGGCTGTTAATGGGAATAATATAAGTGATAACGTGGCTATCTGCAGGGCATTGAGATATCACCTTCTGAATACGGCGGGCTGTATTGATATGTCACAGGAGTATGTGCTTGATATGCCGGAGAGCTGTGCGAGGATAACGGAGGATATGTTCGATAAGGATGCGCTTATTGTTCTGGATAATCAGGTGAACCACATTGAGCTTCTTGATGCGGCGGGAAAGGCTTATGTGACCATGGATTGTCAGGGCTTTCCTTATTTTGGAATATGGTCGAAGGAGGTTGATGAATTTATCTGTCTTGAGCCATGGTATAGCGTTGCCGATGTCGCAGGCTGTGACGGAAATATTGAAAATAAGGCAGGAATGCAGAGGCTTGCAGCCGGGGACAGCAGGGAGTATGCGTATACGATTACCTTCTAAAAATATACAGCTTCTGAGTGTTGCGTGAAGATGACGAACCCGGATATTATATATTTTAGTACAAAATTATTCTGTAAAAAACGGAATTTTTTGTTAGTTAGCTCAGGATGTAAAACATGCCGGTTTAATCTATGAATGTACTGGGCATGCTTCACAGCCGGGATTATAATTACACAGAAAAATAAAGGACAAATATATAAGGAGTTGTATGAATAAAATACATAATAAAATAATAAAAATAGTAATGAGTTTTGCGCTCACGCTTGGTGTGATTTTAGGCGTGGCGGGAAGCTTTTATGAGAAAACATCTGCAGACACGGATGACAGTAATTTTACAAACCTGATTATTTTTATGAGATTTGCGGGCGAGGATGAGTTTATTGATGATGTATATGAGAATACGCCGGTAAGAAAAATAACGGATAACTCCTACAATACGGCAATGTACAACGTCAGCGACTATTATAGGAATGTTTCGGATAACAAATGCCGCATAAGGAGCGTATATCTGTTAGATAACGGTGGGTCGATTAAGCTGTCGCATGAGAGGGGCTATTATGCGGAGTACAGTGAGACAAATCCAATCGGTTATAAGGACAGCGGTGAGGCGGGAGTCCGTATGTATGAGCTGAAGCTTGAGTGGTCGGCTGCGGTGACAAAGGCAGTTGAGGCGGGCAACAGGATATCCAATTATGATGGGACGGTCAATTATGGTTATGATGAGCTTGACAAGGATGGGGATGGCTGCATAGATTCCATAACGATAATTTATAAAAATGCAACGCAGAGCAACATAGCGGTAGGCTGGGGCTCACCCTTGTGGAATTATAAGGATTATGCTGATTATTTAGTGATTAATACGGATAAGGGAAGCGTAAAGAGCAGAATGTATGTCCAGCTGACCAACTCGTATACAAAGCCGGATGGAGATACGCTGGGTTATCTTTATAAGGATTCACAGGGGAATGTCATAGTGTCACAGGCAGCGGCTATCCATGAGATGGGGCATATAATGGGGTTGAAGGATCTATACAATTCCTCACAGAGTTCTCCGGTGTATTACATGTCTGTGATGGCAAAGCATATGTCGCCGATCCCGCAGTTTCCTTCGGTAAAGGAGAAGGAGGTTCTCGGCTGGGTTGAGGACGGAGACGTTCAGACAATTATAGCCTCAGGTGAGTATAGTCTAAGAGCACTTGGAACTGCAGGACATGGAATTGCAGGATATAAGCTTGATATTCCGGAGAAGGGAAAGACGCTTTATCTGGAATATAGGAATTTTGCGTCAAATGGAAACAAGTATGATTCCCAGTACAAGGAGCTGTATAAAACAAATGGCAAAAGAGTTGACAGTCTGCCGATGAAATCAGGTCTGGTATGCTACCTTATTGATACAGGGACAAAATTTCCGAACAATATGAACTCTTCACCTTCTAAGTGGAATTATCAGGTGCTGGGCAATCAATATTCTACGATGGTTGATGCGGCAGTTGGAGTAGATGAGGAAAAGTGGATTACAGATAATCTTAGTATCATGGTGACGGCGATTGATGGCAATACACTTACTTTTACAATAAAAGGAAATTTTGCGGAGCATATTCACAGTGGTGGACAGGCAACCTGCGTCAGCCGTGCCATATGCTCAGTCTGTCATCAGGAATATGGCGAATTTGATGATAGTAGACACGAACATACCAAGGTTAGGGGTGCCAAGGCACCGAGCTGTACAGAAGTTGGATACACGGGCGACACATATTGTACGGATTGCAATAAAATGGTGAGCATTGGCTCAGACATAGACATGATTGCGCATGAATTAGAGCATGTGGAGGCACGGGCAGCTACAGCAGCACAGGAAGGTAATATAGAGTATTACTATTGTAAAGTATGTGGAGAGTGTTTTCTTGACAAAAATGCAGCTGATACTATAAAAATGGCTGATACAATAATACCTAAGCTGGCACCTGTAATCATAGCGGGAAATGATGCAACTATAGATGCTTCCTCGGGCAAGAGTGCTGTATTTAGGTCGAATGCGGCATTTGCCGATTTCATACGTGTTGAACTTGACAGCAAGGAGCTTGTAGAGGACAAGGACTACATTGTAAAGGAAGGAAGTATAATAGTAACACTCATGCCTGAGGTTATCAGCAATCTGTCTGAGGGAAGCCATAAGCTTGCTATAGTGTCTTCAGGTGGAACAGCAATCGCAAATTTCTCTGTAACGAAACCGCAGCAGCCAAGCAGCGAAGAGCAGTCAAGCAGCGAGGAGCAGTCAAGCAGTGAGGAGCACCCAAGCAGTGAAGAGCAGCCAAGCAGTGAGGAGCAGCCAAGCAGTGAGGAGCAGTCGAGCAGCGGGGAGCAGTCAAGCAGCGAGGAGCAGTCAAGCAGCGAGGAGCAGTCAAGCAGTGAGGAACAGTCAAGCAGCGAGGAGCAGTCAAGCAGCGAGGAGCAGCCAAGCAGTGAGGAGCAGCCAAGCAGTGAGGAGCAGCCAAGCAGTGAGGAGCAGTCGGGCAGCGAGGAGCAGTCAGGCAGCGAGGAGCAGTCAGGCAGCGAGGAGCAGCCAAGCAGCGAGGAGCAGCCGAGCAGCACTGCAGCAATAGGTGGTGAGTCAGAATCGAACGGTAATTTGGCCGGAGGTTCCACGGAAACAATAAGCGCTGATGGGAACGGTACCGAGGATGGTATTGTCCATATCTCTCCGAGTACCGGAGGGAAAATTCAGATAAAGGCATGGGCTGTTGTTGGCACATTCCTGATGGGGGCATTTATATTTTTAAGAAAGAGAAGATAAAGATGTTCTCTACCTGAAATAAAAAGTGCTGCCTAAGCCTGTCAGCAATTTTAAATAATTGGAAAAATATTATTTGCCTTATCATATCATTACATGAAATTGAAAAATGAGTTATTGCTCATAGAAATTGAAAAATGAGTCATTGCCATATTGTTCAAAAGATTTAAATATGATATAGTTAAACGCAGATTATAATTTGTAAGGTGATACAGCCTATTGGTTATAAACATGTGAGTATATGATTGAATTTTTGCGAGGTGAAAATTTATGTGCGGAATAGTAGGTTTTACGGGTGAGCATCAGGCTGCACCGATTATACTGGATGGTCTTTCTAAGCTTGAGTATCGTGGTTACGATTCAGCGGGTATGGCTGTCCGTGATGGAGATGGAGAGTACCAGATAGTCAAGGCAAAGGGCAGGCTTAAGGCTCTTTACGAGAAAACGGATGGAGGAAATGCAGTGTATGGTACCTGCGGCATAGGTCATACAAGATGGGCAACCCATGGTGAGCCGTCTGAGGTCAATGCGCATCCTCATATGGCGGATGATGGAAATGTTGTTGGTGTACATAATGGTATTATAGAGAATTATCAGGAGCTTAAGGAAAAGCTTGTCAAGAACGGTTATTCCTTCTATTCATCGACAGATACCGAGGTTGCGGTAAAGCTTGTTGATTACTACTACAAGAAGTATGAGCACACTCCTGTGGATGCGATTAACCATGCGATGGTGCGTATCCGCGGTTCTTATGCGTTTGCATTTATGTTCAAGGATTACCCGGAAGAAATCTATGCAGCAAGAAAAGACAGCCCGATGGTTCTTGGTGTGAGTGATGGCGAGGCTTATGTTGCCTCAGATGTTCCGGCAATATTAAAGTATACGAGAAATGTATATTATATCGGCAATCTGGAGATGGCTCGTCTTAAAAATGGACAAATTACCTTCTATAATCTCGATGGCGATGAGATTGAAAAGGAGTCTGTTGAGATTAAGTGGGATGCTGAGGCAGCTGAGAAGGCGGGCTATGAGCACTTTATGATAAAGGAAATCCATGAACAGCCGCGTGCGATAGCGGATACACTTCATTCTGTTTACAAGGACGGAACTCTTGATTTATCATCCGTTGGTCTTGCGGATGACGATATTAAGAAAATTTCACAGATTTATATAGTTGCATGTGGTTCGGCGTACCATGTCGGCGTTGTTGCGCAGTATGTCATGGAGGATCTTGCCAAGATTCCGGTGAGGGTTGATGTGGCTTCAGAGTTCAGGTACCGCAAGCCGATTCTTAAGAGCGATGATCTGGTTATCATCATCAGCCAGTCGGGCGAGACGGCAGACAGCCTTGCGGCGCTTCGTCTTGCAAAGGAGAAGGGCGTCAAGACACTTGCTATTGTAAATGTTATTGGCAGCTCCATTGCGCGTGAGGCGGACAGTGTGTTCTATACCCTTGCCGGCCCGGAGATTGCGGTTGCCACAACAAAGGCATACAGCACACAGCTTATTGCCTCCTACTGTCTCGCAATCCAGTTCGCCAAAGTTCGCGGTGAGCTGACAGAGGCGCAGTGTGCAGATATGCTTGCGGAGCTTGAGACACTTCCTGATAAGGTTACCAGGATTCTTGATGACAAGGAACGTATCCAGTGGTTTGCCGCTAAGCAGGCGACCATGCGGGATACCTTCTTCATCGGACGCGGTATCGACTATGCGGTGAGTCTTGAGGGAAGCCTGAAGCTCAAGGAGATTTCCTACATCCACAGTGAGGCCTATGCTGCCGGCGAGCTTAAGCACGGCACGATCAGCCTTATCGAGGACGGAACTCTTGTAATAGGAACTCTCACACAGGATGCTCTCTACGAAAAGACAGTGAGCAACATGGTTGAGTGCAAGAGCCGTGGCGCGTACCTTATGGGGCTTACAACCTACGGAAACTATGAGACTGAGGATACCTGTGACTTTACGGTATACATTCCTAAGACGGATGCATATTTCACAGCGTCACTTGCAGTTATACCGCTTCAGCTTCTTGGCTATTATGTATCGGTGGCTAAGGGTCTTGATGTGGACAAGCCAAGGAATCTGGCTAAGAGCGTTACCGTAGAATAAGTACATGGGAGAGTATTAATGTCCTCAATATTTGGTCATAATTGTGACCTCCTTGTAACGAATTTACACCATAGGTTGCATAGCTTCATTATAAGAATTTGGAAACAAAATGATTTCCTTTCTAACGGAATTACGATTTCCATACACCGGACAGGTCATAGATTTCACCCTGGATTATTCAAGCGCAAAATATCCATAAACCGTGACATATCATTAATTTAGCTTCATAATACTAATAAAAAATGCAAGCGTTTTACTCTGCTTAAGGTTGCCAGAAATATCAAATGCAAGCATTTTACTTCAATTCTAGAGGTTAGATTATGAGAGCTGCACGCATTTCCGCTGATGAACAGTTCAGGCTGATTATGGAATGCCGTGTCAGTGGATTTACGGACAACGAGTAGTGTATACAGAACAACATCCGCCCGGGTACTTTTTACAACTGGGTAAAGCGTATTTGTAAGAATGGATGTACGGAAATTCCGAAAGCCGTGAGAGGACAGGCACACGGCAGGCATGAGTTGTCAAGATTGAGTTCACTCTACCGGCTTCATATGGAGTCGCGGCAGAGTGTTCTTAATCTGTTCTGCGGCAAATGGTGTGACCGGCTTAAGGCACCGCTCTGGGAGGGTGACGGATTCCTGCTACTTTACAAAAAGATGGAGGCTGTGATCAAGAATGCACTTTCCTATGAGGAAATCTTGGCATTCATAAAAGGGGGTAAGATGGGGTATGAAAAAATACGCACAAAAAAGAATTGATATGTATGACATTGGAAATGGTCTGACTCTTATGAATGTAATAAACAAGAACGAAAACGGAAAGCTGCATCAGATTACAACATATATAGGAATCGAGGGAAATGGATTTGTCTGTGTAGGAAATGCAAATGACCTGGATGCTCATGGAACTATATTCAGCTATCAGACTTATGTTAGAGAGCAGGAAGCAATGCTCCCGGTTCTAAGAGATATTTTTGAAACGAATACAGGTGTAAAATAAATAACACTGGGGTTTCACATGCGAGTGTGAACCACGGCGAAGGTATTTTGATTGGTAAAACTTCTGGAAGTTAAGAAACATAGTTGTTAGATTGATACCACCCTTTCTTTGATGGAAGGGTGGTATTATTTTTGGGAATGCAGTATCATATAAAATAATATTTGGAGCGCAAGGAGGGAAAGAAAATGAATATTTTTTGGGGTGGTTTCAAAATATGACAACTCTGGCAGGTTACAAAAGATTAAATGTATGATATTGTAAATAAAGACATTTTGTTATGTTTTAGCAATAATATTTTATAATACAAGGAGGTCACAAAAGTGAAAGTCGTATCAGTTATTAATTACAAGGGTGGAGTCGGAAAAACAACAATTACGGCTAATTTAGCTTCTGAGATGGCTAATAGAGGAAAAAGAGTTTTGGTAATAGATTTAGACCCACAAACAAATCTTACATTTTCCTATATGAAAGTTGAAGAATGGAGTAAAACATATGAGAAAGAAAAAACTATAAAGTATTGGTTTGATTCGATAATTGATGGAACAAAGACTATACCTTCGTTTAAGGATTTGATTGTTAAAAAAAATGGAGTCGATTTGATTTGTTCACATTTAGGCTTAATAGATGTTGATATTGAACTAGCAGCGGGTCTGTCAGCTGGAACTGAAAGACAACATAGAAATAATTTTATTAAAACGTATTCGTACATTAGAAATGAGTTAAATACAATTAAAGGGCAATATGATATAGTATTGTTCGATTGTCCACCTAATTTTAGTATAGTTACAAAAAATGCATTGGTTGCAAGTGATTATTATATTGTTCCTGCCAAGATGGACTATTTATCAACATTGGGAATAAATCAGTTAAAAAATCATGTTACAAATTTAGTTAGTCAGTATAACGATTACATTGATGATAAAAATAGCAAAGCACAACCTAAATTTTTGGGAGTGATTGCTACCATGATAGCTGTTAGAAATAATGAACCTATATCCGCACAAAAAATATATATACAACAGTTAAAAAGAAATAATATAGATATTTTTGACACAAAGATTAGAGAGAATAAAACAATATATGCTGATGCACCAGAATATGGTATTCCTGTTGTTTGTAAAAATGTGAGTTCAGGAACCACATATGGTGAGGTAGTTTCAGAATTGAAAGATTTAACTACTGAATTTATTGGAAAGGTTGGTATTTAAAGATGAAAGAGCAAGTGCAATTGTTAAAATTAATTTTTGATTTTTTGGATCGTTTGTCAGAGGAACAATTACAATTATTATTGTCCAAAAAGGCAAAAATAAAGTTAGAAGTTGAAAAAGAAACAGAAAATGAATTACACACACAAATTTGTTTAGATGATGTATGTTGTAAAATAGAGAGTTTTACAACAAGAGAAGAAGTGATGGAGTATATAAACGAGCAATCTCTGTTTAAAGCAGATTTAAAGGCTATTGCCAAAAAGTATAATATTCCATTAGGTAGCAAAGATACTAATCAACAAATAGTGGAGAAAATTGTCGAAAATGTCGTAGGTTCAAAGTTAAGATTTCATGCCTTGTTGAATACACATTTAAAATAATAGATTTTGGTTGTCCGATTTTAAATTCCGTGAAGAATGCCAAACAAACGAAGAAGCCAAAGCCGATTATGATTTCATGAAGGAGAATCTCAAATTAAAAAAACAACTTGCAGAACTCCAAAAGGAAAATGACTTCTTAAAAAAAGCAGTGGCATTCTTTGCGAAGGAAATCGATTAAAGGCTTATCGATTTATTCAAAAACACAATAAAGAATTCGGGTTAAGATGGCTCCTCAGAAAGCTCAATATCTGCCCAAAGGCTTATTATAATTACCAAAAAGGATGAAATCAAAAAATCCATAAGTGAAATATATCATTTACATAATGGTGTTGACGGCTATCGAACAGTACATGCTTATCTTCGCCGTAAGGGGTGTTGATATAAGTCGTTTAACAGTTCATAGGTATATGAATACGGAACTGCAGCTCTTTTCATTTTATCTTATATTTGCTGTTTCACATATTTTATATGATACATACATAAGCAAAAAAATGCCATCCTCCCACCTCATATGGTAAATGGCATATATAGTAATCATAATATTTTTACAATCCACTCGCAATCTCAATAAGATACCTTCTATAGGCAGTCTTAGGGAGCAGTTGTGCAAGAAATTATGCATTTTGAAATAATATACATAATTTTTGGACACAGGCACCCGCCCCCCCTGTGTCCCACTCCTGCTATGCATTCGTCTTCTTGTTAAGCCTTTCTAATAACTCTTCTCTTTCAGCACCTGTAATCTCCAGTGTATCAAGTGCCTGCTCCATGGTAAGCTTCATATTCTGCATAAGTTTTATTACAGCATTGACAGTACTCCTGACTTCTCCATCAGCGGCTCCTCGCTCATATCCAACGTCATACCCTGCCTGCCGTTCCGCAGCCCTGAGTTTTCTCTCTTCCTCTTCCTGGTTATATTCAAATATGCTAGTCATCCTTCCTCTTTTCTGCCGCTACAGCGGCATTAAATTATATGGAAATTTGTGCATAGCACAAATTTCTAGTCAGAAAGAATATAATTCTTTCTGACTGACCTCGCGCACGATTCTTTCTCAGAAAATCCGCCAGCACATCATTCGCTATGCACTCATCGATGGCTCGTCTGATAGCTGCCTCAAGTGAGCCCAGCTCCGACTTGTACTTTCTCACCAGTGCAACATACTGTGCATAATCAGCAAGTGTGCGGCACTGCTCCATGAGTGCCGGGTTCCTGCCATAGTTTACATTGAGTACCATGACTATAAGCTCTAATGCCGGATTATCAACCTTCGGCTCAAACGCATCCGAAAGCCAGTATTCGCATCTGTCCGCCATCGCTTCATCACCGTTATAAAATACGACAAAATTCGGTGCAGGAAGCTTCTGCACTGTCGATGTGTACAGCGACTTCATGTCTACAAGTCCATTATACTCGGATGAAATATAAAATAAATCCCTTAACGGCATATTTGGATTGATTGTCGACAGGTGCTCATACAGGTAAATCCCTGTGTCAAGCAAGAACGCAAGGTCATTCTTCATTCCCATATAAACCGCGTTTTCAAGTGTCACAATCTGCAGTTCGTCAGGATTTACATAATGCCTGCCCGACACGGCATTGTAGAGTTCAAGCAGTCTCTCCTTATCAGAAAAAAGCATCCTGAATACCGTGTCCTTGTACTTGCGGTTAGCGGTCAGGCTTACTGTGTTATTCGCCTTGCTACTGTTTTCCACTATACTGCTGTTCCCCACCTGACTGCCATTCTCAACTGCTACATTTCCTTCCCTCTCACTTCTTCTCTCTGTTTTTACGGTTTTTGTCATAAAGCACCTCCTGTAATGTTGTTGCAGGAGATATGCTGGATTGCCGTGTGTGATATCCACTGTAAATGAGCTCATTAATCTCATCATATCGCTCTTACATCTACAATATAGAGAAATAGATAAATGCATTCTTCTACACGCTTTCCCTACGGCATCTTCAATTGTCCCCTGCTAGGTTAATGGATTCTCAAGCATAGAACTTTGAATATCTGCCGTGAAATGATAACTCACACGCAATCTAGAAATAAGAAATATAGATTTTCCAAGAAATATGCTTTGTATAAAGATTAGCATAATCGCCGAGATATGTCAATATCTTCTTTGATACAAATCTTTCTGGCATGAAAGTCAAATATTGACAAAACTATATTATATATGAGGTGTTTATGGTAAGTGCAAAGTAATCCTACGCTGACATAAATTTTAAGGTATTCTGAAAGCCTTTGGCTGTTCAATTTCAAGTCCGGACATAAGCCGGTCGAATTGCTGCCATGTGAGTGTTCTTACCTCCTCACAGTTCCTTGGCCAGCGGAAGCGACCCTGTGCTTCCATCCTTTTGTACAAGAGCAGGAAACCGTCTCCTTCCCAGAGCAGTGCCTTAAGTCTGTCACAGCGTTTGCCGCAGAACAGATACAGGCAGCGCTGTCTCGGATTCATATGCAGGCGGTCCTGCACTATTGCACAGAGTCCGTCAATTGAACGTCTCATATCGGTGTAGCCGCAGACAATATATATTTCATCCGCGACTGATATATCGCCTAACATGACAATTCCCTCAGGATATGGATTGTCTGTCTTAACAGTATTGGATCAGTTCCATTAGGAATCTGAAGAACAGCTCCGGAAATGGAAAGCTGCATCGCATTATCTGCTGCGGGGGATATGACATTACGGGGTTCTGTCAATGTCAGTACATCCATTCTTTCAAAGACGCTTTACCAAGTTGTAAAAAGTTCTGGGACGTGTGCCATTCTGCATGCACCATTCATGGTCTGTAAGACCACTGGCACGGCATTCCATAATCAGTCTGAACTGCTCATCTGCGGGAATACGTGTTGCTCTCATAATCCAGCCTCCGAAAATAAAGTAAAATGCTTGCATTTAGTATTTCTAGCAATCTTAAGCATAGTAAAACGCTCGCATTTTCTATTTGTATTATGAAGCTAGGTGAATGATATGTCACGGCGTGGGGATATTTTGCGTTTACGTTGCGACCAGCATACTCATATTTCTCGTAATCAAGAAAAGCCGTAAGTTCATTAGATAGCAGCTCATTCACAGCATTTTCGAGTTCAGAACGAAAAAATTCATCAATGGATTGATTATTAAGTAGCGCTGACATTAAATTTGTGCTAATATTAGTCATGGGAACGAATTTAACTCCTTTATGATTTTTGTTTGGTCACTTAAATCTTAAAAGAAATTTGTTCCTTTTTCTACAACAAATTTTATTTACACAAAATATTTTACACTATCCCTGATTATTCATGTGTATATAAAATGTTTATGAATAATTCAGGTTTAAATAATAACGTGAGGACAACACATGGGAAAATACCTTAATAACTTAGATTGGATTATAGGTTTTGGATTGTGGCCTACATATTTTGTCATTGTACTTTTAGTGTCAACTATATTAAATAAAATAATAGGCAATAAAAATATTCAATTATTGGATGAAGAGAATAATTATAGTTATCACGATAAAAATTTGTTTCCGAGTGAAAAAAATAGTTATATCAGTATTTTAATGTTAATTATATTTATTTTTATGTTTCCATTCATATGTTTGTTTAATGATAAATTTATGTCATATATAGATGGAATGATGAATAAAATAGAAGTGATAAGCAGCATGTGTATAGGATTAACTTCTTTTGTAATAACATTAGCAGTATTTGCGGTAGTATTTGATAAAAAATATTACATTGTTTTCTCTATAAAAGAAGTATTATCTAAATACAAATTTTCATATTTTTTAATATTAGAAATAGTTAGTTGCCTTATTATTTGTTTGGCTACATGTACTTTATTAGATTGCAAACTAATCACGTTATTTGATTACATTAGATTCATAATTTTGGAGTATGCCTTTTTTATTTTTATAATTTGCACTTTCTATTTGCTTTTTATTTTAATAATGATTATTTTTTCTGATAAAAAAAATGAGTTAAAATTACTCAAAGAATTATATACGAGATTTTGGCAGAAAGATATTGATATAAGTAATATGAAAGAAAATTGGAGAAAACAAGATACAGAAATCAATGTTGAGCATTTAGTAGATAGGTATTTGATTTTTTCTAAAAATAAAAAAATAAAAGAAATAACACAAATTGAATATGTATATATAAATGGCGAATATAAAAATATATATATTAAATATGCAAAATTAATTAATATAAAATTAATTTTCGTATTGTTTATAATTAGTGTTTTTGTTTGTTTAGTTGCAGGAGGGAAATATTATTTTATTTTAGTTAATTTTATGTTTACAATTCTAATGATAGGCATGTGCTCGGAAATATGCCATTTTCTTGATGATACAATATTTAAATTATATTGTGCTACAAGTGGCTATGATATTATTAAAGATAAAGATAAACATAATTTTTTGATTGTTGCAGTTCCATTGAGAAAGTCTAATAAATATGATAAATATTTTAATTCCATGAATAGTTTAGTAGCATTCTTCTATATTGGATTGTTTGATATTAAAGATGAAAACAATCATGATGAATTGAAGAATCAATTTATTGATTTAATTAAATACTTTAAAAAAAGAGAATACAATAATTTTGTTGAATATTTTCCTTTATTTTCTATCGGAAATTTATTTTTTTATAATGGAAATTCGATTGATGAAATAAAAGAAGTGTATAAAGAACTTATGAATTTGAATTTAAGCAAATTTTCATTTCAAAAAATGTTATACAGTCAAAGCGTATATATTGCATCGAATTCAAGACTTGAAATGGAAGCTAATAAAGAAAAAACGATTGAATATTTAATGTGGCTAGATGAATAGAAAACTTGTTCTACACTTATAAAATTGATTTCAAGGAAAACGTCGTTTTCTCAGAGCGAGCCTATGAACAAAAGTCTATAAATTATAAGTTCTACGCTAATGGTTAGTTTGTTAGCATACAAGACTGAGGAGAATGGATCAAGGCAGGAATGAAAAGAATAGCGGACATAGAGTATGTGCTTGACGAATTCCACCTTGAAAAGTATCTGACAAAGCTGACAAGCCGCATGAAAGACAGCAGGGCGGACGCACTGGATGAGCTGAGAACAGCGATACGGAGCCGGACAAAGAAAGATTTTGAAGAAATCACACGGAGACTGGAAGGCTGCCTTGAAGATGAAACAGGAAGGAAACGGATTGCCGAAGCGAGGGAATACATTCTGTCAAACAGGATGCAGCGAAGTTAAGACTGATGCAAAAAGATGGTGTAAAAGGAAGCAGTACTGAAGGACATGTAAGCCATGTGCTCTCTGCAAGAATGAGTTCGAGACCAATGGGCTGGAGCATGCATGGGGCAACGCAGATGGCAAAATTAAGGGCATACGAGCTTAACGGCGGTGATATGCTGGAACTCGTCAGGTACCAGAAAAAAGAACTGCCTAAAGCTTCAAGAGCCGAGTATGATGTACTGAGCAGCACGCAGATACAAATGTCTGAGCAGAACAGGCATGGGAAACTTGGAAAATATGTGGACAGTATAAGCCACAGTATGTCATTACAAAACAGGAAGATAGTGTATTTTAATTCTCAGATATGGGGATTGTAAAATAAAAGCAGAAGGCATTCGGTGCCAGCACATGATAAGAGAAAAAACACAGAAAAATTGTGCTTGCTTGACATGCGTAAAAGGTGTATTATCAATCCATAAGTTTTTGTCTGATACTTTATCAGTAATCGCAGGTGGACTCTACACCAGTATTTCCGAAAGTAAATTTATGCAACCTTTGTATCAAAGAGGATATTGACATATCGCAGTTATTATGTTAACCTTTATACAAAGCATATTTCTTGAAAAATCTATATTTCTTATTTCTGGATTGCGTGTGAGTTTTAATA
>ERZ773210.1519-NODE-1519-length-22400-cov-7.717297_pt1 | contig 22400 bp, 19 predicted proteins | sample MGYA00580528_ERZ773210 | MGnify/ENA primary metagenome ERZ773210 (study PRJEB29015, sample SAMEA2737769) | human gut metagenome | biome: human gut; feature: human-associated habitat; material: faeces | place: China | collected 2012 ...
GCTGCCGTACCTCGCTCGCCGTATCGGCACTTAGAATTATGCGGTATTGCCTTAGTTTTTAATAGCAGCTTTTACGTGGCTCACCACCTTGCGGTGAGCCACTTTTTTAACGGCATCCGGCCGCTATGCGTACTATTTCATGACCAAAAGAGTACCGGAAAAGTCCCGCTCGTTCCGAGGTGTCCGCCACAAGGTGACGGACACCGAAAGCCACCGCCTTCAACAAAATCATAAAAAGTTGATACAAACCTTCCCCCATCGGCGTTATAAGGGTGAAACCCAAAGAAAGGAGGCCCGCCATGCAGACAGAGCAGGATCTGGAAAAACTTGTCCGCACCTACACCCCGGCGCTGCTGCGCTACTGCACCGGCATCCTGGGCAGTGAGCATGACGCCCAGGACGCCGTGCAGCAAACCTTTATCAAGGCCTGGCAGCGCCGCCACACCCTGCGCGAGGGTGAAAATAACATCCGCGCCTGGCTGTACCGCATTGCCTACCGTACGGCGCTGGACATGCTGCGGGCAGCCAAACGCGCCGCCAACTACCCCACTCCGCAGCCGTTGGAGCAGGACCCCGGCATCAGCGACGAACTGCGCGCCGCCTTAAACGCGCTGTCCCCCCTGGACCGTGCCCTGATGCTGGAGCGGGTGCTGGACGGCATGGACTACGCCGCGCTGGCGCGCATCCACGGGCTGCCCGCGCCCTACTTACGCACCCGCTACAGCCGGGCCAAAGCCAAACTGGCCGCCATTTTAAAGGAGGGTGAACACGATGACCTTTGACCGCGATGAACAATTTCTGCACGAAAAACTCTCCACTGACCTGCACCCTGCCCCGGTGGACCTGTGGCCTGCGGTGGCCGAAAATTTACCCGCCAAGCCGCACCGCCGCCATTTGTGGCTGTGCCTGGCCGCGCCGCTGCTGATTGCCGCCGGGGTGGCCGCCACGGGCGCACAGTTCACCGACCTGCGCACGAACCCCCGCCCCAGCTTTGCCCCTGACGCCACCGCCGGGTATGCTATCAGCTATGAGCGGCAGTATTACACCCTGCCCGCCGACCTGTGGGCCGGGATGCAGGCCAACCATAATTTGGAAGCAGCTGCGGACGGGACCCGCCCCGCCGGGGGAATCATGCACGGACGCATTTATCCCAACAACCACGATAAGCAGAACATCTACAGCAAAGCCGCCCGCGGGTACGAAACCTGGTCTGCCATGGCCGAAGCCACCGGCCTGCCGCTGGCGGGAAACAGCGTGCTGGATGCAGGCGAACCAGAACCCGCCGTGCAGTTGTTTATCCGAATCACCGCAGACAACGACTATTGGGAAGAAAGCTCCCTGGCCCAGGTCGGTTTTATCCCCGTCGGCAACGAAGCTCCCGAAAAGCTGTATCTGAAACGGATGGACTATCTGGACGACCCGGAGGGCCGCCGCTATGAAATAGAGCTGATGGCGCTTGCCTACCTGGGCGATGCTCCCACCGATACCACCGCCATAAATTATTTCAACAAGCGTGCTGGTCTGACCTGGAGCTGCGAGACCTATGAGATGCCCAACGGCTGCATGGCCCTGCTGCCGCTTTGCACCAGCAATCCCAACAGCTACACCTACTACAGCACATGGGCCTTTTTTGAAAAGGACGGCATTTTGTACCAGCTTGGCTGCACGCCGGTTGCCGGATATTTTAACAGCGACCTGGAAGATGACCGGGCGGTGTTAAGGCAAGTATTGGATGGGTTTGAATAAGCAGCCGCCAAAGGCTCCCCTTTGCATGGGGAGCCTTTTTTATGCCCGCATGGTTGCGTCTTTCTGCAAAAACGGGTATACTATAAATAAGTATACTTTGCGGGGAGGGCACCTGAATGAAAGCGGATTCCTATTGTTTTGACGGCAGCGGCAAGTGCCGACTGGACAAACTGGCTACCAACAGCAAGGCCGACGGGATCGACAAAGAGAAAATTCTGGCAAAGACCGCCGAAAACCTGCAAAAAATGGCCGCTTTGCAGGACGCCTTTTATGCCGACGGCCGCGAAGGACTGATCTTCGTTTTGCAGGCTATGGACGCCGCCGGCAAGGACAGCACCATCAAACATGTGATGTCCGGCCTGAACCCCCAGGGCGTGCAGGTGACCAGTTTTAAACAACCTAACAGCGAAGAGTTGAAACACGACTTCCTGTGGCGGGTCAACAAGGCACTGCCCGCCCGCGGGTCCATCGCCATTTTCAACCGCAGCTACTACGAGGATGTGCTGGTGGTCCAGCTGCACGACCTGCAAAAAGGCTACCAGATGGCCCCGCGTGTGCTGGAGCAGGACAAGGACGAGTTTTTCGCCCAGCGCTACCGCCAGATCCGCCATTACGAGCAATATCTTTATGAGAACAGCTACCGCGTGGTGAAGATTTTCCTGCATGTGTCCAAAAACGAGCAGAAAAAGCGCTTTTTGGAGCGCATCGATAACCCCGCTAAAAACTGGAAGTTCTCCGCCAGCGACCTGGCCGAGCGCGCCTATTTCGACGATTATCAACGCCTGTACGAGCAGGTTATCGATGCCACCGCCGCCAAGGAGGCCCCGTGGTACGCCCTGCCCGCCGACCAGAAATGGTACACGCGGTATCTCGTGAGTGAAATTGTAGTAGACGCGCTGGAGCATACCAGCCACAACTACCCCGTTTTGAGCACCGAAGCGCAGCAGAACTTGCAGGACTGCCGCACCCGATTGGAGGCCGAGAACAGCTGATGGCACCCATCCGCGTTTTACAGGTCATGCCCGCTATGGACGCCGGCGGCATGGAGACTTTTGTGATGAACGTCTATCGCACCATCGACCGGGACAAGGTGCAGTTTGACTTTTTGTATCATTACGATAAGCCGTGCTTTTTTGACGATGAGATCTGCACGTTAGGCGGCAATATCTACAAAATGACCGTGCGGCAGGACAATAACCTGCCCCGCTATCTGCGTGAACTGCGCGAGTTGTTCGCCGCCCACCCGGAGTGGCGCATTATCCACGGCCATTACAGCGGCTTTGGCATGTTTTACAACCCCGTGGCACGCCGGGCGGGCATCCCTGTGCGGGTGGGCCACAGCCACAACACTGCCTATGAGCCGAACCTGGTGGGCCGGCTGGACAAGCTGATGAGCAGCCGCTTCAACGCAGGCCTGACCGACCGCTTCGCCTGCAGCCAGAAGGCCGGGGAGATGCTGTTTGGCAAAAGCCCCTTCACCGTGCTGCCCAACGGCATTGACACGGCCCGCTTTGCCGCCCGCGACCCGCAGCGCCGTGCCTTGCTGCGTGGGGAACTGGGCGTAGCGGATAACGAAATTTTGTTTGGCCATGTAGGGCGGTTCTCAGCGCAGAAAAACCACCCTGGGCTGTTGAAAATTTTTGCCGCTGTGCGCGCCCGTCTGCCCAAAGCCCGCCTGGTGCTGCTGGGCGGCGGCGAGCCTGGCTACATAGAAGAGATACAAAACCTGGCCCGTAGTTTAGGCCTTGGCGACAGCGTGATCTTTGCCGGAGTGCGCAGCAACATGCAGGGCTTTTACGACGCCATGGACGCCTTTTTGCTGCCCAGCCTGTTTGAGGGCCTGCCTGTGGTGCTGGTAGAGGCCCAGACCGCCGGACTGCCCTGCTTTGTGGCTGACACCGTGGACAAGGGTGCCGCCTTTACCGACCGCGTGCATTTTTTGCCGCTGCAGGATGAAGCCGCCTGGGCGAACACCATCGCCGGGGCCAGCCTGCGCCGCGACCCGGACGCCCGCCGCAAGGCCGTGGAGGCCGGGTATGACATCCACCACAGCGCCGAAATTTTGCAGGAGTTCTACCTGCGCCGCTATGCCGAGGTGACCCGATGAGCGCCCCGGTCTGCACCATTGCGGTGATCGTGCCCGTACACAACGCGGCCAAATATTTGCCGGATTGCCTGGACGCCATCGCGGCCCAGCAGTTTGACGACTTTTGCTGCGTGCTGGTGGACGATGGCTCCCGGGACGAATCGCCGCTGCTGTGCGACAATATGGCCGCCGGGGATGCGCGGTTTACCGTCATCCACCAGCCCCAGCGCGGGGTGAGTGCCGCCCGCACCGCCGGGCTGCGCCGGGCACTGGAGATCGGGGCCGAGTGGATCGCGTTCTGCGATGCGGATGATCTGTACCACCCTGCGTTTTTGTCCACCTTATATAAGGCGGTGCAGGAGACCCACCTGCCGCTGGCCTGCTGCCGGTACGATACCTTTGCCGACGCCCTGCCCGCCGAGGCCGCGCCCCCTGCCGCCGTAAAGCGGCTGGACGGCCCGGCGCATCTGGACGCGCTGCTGCATGACCACGCCGTGGACTACGGCCTGTGGAACAAGCTGTACTCCGCCACGCTGCTGACCCCCGCCATGCTGGACAATAACCTGGCCTACAACGAAGACCTGCTGGCCAACTGGCAGGCGTTTTGCGCCGCGCCCGGCTGCGCCTTTTGCGATTGGCCGGGCTACCACTACCGCCAGCATGCCGACAGCGCCAGCCGCCGGGGCCTGCCACCCCAAAGTCTCGATGACCAGCGCCGCGCGGCTGCGCTGATTCGCGGCAGCGTGCCTGGGCAGTGGCCCGTGCTGCAGCAAAGCGCCAACGCTTTCTACTATGAAAAGCTGGTGTACCTGGCCAGCATGATCCTGCGCCGTGCCGACATTGAGCCTTACCGCGTGCAGCTGGGTGAGCTGCGCATTGGCATCACCGCCGGGCTGAACGACCGCCAGCTGGGCCGCAATCCACAGCTGCCCTTTGCCATTAAAGTATCAGCCTGGGCCACCGTACACGCGCCCAAACTGTGGCGCAAGGTGTGCCGCAAGTATTTGAAAGATCGACAGTAATGCGTATTTTATTTGTGTTAGACCGGGTAGAGAACCCTGCCAGCGCCAACGCACAGCTGGCCTGCCGCCTGGCAGAGCAGCTTTTGGCCCAGGGGCACGAGATCCACCTGTTGGAATTGTGGGACGGCGAGAATCCGCCCCCCGCGCCGCCCGCCGGGGCCAGCCAGCACACACTGGCCTTTGCCGATGAGCGGCTGATGAACCATGCGCTGGAAAACGGTGCCAAGGCCGGCAGCCCAGTGCCCCTGCGGCTGCTGCGGCTGGCGGCCCACCCCACGGCCGTAGCGGCGGCGTTCCGCCAACTGGTGCTGCATGCACCCCGCCGCACGGTGGACAGCCGCCGGGAAATGGAACGGCTGGACGCGGAATTTCACTTCGACGCGGTGTGTGCCGTCTGTGCCCCCTACCGCACCGCCTTTGCGCTGGAGACCGCGCAGATCGGCGGCAAAAAGCTGCTGTGGCAGCTGGACCCCTACGCCAGCAACAAAGACTACACGGCCCCGGGTGGTTACGCGCGGGAAGGGCAGTTGTTGCAAACCATTGATACAGCGTTCATCACGCCCCAGGCCCTGCCGGATTATGAGGGCGGGCCGCTTTCCTCCTGGCGCGGCAAGGTGCAGGTGCTGGGCTTCCCGGTTTTACTGCCGGGCGGGCCGGTGCCTGCGCACGAGGGGGTGCGGTGCGTATTTTGCGGCAGTTTGTACCCCACGTTACGGGAGCCGGATTTTACGCTGGAATTGTTTACCGCGCTGAACGCCCCCGACCTGACTCTGACGATGGCCGGCCGTGGATGGGAACCGTTTGAAGCGGCGGCGCAAAGGGCACAGGGCGTTTTGGGGGCACGGTTCGTCCGCCCCGGTTTACTGCCGCCGGAAAAGGCGGCAGAGCTGGAAAGCGGGGCTGACATTTTGCTCAGCCTTGGCAACGCCTTTGACAACCAGATGCCCAGCAAGCTGTTCAGCTACTTGGGCACCGGCAAGCCGCTGCTGCACCTGGCCGTGACCGACACCGACCCCACCCTGCCTTACCTGGCGAAGTATCCGCTGGCGCTGGTGCTGCACAAAAAGAACGGCGTAACGCCGGAAGTAGTAGACACGCTGCGACGCTGGCTGACTGACGTGCAGGGGCAGTGCTTGCCCTATGCGCAGGTGGCCGCCCTCTACCCGGAGTTTACGCCGGAAGTAGTGGCACAGACGTTTATTGGGCGGATTTAGTAAGCCGCATCGCTCTTTGGCTCCCTCTGCGCGGGAGCCCCCTCGCAGAGGGGGCCGTACCTCAACTCCATGAAAGGACCTCAACCTTTATGCACATCCTCTGGCTTGTAAAAACTGTATTGCCGCAGGCGGCGGCTGCCTGCGGGCTGGCAGGTGCCAGCGATGTAAGCGGCAGTTGGCTCACCGGCCAGCTGGCAGCGCTGCGCCCCCACGGGGAACTGCGCCTGACCGTAGCCTGCACCGATGCCCGCCAGAAAGCATCCTTGCAGGGGGAGCAGGACGGCGTAAGCTACCGCATCCTGCCCGGTGCTGATGGTTTTGCCGCCCTGCTGCAAACCGAGGAGCCCGACCTTGTGCATATCTGGGGCACCGAGTACCCCGAAGCCGCCGCCATGCAGGATGCCGCCGCCGCGGCGAACCTGCCGGTGCTCATCAGCATCCAGGGCGTGATGCGGGACTGCGCGGCGCACCTGTGCGACGGCGTGCCCGACGCCTACCGCCATTCCGGCGGACTGTGGCACACCATTGATAAGGTCATTCCCGGTGAACTGCTGGACAACATGCAAGCTAATTTTGACGTTCTGGCGCAGAAAGAAGCCGCCGTTCTGGGCAAGGCCCGCTGCGTTACCGGCCGCACCGGCTTTGACCGCCGCGCCGCCGCCGACCTGGCCCCCGCCGCCCGCTACTACCCCTGCAACGAGACGCTGCGCCCCCTGTTTTACACCGAGGCGCTGTGGCATGCGCGGGAGTTTGGCCGCGCGCCGGTACTGTTTCTGCCCCAAGGCAACTACCCGCTGAAAAACCTGCACACCGTCATCCGGGCGCTGCCTGCCGTGCGCCAACAGTTTCCCGGTGCCACGCTGCACATTGCAGGCTGGCCGCCGCTGGACAAAGGCCCGCTTCTGCGGCCCATCATCGACCGCATGTTCCCCTATAAACTCTACTGCAAGCGGCTGGCAGCGCAGCTGGGCGTGGCCGATGCTCTGCATTATACCGGCCCGCTGGATGCCGCCGCCATGCGCCAGGCGTACTTAGAGGCAGACGTGTTTTTGCTGCCCTCCAGCTGCGAGAACAGCCCCAACAGCCTGGGCGAGGCCATGCTGCTGGGCATGCCCTGCGTGGCCAGCAACGCCGGGGGCATCCCCGATATGCTGGCCGCCGGCCGCGAGGGGCTGCTTTACGGCGAGAGCCAGGACGCGGACGCCCTGGCCCGCTGCCTGCTGCAGGTGCTGACCGCCCCTGACGGCGGCACGGCCCTGGGCCAGGCAGCCCGCGCCCGTGCCCTGCACACCCACGATGCCGCCGCCAACGCCGCCGCGCTGGTGGGCATTTACGAAACGATTTTGAAGGGGGATGCCCAGTGAGGATCGGCGCTGTCACCATCATCATCCCCTGTTATAAAGCCGCTGCCACGCTGCGCCGGGCTGTGGATTCCACTCTGTGCGGTGCGCCAGCCGATACCCGGCTATTATTGGTGGACGACGGAAGCCCGGATTCGACCGGCACGCTTTGCGACGAGCTGGCCTCCGCTGACCCCCGCATCACCGCGCTGCACCGTGCAAACGGCGGCGCGGGTGCGGCCCGCAGCACCGGGCTGGACGCCGCTACCGGCGACTGGGTGCTGTTTTTAGACGCCGACGACGAACTGCTGCCCGGCCTGTGGGACGAGCTGGCCGCGTTGGATGACACCGCCCAAAAAGCCGACCTGCTGCTGTTTCACCTGTGCCGGGCCAGCGGCGGCGACACCACCGGGGTGCTGGCACCGGGCTTTTACCCGGATCTGTCCGCATTGGGCGCTGCGCTGGAGCCGCTGCTGTTTACCAGCGGCCTGCTGGCGGCCCCCTACCCCAAACTGTTCCGCCGGGCCGTGATAGGGGCGCTGCGGTTCGACCCGCGGCTGCAGATCAACGAAGATGTTTTGTTTAATCTGCAATTTTTACAAAATGGCTCTGCCATTTATTGCCTGCATGGTGTATACTATAAACAAAACGATGTAGGGATCGGCAGTCTTTCCCGCTCACTGCGGGGAGACTTGCTGGATGCCGAGGCCATCACCCGCCCGGCGCTGGAAGCTCTGCTGACCCAAAACGGCATTGACCCCGCCCCCTACCTGCAAACCAGCCGGGTGCGCGCCTGCATCAACCAGTACGGGCTGCTGACCGGCTGCAAGGGCAGTTTAACCTATAAACAACGGCGGGATGTATTTGCCCGCATTTTGGCTGATGCCGATGCCCGCGCGGCGTTGCGGGCGCGGCTGCAAAACGACCCCAACCGCCTGCTGGCCCTGCCCTACAAATTGGGGCTGGCGCTGCGCGCGCCGGGGTTGCTGGCTGCCTACACGCTGGCCAAACAGCGATTTTTGTAAATGATAAAAGGAGTCCGCCATGGCGATGGATCACCCCAAAATCAGCATTATCACCACGGTTTACAAAACCGGGCATTATCTGCCGCTGACCGTGCAAAGCATCCTGGCCCAGACGTTTACCGATTTTGAACTGCTGCTGGTCGACGACGGCAGCCCCGATAACAGCGGCGAGGTCGCCGATGCACTGGCCAAGACCGATGCCCGCATCCGCGTTTTCCACAAGGAGAACGGCGGCCCTGCCAGCGCCAGCAACATGGGACTGGACAACGCCCGCGGCGACTACATCGGCTTTGTCGATTCCGACGATTTGATCGCGCCGGATATGTATGAGAAACTCTACGCCGCTGTACAGGCCCCCGGCGTGCGGCTGGCCGCCTGCGCGGGCGATTGCATTGACGAGGACGGCAGCAAAATTGAGGGCCGTGTCGTCACCAGTGACTTGCGGGGCGTGCATGACGCCCAGGAGCTTTTACTGGATGCGTTTAAGACCGGCAGCTTTTACGGACCGCTGAGCTGGAACAAGCTGTTTGATGCGCGTCTGTTTAAAGACAAAGGCATCCATTACGATGAAACGATGCTTTTTGGCGACGACGCCAGCGTGCTGCACCGCGTGTTTGAGGGTGAGAAATGCAACTGCCTGGGTGATACGCTCTACCATTACCGCACCCGCGCGGGGCAGATTACCACGGCCGGCTTCCCGCCGCGCAAGCTGGATGACCTGCGCATGTACTGGGATTGGCTGCAATATTTTGCCGCCAAACCAGACCGCACGGAATACCAGCAATGGGCCACGGCCTGCTACTGGCGGCTGTTTTACCAGTTCTGGTGCCAATCCGGCGCGGCTGGCAATCTGAACGATCTGAAAGACCAGTTTATGGCACATAAAAAGCATCTGGATGCCGTTGTGCCGGACCTGATGCGCAGCCCGCTGCTGTCGGCGGGGGAAAAAGTACGGCTTGTCCTGTTCAGTGCCAATCCATCGGCCTTTTACGGGGCCGCCACGGCTTGGGGACGCCTGACAGCAAAGAGGAAGGGGAAATAAACGATGGAACATATCGGAATCAGCGTGATCGTACCGATCTACAATACCAAACCGTACCTGAAAGAGTGCGTGGACAGCATCCTGAAGCAGGAAGTGGAAGTGCCCTTTGAGGTGCTGCTGGTGGACGACGGCGCCACCGACGGCTGCGCCGAAATGTGCGATGAGTTTGCCGCCAAGGACAAGCGTGTGCGGGTCTTCCACCAGGAGAACCAGGGACTGTCCGCCGCCCGCAACACCGGCATCGACGCCGCCCGCGGCCGCTACTACGCCTTTGTGGACTCGGATGATGTGGTCTGCCCCGGCTACCTGCACACCCTGTACGCCGCCTGCGAGAAAAATGACGCCTACATGGCACTTTGCTCCGTGGAGGACGTGCAGGAGAATGGCAAGAGCTGCGATCCTGCCAGCTATACCCGCCCCAACGCCGAGGGCGTTTTCTGCGGCAAAGACCTGCTGAATGAGTTTTACACCCCCAACGGCACCGTGTACACCGTTGCCTGGAACAAGCTCTACCGCGCCGAGGTCTGGAAGCTGCTGCACTACCCCGAAGGCCGCCTGCACGAGGATGACTTTGTGGCCCACCGCCTGTTCTGGCGGTGCGACAAGGTCGTCTGCGTGGACAAGGTGCTGTACCACTACCGGCTGCGCGGCGGCAGCATCTGCCGCACCAACACCAAGCCCGAAGCCTTTGACGCTGTGGACGGCCTGGCCGACCGCTACCGCTTCTATGTGGAAAACGGTGCTGACCGCGCGGTGATCGATGCCGCCTATGCAGCCTGCTGGCGGCGGTATCTCTTCCTGTGTGCCAAGGTGCGCCAGAACCCCACCCCGCAGCTGGTGAAGGCCATCAGCAAGGAGCAGTTTTTGATGCAGGGGCTCATCAGCTACCTGCCCAACTGCCGCCAGATGAAGATGACCGAGAAGCTTTCCGCCGCCCGCTGGGCCATGATGAGCGCGGAGAGTTTGTGCCCGATCAAAAAATAATTTTTGTGGTTCGTGCTTTTTTGTAGGGGCGATGCCCGCATCCGCCCCTACAGTACGGCGTGACCCTAACAAGGAGTTACCCCCTTTGCCCATCCTGAAACCCGACAAAGAGAAAGACGCAAACAAGCGCCCCCGCGTGCTGCTGATCCCGCCGCCAGACCTGCCGGTGCCTGCGGTGCAGGGCGGCGCGGTAGAAACGCTGCTGACCCATCTGATCCGTGAAAACGAGAAGCAGGGCCGGCTGGATCTGCTATGCGCCAGCGTGCCTGATGAGGCCGCCCGCCGTGCCGCCGAGGGCCTGCAGCACACCAAAATGCTGTACGTCGCCCGCCCCCATGGCCACCGCCGCTATTGGCCCATGGTCTTTTTGGAACGGTGCGTAGGTATTGCTGCCCCCTACGACCCGTGGTACCAGAAAGTGCAGCTCTCGCTGGCGCTGGAACTGCCCCCGCCCGATGTCATCGTGGCTGAGGGCGGCAACCTGACCCAGTGCAGCGCCATCAGCCGCATGTTTGGCCGCAAGCGCTGCCTGGCCCACCTGCACGGCCAGACCAGCGGCAGCCCTGCCATGGATACTATTTACGGCGGCGTGCTGGCATTAAGCGAGTTCATCCGGGACGATTACCTGCAAAACAGCAGTCTTGACCGCCGCAGCGCTTACATTTTATATAACTGCATCGATACCGAGCGTTTCCGCCCTGCCCCGCCGCCGATGGCCCTGCGCACCCGGCTGGGCTTTGGCCCCAGGGATTTTGTGATGCTGTTCTGCGGCCGGTTGGAGCCGGACAAGGGCATCCACAAGCTGATGGAAGCGCTGAGCAAGCTGCCGGTGCCGAATATCCGGCTGCTGATCGTGGGCAGTCCGTTCTTTGGCCGCACCCAGCAAAGCAGCTTTTTGCGCAAGCTGGAGCAGCAGGCCAAGGCGCTGGGCGACCGTGTACAGTTTACCGGCTACATCCCCAACGAGGACCTACCCGATTACTACCGCCTGGCCGACCTTGTCTGTGTGCCGACCCTGGTGGAGGAAGCCGCCGGGCTGGTAGCCATGGAGGCCATGGCCTGCGGCCGCCCCGTGCTGGCTACCCGCAGCGGCGGTATGCCCGAATATCTGGAGGGCAGTCAGGCCGTTCTGGTGGAGCGGGGCGAGAACATCGCCGACCAGCTGGCGTGGAGCATCCGCATGCTGTACGAGCACCCGGCCCTGTGCGCCGAGATGGGCGCCGCCGGGGCCAAGCGGGCACAGGATTTTTCTGTTGCACGTTACTATGATGAATTTGTGCGCATTGTGAGCGAGATCGCACAGAACGGAGGGACGCCATGAGCAAAGCAGCTATTTGCGTGGTGGTGCCCGTATACAAAGCCATGGCCACTCTGGACCGCTGCGTGGAAAGCGTACTGGCCCAGCAGGTGGAGGGCGGACTGACCTGCATTTTGGTGGACGACGGCAGCCCCGACGAAAGCGGTGCGCTCTGCGACGCCTGGGCCGCAAAGGACGACCGGGTGACGGTCATCCACCAGGACGATTTAGGTGTTTCGGGTGCACGCAACAGCGGACTGGCTGCCGCGGACAGTGAGTTTATCGTCTTTTTGGATTCCGACGATGCACTGCGCCCCGGTGCTTTGCAGGCAGCCCTGACCGCCCAGCGCGCCGCGCCGCAGGACTTTGTGGTGTGGCACTATACCACCGACGCAAAAGACCCCGCCGCCGTGACTGCCGATGCGGAGCCGCGCCCCCAGGCAGGCCTTGCCCGGTTGTGGCTGGACTGCCTGCTGGCTATGCCCTGGAACAAGCTGTACCGGGCCGACCTGGCCAAGCAACTGCAGTTTGATGTGCAGTACACCTTGGGCGAGGACCTGCAGTTTGTGCTGGATTACATCGCCCTGCTGGGGCAGACGGTGCCGGAGTTCGGCTACCGGGTAATGACCAGCCCCCTGACTTTTTATGATTGCAGCCGCGGCGGGACGCTCTCGACGCGGTACCACGCCAACTACTGCGATATTTGGCCGAAACACTTTGCCAAGCTGAACGCCGCCTGCCATGCCGCCGCCTGCCCGGCCGAGGACATGCGCCCCTTACACCGCGCCGAATTGCAGGTGTTTGCCGAGGGCGTGGCCGACATCATGCGGCGCGATCCCTCCCCCACCCAGCGGCTGAAAGGCTACAAGGCCGAGGCCGCGCTGCGCAGTCCCTGGCTGCGGGCGCTGCTGGAGCGGATGAAGATCGAACACTGCTACAGCGCCTATTACCTGCCCTGCCGCTGGCGTAACGTGGGCCTTGTGTGCCGTGTGGACGAAGCCCGGCGCGCCAATGCCCCCCTGTACGGCAAGCTGGATTGGGCCGGGTATTATTTGCTATTAGGGCGGATGAGAAGAGATTGATTCACGGGCCGGTGTACGTGTACAATGCGCATCGGTCCTTTTCTCTTGCTAAAATAACAGCAGGATATTAACTTTAATTGAAAAGCGTGCTATTATTTTGACGTTAGCAAATCATGCTTTGGCAAGGAGTATCCGGAATGTCTGAATATACACATAACGGCTTATTGTTCAAACAGATTCATAACCGGCTTGAAAAGCAGTCCAACAACGCCTTACAGGCCAAAGGCCTTACCATGATGCAGGTATCCCTGCTTATGGCACTGCAAAAAGCACCGGAGCAGCGTTCCACCATGAAAGAGCTGGAGCGGTATTTTGGCGTAGCGCAGTCGACCATTGCCGGGGTCGTTTCCCGCCTGGAGCAGAAAGGCTTTGTCGAGGCCTTTGGCGATGCCGCCGACAAGCGGATCAAGGTGGTGCACATCACCCCTGCCGGTGAGCTATGCTGCGCTGAGGCAGCCAGCCAGATGGACGCAGCAGAAGAGAACCTGCTGCAGGGCTTTTCCGGCGAGGAACGGGCCCTGCTGAACCGCCTGCTGACAAGAGTTGCCGACAACCTAAAATAAAACGCGCCCGCTTTTCTAAGCGGGCATCCTCTTGCGCAAAACGATAGCATGCTATCAGAATGGAGACGATCTTTTATGGAAGAAAACAAATCCCTGGAATCTTTGAAAAAGCCCCTGTACGAAAAGCTGTACTGCAAAACGCCCTGCAGGCCTGCGGTGCGGCAACCGAGTCACTAATCGTGAACATCTCCCGACAGGGCATCATCTATATCCCGGCAATGCTTTTGCTGGGGGCGCTTTTCCACGAAACAGGCCTGATCTGGGCACAGCCTGTGGCAGATGTACTTTCGCTGCTGCTGGCGATCATCTTGTATGCCAGAAAGTCCCGAAAAATGATGTAACAAGCCTTACCGCAGAAGAAACAAAAGGACGACAGCATTTTGTGCCGCCGTCCTTTTTGATGCATTTAGGCATAAAAAATCCCGCATCGTTTGGAGCAGTAAACGATGCGGGCGTAACGCAATAAGCAGACCGCTAAAAAAGGCGCAGAGCAAAACGCCATAACGGAGGCGCAGCCTGTTATTGGCAGGAACCGCACCGGTGAGGCAATAGGCCGATGGGGTTCGAGATTGGTTATGGTTAGTATCAGCTAACCACGGTTATACTTTACCATACCAAAGCCTTAATGTCAAGCGTTTTTCCAAAATAATTCCTGTATTTTTTGTAGGATTTTTTCCGTGTAGAAAAGCGTTTTACTTTTTACCATTGTAACGTTATTTATTGTGCAAACCTGACAAAAAGGCATTTGTCGGAGCGCCTGCGGGCCGATGCAAGCATCGGCCCCTACATACATGCGGCGGCAATTAAGAGGCGGGCGAACCATGTTCGTCCCTACTCTGCAAAAGGATTTCGTCTATTCTTAGGCAACACCGCATAATTCTAAGTGCCGATGCGGCGAGCGAGAAGTACAAGCTGCTAAGCAAAAAGCGCAGATAATACTGGATGTATTATCGAGCATTTTTGCGACGCAGATTGTGCTTCGCAGCCGCAGCAGCGGTGCTTAAGCTGTAAAGCGGGAATTGTGCGGTGTTGCCCTTACTCTTTCGGGGCGTCGGGGTAGTCTTTTACGTGCAGCAGAGCCTCGGCGGCAGCTACTTCCTCGGCAGTGGGCACGCGCACGCCGTCCAGAGGGTACGGGATACCCAGGTTCTGCCACTTGAAAAGCCCCAGTGTGTGGTAAGGCAAAATCTCGACGCGGCGCACGGTGGGCAGTGACTTTATAAAGCTATCCAGCCGGCGCAGGCCGTCGGCGTCATCGGTCAGGCCGGGAACCAGCACGTGGCGGATCCAGAGGTCCACGCCTTTGGAGGCCACATACTGTGCCATAGCCAGAATGTTTTTATTCGTGTGGCCGGTCAGCTTTTTGTGCTTTTCGTCGTCGATCTCCTTTAAATCCAAGATCACCAGGTCGGTGTTGGCCAGCAGCTTGTCAAAGCGGGCCATCCATTCGGCGTCATCGGGCGCGAAGGGCTGGGCGCTGGTGTCCAGGGCGGTCTGCACCTTTTTGGCGTGGGCCAGGCGGAACACCTCGCTGACGAAATCCAGCTGGCGCAGGGGCTCGCCGCCGCTGATGGTGATGCCGCCGTTGTTGCGCCAATAGTTGCGGTAGCGGTAGGCGGCCGAGAAGGCCTCCTGCGGGGTCTTGGCGGTGTCCTGGGTAAAGGCCCAAGTCTCGGGGTTATGGCAGTACTGGCAGCGCATGGCGCAGCCCTGCATAAAGATAATATACCGCACGCCCGGCCCATCGACCAGGCCAAAGGTTTCGACAGAATGGATGTAGCCCAAAGTTTCGGACATAGGTTGCCTCCGTTGTTTTTGTGTTGGTGCGTCGGAGAAAGCGGCATATAAACCATGGCGCTCTCCCCCACCCGCTTCGCGGGAGCCCTCCCAGAGGGGGCCAGAAGTATGTGGGTTGCCTATTAGTATACCATATAAAAAGGCCTGCAGCCGCAGCCACAGGCCCTTTTGTTATTTTATTTTTTGTTTGGAGTTTTTCCGCCTTTTTTTGCAAAAAAGGTGGAAAAACTCCCGTAGGACTTACAGCACCTTGTGGCAGGTACGGGCGATGACGTCCAGCTGCTGTTCCTTGGTCAGGTCGATGAACTTAACGGCGTAACCGGAAACACGGATGGTGAAGTTGGCGTACTCTTCCTTCTCCGGGTGCTCCATAGCGTCGATCAGCTTCTCGGTGCCAAAGACGTTGACGTTCAGGTGATGGGCGCCTTGGTCAAAGTAGCCGTCCATGACCTGCACCAGGTTGTTGATACGCTCACCCTCGCTGTGGCCCAGGGCATCGGGGTTGATGGTCTGGGTGTTGGAGATACCGTCCAGTGCCCAGTGATAGGGCAGCTTGGCAACGGAGTTCAGGGATGCCAGCAGGCCGTGGGTCTCGGCACCATAGGACGGGTTGCCGCCGGGGGCAAACGGGGTGTAAGCCTCGCGGCCATCGGGCATAGCGCCGGTGGCCTTGCCGTAGACAACGTTGGAGGTGATGGTCAGGATCGAGGTGGTGGGCTCGGAGTTGCGGTAGGTGTGGCGGCGCTTGATCTTCTCCAGGAAGCTGCGCAGCAGCTCAACGGCGATATCATCGGCGCGGTCATCATCGTTGCCGTACTTCGGGAAATCGCCCTCGATCTCGTAATCGGTGACGAGGCCCTGCTCATTGCGGATGCACTTGACCTTGGCGTACTTGATGGCGGACAGAGAGTCGACCACATGGCTGAAGCCTGCGATGCCGGTGGCAAAAGTGCGGCGGACATCGGTATCGATGAGGGCCATCTCGGCGGCTTCGTAGTAGTACTTGTCGTGCATATACTGGATCAGGTTCAGGATGTTGACGTACAGGCCGGCCAGCCAGTCCATCATGACATCATACTTGGCCATGACCTCATTGTAATCCAGATATTCGGCAGTGATGGGGGCGTAAGCGGGGCCGACCTGCTCGCCCAGCTTCTCGTCCACGCCGCCGTTGATGGCGTACAGCAGGCACTTGGCCAGGTTGGCGCGGGCGCCGAAGAACTGCATCTCCTTGCCGGTCTGGGTAGCAGACACGCAGCAGCAGATGGAGTAGTCGTCGCCCCAGACGGGCTTCATCACGTCATCGTTCTCATACTGGATGGAAGAGGAGACGATGGAGATGTGCGCCGCGTACTTCTTGAAGGCTTCCGGCAGACGGGAGGTGTACAGAACGGTCATGTTGGGTTCCGGAGACGGGCCCATGTTTTCAAGCGTGTGCAGGAAACGATAGTCGTTCTTGGTGACCATGGAACGGCCGTCCAAACCAGTGCCGCCGACTTCCAGCGTCGCCCAGACGGGGTCGCCGGAGAACAGCTCCTGATAGGAGGTGATGCGGGCGAACTTGACCATACGGAACTTCATGACGATGTGGTCAACCAGCTCCTGCGCCTCGGCCTCGGTGATGACGCCGTTTTCGAGGTCACGCTCGACATAAATGTCGAGGAAGGTGGAGATGCGGCCGACAGACATGGCAGCGCCGTTCTGGGTCTTGATGGCGGCCAGATAGCCGAAGTACAGCCACTGGAACGCTTCGTGCGCGTTGCTGGCGGGCTTGGAGATGTCGTAGCCGTAGGACGCGGCCATGACCTTCATGTCCTTCAGGGCGTTCACCTGCAGGGTGATTTCCTGACGCTGACGGATGACGTCGTCGGTCATCGTGCCGTCGCCGCAGTTGGCAAAATCATGCTGCTTTTCAGCAATCAGCACGTCGATGCCGTACAGCGCAACACGGCGATAGTCGCCCACGATACGGCCGCGGCCATAGGTGTCCGGCAGACCGGTGATGATGTGGGACTTGCGGGCCGCGCGCATTTCAGGCGTGTACGCCATGAAGACCGCGTCGGAGTGCGTCAGGTGATATTCGGTGAAGATCTTGTGCAGTTCGGGAGCGGGGGTGTAGCCGTTCTCGGTGCAGGACTGTTCCGCCATGCGGATGCCGCCGAAGGGCATGAAAGCGCGCTTCAGGGGCTTGTCCGTCTGAAGACCCACGACCTTCTCCAGATCCTTCAGGTCTTCGTCGATGTAGCCGGGCTTATGGGAAGTCAGGGTAGAAACAATCTCGGTGTCCATATCCAGGACGCCGCCCTTGGCGCGCTCTTCCTTCTGCAGCTTCTGCAGAGCGCCCCACAGCTTGTCGGTCGCTTCGGTCGGGCCGACCAGGAAGGATTCGTCACCGTCGTAAGGCTTATAGTTCTTCTGGATGAAGTCGCGAACGTTGACTTCTTCCTTCCAGATGGAACCCTTGAAGCCATTCCACTGCTCAAAATTGTACATGATGGTTGACCTCCTGATGTTGAAATGTGTGCCGGAAACCGGCGAATGAACGCCGCCGTCCCCAAATCATCCGCGTGGATGGGGGTCAGTAGGGAACTGCTTCCGAACCACAGATATTCTATCACAAGATGTTGTATAATGCAATAGGCAAAATCACAAAACGCGCAAAAAATCGACAACTTCATGAAAAGCCTTACAAACCCTTGAAAATGGCGGGTTTTCGGTTGATACGGCAAGAATGCGGGCGAAAGAATGCCGCTTTCGCGGATGAAAGCGGTACACTATATCTTGTGGTATGGACAGAACGGACAAACAAGGACTGTATCCACTGCGGAAAGAAAAATTGCAGCAAAAGCGTCATCCGGGCATGGTTTTCCGCCGCTTCGGGCATACTGCGGTCGATGAAATGCAAGGGAGGTTTTGCGCATGTTTGCAACAATGCTGGTCGTCATCCAGCTGGTGGTGTCGGTGGTGGTGGGACTGTACTTTTTCCGGCAGCTGCGCCAGTCGCGGCAGAAAGAGCCGGCGCACGGGCGGGAGAGCAACCGCGAAATGGAGCGGATGCGCCACCTGCGGTCGATTCACCTATCCGAGCCGCTGGCGGAAAAGGTGCGCCCGACGAAAATGAGTGACGTGATTGGTCAGGAGGACGGCATTCGCAGCCTGAAGGCGATTCTCTGCGGCGCGAATCCGCAGCATGTGCTGATTTACGGCCCGCCCGGCATCGGCAAGACCTGCGCGGCGCGGCTGGTGCTGGAGGCGGCGAAGCAGTCGCAGGGGACGCCCTTCCGCGAGGATGCGCCGTTCATCGAGGTGGATGCGACGTGCGTGCGCTTTGATGAACGCGCGATTGCCGACCCGCTCATCGGCAGTGTCCATGACCCGATTTATCAGGGTGCGGGCCAGCTGGGCGCACAGGGCGTGCCGCAGCCCAAGCCCGGCGCGGTCACCAAAGCGCATGGCGGCGTGCTGTTTCTGGATGAAATCGGCGAACTGCATCCGGTGCAGATGAACAAGCTGCTGAAGGTGCTGGAGGATCGCCGCGTGATGCTGGACAGCGCTTATTATAATCCGGATGACGCGACGATTCCGCGCTATATCCACGACATTTTCCACAATGGGCTTCCGGCGGATTTTCGGCTTGTCGGCGCAACGACGCGCAGCCCGTCAGAAATCAGCCCCGCTCTGCGCTCGCGGTGCATGGAAGTCTTTTTTCGCGCGCTGACACCGGAAGAAATTGCCCTGATTGCTTCCGGCGCAGCGGAACGCGCGGGCTGCGCGATGGCGAAGCAGGAGGCGGAGACCATCGGGCGCTATGCCGCCTGCGGACGCGACGCGGTGAACATTGTGCAGATGTGCGCGGGTCTGGCGCAAATGGATGAGCGCACGATGATTCTGCCAGAGGATGTGGCGTGGGTGGTGCAGAGCGGGCATTACACCATTCACGCCCAGCAGAAGGCGGATGTCTCGAACCGCGTTGGCGTGGTGCATGGCCTGGCGGTATATGGCGAAAATCAGGGCGCGCTGCTGGATTTGGAGGCGGTCGCGACGCCGGGACACGGCGAAATCACCGTGACGGGCATTATTGATGAGGAAGAAATCGGGCAGGAGGGGCACAAGATGCGCCGCCGTTCGACGGCACACGGCGCGGCGGAGAATGTCCGCACACTGCTGAAAAGCCTCGGATACACACTGGAAAACACCGATTTGCACATCAATTTTCCCGGTGGAATGCCCGTTGACGGCCCGTCGGCAGGCGTCGCGATGGCAGTCGCGGCGGTCAGCGCGCTGACCGATACGCCAGTGGATGGCACGATGGCGGTCACGGGTGAAATTACCGTGCAGGGGAAAGTGAAGGCGGTCGGCGGCGTACCGCAGAAGGTGGAAGCCGCGTGTCAGGCAGGGCTGCTGCGCGTGCTGATTCCCAAGGAGAACGACGCGGAGACGCTGCATATCGCGGGCATTGAGGTGCAAGGAATTGACGATGTGCATCAGGCGCTGTCAGCGATGCTTGTGCACACAAAGACGGCGAAGAAGCTGATTCACAGTCCACTGCCGATGACGGAGAAGGTCGCCGCGGCTGCTGCAGAACCCAGTGCGTGACGCAGAACGACGAAAAATTTACATTCTCGCAGAAAAAAATCGTTACATCATATGTTTTTTCGCTTGTCAAACCGTGGCGGAATATGTATACTATATCTTTGCCGGACGGGAAGCGCCGTTCGAGCGTGGACGCGGCATGATACGCTCTGGTTCGCCGTGTCCGATGAGGAGGAACTATGCCCAGAAAGAAAACCAATCTGACGATGCCGGTGCTGGCGCTGCGGGGGCTGATGGTATTCCCGCACATGGTGCTGCACTTTGACGTCGGCCGCCCGAAGTCTGTCGCCGCCCTGCAGGAAGCGATGATGAATGACCAGAAGATTTTCCTCGTGGCGCAGAAGGATGTGGATGACCCAGACCCTACCCCGGAAAATTTGTGCACCGTCGGCACAATCGCCAATATTCGGCAGGTGATGAATCTGCCAGGCGACAGCCTGCGTGTGCTGGTGGAGGGTGAAACGCGCGGCGAATTGACTACTGTGACGCAGGAAGACCCGTTCCTGCTGGGACGCATCCACCTGCCGAAAGTGACCGAGCCGGAGGATGAAATGGAGTTGGCGGCGCTGGTACGCACGGCGAAGGATTATTTTGATGCCTATGCCCGCGCAAGCCAGCGGGTCAGCCAGGAGACGATTGCGTCCATCCGGGATGTGGATGACGCCGAGCAGATTGCTGACCTGATTGCCGCAAATATCCTGACGAAGCTGGAAGATCGCCAGCAGATTCTGGAAGAATTCGATATTCAGCGCCGTCTGGAACGCCTCTGCACCATTTTGAGCCGCGAAATTGAACTGACCGGCGTGGAAAAGCAGGTGCAGGAGCGCGTCAAGAAACAGATTGACAAAAATCAGAAGGATTATTATCTGCGCGAGCACATGAAGGCTATCCAGACCGAACTGGGCGATACCGACGCGACGGATGTGGAGGAGCTTCGCGAACGCGCCAAGAATACGCCGCTGAACGACGAAGCACGTCAACGCGTGGACAAGGAGCTGGAGCGCCTGTCCCGGATGACGCCCGGTACGCCGGAAGTCGGCATGTCCCGGACGTATATCGAGTGGATTCTCGACCTGCCGTGGGGCAAGCAGACGACCGACAATCTGGATTTGAAGCGCGCGCGGAAGGTACTGGCGCAGGATCATTACGGGCTGGAGAAGGTCAAGGAGCGCATCGTCGAATATCTGGCGGTGCTCAAGCTCAAGCAGGATATGCGCGGCCCGATTCTGTGCTTTGTCGGCCCGCCCGGCGTGGGCAAAACATCCATCGTTCGCGCAATCGCCAAGGCAGTCGGGCGGCAGTTCGTGCAGGTGTCGCTCGGCGGCGTGCGCGACGAGGCGGAAATCCGCGGCCATCGCCGGACATATATCGGCGCGATTCCGGGGCGGATCATCTCCGGCATGAAGCAGGCTGGCACGATGAACCCGGTATTCCTGTTCGACGAAATCGACAAGATGAGCCACGATTTCCGCGGCGACCCTGCCAGCGCCATGCTGGAGGTGCTCGACGGCGAACAGAACGGCGCATTCCGCGACCACTATCTCGAACTGCCCTTCGACCTCAGCCGTGTCATGTTCATCACCACCGCCAACAGCATCGACACCATCCCCACGCCGCTGCTCGACCGCATGGAGGTTATCGAAGTGCCGTCATACACGGAAGAGGAGAAGCTGCAAATCGCCAAGCGCCACCTTTTGCCCAAGCAGGTGAAAGAACACGGTCTTGATGCCGGGACGGTGAAAATCAGCGACCGCGTGATGCGCAGCCTGATTGAGGGCTACACACGCGAAGCCGGCGTCCGCACGCTGGAACGTACGATTGCCAAGGTCATCCGCAAGGCTGCCGTGACGATGCTCGACGAGGGCGAAACCGAAATCACCGTGACTGAAAAGGTGCTGCACCAGTACCTCGGCGCGCCGCGCTTCACCCGCGAACTGCCGGAGAAAGAGCCGCGTGTGGGCATTGTCAACGGTCTTGCGTACACCACCGTCGGCGGCGAAACGCTGGAAGTCGAATGCCTGACCATGCCCGGCAAGGGTGGTCTGCGCCTGACGGGTCAGCTTGGTGATGTGATGAAGGAATCCGCTGAAGCCGCGTTCTCCTACGTCCGCGCGCACTGCGCTGATTTGGGATTGGCGGATGATTTCTACAAAGATGTTGATATCCACATCCATGTGCCGGAAGGCGCTGTGCCGAAGGATGGCCCGTCCGCGGGTGTGACGATGGCGACGGCGCTGGTGTCTGTGCTGACGGGGATTCCCGTGCGCAATGATGTGGCGATGACGGGGGAAATTACCCTGCGCGGGCGTGTGCTGCCGATTGGCGGATTGAAGGAAAAGACGCTGGCTGCGTATCGGGCGGGGATTACGACGCTGATTATTCCGAAGGAAAATCAGAAGGATTTAGAAGAGATTCCGCCGCATGTGCTGAGTCAGTTTAAGATTGTGTGCGTGGAGCAGATTGAGCAGGTGCTGGAAAATGCGCTGACGCGGATGCCGGAGCGCCGCGCTTAAAGCCCAAAGAGCAACACGCGGAAGAAGTAGGAAAGTGCGACCAACTCAATCGCGCGAAGGGGTCAAGGGGCAATGCCCCTTGCGGAGTCCAGAGGC
>ERZ773210.1529-NODE-1529-length-22342-cov-4.087944_pt1 | contig 22342 bp, 19 predicted proteins | sample MGYA00580528_ERZ773210 | MGnify/ENA primary metagenome ERZ773210 (study PRJEB29015, sample SAMEA2737769) | human gut metagenome | biome: human gut; feature: human-associated habitat; material: faeces | place: China | collected 2012 ...
AGACTTTCTTTAAAAAAGCTCTATTGCGATTTATACCGTACCCATTTGCCAGGAATTTAGATAAGCTGCCTGTTCTGGGGTTAAGGTGTCAATGGTTACGCCTAAGGTCTCTAGCTTTAAGCGAGCAATAGCATTGTCAATATCGGCTGGCACATCGTAGCAGTCAGGATCCATTTCGTGAGCATGTTTTGCCATGAATTCAGCACACAAAGCTTGATTTGCAAAGCTCATATCCATAACTGAAGCAGGGTGGCCTTCCGCGCAGGACAGGTTTACTAGGCGACCTTCTGCCAACAGAACAACCTTGCGGCTATTAGGAAGCGTATATTCTTCCACGAAGGGGCGAAGCGTCTTGTGATCGGTAGCGTTCTCTTCCAGCCAAGGAATATTAATTTCGGAATTAAAGTGACCAGAATTGCAAACAATGGCACCGTCTTTCATGTTTTCGAACATGGGGCCATCAATAACGTTAAGATCACCCGTGACCGTTACCCACACATCACAAAGAGCAGCAGCTTCTACGGCGGGCATTACGCGGAAGCCATCCATAATAGCTTCTAGTGCTTTTAAGGGATCAACTTCGCAGACGATAACCTGAGCGCCCATGCCGCGACCGCGCATAGCAACACCGCGACCACACCAGCCGTAGCCTGAAACTACAAGGGTACGACCAGCAAGCAAACGGTTGGTTGCGCGAATAATGCCATCAAGAGTTGATTGGCCTGTGCCGTAGCGATTGTCGAAGAAATGCTTAGTTTTTGCTTCGTTGACGGCAATAATGGGATATTTGAGGGCACCTTGTTTTGCCATTGCGGCAAGACGAATAACACCAGTAGTGGTCTCTTCAGTACCACCAATAATGGTTTCCAGTGCATCGGTGCGGGTTTCGTGAATGCGGCCTACTACATCGGCACCGTCATCCATGGTGATCTGAGGGAGCGTATCAATTACCGCGTCTACATGTTCGTAGTAAGTTTGGGTATTTTCACCTTTAATGGCATATACCGGGATTTCGAAGTGCTTAACTAAGGCAGCAGCGGTGTCGTCCTGGGTGGAAAGAGGATTGGATGCACACAGGGTTACATCGGCGCCGCCCGCTTTTAAGGTACGCATTAAGTTGGCGGTTTCGGTGGTTACATGTAAGCACGCGCCGATGCGAATGCCTTGAAGGGGTTTTTCTTTTTCAAAACGCTGTCGAATAGAAGCAAGTACTGGCATATCACGATCTGCCCAAAGAATGCGATCGAGACCTGCATCTGCCAGCGTTATATCTTTAATATCATAGTTCATGGTAGAACCTCCTTAACTATGTTAAGGGTACCACGCTTGGTAGTTTCTCTTTACGTGAAAATGTGTGAAGGTACTGTGCAGACAACGTGTTCAGAATGCGAAAGTCAGGGATTTCTTGGGATAAGAGGAAACAAATTGTTTACTTATCGTGCCTTGTGGTGAATAAAAGTCTATAATCCCCAGAGCAGTAGTGTAGCTTTATGTGTTTGAGTATTGCTTTGCATGCAGTATGTTTGTGTCGCAAAGAACGCTAGACTCACTACTATATATGGTGCAGGTTTTAGAGGAGCCTTTGTGTTAGAGCAAATGTTATCGTCCCTTTCGTTTGTGGACTTTTTTAATATGTGCGTATTCGTAGTGTTTACGTGTTGCTACGCATACCAAATTGTGTATGTATTTGTTTCTCTAACCAAAAAGCCACCTGAGCTTACGGCAAAAAAGAATCATCGTTATGCGGTTTTAATTTCAGCTCGCAACGAAAATGCTGTTATCGGAGACTTAATCCATAGCATTCGCGTTCAGAATTACCCTCAAGAGCTAATCGATATCTTTGTTATTGCCGACAATTGTACCGATAATACGGCGGCGGTTGCTCAAGAGGCGGGCGCTATTGTATTTCCTCGCTTTAATAAAGAAGAAATTGGCAAGGGCTATGCACTTGATTACGGCTTTGCGTGCATTCGCCAGCATTACGCGGACAACAACTACGAAGCTTATTTTGTTTTCGACGCCGATAACGTTTTGGATGTAAATTACTTCCGTGAAATGAATAAGGTGTTCGACAACGGCGCACTTGCTTCGACCAGCTATCGTAACTCGAAGAATTATGGTTCTAACTGGATTACTGCTGGGTATGCTGTGTGGTTCATGCGAGAAGCAAAATACCTCTCTCAAGCTCGTTTAACATTGGGCACGAGTTGCATGGTTTCTGGTACGGGCTTCTTTATTAGCGCGAAAGTAATTGATGAAATGGGTGGATGGAAATATCACCTGCTTACAGAAGATATTGAATTTTCTACCGATAGCATTATTCACGGTCGTCGCATTGCGTATTGCCCAACGGCGATGCTCTATGATGAACAGCCTCTTACCTTCCGCGATTCCTGGAATCAGCGTTTTCGTTGGGCTAAGGGTTTCTATCAGGTATTCTTTGGCTATGGCGGAAAACTTTTTAAGGGAATTTTTACCAATCCTAAAGGATCGCGCTTTTCCTGCTACGACATGCTCATGACGGTATGTCCTGCCATGTTGCTTACTATTATTACTATCGTGTTTAATGCAGCAATTATTATTCTGGGTGTAACGGGGGTTATGTCCACTGGTGTGATGATTACCTCATCGCTTTCATCTATATTCTTCTGTCTGTTTAACTTTACGTTGTTTATGTTTATGTTTGGTGCGCTTACTACCTTTACTGAATGGGACAACATTCATGCACCGGCACATAAAAAGATTCTATACATGTTTACATTCCCGTTGTTTATGATTACCTATATTCCTATTGCGCTGGTCGCTTTGGTTAAGAAGGCATCTTGGAAGCCCATCCAGCACAGCATTTCAGTGGATGTTCAGGAATTTGCTCAAGCAAATGCCAAAGACACTGATCGCATTTAAGCTCGAGCAAAAGTAAGTCCACAAATAGGCGCAGAGGTAGTAGTTCGCAGTATTTCCGCTGCGGAAAAAAGCGTAGCTCCTGTTGTCATGACATCATCGACGAGAATAATTCGCTGAGCGCATTTCAACTGTTCAACACTTGATTGATTAAGGGAAAACGAGTTTTTCATATTGCGCAGGCGTGCTTGTCCGCCCAAGAGTCTCTGATCCTTTCTTGTGCTAACAGATAACGCATTAATGTTAGGAAGTTGCGCTACTTTACTGAGGTGATCAGCAATCTTTTCAAGGTGATCAAATCCTCTTTCCCTTTTTGCCGATGGGCGTGTAGGAATAGGAACAAGGGCGGCACCTTCTTTCCAGGAATAGGGAAGGCTGTCTGCCATGAAGCTAGCGATGATGTGCGCTAGACGCTGTTCGCCGCGATCTTTATAGCAGGTAATAATCCTTTTTGTTTCTGGGGTTAATCTTGTTGAAGAGGTACATCCATCAAGGGGAAAAGAAGAAAGATGCTTCCAGTCCAGGATGAACTGATTGCATTCGGTGCAAATTCCTTTTCCATAGGCCGATCCGCATATAGGGCAGGATTGTAGTTGGTCAAGATAGGGAAGATTGACCTTGCAGGAATGACATAGCAAAGTATCGGGCATGTCGCAGAGCACGCAGCGTGTTGGCCATAGCAGTTCTTTAAACAGTTCTTTGGTGCAAAACCACGAACTGAGCAAAGCTTCTTTTCCTAAGGTATCTTTAAGCATAGGTAACCCCACTTGGTTTAGTTACATCCGACCTGCTCTTTCCATAATGCATTACGAAAGTGCACATCTTTCTCATATGGGGCATGTGAGCGCGGTGTGAGAAAGGTGTGAGTGTGGCGTGAGAAACTGCTTTCACGAAAAATTGTTCTCAAATAATTGCGTTGATCTATCTAAAAATGAACAAAACGCCCCCAAAATGCATGAATACCCGTGCGTAATAGTTGAATTTGTCAGTAATATTGAGCTTTTCTTAAGGAGTAATTCGGTATCTGGTAGACTAGGAATGCTTCTTTCAGGTCTGTGGTTGCGGATTTTCCTAGTCCAAGGCAGATGCGGTCAAAAGGATCCACGTAAGTCACCAACGAAGCACTGCTTTATTGGGGCGATCATGGCGCATCCTAGGGGTAAGTCGTACCGCCCGCGAATGAGTTTTGCAACATAGGGTTGCACGGGCGAGAGAACGATGTCATTTTGGCTTAGTTCCAGTGCGCGAGTGTGGGGGCAAAGACCAGGTCAGCTGAAAGAAGCGCATATTAAAAAGGAAAGAAGGGACTATCGTAGATGAAACGCGCATCAATTCTTGTGCTCAGTTTGGTGGTTGCGCTGTGCATGGCTTTGCCGCTTGCAGGTTGTGCTTCTAATAGTTATACCCCTGAGTTAAAAGAACAAGTTGTCGATGATTCTGCCTTGAATACGGCGGGAACTTTACGAGTGGGCATCAATGCATCTAATCCTCCCTATGCAGCACAGTCTAATGGCTCGATTGTAGGTATTGATGTTGATATTGCTGCAGCTTTAGCGGACGAATTGGGCCTTAAACTTGAATTGGTTGATGTAGGAACCGCTACCGATACTGCATTTTCTCGTGAAAACGTAGATATCGTAATGGGTGTTGAGGAAGCTAATTCGGCATACTGGATGTCAGATGATTACATGAATTCTGGCATTGCTCTGTTTTCTCTGACCGAAGGAGCAGAAGCTCCTACTGCAGCTGGTTCCTTTAAGGTAGCAGCGCAGTCTTCGTCTATGAGTGCTTGGGAAGTTACCGATCATTATGGTGAATCTTGCTTAGAAAACGCTGGTGATCCTAATGCGGCATTTGAAATGCTAAGCACAGGTTCCGTTAACTATGTTGCTGCAGAAAGCACCATCGGTGAATACGTTGTTCACACCTCTGGTATTGAGGCATATCCGATTGCTCTGCTTCAGGCTGCTACTCCTCGTACGGTTGCAGTAGCTTCTGATAAAACTGAACTTCAGCAAGCGGTAAGCAACGCGCTTTCTTCGTTGGTAAGTGGTGGCGTGGTTGATGTTATTGAAGGTAAATGGCTGGGCGGACATGTAGATATCGCAAGCTTGACAGTAATTCCTGCATCCTCACAGTCTGAAGATAGCGAAGATTCGAATGATGAATCCTCGGATAGCGAAAACACCAACGAAGATTCCTCTACTGATACCGAAAGCACCGATTCTGCTGCATAACTTTTCAACAAATAGGTAACAGGGAAGAGCAAACTGTTCTTCAATTGTTGTCAATATAGGGCGATTCGTTCGCGGTTTTTGTTGAAATAGTTTCGGGATGTTTACAAACAAAGGAGTAGATAGTTTATCTGCTCCTTTGTTTTATTCTAGGAGGCGAAAGAAGAATTGGCGCAATGCCAATAGGCACGTTAAAAGAGGAGTAATCATGTCGTATCAACAAGGTGACCCACAGCCTCCTTCACCAGAAAACCAGTATGCCCCACAGGAGCAACAGCCTGGGCAACAGGTTTCCTATTCGGCGGGTTCACAGACACAAGGCTATTCAACCACTTCGCAAAACGCTGCTTCGCCAGAGGCGGGGTTTAGTCAAGGCGCTCAGCCTGGAGCACCGATGGCTGCTGCTCCAAACAACAAAAAGCATTCCTTTTCTTGGAAAACGTTTCTAACAGCATTTTGTGGTGCGCTCGTTGCTTGCGCCCTTGCCTTAGGCGTGTACTCTGTAGTTAATCCTGCTTCTTCAACGGTATTAGGCGGTAGTGGAACAAACATTACCGTAAGCGGAGAAGATGCCACGTTGGCAGAAACGGTTTCGCAGAAATGCCTTCCTTCGGTTGTGAATATTGACGTATACACCCAAAGTCAATCTTCGAATTTCTTTGGAATGGTTGATCAATCAACAGATGAATACACCGAATCGGCTCTTGGTTCAGGAATTATTATTTCCAATGATGGTTACATTTTGACCAACTACCACGTTATTGAAGGTGCCGATCGCTTGCAGGTTACTGCTGATGGTGGTGAATATGAAGCAACGGTTGTTGGAACCGACCCTTCAAGTGACTTAGCGGTACTCAAGATAGATGCTAGCGATCTTACTGCTATCGAAATTGGTTCTTCGTCAGATTTGGTAGTGGGCGAATGGGTTATGGCACTCGGTAGCCCCTACGGCTTAGAGCAGTCAGTTTCTACGGGTATTGTTTCTGCAACCAGTCGCACCACTTCTGCATTAAATAGTGATACTTCAAGTGCGGTCTACACCAACCTTATTCAGACGGATGCTGCAATTAATCCCGGCAATTCTGGCGGTGCTTTGGTAGACAAAGACGGAAAACTTATCGGTGTAAATACCTTAATTGCATCCTCTTCTGGCTCTAGTTCAGGTGTTGGTTTTGCAATTCCTGTAGACTATGCGCTCAATATTGCGCAACAGATTATTGATGGAAAGCAGCCTTCTCATGCTCAGTTGGGTGTATCGGCTACTACAGTTACCAGTCAGTTGGCTGAACGCTATGGCTTAGGTGCTGATTCGGGTGCGTATGTATCTAACGTAAATGCTGGTTCAAGCGCAGCTGAGGCTGGTATTAAGCAGGGCGATATTATTACCAAGGTGGGCGATACCGATATTGCTTCTTCGTCCGATCTGGTATTGGCAGTTCGTTCTCACAATGTTGGTGATACGGTAACTATTACCTATGTTCGTGATGGACAAGAAAACACTGCAGAGGTAACGCTAGGTTCCGACTCATAAGAGTTCGACGTACAAGATGTGCTGTCATTTCAGAATCGCTTGCATCTGAATAGTGTGCACAAAACCAGTAGGTAAATAGCTCATAATAAATGGCGTTTGGAATTATTCAAGCGCCATTTTTTTGTGTGCGTTAAATATCCTTTGGCAAAAAGGATGGGGTTGTAGGTGAAACGATAAATATAGCTTCATAGGAAAACTAAGGGTGTTAGGAAATTTCGCGCAAATTTACTACGATTTTTCACGAGCTTGTTTTGGGTTGGTGGTTTTACGGTAATATAACAAGGATAACGCTCGAAGAAAGGAAGTACCCATGAGCTCTGATTACAAGTACAAGCGTGTTCTCCTGAAACTATCCGGTGAGGCGCTTATGGGCGAGGCCGGCTACGGAATTGATCCTAAAGTAGTCGAAGAGCTTGCGGTTCAGATTAAAGAAATTGTAAATGATGGCATTGAACTTGCTGTTACGGTTGGCGGTGGCAATATCTTCCGTGGTCTGGCAGGATCGGCAGAAGGCATGGATCGTGCTCAGGCAGACTATATTGGCATGCTTGCTACCTGCATGAACGCTCTTGCGCTGCAGGATGCTTTTGAACGTCATGATATTCCGACTCGTGTAATGAGCGCCATCGAAATGCGTCAGGTTTCTGAGCCCTATATTCGTCGTCGTGCTATTCATCATTTAGAAAAAGGATATGTGGTTATCTTTGCTGCAGGCACGGGTAATCCTTATTTCACGACGGATACCACAGCAGCACTTCGTGCTTGCGAAATTAACGCAGAGTGCTTAATGAAGGCAACCAAGGTTGATGGCATTTATGACAGCGACCCTGTTACTAATCCAGATGCTAAGCGTTTTGAGCGCATCAGCTATCTCGAGGTGCTTTCTCGAGAATTGCACGTTATGGATTCCACGGCAACTTCGCTGTGTATGGATAACAAACTTCCTATTTTGGTATTCGACCTTATGGTTCCAGGCAATATTTCTCGTATTCTTAAGGGCGAAAATATTGGTACGACCGTAAGCGCTGATTAGTGTTGATGAAATAATTTAATCCAGGAAAGGATTTTCAATGATCGACGATATTATGAAAAAGGCAGATGAACGCATGCAGGTAGCTGAAGATCAGCTTCTCTCCAATTTCGCATCTGTTCGTACCGGCCGTGCTAATGCAATGATTTTGGATCGCGTAAAGGCTGAATATTACGGCACGCTTACTCCCATCAATCAGATGGCTGCAATCAAAACCCCTGATGCTCATACCTTGGTAATTGAGCCTTGGGATAAGTCTTCTCTTGGTGCAATTGACCATGCTATTCAGCAGGCAAATCTTGGAGTAACCCCTAACAACGATGGCTCCGTTATTCGTCTTTCTTTCCCTCCTTTGACTGAAGAGCGTCGTAAGGAATTCGTAAAAGAATGCCGCACCTATGCTGAAGAAAGCCGTGTAGCAGTACGTAATGCTCGTCGTGATGCTAATGCAGCAGTGGAAAAAGCAGTTAAGAGCGACAATCTTCCTGAAGATGATCAGCGTCGTGCTGAAGCTGACATTCAGAAAAAGACCGATGCAGCTATTGCTAAGATCGATCAGCATCTTGCTGCAAAAGAAAAGGAGCTTATGTCAATCTAGGTGTTGGAGGCATGGGTATTATGCGAAAACCTCTTGATTACATATTTCCTAATCCACCAAGTGATTGCGATCCGCAAGCACTTATTCCAGAAGTTATTCCTCATCATGTTGCCGTCATCATGGACGGCAACGGGCGTTGGGCAAAAAAGCGCGCGCTGAATCGTTTGCGCGGTCACAAAGCGGGCATCGAGGCAGTTCGTGAAACTATCCGTTGCGCCAATGATGTCGGGGTGGATTATCTTACTATCTATTCGTTTTCTACGGAAAACTGGAAACGTCCTGACGATGAAGTAAATGGGCTTATGGAGCTGTTTGCAAAAACCATGCTCGCGGAAGTCGATGGTCTTCATGAAGAGCACGTTCGTGTTCGCACTATTGGTGATTTGTCGATATTGCCCGCTGAAACGCGTACTGCTTTTGAACAAGCTTGGGAGAAAACCAAAAACAATGATGGCATGACCTTGGTCGTGGCGGTAAATTATGGCTCACGTCAAGAAATTCTTCATGCAGTTGAAGCATACACTCACCGCCTTCTTACTGAAGGTGCGCAAGATGGCGTTGTGTCAGCAATAACTGAAGAAGAATTTGAGAAGGGTCTTTACACTTCAGATATTCCCGATCCTGATTTACTTATTCGTACTTCAGGCGAAATGCGTGTGTCTAATTTCTTGTTGTGGCAAATTGCCTATACCGAATTTGTGTGTACAGATGTTTTGTGGCCCGATTTTAATCGCTATGATTTCTTGCGCGCATTGTTAGAGTATCAGTCGCGTAATCGTCGATTCGGGGCGCTCTAATATGACAAAAACCCGCGTGAGAAAGCCTTTTCTGCGCAATCAGGATGGCGAAAAAGAACAACTTATTTCAAACAATACCATTCAGGGCGCTTCTAATTCGGGCAAGTCTTCGCTTATGACTGAGGCGGAAACTATCATTTATCCTGAAGAGCATGTGTGGGAAAAGAAGTCCACAAAGGCTCGAAAAGCTGTCTTAGGGAAGTTGCCTTCTAAGGTGGCTCATCCAAGCAATCTTGCTGTGCGTACCGCTACAGGAGCGGTTTATATTTTGCTTACGGTAGTGTGCGTGTTGGTATCTGACCTCACCACGGCGCTATACCTTTCTTTGTTGAGTGCAATTTGTGCCAATGAGTTTTATTACATGCTTCGTGCTGATGCAAAGCTTCCCAACGAGCTGTTAGGCGTGTGCGCTGCAGCTTTATTCCCGTTGGTAATGTGGCTTTTTGGTATATCTGGTGTATGTATAGCGCTGGCAGTATATGTTTTGGTGTTGTTGGTATGGTATGTCTTTTGGCAACCAGCCCGTATCAGCGATGTGTCAGTGAGCTTATTTGGTGCAGTGTATACGGGTCTTATCATGTCAACCGCTTTACTGCTTCGTCAGTCGTTGCCTGAACCTTGGGGCGCGGTTTTGGTTTTAGGGCTGTTTGTCAGTGTGTGGGGTAGCGATGCTTTTGCCTATCTGGTAGGTTCTGCGATTGGTAAGCACAAACTTGCTCCTCATATTTCGCCTAACAAAAGCTGGGAAGGCTTTATTGCCGGTTTGGTATTTGCCATGATTGTTTGGTATCTCCTGTCCTTTATTCCTGGCGTGTCCCTTTCTTTGCCACAGGCTCTTATATTTGGCTTAATAAACGGTTTGGCTGGTGTTTTGGGCGACCTGGTAGAAAGTCGTATCAAGCGCAATTCTGGTTTTAAGGATTCTGGAACTATCATGCCTGGGCACGGAGGATTGTTGGATCGTTGTGATTCGCAATTCTTGGTAACGCTTTCAGGCGCAATTTTGTTGGTATTAGGAGGCTGTATTCCTTATGTCTTCTGAGACTTCTCTCTGTGATGCATGTTCTTTGCATTCCACATCCCAAAAAAGACGTATTGTTGTATTGGGTTCAACTGGCTCTATTGGTGTTCAAACTCTCGATGTGGTGCGCCGCCATTCCGACAAATTGGAAATCGTAGGCCTCGCTGCAGGAACACGTGCAAAAGAACTTTTAGCGCAAGCCAAAGAATTTGGTGTTTCACATATAGCGTTAGGCATGAGAAATTGCGCTGAAGACACTATTCTTGATGAGCTTGCTGAACATGTTGAATCACTGAGTCGAGGTTCTTCTGGCGGGGGATCGTTTACGCAGGGTCCAGAGGGCGTTGTCGATTTATGCCGCCTTCCCGAAGCAGATCTTGTAGTAAATGCTTTGGTGGGTGCTGCAGGTTTGCAGGCAAGCTATGAAACCCTGCAAGCAGGTAAAGTACTTGCGCTTGCGAATAAAGAATCACTTGTGGTTGGTGGCGACTTGATTATGCCTATGGCACAAGAGCCAGGGCGTTTGATGCCAATCGACTCAGAGCATGGCGCAATCTATCAATGTTTATTAGGGGAAGATCCTCGGGAAGTAAGTAAGTTGTGGGTGACGGCTTCTGGGGGTCCTTTCCGAGGTAAAAAGCGTGCGGATCTAGAACAGGTAACTCCCGCGCAGGCACTCAATCATCCTACGTGGAACATGGGTGCGAAAATCACCATCGACTCTTCTACGTTAATGAATAAGGGGCTTGAAGTTATTGAGGCGCATCATTTGTTTACCATGCCCTATGACAAAATTGAAGTGGTCGTTCAGCCTCAAAGCGCTATTCATTCCATGGTCGAATTCACTGATGGCAGCGTTAAAGCCCATTTGGGTACGACCGATATGCGTATACCTATCCAATTTGCTCTTAGCTATCCTGAACGCTGGTCGGCACCCGTTGAACCTTTAGATTTTCGTATGTTGGGGTCCTTGGAATTTGCGGCTCCTGATACTGAAACGTTTCGTTGTTTAGCGCTTGCTCGCAAGGCAGGATCCACTGGAGGAACACTGCCTTGTGCTATGAATGCGGCAAATGAAGTTGCTGTTGCGGCGTTTTTGGAGGAATGCTGTTCTTATTTAGGTATTGCTGAGGTGGTGGAAGCCACCATGGATGCTTGCAAGGTAGAATCAGTACAAAGCATTGAGCAGCTTGTAGAAGTTGATGCATGGGCGCGTTCATTTGCGCGCAGTGTACTACCTAAGTGAGTTACATGGATATTCTTATCATGATCATAGCGGCAACCATCGTGTTGGGCTTTCTTGTCTTTATTCACGAAGGGGGCCATTTTCTTGCCGCACGATTGTTTGGTGTGCGTGTTACTGAATTTATGATTGGATTGCCTGGTCCTTCTGTTGGTTTTACCAAGGGGGAAACTCGTTTTGGCATTACCTGCGTTCCTTTGGGTGGCTATGCAAATGTATGCGGGATGGCTCCAGCAAGCAACAGTCCTCATTTAAAACGTGTTTTAGGTTATGTGTATCGTAAAGGCAGTGTGTATTCTGAAGACGTTGCGCATGATTTATGCCTAACAGAAGATGAATCCTACGAATTGCTTGAAGAGCTTGCAGATTGGGGATCCATCACCCGTCCGCATCGAAAGGATAAGCATAATATTTACCGAACTCCTGCAAGGCTTTCGGGTGAGGAAGGTAAAGCTTGCCCGATTGCAAATCTGCAGGATTTTTTCCTTTGTGAACAGGCATGCCAATACAGCACTTTACCCTTCTGGAAGCGTTGTATCATTCTTTTAGCAGGTCCTTTTATGAACCTGCTTTGGGTATTCTTTGCGTTCATTGTGGTGTATTCCGTTATGGGACTCGATCTGCAAAACACCAACACGGGAGAAGTCTTTCATTACAACTGGGCACCCTGGGATGCTATTTATATGGGGATACATTATTTAGGCATGGTACTTGCTGCGGTTGTATCGCTGTTTAACCCTGCCACTATAGGAGAAACCATTTCCCAATCAACTTCTATTGTGGGTATTGCGGTTATGTCTAAAGATGCCTTTGAAGCGGGAATCCAGGATTTCTTGTTTTTCTCTGCAGTTATTTCTGCCTCACTTGGCTTTATGAATCTTATTCCCATCCCGCCTCTGGATGGTGGCCGTTTTGTGGTGGAGGTCTTCCAGAAGATTTCACGCAAGGTAGTATCTATAAGAGCGCTAGGCTATTTATCCATGGCAGGTTTTGCGCTATTTATGGGTCTATTTGTTGTTATGCTTAATCAAGATGTTCAGCGTTTTGTGTTTGGGAATTGGGGCTAAGATATGCCAGATTTAAAGCCAAATCAAAAAACACGTCAGGTTCATGTGGGTGGAGTTGCCCTTGGCGGTGGAGCGCCTTGTGTGGTTCAGTCTATGCTTAACCTTCCTTTGCAGGATGTGGAGGGAAATGTAGCTCAGATTAACCGTTTGGCCTCGGCGGGCTGCGAAGTAATTCGCATTGCTATCCCTCATAAAGGTGATTTGGATTATTTCGAAGAAATATGTAAGAAATCGCCTCTTCCTGTCGTTGCTGATATCCATTTTAGTGCAGAAATTGCCATAGAGGCTGCACGTCGTGGTGCTGCGAAGTTGCGCATTAATCCAGGCAATATTGGTGGTTTGCAAGCTTGTGTTCCTGTACTGGACGCAGCGCGTGAGGCGGGAATTCCTATTCGCATCGGGGTTAATGCTGGTTCCCTTGATGAAGATCTTGCGGCACGAGATGACTTGTCTTTACCAGAAAAGCTTGTGGAATCGGCGCGTGGATATGTTGAGTTTTGCTACGCTCACGATTTTTATGATGTGGTGGTTTCGGCAAAGGCTCACGATGTTCCAACAACAGTGGCAGCGTATCGTCTTCTTTCGGAAACCTTACCTGAAGTTCCGCTTCATATTGGTGTTACGGAAGCGGGCACTCTGTTTCAGGGTTTGGTAAAATCCGCTAGTGGTTTAGGTATTTTGCTTGAGCAGGGTATCGGAGACACCATGCGTATTTCGCTTACTGATGATCCAGTAGAAGAAATACGTGCATGCTGGATGCTTTTATCGGCACTTGGTTTGCGGCGTCGTGATCCAGAATTAGTAAGTTGCCCTACCTGCGGTCGTTGTCAGGTAGACTTAATAGCGATTGCTAAAGAAGTTGAAGATAGGCTAAAAGATATTCATCAACCGATACAAGTTGCGGTAATGGGTTGCGTGGTGAATGGCCCTGGTGAAGCAGCCGATGCTGATATTGGCGTTGCCTGCGGAAAAGGCTCGGGCGTTATTTTTGCGCACGGTAAAACCTTGCGAAAGGTTGAAGAGGCAGCTATCGTTGATGTGCTTATGGAAGAGATAGGAAGACTATGACTGAAATTATGCGCTTGAGTAAGCAGTATGCTCCTACGTTAAAGGAAGATCCTACTGATGCGGAAATCGCTAGCCACCGTTTACTTGTTCGTGCTGGCATGATTAGAAAAGTTACTTCAGGTGTTTACACGTATCTGCCTCTCGGCATGAAGGTTCTTTCTAAAATCGAACGCATTGTTCGTGAAGAAATGGACGCTACAGGTGCACGTGAAATGCTTATGCCCGCTTTGCAGCCCGGTGAGTTGTGGCACGAAAGTGGCCGCTGGAATGATTATGGTCCCGAATTGATGCGTCTACATGATCGTCATGATCGTGAATTCTGTCTAGGACCTACTCACGAAGAACTTATTACCGCTATCGTTCGTAGTGAGTTGCGTTCCTATCGTCAGCTTCCTCTTACGCTGTATCAAATTCAGTCGAAGTTCCGCGATGAAATTCGTCCTCGCTTTGGTTTATTGCGTAGTCGCGAATTTATCATGAAGGACGCTTATAGCTTTCACGCAACGCAGGAATCGCTACAGGAAACCTATGACGAAATGTATAAGGCATACGGTCGCATTTGCGAGCGTCTTGGTCTTGAATATCGTCCTGTTGAAGCAGATTCTGGCCAGATTGGTGGTAGCGTTACCTGCGAATTTATGGCTTTAGCCGATGCGGGCGAGGCAGAACTGGTATATTGTCCTGATTGCGATTTCGCTGCTAATACGGAAGCAGGTGCCTGCATTCCTCATCCAACTGAATACAAAGTTGATGCGTGTGAAAAAATTGCTACCCCTGGTGTAACCACGATTGCAGCGTTGGCTGAATTCTTGCACATTGATGAAAGCGCTACGGTTAAGGCTATGGTTGGCAAGGATGCCGAGGGCAAGGTAGTTGCGCTCTTTGTTCCAGGAGACCATGAACTAAATGAAATCAAAGCACAGCGCGCTGTTCCTGGCTTTGAGCTGCTCAGCGATGAAGAAATAAAGGCAGCTCAACTTCCTAAGGGCTCTATTGGTCCTAAGAATCTGCCTGCTGGAATTAAAGTCGTTGCCGATTCAAGCTTGCAGGCTATTGAGCGTTGGGTAGTTGGTGCTAATGAAGATGGCTATCACTTTGTAGGCGCAAAGCACGGTGAAGATTTTGCTGTTGATGCTTGGGCTGACCTTTCTGTGGTAGCTCCTGGTGATACCTGTCCTCACTGTGGGGCAACTTTGCAGGGTGCTCGCGGTATCGAGGTATCGCAGGTATTCCAGCTTGGTGATAAATATTCGCGTACTATGGGTGCGGTATTTTCTGCAGAAGATGGTACCGATCAACCCTTTATTATGGGTTGCTATGGTGTCGGTGTTTCTCGTTCGTTGGCAGCAATCGTAGAGCAGCACAATGATGAGCATGGCATCATTTGGCCTTTGTCGGTTGCTCCAGCTCATGTATGCGTTATTCCTCTTTCTGTGGGAGATGATACGGTATATCCTGTTGCAGAAAAAATCGCTGAAAGTCTGGCGGCAGAAGGCTTTGAGGTTGCTCTTGATGATCGTAATGAACGTCCAGGCGTTAAATTTGCTGATGCGGACCTTATTGGCTGGCCTGTACAGATTATTGTTGGCAAGCGCGGTGTTGCAGAGGGCAAGGTTGAAGTAAAGCGTCGCGAAACGGGCGAAAAGACCGAAATTTCTATCTCTGCTGCTGTTGAAGCACTTTCCTTTATTCATCGCAGCAAAAAACGCTCAGCACTTCTTTAATGAAACAGGTTTCAGTGAATATCCATTTAAAAACAACGACAGATGACAGGGCCTCGTTATCAGGGGTCTTGTCATCTGAGGTTTTAAGGCCTTCTTCATTGAGTGATTCTGATCGGAGGCCTATAGAGCTTCTTGCTCCTGCTGGTGGGTGGGAGCAGCTTCGCTATGCGCTGTATTTCGGAGCGGATGCGGTTTATCTGGCATGCGATAAGTTTGGTCTTCGATCGCGTGCGGGGAACTTTTCTCTTGAAGAACTTCCTGGGGCAATTGCTCTGGCTCACCAGTATGGCGCTAAGGTGCATGTAACCTGCAATGCCTTTGCTCATGATGTCGATTTAGAAGAGCTTCCTTCTTATATTGAGGCAATTCGAGATGCTCAGGCAGATGCGGTAATCGTTAGCGATTTGGGCGTACTATCGGTTGTTCAGCAGGTTGCTCCAGAGTTAACCGTTCATGTTTCTACTCAGGCATCAGTTTCAAATGCTGCTGCTGCCATGATGTGGTATCGCTTGGGTGCTCGTCGTATTGTGTGTGCTCGCGAAATGTCTTGTGATGAAATTGCAGCTATGCGTCGTGCAATTCCCGACGATCTGGAAATTGAAGTGTTTGTTCATGGTGCAATGTGCATGGCCATTTCTGGGCGTTGTTTGATTAGCGATTTCATGACAGGACGCGCGGCAAACAAGGGTGAATGCGTGCAACCTTGCCGCTGGGAATATCGTCTGAAAGAACCGAGCAGACCTGATCAGGAATTTGGTATCGAAGAAGATGAAATCGGTACCTACTTGATGAACTCTAAAGACCTCAACATGCTTTCTCACTTGCAGGATTTACGACGTGCAGGGGTTGATTCCATAAAAATTGAAGGCCGTGTGAAAAAGGCATTTTATGTGGCAACGGTCGTCAATGCATATCGTCATGTACTAGATGGGGAAGATCCTGCACTATGGGAAAAGGAATTAGATACCATTTCTCACCGTCCGTATTCAACAGGATTTTTCTTTGGCTCTGCTGAACAGTCAACCGATGCCGATATGTATCAGCAGTTGTATGACTGGGTCGGAGAGGTTGTGTGCGCAGCGCCAGTTACCACAAGGACATCGTTTGATAATTCGAGTGCTTGTAGCAATGAAGCGCTTCAGGATGCACCTTTGAACAAAGAAGAGCAAACAGGCGATAGTGCTCGGGGAATGTGGCGTGTTTGGGCTAAATGTCGTAATCGTTTTTATCAGGGCGACAAGTTGGAAGTATTAAGCCCTCATGAACCTATTCGCGAAATTGAGGTTTGTGATCTTGCTGAAGTTTTTGGCTATAACCCCGATACTCAAAGCACTGAAGAGCTTCTTGAGGTTAGTGAGCAGGAAAACAAAACAATAAACCCTTATGCAGAGGTTCCGACTGATACGGCACGTAAAGCAATGGGGCTCTATGTTTTTACTTGTTTTGCTCCGTTAAAATCGCACGATATTCTTCGCGTAAAACGAAAAGATCCTAACCGTAAGAATTAACTATTGATACACTAGTAACGAAGCAACACGATGGTTTTGTTCTTATCCAGTAAGTGAAACCATCACCTTCAACACGGTTGTTCGGAGAAGGTTGCTTCTTTGAGAGATATCTCGTTATAACAGGGATATCTTGATGGTTTGAATAATAGTTTGGGGAGGAACGCCAGGAGGAATAGCTGCTGGCGAGTACATAGTAAGTACTATTTAAGGAGGCATTATGGGAAGGCAGTCAGACGAGGCTTTGAAATTAGCTGACATCGATGAATTGATTCACTATTTAATGCAGAATCATTCCGCTTATATGCAGTGGTCAGAGGTTACGTATTATCTGACTGATGCCAATGATATTTATTGGCGTGCGCAGAACACTAACGAACTAAATGAAAAAGGTCATTTCGTAGATTGCAGCGAACTTATTGCTTCCGTTCGTGAATTTATTGATTTGCCTTTCATGGAAGGCAATCGTTCAATTCGCGATGTATTTGATGAGGCTACTTTCTATGCATCAGTAAAAATTGATGGCCAAGGAACGCCAGTACCAGTAATTTAAGCGAAGCTATTCGAAGATAGTCTTTAAGGAATCTCAGATATAGCGCTTTACACTTGTTGGTTTTTAGGTTTACCCTCTTGACCGTTTTGTGTGATGAAGGTATTCTAATCAACGCACTTCGGGGCATTAGCTCAGCTGGGAGAGCGCATGGCTGGCAGCCATGAGGTCAGGGGTTCGATCCCCCTATGCTCCACCAAACTTTCAGAGTCGGGATTTTCCCGACTCTTTTTGTTTTAGGGAAAATCGGGTATTGTTGGGTAATCGGTAGAAGAAAAAGCGAAAAAAGGAACTTTGTATGACACACAAAATTGCAGTAAGCGCATGCCTGCTTGGTGTTCCTTGCCGCTATGATGGTGGTTCGAAGCCTAATGAAGAAGTAATTCAGTTTTTGAAAAATCATGACTGCGAAGTGGTGCGTATTTGTCCTGAGGTGATGGGAGGGCTCTCTATCCCTCATCCGGCCAATGAAATTCGCTTTTCTCATGGCAAGCGTTATATATGCGATAAAGAGGGCAACGACAATACTGAAGCATTCGAAGAGGGTGCGCGTCGCGCTTGCGAGCGTGCTTGCTCAAAGGGATGCACGTATGCCATCCTGAAAGCGAAAAGTCCTTCTTGTGGCGTGGGCGAAATATACGATGGAACCTTTTCTAAAACACTTATTTCTGGTGATGGGGTAGCGGCAGTGCTTTTGCGGGAGCGCGGATTGCGGCTTGCAACTGAAAAAACGTTTAAAGAGGAATTTAAAGAAGATTTTGGTATTTCGAGCTAGCGTAGTTTGAAATACGAGCTTGAAATAGTGTGGTCTTGCTTGTAATCGACCGATTTACTATACACAGGCTGCTACTTCTGCAGGATGATCGTTGAGGTAGTTTGCGACTACGTCAAATGCGCGCCCAGATGCGCCAGAAACTACTTTAATACCTGCGTTTTCCATGCTCTCAATTTCTTTTTCTGAAATTGCACCACAGATAAGAATTTTGACATCAATTTGTCGTAGGAAATTTGCTTGAGAACCGCAAAGATGTCCTTGACTAGGGAGATTGCGCGAATCAACCATTTCACCATTTTCTATTTTGTAGTAATTAAAGTTGGTGCAACAGCTAAAATGGCTGCTTACATCCAAACCTTCACTTGCTACAGCAATTCTCATGGCTTCCCTTGTCGTTACCTGTCAGATTGTAGATAGCAAGAAAATAGCTTCAAAAAAATCGCATCCAAATTCTGCGATAGTGTTGCGTATAGGTAGGGAACAAATACTTGTCGATACCTTCTTGTTATCTGTACATGTTCACGATAACGCCTAATGTAATGAAGCCCTACTTATTTTGGACTAAGGGCAGTTTTAAGGGTGCGATAGGAACAGTGATACAAATAAAGCATAGATAAATTCATGCGATAGCTTTGGATTTAGAGAAGCGAAAAGATTTTTTAAAAATTGCCCAAAAAAGTACTTGCATCTTTGAAAAAGTCTTGTAATAATAAACGGGCTGCTTTCGAAGCAGGAAAAAAGTCCCCATCGTCTAGCGGTCAGGACGCGGCCCTTTCAAGGCTGAAACACGGGTTCGATTCCCGTTGGGGGCACCACAAATTTCAGGTTCTGCTTTGCAGAACCTTTTTTATTTATACAGGGGTTATGGATATAGCCTACATGAGCAAGAAAATCGCATACACTTCTTTATGCGTAATTGCTCTGATTGCATGGTTGTTCACAAGGAGAGTTTCTTGAAGAAGCTGCTGGCTCAGTTTATGAAATTTGGCATCGTAGGCGTTATTGCTTTTGTCATAGACTATGGCTTTATGGTGCTTCTTACTGAAGTATTTAATGTCCCTTACCTGATAAGTACTACGGTTTCTTTTATTATCTCTGTTGTTTTTAACTACTTTGCTTCTATGCGATTCGTCTTTAAACGTAAAGACGATATGAGCCGTAGACGTGAATTCATTATCTTTATCGTTCTTTCGGTAATAGGCCTGGCAATAAATGACGTATTCATGTGGTTAATGGTAGATTTTCTCTATATTGACTACCGCATTTCTAAAATTGTGGTTACCTTTATAGTTGCTGTTTGGAACTTCGTCACACGAAAGATCTTCCTCGAAGCAAAAGACTGATCGGTAAGAGATTTCAACACGTTTAACCGAGATGTCTGATAATAAGCGATAATAGATTCTTAGGGGTCAATTTGGCTTGTGGGATGCATGGCTAGAATTAATCCCTAGAAGTCCTTATTTTTCGCGAGGGAAGAGGAACGTGTATGAATGTATCGTTCAAAACCATTCGTCGTTCAGGCGATAAAGTGTATATTCTCTCAGAGATTTCTGATTACGATGAGCGCCTTCCTGTTGTGCTTTCTGCCTCAACAGAATCTGGTGCCCTCATTCCTTCCGACACGTTTCCTTACTGCGATATAAACGACACTTTTGCTCTACGCGATGTACTCTATGATGGGTCGCTTGCCAACCAAGGTATGGCTCTTCCTCCTCTTCATACAAAAAATTCTGCAGGAGTTCGTTTTTTTGTTATCTCTTTGCCATGGTTAGAGGTAAAACGATGGGATTTAGTCTTTCGGGCTATAGATGCATCAGGCACCGTAGTTTCTTCGTGTAGGAAGTCGCTTGATCCTTTAACTACCTCAATTAAGGCGCTTGCATCTCAGCGCACAAGTCCTGAAACGGGTGAAATGATTGAGGATTTAGAGGGTCGTTTTGTGCACGATCGTATACATGTAAGCTTTATTCGTGCCGTTGAAATTGAAGACAATTATCGCATTTCAGCTTTGATTGAAATGCCTTACCATGAAAAAACGCGCGTTGAATGCGACTTTTTGGATTCACATGGTAAGCCACTCTCGCTTGAATATCGAGTAGTGGAAGATTCTATCGCTCAGCCTCCTGAGTATGGATCAATCCGTAGACGCTACATGATTGTGTCTTTCTTGGTTGATAAGCAAAGTCCCTATCTCTGTTTATGTGCCACCGATACTCAGGGCACTATTTCTCCTGGTTTTGCTGTACTGGGTACAAAAACACTTGAGACGCTAAATGCGCGTTTTTGTGATCGTACGACGAGCGCTTATAACGATCCTGAGTATCATACGTGGTTTGTTGAGCATCATCGCGCTGATGTGCCTGCCTTATTGGAGCAGGTTGCAACAAGATTTGAAAATGAACCGTTGTTTAGTATTGTATGCTTGCTTACCGATGATCCCGATCATCATATATACGATTTTGTTAATTCGGTTGCCCAGCAAAGTTATGGTCGTTGGGAATTAATAATGGTTGATATGTTGGGTACTAAGGGTAGGGTATCTGACTTAAAAGAACTTCTCGACGACGATCGTTTCTACATTATTGATGCTGACCCTTCGGTTGGTATTGATGAAAATTTTGATGCAGGTATGGCAGCTGCCGAAGGCGATTTTATTCTGTTTACAAAAGTGCGAGATGTTTTAGCGCCTGATGCGCTGTTTGAATTTGTTCGCGTTATCAACGAATACCCTGATTGTGATTTTTTATATTCCGACGTAGATACCTGTGATGCGCAGGGTATTCATTCGCAACCGCTCTTCCGTCCCGACTTTTCTCCCGAGCTTTTGCGTTCATACAACTATATTCGCGATTTGGTTGTTATGCGTGAATCGCTCTATGCAGAGATTTCGCCTCTGTCGTACAGCATGTTTAGTGCATCGGGTTATGAATTGGTGCTGCGCGCAACAGAAAAAGCGCGTCGCGTTTGTCATGTACCTCGTGTTTTATGCCATCGCAGATTCGCAACGGTAGAGCCGCCTGATGCTATGGTTTCTCGTATTGAACAAGAAGTAGGGCGCAAAGCACTTGTGGCACATTGTCAGCGTTTGGGATTAAAGGCAGAGGTACTCAACGAAGATGTGGCCGGATACTACCGCGTGCGTCATGTGCTGGTAGACCATCCTCATGTGGTAATAGTCGTGTCGTACGAAGGCGATCCTGCATTACTGCAGACGTGCGTGAAGTCGCTCTACGACAAAATTACCTATCAGAACTTTGAGATTGTGGTAGTGGATGCAGGGTCCCATGCTGAAGCAGATCAGGAATGTTTTGATGCGCTACGTGATCAGTATGATACGTTTTCGGTGTTGAGCTGGGACGAGCCCATCAATCGTCCGAAAATGGCAAACTTTGCTGCCCAGCAAACAAAAGGTGAATTTTTGCTTTTTGTAAATGGTGATGCACGTATTTTGTCGGATGATGCCATCGAAGTGCTTCTAGGGTATTTCCAATCTCCCAATGTTGGCATTGTTGGTCCTAAGCAATTGTTTGTGGACGGTACGATTGAACATGCGGGCATTGTTGTTGGTGGAACGCGGGTTGTAACGCCGCTCTTTAGGCATCTTCCTTCAAGTTGGCATGGCTATCTTGATAGGGCACGTGTTGCGCAAAACGTTTCTGCGGTAACGGGTGAATGTATGATGATTCGTCGAAGTGCTTATGACGAAGTTGGCGGCTTTAGCGAAGAATTAGCACTTTTCTATGGCAATGTTGATTTTTGTCTGAAGATTCGCAACGCGGGCTATTTGACGGTATATACCCCGTTTGTCGAACTGGGTCATTTAAAGAGTGCAACACGACTTCGCATTCACTCTAAAGAGCTAAGAATAAAACGTCGTCGCGAAATGGCCTATTTGCAATCCGCATGGCCAGAAGTATTTATCGAAGGCGATGCTTTCGGCAATCCAAATCTTGATCCTGATAGCTCGTATTTTGCATTAAAGCAGTAATTGGGGCATTGCTGGATCGGTGCTTGGAGCTCTTATAATTGCGCAAACAACAGTACTAATAGCAATAGTGAAACAATGATAGTGGTAGATAGCAATAAATGAACGTACGTATTGAAAGCATGAGTCATGGAGATGGGAAGGTCTATCTTCAGATGGTACTTGACCGCTTGACCCCTCAAGCGGAAGTGCTTCTTGATGCCCATTTAAAAGATGGCACCAAGATTCCTGCCCATCTTTTTCCATTTGTTCCTATAGATCCGTCTTCTGCTGCAAATTATGTGGTGGTCCTTCCACGTTTTGAAGTGCGCGA
>ERZ773210.1531-NODE-1531-length-22311-cov-3.225063_pt1 | contig 22311 bp, 20 predicted proteins | sample MGYA00580528_ERZ773210 | MGnify/ENA primary metagenome ERZ773210 (study PRJEB29015, sample SAMEA2737769) | human gut metagenome | biome: human gut; feature: human-associated habitat; material: faeces | place: China | collected 2012 ...
CAGCTCTGATTTTTTTCATAATCCAGCAAGATACCCATATGCTTTAACTGATGACAGACTGCTTCGCGGATGCGGGTACCGTGTTCTCCGATGCCGCCGGTGAAGACCAGATGGTCGAGACCACCAAGCTCCGCGTAGTACGCGCCGATATGATGGACAATGCCGTTGCAGAAGACGTCAATGGCGAGCCGGGCGCGCTCATTTCCGGCGTCGGCAGCTTCCTGGACGTCTCTCAGGTCATTGCTGACGCCGGAGATACCAAGGAGTCCTCCACGCTTCGTCAGGCCATCCAGAACCTGGTCCAGAGAAAGCCCTTTCTTCTGCAGGAACGGAACGATAAATGGGTCGATGTCGCCGCAGCGGTTGGACTGAATTACGCCCACCTGCAGGGAGATACCGAAGCTGGTATCAACGCTCTTGCCGTCGTCGATGGCACACAGCGAACCGCTGCCGCCCAGGTGACAGGAGATAGCCTTGCCGGTGGAGCCATACATATCGGTAAGCGTCTCAGCCACATAGCTATGGGAAGCGCCGTGATATCCCAGGCGCTGGATGCCATATTCTTCATACCACTCCCAGGGAATGCCATAGATACGTCGTTCCAGCGGGATAGTCTGATGGAAAGCTGTCTCAAAAGCACCCACCAGCATAGCGTCGGGTGTCAGCTTCTGAAACTGGAGGATAGCCTCCAGATAAGGTTTATTGTGGGCCGGCGCTACCACCATGTAGTCCTCCATGCCCTGAAGAACTTCCGGGGTCAGCTCATGGATACCGTAATGGTCTTTGGAGAGAACTGTCTTGAAGCCCACGCGCGTGAGCTCGGACAGATCCGATAAAACACCGTTCTCTTTATCGAGAATCCGATCGAGAAAGAGCTGAATTCCTTCCGTATAAGTCGGAACATGAAGATTCTCCTGAAAAACGCGGAACCCATCCGGTTTGGAAAAATGGAAAATCGCAGTATCCGTGCCTACGCGCTCCACCTTTCCTTCCGCGAGCACTTCTTCCTCAGGCATGTTGAATAGCTTGAATTTGAGGGACGTACTCCCTGCGTTACAGACTAAAACCCTCATGAAACTCCTCCACCCCAAATTGTTCGTTAAAAAATACACAATATTGTTAAAAAAATATCATTTTCAGTATTGTCAAATCAGGATTCACCTGTTATTTTATTAGTATAACAAAAATCAAATGTATACACAATATTAAAAAGCAGTGGGCGAGGGAAAATTTGTAATAAATATTCCCCCGCGGCCTGGACAGGAGGAAATATTATGATTAAAATGGCGTTTTTCGATGCAAAACCTTATGAAATTGAGGCTTTCAGAAAATGGAACAGCGATGGAGAAATTGATATCCGTTACATGGAGCATAAGCTCAATGTCCAGACCGTGGACTCCGCGAAGGGCTGCGACGTGGTGTGTGCCTTTGTAAATGATACCATTGACGCGGAGGTGCTGGACGAGCTGAAGGCTCTGGGCGTGAAGCTGGTGGCTATGCGCTGCGCAGGCTATAATAATCTGGATTTGAAAGCTCTGGGCGACCTGAAGGCAGTCCGCGTACCGGCTTATTCTCCCCATGCGGTAGCAGAGCATGCCATGGCGCTTCTGCTGACCCTGAACCGTAAGACTCATAAGGCTTACAACCGTACCCGGGAGTTTAACTTTAGCTTAAACGGACTGACCGGCGTAGACCTGTACGGCAAGACTGTTGGCGTTGTGGGAACCGGACGGATTGGCCGCATGTTCATCGACATTTGCCGCGGCTTCGGCATGAAAGTCATTGCCTATGATATGTATCCGGTGGAGGGCATCGACTACGTGGATCTGGACACCCTGTTCCGTGAGAGTGATTTTATCTCCCTGCACTGCCCGCTGACCGACGAGACTCATCACATGGTAGATGAGAAGCGCTTCGCCATCATGAAAGACAGCGCCATCCTCATTAATACTTCCCGCGGTGCCCTGGTAGACAGCGTAGCCCTGGTAGAGGCTCTGTGGAACAAGCAGCTGCGTGCCGTAGGCTTGGACGTATACGAGGAAGAGGCTAACTACTTTTTCGAGGACTGCTCCGGGGAAATCGTGGACGACGCAACCTTGCAGCTTCTGGTATCCATGCCGAACGTGCTGCTGACTTCCCATCAGGCATTCCTGACCGAGGAAGCGCTTTCCAACATCGCGGAGACAACCCTGAACAATGTGAAGGAATTCTTCCATAACAACAACCTGGTGAATGAAATCAAATAAGATTTCGAAGATAGAAAGACCGGATGCATTCTCATCAGAGAAATGCTTCCGGTCTTTTTACTCTATAGGAAACACCGTGTTACGTTAAAGTGCGAAAACTATTCAGCCAAACATGGTCTGTAGTGTCTGGTACAATTTATCAATATCAATCGGCTTGGACAGATGCGCGTTCATGCCGGCGTCCAGGCTCTGCTGTACGTCGTCGGCGAAGGCATTGGCTGTCATAGCGATGATGGGAATCGTCTGCCCAAGAGGATTGGAGCTGTTGCGGATGGTCCGTGTAGCCTCGTATCCGTTCATGACCGGCATCTGGATATCCATGAGAATCAGATCGTAATCGCCGGGACGGGCAGAAGCGAAGGCGTCGCAGAGTTCCTTTCCGTTTGGATAGATATCGCAGGAGACATGCCACAGCTCCAGAATGGACTTGAGGATTTCCGCATTTAACGCATTGTCTTCGGCACATAAGAGCTTCATCCCTGCAAGACGGGCGGAAGCGTCGGCACTATCCGGTGCGTCGGGCTTACTTCCTGCCATCGTTTCTTCGTTAATCCGAAATTCCAGAAAAACATCAAAGCAGGTTCCCTTGCCGGGGGTACTGTCTATCTGAATCGCGCCGCCCATCATATCCACAAGACTCTTAGTAATCGCCATGCCGAGGCCGGTACCGGACACCTTATTGGTGACGGAATCCTCCGCGCGTACAAAGGGTTCATAGATATGCTCGAGAAAATCTGCTTCTATACCGATACCATTATCCTTTATGGTAAACTGGTAACGGGCATAGGAATGGAGCGTGCGGGGAAGCTCGCGTATGTGAAAGTCGATGGAGCCGCCCTCCGGAGTGTATTTCACAGCGTTACCCAGGATATTTACGAGAATCTGGCGAAGCTTGGTAGGATCACCCTCGATACTCTCATGCAGGATTTCATCCTTATAAATGGAAAAAGTCTGCTTCTTCTGGACTGCCTGAGGACGGATAAGCATTTCAATCTGCTCAATCTGTTCGGAGAGGTTGAGGGGTTCCGAATGCAGATGGGTCTGTCCGCTTTCGATTTTGCTCATGTCGAGGATATCATTGATGATTCCAAGCATATACTGGCTGGAAGACTGAATCTTGCGGGCATATTCTTCCGTTTTTGCCGGGTTGTGGGCGGCGTGCAGAAGGAGGCTGGAGATTCCCATAATGGCGTTCATAGGCGTCCGTATGTCGTGGGACATATTGGACAGGAAAGCACTCTTGATCTGGTTGGCAGTATTGGCGGCCTGAAGGGCTGCTTCGATATCCGCCCGGATCGCCTGTTCATGGGTACGATTGGAAAATTCAAAGATCAGCAGGTTATTCTGTCCGTCGAGAATGTGAAAGACAGATTTCTGGAACAGGGAGGGCGCGGAAGCGCCGGGCGTCCGAATCTGACACTCCATGACACGGGAACCGCCGTTTGGCATTTGCATCAGATCTTCGATGGGAAAGTCTAACGTTTCCGGGGAAAGCTCCAGCTCCTGAATCGCGAAGAGCGGATGAGCGCTGGTGTGGGAGATGCCGAAGACACGCTCGACATTGGGGCTGACATACACGGTCTGTTTTTGATTAACCTCAATCATAATATAGACATTATCCAGATTCTGAAGCATGATATCGGACATAATGTCGCGCCAGAAGAGCTCCTGATTTTTCTGGGAAATGGTCTGCTGATAGGACATAAACATGAAAATGACAGCCAGCGCCAGAATCACGACGCAGGTGAAGCCCACCATCAGAGTGGTGGTTTTCTGGACGATCAGCATATCACTGTCGATGATATCCGCCGGAATCATGGAGACAAGGAGCCAGTCTGAGAAATCGGTGGGCTGATATACCAGATAGTATTTTTCTCCATTTAAAAGATAACTGCACTGGCCAAAAGTGTTGGCCGCCCAGTCTGCCTGCACCTTCTGATAGGTAGCATGGGAAAATTCCGCGTCAGCCAGATAATTCAGCAGATTCTTACCGATGGGCTTGGTGGGAGAATCAGAAAAGATAATATTTCCGCTCAGATCTGTAATATAGCAGGTGGCCTGTCCGCGGAAAGCGGACACACCAAGAGCCGCGTTCAGGGCGTCCGAGCTGTAGGATACGGCGAGCGCGTCATAGGAGAAGCCGTTATAGGTACCGGTATCGACCGGAATAGCGAAAAGCATAAAAGATTCTTGATTCTGAGTGTCCGCATCTACGATAACCTTTTCCTGCTTACTGATAAGCTTGCCCCATGCGGATCCGAAGGACATGGTACCGGCTGCGCCATCGGGCGTACACCATTCGCCGGCAGTGTTTATAAAGTAGAAATCAGTGAATTTCCAGGAGAGCTTCCAATCGTCAACGAAAGAGACAATGGTCTCAGGAGCATCTGCGTTACTGTCGATATAATCTTCAGACATGGCAAGCAGATCCCACTGCTCATTTACAATATGGGAGAGCTTATTGTTCACCTGAGAGTAAACTTCGCGGAGATTGGTGGTACTGGTCAGATAAATGCGGTTGTCCACACGGCTCATATAGTCCCGCAGAATAAAAATGACTGCGGCTGCTGTCAGCAGAATCGCGGTGAATAGCAGAAGCAGGTATTGTTTTTTCCTGTTTTTGTCCATATAAAAAGATCCTTTTTCGGGGAAATGGTATCGGTGGTGTTTACATGGAGTATAACAGGAAATTACAGGAAAAACAATGTCTTTTTCCGGAAAAAGAAAGACATTACCGGACAAAATGTGACAATAAAATTTGGCGGTTGTGAAATAAAAATTTCTGTATATTTTTGCTGGATTTCCACATAATAACTCCAAAGCTTAATGTTTGCAATGGAGGAAAATCTTATTATGAAAGCAACGGGAATTGTGCGGCGGATAGACGATCTGGGCAGAGTGGTAATTCCGAAAGAGATACGCAGGACGCTCCGTATCCGGGAGGGCGATCCGCTGGAGATTTTTACGGATCGGGAAGGGGAAATCATTCTGAAGAAATATTCGCCCATCGGCGAACTGGGAACCTTCGCGAAGGAGTACGCGGACAGTCTGGGACAGGTTCTGGGGCTTCCGGTCTGTATCTGCGACCGGGATACAGTGATCGCGGCTGCAGGCGGGGCAAAGAAGGAGTATCAGGGAAAAGCCATCAGCCCCGGTTTGGAAAGGCTGATTGAAAACCGGGAAAATCAGCAGGCGGAAGCCGGGCATAAAAAATTTGTAGGACTTGTGGAGGAGGACATAGAGCAGACGGGAAGTGAAACTATCTGCCCCATCATCGCCGAAGGCGACGCCATCGGCGCTGTGATTCTGTTTTCCCGCGATCCAAAGGTGAAAATGGGTGATATGGAATTAAAGCTGGCCCTGACCGCAGCGAATTTTCTGGGACGGCAGATGGAAAATTAAAAGAAAAAAGGAAATCCCCTTCAAAATATGGATAGGTACCCTCTTTACTGGACAACCAGCAACGAGGGTATTTTTGTAAAAACAATATTTGAAAATAAATTTTGAATGTGAATAATTAACAAAAAATTATCTTGAAATTTGCATAATAATCACAAAAAAAGAGTAAGATAAGAAAATGTATTGACAAGTATAAGGGGAAGTGGTATACATTAAACTATAAGAACAAACGATTGTTCAAAGAAGAACTAGTTAAGCGCATACTAGTTTTTAATTTTTTTTCAAATGAACAAACGATTGCCCAACGATGATAAGGAGAGGTGAGATTATGGCGGAATATTTGGTACAAATGAACCACATCTGTAAAAGCTTTCCGGGGGTAAAGGCTCTGGATGATGTATCATTTGATCTGAAGCCTGGTGAGGTTCATGCTCTGGTGGGGGAAAACGGAGCAGGAAAGTCCACATTGATGAAGGTACTGACCGGTGTTTATCAGGGGGATTCCGGTGAGGTGCTGGTAGAAGGAAAGCCGGTCAACATTCACAATGTCCGTGATGCGCAGGAATTGGGAATTGTCATGATTCATCAGGAGTTGAATTTGATGAATCATCTGACCGCGGCAGAAAATATTTATATCGGACGTGAAAGCAAAAAGAAGTTTCCACTGTTTCTGGATAAGCAGGAGCAGAATCGGAAAGCAGAGGAAATTTTTAAGGAGCTGAACCTGGATCTGGATCCGACAGTAAAGGTCGGAGATTTGACCGTGGCAAATCAGCAGATGGTAGAGATTGCGAAGGCGCTTTCCTATCATTCCAAGGTTCTGATTATGGACGAGCCGACCGCGTCACTGACAGAGAACGAGATTGAGGATTTATTTTCCATTATCCGTGTGCTGAAGGCAAAGGGACATGCGATTATTTATATTTCCCATCGGCTGGAAGAGCTGGAAATGATTACCGACCGTGTAACCGTTATGCGGGATGGAACCTATGTAGGAACTAAAAATACAAAAGATGTTACCGTAGATGAAATCATTAAGATGATGGTTGGTCGGGAAATTTTTGTTACTAAGCAGAACAGTTTTAACAGTAAGGACGCGCCGGTAACGCTGGAGGTACGGGGTCTGAATGCCGGGAAAATGGTTAAGAACGTATCATTCCAGGCGCGCAAGGGAGAAATCCTTGGCTTTGCCGGACTGGTGGGCGCAGGACGGACAGAGACAGCCAGAGCAATCTTTGGCGCAGACCATTACGAGAGCGGTCAGATTTTTGTAAATGGGGAAGAAGTAAAAATTACATGCCCCAGCGACGCTATCCGTCATGGTATCGCTTATCTGTCTGAGGACCGGAAGCAATACGGTCTGGTGCTAGGACTGGATGTGGATATCAATATTGCTCTTCCTAATATGGAAAAATACCAGAATAGCGGCTTTATAAAATTTGGAGCGTCGGAAAAGAATTCGAAGGAGCAGTCCGAAAAGCTGAGAATTAAGACGCCGTCCATTAAGCAGAAGGTAGGACTTTTGTCCGGCGGTAACCAGCAGAAGGTAGTACTGGCAAAATGGCTTACAAAGAATTCGGATATTCTGATATTTGACGAACCCACCCGAGGTATCGATATTGGCGCTAAGAATGAGATTTACAAGCTGTTAAATCAGCTGGCTGAAGAAGGAAAAACCATTATTGTTATTTCCTCCGAGCTTCCGGAGATTATTCGAACCTGTCACAGAGTTATCGTGATGTATGAGGGACGAATTACCGGAGAGGTAGCGGGCGATGAGATTGATCAGGATACAATTATGAATTATGCTGCGAAAAAGGCGGATGCATAGGAGGGGAACCAGTATGAAGAATGTATTAAAAAATAAAGATATGTCACAAAAAGTTATTATAGTAGGAACCTTTATATTGCTGGTTATTTTCTTCTCGATTATGAATCCGGCATATATCAGTTATGATAATATCATGACCGTTCTGCTGTCTACCTGTGTAAATGGTATGCTGGCAATCGGTGTTTCCTTTGTTATTATCACCAGCGGAATTGATATTTCGGTAGGAACGGTTATGACATTATCCTGTGTCATGAGCGGAACCGCCTTCAGTGTATGGGGATGGCCGCTGTGGCTGGCTATTTTGTTTGGCTTTCTGGTGGGAGCGCTGTGCGGCGCTATCAACGGTATCGCAGTTACAAAAATGTATCTGCCCCCGTTCATCGCGACAATGGCCATGCAGATGATTGCAAAAGGTCTGTCCCTGGTCATTTCCGGAATTAAACCGGTTTACTTTACAGGAGCTCCCGGATATCAGAAAATTGCTATCGGAGAATTTCTTGGAATCAAAGGATTTTACAACGCAATTATTATTTTCATAATTGTTGCGATTGTTGCACACATCATTTTCAGCAAGACGCTGATTGGACGTTATGATCTGGCAATCGGTTCTAACGAGGAAGCAACCAGACTGTCAGGAATCAAGGTAGACCGTTGGAAGATTGGCATTTATTCCTTATGTGGACTGTTTTGTGGAATCGGCGGACTGATTATGTCCTCCCGTCTGAATTCCGCTCAGCCGCAGCTGGGAGCAGGATACGAGCTGGATGCGATTGCAGCTGCGGTTATCGGTGGAAACTCTCTTACAGGCGGAGAGGGAAGTATTATCGGAACCGTAATCGGAGCGCTGATTATCAGCTCCCTGACAAACGGACTTCGTATCATGCAGGTGTCTTCTGAGATTCAGTCCGCAATTGTAGGTATCGTATTGGCACTGGCCGTATTTATTGACCAGGTAAGAAGACGTCGTGAGGCAAAGTAACATATAAACCAGAGAAGTTTATACATAGAAAAGGAGGATTCTCTATGAAGAAGAAATGGATCGCAACATTATTAACCGCAGCTTTAACAGTGTCCCTGCTGGGATGCGGAGGCGGAGCCTCTGATAAGGCTGCAGCTACAGACGGAGCAGCTGCCGCAGACAGCGGAAAGCCCTATATTGCTATGATTGCGCTGGGCTTCAGCCATCAGTATTGGCAGGCAGTAAAGCAGGGCGCGGAGCAGGCTGCAGAAGAGTATGGAGTAAGCATTACCTTTGAGGGACCGGAGACTGAGACACAGGTAGACAAGCAGGTGGATATGCTGAAGACAGCACTGGGAAACAATCCGGTAGCGGTTTGTATGGCAGCTATTGATACAGAATCTGTAGCCGGTATTCTGCAGGAAGCAAAGGGGAAGGGCGTTAAGGTTGTAGGCTTCGACGCAGGCGTAGGAGAGGCAGAGGCAGATTGTAAGTGTACAACAGACAGTATCGAGGCAGGAGCAATCGCGGCAGAGCACGCGGCAGAGCTTCTTGGCGGCAAAGGTAAGGTAGCAGTGATTGGCTACTCCCAGACAACGGTAGACAGTGTAGAGAGAAATAAGGGCTTTATTGATAAGATTACCAACGATTATCCGGACATTGAGGTGGTTGACGTTCAGTTTGGAGATGGAGATCATCTGAAATCCGCAGAGATCGCAAAGGCTATGGTGCAGGCAAATCCGGATCTGAATCTGATTTTTACCAATAATGAGGGATCCTGTATCGGCGCATACAATGGTCTGAATGAGGTTGGAAAAATTGACGATGTAAAATTAATCGGTTTCGATTCCTCCGCAGCTATGAAGGAAGCTATCCGCAATGGTCAGATTGCAGGCGCAATCACCCAGGATCCGATCGGTATGGGGTATAAGTCCATTGAAGCGGCAGTGAAGCTGGTAAACGGCGAGGAAGTAGAAAGCTTTATCGACACCGGCTGCTACTGGTACGATGCGGATAACATGGATGATCCGCAGATTGCTCCGCTGCTTTACGACTAAGGAAAAGATTGTCAGTACAGTATAAGGTATGGTATGATCTGATATATATTAAGAAACGGTGGACAATTTATGGGAACAACATTAAAGGATATAGCAGATCATCTGAATCTTTCTGTATCGACAGTGTCCAGAGGACTGAACGGCAAGGGACGCATGAGTAAAGAAGTGCGTGAAAAAATACGAGATACAGCGGAAAAACTGAATTACCAACCCAATGAGATAGCGCGTGAATTGAAAATGCAGCGCAGCTTTACCATAGGTGTGATTATTCCGGATGTATCCAATGAATTTTATTCCAGGCTCCTGAAAAGCATTGATCAGGAGCTCTGGAATATCGGATACAGCATTATCATCTGTGATACGGATGAAAAGACAGAACGGGAACAGCATTATTTTGAACTTTTGAAGGCGAAAAAAGTCAGCGGGATGATCATATCGCCGGTTGGTAAAAGCGATATTTATGATCAATCATCTGAGGAAGAACTGAAAACCTGTGTATTTCTGGACAATGAGCCGGGAATTCAAGGGGGAAAATACGCGTTTATCGGTATCGATAATTGTAAGGCAGCGAAGGAGCTGACAGAGCAGCTGCTGGATGCCGGTCACACAGAGATCGCGATTGTTGTCGGAGACTTGACAGAGACAACCTGTTCCGAGCGACTGGCTGGATATCGGGAGGCCTTAAAGGAAAGAGCGATAACGCCGAAAGAAGAATGGGTTTTTGTAGGAAATTGTCGCTTCGAAAGCGGATACGAGGCGATGAAAAAACTGGCGGCCATGGAGAACAGGCCGACAGCGGTTTTGGCCCACAATAATGTGGAGGCTTATGGGGTCATGGTGGCCGCCAAGGAGTGCGGCATCCGGATTCCGGAGGAGATTTCCCTGGTCTGCTTTGATGATTTTACCAGACGGGAGCTGATGGAGCCCGAGCTGACCTGTATTCAACAGCCGATAGAAGCGATGGGAAAAGCGGCAGTAAAGTGTATCCTGCGCAATATGGTACAGGAGAAAGAAGGCTCATCGGAAAAGCTTTATATGCCTTATCGGCTGAGACTGGGAAATTCTATCAAAAAAAGATAGAAGATTCGGAAATGGCAAAGGAGAGTTGAAAATGGGATATGGAAAAAAGGTATGGGTATTTCCGGATGCAGAACTTCCGCCGGAAGGCGTGAATGTGATTCCGGGACATGAATCAGTTATCATCACCAATACGGGAAAAGAAGACGCCCATATAAAAATAACTCTGATCTATACAGACAGAGATCCGGTACGGGATATTGAAGTGGTTGTGGGAGCGGAGCGGGTTCGCTGCCTTCGTACAAGCGCGGAAAAGGATTTTGGCAGTCATATTCCGGTTGTAGGTGAGCAATACGCGATTCTGGTGGAGAGCGATGTGCCGGTAGTAGCACAGTACGGACGGGCAGAGACAAGGGAAGTGGCTTTCTACACGACACCGGGTTATTGTGAATAAGAAGGAAAATAACAAAAAAAATCAAGGAATATAAAGGAGAAGAGATATGGCAGAACATGGAACCATCAGAATTCCGGACGAGGAGTACAAGCAGAGAGTGCAGAGAGCAGCAAAAATTTTGCAGAGAGAAGGACTGGACGCGCTGATTGTAAACTCCAACGAGGCGGATTACGCAAATGCCCGTTATTTCTCAGGCTTCTGGCCGTTGTTCGAGAGATGCGGCGTAGCAATTTCACCGGCAGGCGACGCAGCGCTGATGGTAGGACCGGAAAGCCGTGAATTCGGCGCAGACCGCTGCAAGCTGGATAAGGTATTTGTGTTAAAGGCATACAGAGAGAGCGCAGACCCGGCATATCCGGAGCTTCAGGCCGATACCTATCAGGATGTATTTAACGCGCTGGGAATCAAAGGAAAGAAGCTTCGCATTGGTGTGGCAAGCTATCTGGACACCTCAGTAGTGATTATGGAAGCTATTAGGGACGCATTCCCGGAAGCAGAGATCGTAAGAGCGGATCATATTATGATAGAGCTTCGCTCCATCAAGTCTGTCAATGAGATTAACTGTCTGAGAGAGGGCTATCGGATCGCGGATCTGGCTACCCAGCAGGTTATTAAGGAGATTCGTCCGGGTATGACAGAGCTTCAGATGGTAGGTGTGGCACAGAGAGTTATCTACGAGAATGGAGCAGAGTACGAGGGACTTCCGATGTATGTATTCTCAGAGGCGTCTACCCGTCATGCAATCTCCCGTTCCAGCTACCGTAGATTTGAGAAGGGTGATATCGTACAGCTGAATCTGTCCGCAAAGATTGACGGTTATTCCGCAGCAATCGGTTACCCGATTGTTCTTGGAAAACTGGAAGGCAGAAGACGTGATGTGGTAATGTTTGGTCTGGAAGCCCACAAGTGGACCCAGAAGCAGGTTAAGGCCGGCGTTTTAGCATCTGATATTGCACAGAATTTCTATAAATTCTATGAAGAGAACGGATATAAGGACAATTTCGTATACGGACCGCTCCATGGAACCGGTATGATTGAGGTAGAGGCTCCCTGGGTAGAGACCAGCTCTAACTACAAGCTGCAGCCGAATATGTGCTATCAGATTGATACCTTTATTTCATCCGATACCTTTGGCGTACGCTGGGAGAAGGGAATCGCGGTAACCGAGAATGGCTGCGATGTTCTGTCCCCGGAGATTGGAACCTTATACGAGCTTGAGTTCTAGGAAGGAGAATAAGCGCTATGCAGATGGTAGATATGTTTTATGAGGAACTGGAAGACGCCAAGAAAAGAAAAGTACCATTTGTGATACCGATTGGAACGATCGAATACCATGGTTATCATGCAAGCTGTGGAACTGACACTATGGTCATCACAGGAGTAATGCGCGAGCTGGAAAAGACAAAGGAAATGGTTGTCTGCCCGCCTATCTGGTACGGCGTGGCAAGCTACGCAGTGGCAGGACCGGAGAGCGGAACCATTCAGGTGGATGTGGATGCCTATGAAAATTATATTTACTGCATTCTGAAATCCCTGATTTATGGTGGGGTAAAGAATATATATTGCGTAGCGCATCATCAAACCGAAGAAGCAGGACTTATGCCGATGACACTGGCATGCCATAAGGCAGCGAAAAAGCTGATTATGGAGTATATGGAGGATACCCGTGGCAAGGGCTGGTGGGGCAGCAATGATTATGCGGATTATTATGAAAATCTGGGAACCGGAGACGATCCATTTTCCTATATCAAGGTAATTCCGTTGTTGTCTGCAGAAGCCCAGCACAAATGCGGAGGCTTCGACCATGCCGGAAAGTTTGAATCCAGCCTGATGTACGCGCTGTATCCGGAGCATGTAGATCTGGAACGCACAAAGAGAAATACACAGTGGTTTGCGAAGAATTCCGTGGAAACCAGCATGGAGCTGGGACAGCATATGGTGCAGTGCGCGCTGGAGACCCTGCAGGATATTATCAAATAGTTAAATCTGAATTGCGAAAGAGAGGATATTGCAGGAAACTGTGATATCCTTTCTTTTGGAATAAAAAAATCTGATGGAATTCGCTGTCCCCCTCAAAAAAGACCTCCGGCAAATTTCTTTAAAATAATTGACGTTACGGGAATTTCTGGTTACAATATGAGACATTAGAGACAGGGAGGCAGATAAATATGTACTATGTACCGGAAGGAACCAAAGAATGCGGCTTCTATGAATGTAAAAAATGTGGCAACCGCTTTTTATCCCTGCAGACCATGCAGCGGATCCCATGTCCGGACTGCGCGATGGATATCGATTATGAGATCGGGCCGGACGAATCTATGGAAGACATGATGGATACGGCAGAGCTGATCGAGAAGCTGGAGGGCGAGGAAGAGATCGAAAAAATGGACGGACTCTTAAGCCTGGCAGTCACCGGCGGTGATTGTGAGTGGATCTAGTGAAAAATTGCACAAAAAGCAGACTTAATAATCTGTAAAACTGACGAAAAAAGCAAGGAGTGGAAAAAACTTCTTGCTTTTTTTTGTGAAAGAGACTATGATAGAAGCATAAGAACTGGAAACGTTTCCAATGAAACGTTTCCAAAACGGATTCCAACAAGGAATTCCACCATGAACGGGAGGAAATCATTATGAACAAGAAACTTTTAGCTCTTACATTGAGCGGCGCTCTGGCAGTTTCCATGCTGGCAGGCTGCGGCGGATCTTCCAACGGAGGAGACACCTCTACATCTACAGACACGAAGGCAGATACCACAGAAGCAAGCGGAGCAGAAGGCTCTGTATACTATCTGAACTTCAAACCGGAGCAGGATCAGCAGTGGCAGGACCTGGCAAAGGCTTATACCGACGAGACTGGCGTTCCGGTAACCGTTGTAACAGCGGCATCCGGTAACTATGAGACCACTCTGATGAGTGAGATGGGCAAGAGCGGCGCTCCGACCCTGTTCCAGGTAAACGGACCGGTGGGTCTGGCAAACTGGAAGGATTACTGCTATGACCTGGCAGGATCCGATATCTACGGACAGCTGACCAGCGATAACTACGCGCTGAAGGAAGACGACACCGTATACGGCATCGCATATGTAATCGAGTCCTATGGACTGATTGTAAATAAGACACTGCTGGAGAAGGCAGGCTACACCATCGACGATATCCAGTCCTTCGCGGATCTGAAAAAGGTAGCTGAGGATATCACAGCACGCTCCTCTGAGCTTGGCTTTGCGGCATTTACCTCTGCAGGTATGGACGGCTCCTCTGACTGGAGATTCAAGACCCATCTGGCAAACCTGCCGATTTACTTTGAGTATCAGACCGATGGTATCAGCAGCACAGACGCCATCAAGGGAACCTACCTGGACAACTACCGCGATATGTGGGATCTGTACATCAACAACAGCACCTGCGATCCGAAGGAGCTTTCCGCTAAGACCGGCGACGACTCCAGAAACGAGTTCCTGGCAGGCGACGCAGTCTTCTTCCAGAATGGTTCCTGGGAGTACGCGAACCTGACAGCAGACGGCGCTTATACCGATGACGACCTGGCTATGATTCCGATTTATATCGGCGCTGGCGACGAGGCAAATCAGGGCCTCTGCACCGGTACAGAGAACTACTGGTGTGTGAACAACCAGGCAGACGAGGCAGATATCCAGGCAACTCTGGACTTCATGAACTGGTGTGTAACCTCTGAGCTGGGAACCAAGACCATGGCTGATGAGATGGGCTTCGTTATTCCGTTCAAGGGCGCGCAGGAATCCAAGAACCTGTTTGTAAAGCAGGATGCAGAGTACACTGCAGAAGGCAAGACTCCGGTATCCTGGAACTTCACCACCATGCCCTCTGAGGAGTGGAAGAACGGCGTAGGCCAGGCTCTGACCGCATACGCAGCAGACCAGACCGACGCAAACTGGGCAGGCGTTGTATCCGCATTCGTTGACGGATGGGCAACCGAGTACCAGATGGCGAACGGTCAGTAAAAGAAAAACTATTTTAAGGGGCGGGCAGTCAATACTTGCCTGCCCTTTTTCTACTCAATTTTAACTCAGAAAGGAGTGCAGAATCATGGAAAAAGCGATCAAACGCTGGTCGCCCCTTTTTGTACTGCCCACGCTTCTGGCTTTTACGATTGGATTTATCATTCCCTTCTTTGAGGGACTGTATCTGTCCTTCTGCCAGTTCACGACAGTAAAAAACGCGAAATTCACAGGCTTTGGAAATTATAAAAAAATCTTTTCCGACCTTACATTTTTAAGCTCCTTTAAGTTTACCGTGCTCTTCGCGGTAGCCTCCATTGTGCTGATAAACGTCATTGCCTTTGCACTGGCGCTTCTTCTGACACGGAAGCTTAAGGGTACCAATATTTTCCGTACTATATTCTTTATGCCGAACCTGATCGGCGGTATCGTGCTGGGATATATCTGGCAGATTCTGATCAACTGTGTGCTTTCCATTGTAGGACAGCCGCTTTTGGCACTGAACAGCTCCGCAGGCTACTGGGGACTGATTATTCTTATGTGCTGGCAGCAGATTGGTTACATGATGATCATCTATATCGCGGGACTGCAGAACGTCTCCGATGACCTGCTGGAGGCAGCCCAGATCGACGGAGCGACGCCCTGGCAGACTTTATGGAAGGTGAAGCTTCCTATGGTTATGCCGTCCATTACCATCTGCGTATTCCTGACGCTGACCAACTCCTTCAAGCTCTTTGATCAGAACCTGGCACTGACCGGAGGAGATCCGAACCATATGACAGAGATGCTGGCGCTGAACATTTATCAGACCTTCTACGCAAGGGCAGGAGCCCAGTGGAAGGGTCTCGGCCAGGCCAAGGCTGTACTGTTCTGCCTGCTGGTTATCGTAATTTCCGTGCTCCAGCTGCGGGCTACACGTAAGAGGGAGGTGCAGCAGTAAGATGAGAAAGAAGAAACAGATACAGGATACCGTCATGATAGTGTTTCTGAGCATTCTGGCGCTGTTGTACGTCTATCCGATCGTCATGATTCTCTTTAACTCTGTAAAGAGGGAGACGGCGATTACCACCTCCGGCGCGTTCACTCTGCCGACGGCGGACACCTTCGCAGGCTTGGCGAACTACGCCAACGCGATTGCCTCCAAGGGCTTTTTACAGAGCTTAGGCTACAGCCTTCTGATTACCATCACCTCTGTGGCGGCGATTCTTATCTGCTGCTCCATGTGCGCCTGGTACATCACCCGGGTAAAGGGAAAGCTGTCAAAGATTCTGTATTACCTGTTTGTATTTTCCATGGTAGTACCCTTCCAGATGGTGATGTTCACCCTGTCCCAGACAGCGGATTCCTTAAACCTTAACAAGCCCTGGAATATCTGGATTATCTACCTGGGCTTCGGAGCGGGCCTGGCAGTTTTCATGTTCGCGGGCTTTATGAAATCCATTCCCCTGGAGGTAGAGGAAGCGTCCATGATCGACGGCTGCAATCCGCTGCAGACCTTCTTCCTGATTGTACTTCCCATGCTGAAGCCGACCTTGGTATCCGTAGGAATCCTGGAGGCCATGTGGGTATGGAACGATTACCTTCTGCCGACCCTGGTACTGGATATTAAGAATTATAAGACCATTCCCATGTTGATCCAGTATTTCCGCGGAAGTTATGGTAAAGTAGAGATGGGCCCCATGATGGCAAGTATTATGTTAACCGTAATTCCTATTGTTATCGTATATCTGCTGGGCCAGAAACACATTATCAAAGGAGTGGCTGCGGGAGCAGTTAAGGGATAAACATACAGATGACAATCAAAGACATTGCGAAGGAGTCCGGATACGCGGTAGGCACGGTGTCCCGTGTGCTCAATAATCATCCGGACGTATCGGAAAAAGCGCGAAAGACCATTATGGCGGTGGTAGAAAAGCACCATTTCAAACTAAACAGCAACGCCAAGCACCTGAAGCAGCAGGCCAGCAGCGGAATCGCGATTATCGTAAAGGGTTCCCAGAATATGCTGTTCGCTTCCATCGTGGAGCGGCTGCAACGGCTTATAAGTGAGAAAAAGTACGCTTCCTTCATCTACTATATCGGTGAGGAGGAAAATGAGGTGGAGCGGGCTGAAAGGGTATGCCTGGAGCGGCATCCCTTGGGGATTCTCTTTCTGGGAAGCGACCTGGAGTTCTTCAAAGAGCGGTTTGACCGGCTGGAGATTCCCTGCGTGCTGGTTACCAACTCGGCGGCGGAGCTGGGCTTTGACAATCTCTCCAGTGTCAGTACAGACGACGAGGCAGGCGCTCAGGCAGCGGTAGCGCATCTTCTAAAGCTGGGTCACCGGAACATCGGTATCCTGGGCGGCTATATGGAGAAGTCCCATGCGGCCCATACCCGGTACAAGGGCTGTGAAAAGGCCTTTGCGGAGCAGGGTATAAAGCTGGAGCCCGGTCGGCAGTACCGTTCGGCGTTCTTTTCCATGGAGGAGGGCTATCACGCCATGGAGCAGCTGTTTGAGCAGATGCCGGATCTGACGGCGGTATTTGCCATGGCAGACGTGCTGGCAGTGGGCGCTATCCGCGCCATACGGGACCGGGGACTGCGGGTGCCGGAGGACGTTTCCGTGATAGGCTTTGATGGAATTGAACTGGGAAATTATCTTTCTCCGCGGCTCACTACGGTGCGCCAGGCCAGAGAAAGGATTGCCGACCGGAGCCTGGAAATTCTGCTCTCGGACATTGCGGGGGAGCGTCCGGCGGTGCATGAGCTTCTACCCTTTGATATCGTGGAGGGAGAGAGCGCGGCGAAAATCGCCCGCTAAGACAGAACAGAAGATAGGTAACGGTGAAGATATGGAATAATTACGGTGTACGCCTCAGGCGGACATGGTAAGGAGGAAGAAAAATGGCAGATATTACATTTAAGCATGTGGTGAAAACCTATGACAATAAAAATACAGTGGTTCCGGATTTGAATCTGGAAATTCACGACAAGGAATTTATCGTGCTGGTCGGTCCGTCCGGCTGCGGAAAGTCCACGACCCTCCGCATGATCGCGGGTCTGGAGGAGATCAGTGAAGGCGACCTGTACATCGGCGACAGAAGAGTGAACGATGTGGCGCCCAAGGATCGGGATATCGCGATGGTATTCCAGAGCTATGCCCTGTATCCCCATATGACCGTATACAAAAATATGTCCTTTGCCCTGGAGCTTCACGGTACGCCTAAGGACGAAATTGACAAAAAGGTGCGCGAGGCAGCCGAGATTCTGGGACTGACAGAGTATCTGGACCGGAAGCCCAAGGCGCTGTCCGGCGGACAGAGACAGCGTGTGGCACTGGGCCGCGCCATGGTGCGGAACCCTGCGGTATTTCTGCTTGACGAGCCCCTGTCCAACCTGGACGCCAAGCTCCGTACCGAGATGAGAAGCCAGATCGCCGCGTTACATAAGCGTCTGCAGACCACCTTCGTATATGTAACCCACGATCAGACCGAGGCGATGACCATGGGCGACCGTATCGTAGTCATGAAGGACGGTATCATCCAGCAGGTAGATACGCCCCAGAACCTGTACAATTATCCCTGCAATAAGTTTGTGGCAGGCTTTATCGGTTCTCCCCAGATGAATTTTGTGAACGTGAAGGTGGAGAAGGATACCGCCGGAACCGTACTGGTATTTGGTGATTACCGGATTCCGGTGAACAAGCCGGAGCTCCAGGCTTATGTGGGCAAAGAGGTTATCATGGGCATCCGCCCGGAGGACATTCACGCGGAGGAATCCTTCCTGTCTATCTCCGACGCTTCCAATATCGAGGCGAAGGTAGACCTGGCGGAAATGATGGGATCTGAGATTTATCTGTATCTGACCTGCTTCGGACAGAAGCTGGTGGCCAGAGTGCCGTCCCGTACCGGAATCCGCGCGGAGGACGTGGCGAAGCTGGCTCTGGATGTGAACAAAATTCATGTTTTTGACGCGGAGACGGAAGCTATCATCTGTCATTAGGATTAAAAATCGGGCAGTCAGGAGGAAAATCACGATGACGAAATATACCGTTTTATTGAACAGCATTGAAAAAATAAAAAACTTTGTAAATACCATTACCCGCTATCCCTATGATTTTGATCTGGTGTCGGGACGCTATACCATTGACGCCAAATCCATTATGGGTATCTTTTCCCTGGATTTGACCCACCCGCTGGATCTCTGTGCCTATACGGACGGGGATGAAAAGCTTCAGGAGGATCTGAAACCCTATCTTGTGGAAAAAGGAGCGTGATGGCCGGTGAGAAGCAGTGGAATTTTGATGCACCTTTCTTCCCTGCCGAGTCCTTACGGAATCGGCAGCATGGGAAAACCGGCGCGGGAATTCATTGATTTTCTGAAGGCGGCGGGCCAGGGCTACTGGCAGCTGCTTCCCATCTGTCCCACCAGCTACGGGGATTCTCCCTACCAGTCCTTTTCTACCTACGCGGGCAATCCTTACTTTATCGATCTGGAGCTGCTTGAGGCAGACGGACTTCTGGAATGGCAGGAGTATGGAGAGGTGGATTGGGAGAGCGCGCCGGATAGGGTCAATTACGGCGTCCTGTACGAAAAGCGTTACCCGATTCTGCGGAAGGCCGCAGAGCGGTTCCTTACGCGGATTCCTTCGGACTATCCGGAATTCTGCGAGAAAAATGATTACTGGCTAGGAGATTACGCCCGGTTTATGGCCATGAAGCATGCTCATGGGGGAGCGCCCTGGCAGGAGTGGGAAGCCCTTTCGGCTGAGGAAATCGAGCTTCGGTACGCGGAGGAGATTCGCTTCTGGAAGGTGCTCCAGTATCTGTTTTTCCGGCAGTGGAAGGAGCTTCGTGCTTATGCCAATGAGCAGGGAATCCGTCTGATTGGCGATCTGCCCATCTATGTGTCCCTGGACAGCGTGGATGTGTGGGCACATCCGGAGCTATTCCAGCTGGATGAGAACCGGAACCCGAAGGAAGTGGCAGGCTGTCCGCCGGACGGCTTTTCCGCAGACGGACAGCTCTGGGGAAATCCTCTCTTTAATTGGGGATATATGGAAGGAAATAAATACGACTGGTGGGTCAGACGGATTCAGTATCTCTGCAAGGTCTATGACATCCTGCGGATCGACCATTTCCGGGGCTTTGATTCCTCCTATGCGATTCCTTACGGAAGCACAACCGCCCGGGGCGGGCGCTGGAAGCAGGGGCCGGGGATTGGTCTGTTCCGGGCAGTAGAGGAACAGATTGGGCCGCAGCGGATCATTGCGGAGGATCTGGGATATCTGACCGAGTCGGTTCATCAGCTTCTGAAGGACAGCGGCTTTCCGGGAATGAAGGTATTGGAATTTGCCTTTGACAGCCGGGACGGAGGCGGCAACGCCTATCTGCCGGAGAATTATCCGGAGCATTGCGTGGCCTATGTGGGAACCCATGACAACGATACGGCGCTGGGCTGGATGAAAACAGCTCCGGCAGAGGATGTGGCCTACGCCAGGGAATATCTCCATGAGACAGAGGATGAGGCGGCAGCCCGGGCTATGCTCACTGCCATCTGGAACAGCCGGGCAGAGCTTGCTATCGTACAGGCGCAGGATATCCTGGGACTGGGAAGCGAAGCCCGCATGAACACGCCATCCACCGTAGGCGAAAACTGGCGCTGGAGAGCGAAAGAGGGAAGCTTTACGTCAGAGCTGGCTGCAGAACTTCGAGAGAAGATGGAAGCCTGTGGGCGGTTGGAAAAATAAAAAAGTACAGATGATACGGATGTAAAAAACGGGACATGGCAAACGCTGTGTCCTGTTTTTGCATCCAATTATTTACAAAACATATGCCCCAAGCATTTCTTTTACGCAGGTATCAATTTCAGATGCAATGGTTTTACACAAATCAGCTTTCAGACCGGCAGCAGTTCCGACAGAAACCAATTCTTTCAGGCCGGGATTTCGCCCGTTGCCATCGACGGTCGTAGTGTGCTCGCCGTAGTAAGTATTACTGTAGGTCAGGTCGTAGGCCGGACTCAGCCGCCAGGAATCGGTGGTATCGTCGTAAAGATAGGTAAAATTCTTTGAATGATCGTCCCGGTTGTGGGCGAAGACATTGAAGCACATGCGGCGATACATATTTTCCAGATCCTGAGGATTATCACGGGTCAAAATCTTCGTCAGCTTCATCAGACTGTGGTAATCAAGGCTTGGCTGCTCAAAATCCAGTTCCAGAAGAGCAGCAGCTGTCAGCATATGGATACGTTTTTCACCGGAGAAAGTCATGACGCGATCAAAGCGTTTCGTCCCGAAATAGCCTTTACATACATCAGAAGAAAATAAGCGGAACGGACTTACGGTAATGCCGCATTGCTTCGCGCACAGAGCGTACTGATATTCCATAAATCCGGCGTCCGGGCCGTCCACATGGGAGGGAAACTTGATAATCCAGGATTCACCGTCGATTTGCGTCATGATTTTAGGCCGTGCGCCGCCGCTGGTTCCGCCCAGACGGTATAATTCATCCAGCTTATCGGAAAATTCGGTATTCAGGATCTTCTGACATTGCCGGGCCAGAACGTCCAGGTTATCCAGTTCCGGTTCCGCGCAAAGATCATACTGCGGCTGATAGGTAAGCGCGCCCATTCCGGAAGAACCTACAATAGCGAGACGGTCGAGAACCGTGAGACGATCCGCATTTTCCTCCTGTTGTTTTAATAAACGCTGGAGCAGAAGGCGCCCCCAGGCGTCCGGCAGGCTGTCGGCAAATACGCCGAATAGTCCACCAAAATAATCTTTGGATGGAAGAAAAACCTGGCGCTTCAGCGGAAGCGAAAAGGGACTGACGGGAAAGCCGGTCTCCAGCCATTCCTCAGAATATTCAAATGCGGCCTTATGTGCGCTTGTCAGGGCAAGGGTGCCTACCAGCCTTTCGTCATAAAGTACCTGAATGACTTTATTTGTTTTCATTGATAACCTCCTGAATGTTCCGATAGGGAACCTCGGTAAAAAGCTGTCTCAAATCGTCTGCCATATCCAGTGCCATGGCAATCCTGGTCAATGAGAGAAGTGAGATTTGTCCGGTGGTTTCAAAGCGTTTCACAGAGCCGAAGCTGACGCCGCTGATCTGCGCCAGTTTTTCCTGAGAGATAGAGCGGCGCTTTCGGATAAGGCGCACCCGATCGGCAATTTTTTTGTCCAGTTCCTCGGCGGTTTCCCAGATGTATTCGTTCATGAAAGAACCCCTTTTATAATAGATAATATATTATCTAAAAATGAATAAAATAAGTAAAATTATATAATATATTATACATAAATGGATGAACATATTCAAGAAATAAAAGATGGAATGACGACAAAAAGTTCTATAAATAGCAGAGAGAATTTATTTGCTGAGATATATAAAAG
>ERZ773210.1539-NODE-1539-length-22226-cov-19.998602_pt1 | contig 22226 bp, 15 predicted proteins | sample MGYA00580528_ERZ773210 | MGnify/ENA primary metagenome ERZ773210 (study PRJEB29015, sample SAMEA2737769) | human gut metagenome | biome: human gut; feature: human-associated habitat; material: faeces | place: China | collected 2012 ...
TCAGCGACCATCTCTCCTTTCTGGGGTCACGCAGAGAACGCCGTGCGCGGGGTAGGGGCAACGCGGTGCAGCAAAGCTGCAAATCTGCCGCCTGCTATGCGCCAGATAATACCCAGTAGGATATGACGCAGGGCATCACATCCACTGGGCAAGGCTGCCGCCCTTGACCCGCGCAAAGAGCTGCGCTCTCTGCACTCTTGCGCCGAACAACCTGACAGACAAGACTTGTGAAGTCCTCTCTGCCAGCTTGCCCGGTTCTTCTTCGGTGTCGGTCTGCCCGCAAGCTGTTCCTGCCCGATCTCCTCCGGCGTATGGCTTCTTCTTGGTGCGCTCTTATCGTGGCGGCACTTCTCCGAAAAAGCATAGTGGCTTGCAGCCGATCATGCTGTTGTCAAGGTACAATGTTGTTTTGTAAGAAGTCGAGGGCTTTCCAAAATGCAAAGGGGTTCGTTTCTGAAAGTAGTCCCTACACCCTATACAAACTTAAAGGGGTATTTTTAAACGGGGTCTTATGAAAATTTGGGAAATTTTCACTTTTTCAAACAACCTCCTATACCTATAGCATTCTAAAACGGGTGTTTGGCAACCAGATTTTCAAATTTTGTTTGGAAAACTTCTTACACCAATATGAATCTATAGGGCCGTTTTGGAATACAATTTTGGACAAAAAGAAAAACGGCAAAGTTCACAATAGAACCTTACCGTTTTGGGGAATGCTGCACAGCAGCACCGTATTATTTCTTTTTGTTTATTATTTCATAACTGCGTTCAGCAATGTCTGATAGTCACTCACCACATCGTATACCACGTTTTCATCGTTCAGTGCCTTGAAATGTGCACGGGCACAATCAATTTTAGCCTGTTCTACCGGGGTGATGTGATTGAGCTTCATGGAATCCAGTGTGCCTTTGGTTTCAGCAACAAAGTAGATGTGCTTGACGGTGCCCTCATAGAACGCAATCGCCCAGTCGGGATTGTATTTTCCAACAGGTGTGGAAATATAGAACCCATCCGGCAGCTTTACATAGACTGCCACATCACGGTTCGTATCGAGGTCGGCGGCAAAATCACGCTCATTGCTTGAATCGTAAATCAAATGGTCATACAGATGCCGCTGTACTTTCATGACGTTCGTACCGAGTTTTCCCTTCAAGGTCGGCTCAGTGAAAATGTCTGTATCGTAATGTTCATCCAGAATATTGTAGGTGATATGCTGGATGATGGCCGTTGCCTTTTCGTCATTGATGAGGGCAGCTGCTTTCAGAATGAACTCTTCCGGGTTATCCTTGAACTGATCGAACACCGCTTTTTCAATGCCGACCAGAATCTGTACAATCGCCTTGCGGGTCAGCTTGGTTTCAGCCACCAGCTTGCCAATCAGGTCATACTTGACGCTCTGGCTGGCGTGAATTTTGGTCTGTGGGTCATATTTATGCTGATCCGCTTTTGCGAAAGCAGAGCCATCTAACAGAGAATCCTTGGATTTGATCTCCGTCATTTCACCGGATTCTACTTTGAAGTAAATCTTTGATACGTTCAGATTGCGGTTGAGCGAGCAAATGGATTTTTGCACCAGTTCATCCGTGTCAAAATCCACCACATAAACCGATTTCGGGCTGATTTTGTTCCAAAGGGCCTTGAACTCCGGCATAGCCAGCTTGTCCGGGTCAATTTTCAACTCCACATTGTTGGAACGTGCATTTTCAGGCAGCATGACCTTATCGCTGTAAACAGAGTCCAGCAGGTCAATGACCGATGCTGCACAGTCTGCAACTTCTTCTGCCACCTGCACCACATGGTTTGCATGGTCGGCATAGTACTTGTCCGTCAGCGCACCATGGCGGTCCACATAGCCATTCTGGACCAGATCAAAATAGATGGCAGCGGCGGTGTCTGCATCCACAATCTGTTCGTTGCCGTTTGCGTCCGTAAGAACTCTGCCAACAAACAGGGCAGCATCCACCTTTCTGGGACGGTTCGCAACTGCTTCGGCCAGTTCGCTTTGCAGGCCTTTGGCGAAACTGTCATAACTTTCGCTGGCAATGACAGTCAGGATGTTGATGTTATGCACATCGTTGCCCAGAACATTCGCATCCATACGTTCACCGTTCTGGTTGACGCACAGACGCAGGCCGCGGCCAACTTCCTGCCGTTTGCGGACTTCACTGCTGCTCTGTTTCAGGGTGCAGATCTGGAACACGTTCGGGTTATCCCATCCTTCCCGGAGGGCAGAGTGTGAGAAGATAAAGCGCACGGGGGAACGCTTGGGGTCCCGGTCAAGAAGAAGCTCCTTGTTTTTCATAATCAGGTCATAGGCACTGATGTCATTGGAGGTTTTCTCCCGCTTGTCATCGCCTGCAACCTGATTGACAAAATGGCCTTTCTTATCCACCGAAAAATAACCCGCATGGGTATCGTGTGCAGAAATTGCTTTCAGGTAGCGGATGTAATCATCCTCGCCCAGCGAAAGCTGCATCTGGCCGACAATATCCTCGTACTCCTGCTCAAACATCTCTGCATAAATACCGTTGTAGGGCTGACCAGCGGCATCGTAGCACTTGTACTTGTCCACCTCGTCAATAAAGAACAGGCTCAGCACTTTAATGCCCTTGTGGAACAGCTGACGTTCCCGCTCAAGATGCGAAAGGATCGTTTCCCGAATCTGGATGCGGCGCAGCTGGTCCTCGTCTACCTTGCCGACCACATCTCCGGCAAACAATCGGACACCATTCAGAAATTCAATGTGGTTATCACGGCCATCAATCTCTTTCACCACATAGCCATCCTTATATTCGTCCAGATTGCCGGAGTAGTCATAGAGGTTGAATTTCAGCCCAACGGTGCGCGTTACTTTGCGCAGGCCGGATTTTCCCTTGCAGTCGAACTGGATCGTTGCCGTAGGGTCTGCCTTGGAAAGATTGATGCTTTCCAGATAGACAAACCCATCCGTAGCGGTACTGCCGGATTCCGTAATGCCTTTGACCACGATTTTCTTGACCAGACGCTTATTATAGGCTTCCATTGCATCCAGCCGATAGACCATGTTGTAGATGCTGTCCGCGCGGTGGGTAGCCGAGTAGCGCAGGGTGATCATCGGGTTGAACTCTTTCATCCGCTCTTTGGTCTGCTTGCCCTCCACCGACTGCGGTTCATCAATAATCAGGATCGGGTTTGTCTTTGCAATAATGTCAATGGGCCGACGGGAACGGAACTCGTCCAGTTTCATATAAATACGGCGGGCATCTTTGCCTTTGGCATTGAACGCCTGCGAATTGATGATCATGACATTGATGGAACTATCCGAGGCAAAGCGGTCAATTTCTGTCAACTGTGCGGAGTTGTAGATAAAGAAGCGAATCTTCTTGCCGTACTCTTCTGCAAAGTGATCCTGTGTGACCTCAAACGATTTATACACGCCCTCACGGATGGCAACACTGGGCACGACCACGATAAACTTACTCCAGCCGTAATGCTTGTTCAGCTCATACATGGTCTTGATATAGGTGTAGGTTTTGCCGACACCTGTTTCCATCTCAATGGTAAGGTTATAGTGTCCCTCCAACTGCTTGGACGGCTCAATCTGGTTGGTGCGCTGGATTTTTTGCAGGTGCTCCAGAATAATACTGTCGTTCAGCTCTGGTACAATATGTTCATTGCGCCAGCCTGTGAAGCTTGTTTCCATATCGGTCTGGTAAATGCCGCTGCCGTTGTCGATGCGGTAATTTGTGGTCAGGTAGGGCTGACCCGCAAAGACGTCCACCACGGCTTTTGCGGCATCTGCCTGAAATTTCTGGTGTTTGAATTGAAGTTTCATCTGCTGTTCTCCCTCAAATCACCTTGACATCGGTATCCTGTGCATACAGCTTGAAAATTTCAAACACGTTGATCTTTTCCGGGCTGCTGGCAAAGGAAGAATCCCGGAACACTGCACGGCGCGGCTTGCGCTTGGCGATTTCCTTGATAACATTTTCCGGCACATTGCTGTCAAAGCAGGCAATCAGGGCATCGGGAACATTCAGTGCAGCATCGCCGGGTGCGTATGTGTGAACGGTACAGTTGCCGATTTTCTCAGACCGATACGGCATGGACAGCGGCAGACCCCAATCCAGCAGACAGCCAAACAGCAAATCAAGGTCGGTGCGGTCCTCTTTGATGTTGCTTTCCAAATCTTCGAGGTTGGTCTGAGAGTATTCTTCAGCAGAATAATAGACGTCCTTCATATTGGTATCGTCCAGCTTGAAAACACGGAAGCCCACATCGGGATTCTTGCTGATATCCACCATTTCAATCGGCGGCTTTCCATCTCCCGCGTCAATCGTTTTTACAATTTTAGCAGTGGTATCGTCGCCCGGCTTAGAGCCATCCATGCGGTTCAGAGGAACGCACTTCCAGCAATCATCTTCCTGCTTGATTTTTTCGCCAGCTCTGCGGATACGCTCTTTGCCAATATCACAAATAGTCTTATAGCCTGCTTTGTAGGCTGCGCTTTTTTCATCGCAAGGTTCGGGCAACTGCACCATAATAAACTTACGGTGGCCGTTGTCCTTAGCATTCAGTTGCATAACGGCATGAGCGGTCGTAGCAGATCCAGAAAAGAAATCAAGAATTATCATATTGGAATCTCGAACAAGCTCTATGAAATATTTGAGCATCTCTAGATTTTTCGGATTGTTAAAAATATTTCCATCGATAAGCGAATTCAGCTCATTTGTTCCTTCGTTAGTAGAAAAATCCAAGATACTTCGGGAATTTGCATCTGTAGTTGATGTATATACCAACTTTCCATCTTTTTTCTGGACAGATGTTCCATCAACAAACGTCCTTTTTCTAGCTGTAAAAGATCCATTTTTTCCGGTGATAATAATATTGTCTTTTTCAGTTCTAAATTTATCGATAGACCATGTCCAACACCCGAGTTTTCCCCGAACATGTGGTGGACGAACAGCAACATACCCGGAACACATCAATGTTTGTATAGGAGAATATACTTCCTCCTCGTTATTACATTTCTTGGCTAGTTCAACGTCATAATCCATCTCAGCTTTGAAATCTTTTGTAGCAGGATTGTAATATATTGTATATCCCAAATTAGGACGTGCATTAAGCGTTCCTCCTTCACCGCGTGTTGTAATAGGGTCATTTAGATAGAAAAAACGTCCATTCTCCTCAAACACATCTCTATATACAGTTACCGAACGTTTCAATGTTGCTTTTATGTTCGTGCCATCCTGTAAGGTGCTTTTACGATATACTAAAATAAACTCATGATTTTTCTGTATATTGACTGTGTCGTTTTTCGCGTTTTGCTTATTTTGTATTATAGGTCCAATTCGATTTCCAGCACCAAATACCTCATCACATATTTTACTCAAATTGACTTGTTCATTATCATCAATGCTGATAAAAATGACGCCGTCATCTGTCAACAGATTCCGTGCCAGCATCAGTCGGGAATACATCATGCTGCACCAGTCAGAGTGAAAACGTCCGTTGCTGTCGTTGTTCTTGAACAGCCGATTCTCGTCCTCGTCATACATCCCCATCTGACGGTTTTCTTCATCCTGCGAACGCATGAAATCGTCTGCATAGATAAAATCGTTGCCCGTATTATACGGCGGGTCAATGTAGATCATTTTGACCTTGCCCAGATAGCTCTCCTGCAACAGCTTGAGCACTTCCAGATTGTCGCCCTCAATATAGAGATTCTCGGTATCATCCCAGTTCTTGCTTTCTTCCGGGCAGGGGCGCAGGGTCTTGCGGGTGGGCTTGTTAGCTTCCACAATGGATGCCTTTTTGCCCACCCATGTAAACTCGTATGCTTCATCTCCGTCTACAACGTCCGGCGAGAGCATCTGCTTCAGCAGTTCAAAGTTGATACCGCGCTTGTAAACCTTGCGGTCGGGGGTACTCTTTTCCTCATCCAGCATTTCTGTGATGCAGTTGGGGAAAAGGGCGGCGATTTTATCAATGTTCTGGGATGTCAGGTTGGGGGTCTGCATTTGTAGCTTATACATGCGTATTTTCCTCTTCGCTCTCTATATATTGTAGATATACATCACCATCTCTCAAATTATCTGGTGGTGGCTCTTTGCCGGAATATATTCTTGGTATTTCATCAACTTGTTTTTGGAGTTCCTTCAAATCCAACGTTGTTGCAGCTAAATTGTCCACTATATTTTTGAGCTCCTCTTGAGTTGTTTCCTTTGCGATTTTTATAACAGCGTAGGTATCAACGCCATTGTTCACAATGAGCGTTTCTGCTTGAGTTATTTTGCTATTTGTAATACACTTTGCAGCAATTTTATTAGCTTTAGAAAGATTCAAGCATCCAATAATACCAACAACAGCACCCACTACCCCAACTATTAAACTCCAAACTCCAATCCAATCAGAAAAACTCATCCCAGTACCTCCATTTTATCTTACAGCTAAGTCGTTTTCCGCACTGTTTCTATCAGATGTTTTTGAAATTGCTTTCAAACTATTTGTAAATTCATCAAGAAGATATAGGACTTGTGCTTCATCAGGAGCCAAATCTAAAAAATTTACAATTTTATCTTTTAGTTCAAGCATACTTTGTCTACAATTAGCATCTCCATTGAGGACAGCACCCATTTTCTGAGTATCCACTGCACACCGATGGTACTTGGGATTTCCAAAAGCAAAATCTGGAGTATAGATGTTCGTGTAATCGCACTGGGCAACCCAAGCCGCACCCAATTCATTCATGCAGGCAGGGCTTTCCAAGTAATCATTAGACCAAAGTATAATCATAAAAATTTTGCGGTTTATATTTTTCCTAAGATAATTGAATATATTTTGATCTAGTGGAATTTTATGAAGTGGATGCGAGCTGTAAATCAGCTGTTCCTTCCTTACACCTAAGCCTGTCATGAATTTTTCCAGCGCATTACCATAATATATATCTGTTGTGCAGTGACTTAAGAAAATAATGGGTTCCTTTGAATTGACCGTGTTGATTTTTTCGTATTCATTAACCGCTGTTTTAGGTGTAGCTTCTGCTTCAGAGACTTTTTGGATTGCAGAATGTATTAAATCAGCAATTCGTTGATGTTCATCCTTATGACAAACATACTCGTTATTGTAAATTTCTGCCAAATTCTTTTGATACCAGCCATCCATTTCCTCAAGGCAATAAAGTGTTCGCTCTTTATCATGCTCATTTAGTGCTTGCTTCAATGATGGCAAAAGCATGGTTGCATGCGTTTCGTCCGAATAGTTTGTAAGGGTGGTTTCAATTCCCGGAAATTCTATCAGCAATTGATCATAAATATTCATGATAATCCTCCCGTGTTTTTCAAATTTTTTTTTTTTTTTAATTGTTTCAGTTCTGCGTTCATCTCCACCTGAAGATTGAACTGCTTCTCTTTCCGAATCTTATTCTCCAATGCCGCAATCTGCTTTTGCAGTTTTTCACGTTCCGCAGAGCGCTGGATGTTCTCCGCAATGCTGTATGCGGCACTCCAGTTCTCACCCTGCAATCGGGCAATCTGCCGCACCAGTCCATCGTAAACCGCCTCTAAGCTCAGGCCGCTTATCGCAAGGGACAATTCTGTTTCTGGCATCCAGTCTGTATGCAGATAGCGGCTTACCTTGGCACTGCTGTTCGCAGATGTATCTTTACAGCCGATCCAAGCCTGCACCTTATTCTCATAAGAAAGAACAAACAGAATGTGATAGGGGATTTCACTGTCGATTTGGCGCAGAACAGCTTCATCCAGTTTTGGCCCGGTCAGACACAGCTCGAAAATCTCGATCTCTGTCACCCGCTCTCCGGCAGTGAGATTCAAGGTGGACACTGCCAGCTTGTTGCGCCAGTAGATACAGCGCAGCTGGTCTGCAAACAATCGCTTGACTGCCGCTGGAACGGCAGCGTTTTCATAGAACTTCTGTTTCGGAATCCGTTTGTTAAACTCCGTGGAGGGTGGAAAGCCCAGCATTGATCTCACCTCTTATTGTACCACAAGGAAGCAAATCAGTTCAAAGTCATCCAGCCCGGAAATCGAAGAAAGCAGGGCCGTCGTACCGCCCATCTTGAACAGACTGTCAATGTCGCTCTCTTCCTTTGCATCCAGAATGGAATTGATGGCCTCGCTCAGCAATTCAGAATAGGCAGACATATTCTTTCCATCGTCCGTGGCCTGATTGAACTGTTGGCAAAGGCTCTGGTCGGGTTCGGTTTTGCCTTTGCAGAGCAGCCGTAGACGATCCAGCAGCTCTTTCGGAGAAAGATAATCGCAGACAGTCGAGCCATCCTGCCCAATATAAACCATGTAGAATGGATGCAGACGGTTTTGCTGATCCACATTGATCTCATTGTTGATGTTTTTCAGAACAAAGATCACACCCGGAGGCGCATCGGGCGTCGATGCAACAATTGCGTGCATCCCAAGCGGCGTATGCTCCACATCATCGTGTTTCTTCATATAGTCCAGCAAGTCCAGCCGGAACTCGTTCAATCCCAAGTCCATAATGGAAATGCCGCCCGACATTTCTTCCAGATCGACCACCTCGTTTTTCAACCGTTTGAGCTGTGCACTGCGATATTCCAAATCGCCTTTTTCTTCCGGGCTGATGAGGTTATCATCCCCTGTGGAAGTCATGACCGTCAGCTTCATCCGGGTTTCCACGCGGCCTTTCAGGTTGATGTACTCATCCAAATCCACATCCGGCCAGAAGTTGACCAACTGGATGCAGCGATTCTGGCTTCCGATGCGGTCAATGCGGCCAAAACGCTGGATAATGCGCACAGGATTCCAGTGAATATCATAGTTGATCAGATAATCACAGTCCTGCAAGTTCTGACCTTCGGAAATGCAGTCGGTGGCAATCAACAAATCAATATCCGCCTGATTCACGTTCGGCAGGCTGTCCCGCCGCTTGGAAATGGGCGAAAAGCAGGTGAGAACTGTATTCAGATCACCACTGAGTTTGGAAATGGTTGTTTTACCATCCACGCTGCCAGTGATTTCGGCAGTGTTCAGCCCAAACTTTTGCTTTACATAGCCGGAAATATTCTGATACAGATAGTCGGCAGTATCTGAAAACGCAGTAAAAATAATGATTTTCCGGTTGCCGGGATTGATGGGATGCCTTTGCTTTTCGTCAATCAGGCGCAGCAATTCTTGCAGCTTGGCATCGTATGCAGGGGTGATATCCTGCACCATCAGGGAAAGAAGCTCCAGATTTTCAGCATCCTTTTCCAGATCATGCAGCCACGAAACATGATCCATATCCGCAAGATCAATCTTTACTTTGCGGCCGACTGTAAAAATGTCGTTGTTCTGGTCATCATCGTCCCAATCGGTTGCATCGGAAATGTCGTTCAGCTCCAGCACACGGCTGCCATTTTGATATGAACGTACCGATTGCATGGTATCTTCAATCAGTTTACTGATCCGGTCAATCGTCAGCCGGAACGCATAAACAGAACTTTCCAGCCGTTTGAGCAGGTTAATGCTCATCAGACGGCGGATTCCCTCTTCACGGCCTGCCTGCGTCAGTCCCTTTCCATGCTGGCTGGGGTCGATGTATTTGGAGATCCGAGAGGACAGAATAAAGCTGGTTGGTGTGTAAATGTGCAGCGTCAGCGAATCCAGTACACTATAAATCTGTTGGTAGTTGATTGCATTATCAAGGCTTGTCAGGCATGGCTGCACAGAGATTGGCTTCAACCGTTCTGGGAAAGTACCAACATCAGAAATATTATAGTATTTTTCGATATGTCGGCGAGAACGTGCAATCGTCACACTGTCCAGCACCTCAAAGAAATCGAAGTCCAGTGCCGCAAGCAGCGCATTTGTGGTACGCTCTGTGACAGGAAGCTTGCTCCATGTATTGAAAGCCTTTTGCGCCTGCCGGAAAATTTCATCAATCGGAGACGAAGTATTCAGCTTTTCATTGATTTTTCCGGCATCTCCCTCATAGGCGAGCGCAAGTTGGTTTTTCAAATCCACAAAACGATTATTTACGGGTGTTGCCGAAAGCATCAGCACCTTGGTGCGCACCCCAGAACGAATCACGCGATTCATCAATTTTGTGTAGCGGTTTTCTTTCTCATCAGTAGAGGTATTACTGCCATTGCGGAAATTGTGGCTTTCGTCAATCACAACAAGGTCAAAGTTCCCCCAGTTAAGTGCAGCAAGGTCAATACCGTTAGAGGTTCCGCCGGAACGGCTCAAATCTGTATGGTACAACACATCGTAACGGAAACGGTCTTCTACCAGTGGATTGTTGACGTAGTTGCCTTTATAGATGTTCCAGTTTGCGGCCAACTTTTTGGGACAGAGTACCAAAACGGATTTGTTGCGATTTTCATAGTATTTGATTACAGCCAGTGCAGTGAACGTCTTGCCAAGGCCTACGCTGTCTGCAAGAATGCAGCCGTTATACTGTTCCAGCTTGTGGATAATAGCCAACGCTGCATCTCGCTGAAAGTCATAGAGCATATTCCAGATTTTACTCTGCTTGAAGCCTGTAGCTTCATTTGGGAGATTATCTTCTGACACATCCTCCAAAAATTCACTGAAAATATTGTAGAGGGTGAAGAAATAGATAAAGTCCGGGCTGTTTTCTCGATAAGCTGTGCTGATGCTTTGCAATACAATGTCTGTAACATCCTGAAGTCGGGAAGAATCATTCCAGATTTCATCAAACAGCGACAAAAAGTAACGGCCGTTTTCAAAGGCTTCGGTTCGCTGAACAGGGTAGTATGCGTTGTTTCCGCGTTCACAACCAAGGTCGACCGTTGTAAACCCACTGATTGGCATATAGGAACTTTCACCAACCGTCATGAAACCGGGCATTTGCTCTCCACTGACATTGGAACGAAATTTTACTTTCCGTCGCACCCAGTCGGCACATTCTTTCGCCAGTGCTTTTTGAGTGAGTTCATTCCGCAAGCGAACCTCAAATTCTGTGCCGTAAAGGCTCTTTTCGCGGGTCAATTTTGGAATATAGAACTCTCGCCGCTCTTTTGGCGTGTTTTCCTGCACAAAGGTTGGTGAAGTAAAAATAAAGCGAAGTTCCGCGATTTCTTCCAACTGTTTCTTTAATTCCTGATACGCATAAATGGAAAAACAGGCCGCAGCAATGGACACGCGGCTCCCTTTCTGCATAGTATCCTGTAAATCTTCCCGAACAGTATGGTTGATATTATCCAGAATTTTCATAGAAGAGTCCCCGCAATCGACTGACTAAAGCGAAAATTAACTTTCAACGACAAGACACAACAATTCATTTTAATGATACTCTAATCAGGTCGGAAAATCAATCGTTGCCCAGGCAGAAAAAGCTCAGCAGGCACGAAACAGATAAAAAGTTTTGAATTTGGCCTTCAAATAAGGTATAATGAATTTACAAACGCTAAAGATTAAGAAGCGAGCAGGTGATACCATGCCTTTCCCCCTCGACCATTACATTGAAGCCTCTCATGTTGATTACAAGGAACGCCTTGAAGAGAAAAAGCCGCGCAGCTGGCTGAAATCCGTGTCGGCATTTGCCAATACCGAGGGCGGACGCCTGATTTTTGGCGTAAAAAACGAGCCGCGCGAGGTCGTAGGATTGGAAAATCCGCAGGCTGTGGTAAGCAGATTGACGGAACTTATCAAAGTCCGCATTGACCCTACACCACGCTATCGGGTGCGGGAGGTCGAAATAGAGGGCAAGTCCTGCGTTGATCTGGAAGTACAGGACGGTCCGGCGTATCCATATTATTATGCCTTTGACGGTTCCCATACGGCCTATGTGCGGCATGGCGACCAGTCCGAAGAAGCCACTTCACGGGAACTGAACGAGCTGATCCTACAAGGTATGAACCAGACCTTTGATGCCCTGCCCAGTTCTTATCGAGTGGGTGATGTCAGTTTTACACTGCTGGCCGCGACATTTAAGAATCTGAAAAAAGAGGATTTCGACCTTGAAAAAGACTTGCCCTCCGCAGGATTGGTAACAGATGATGGACAAATCACGAATGGCGGCCTGCTGCTTTGCGATCAGGGCGTTCTGAAGCAATCCCGTATTTTCTGCACTCGCTGGAAAGGCAACTACAAGGGCAGCATTGAAGAAGATGCTCTGGATGACAAGGAATTTCAGGGTGCAAGTCTGATCACGCTGCTGCAAAATGCCGAAGATTTTGTTCGCAACAACAGTAAAAACCCGTGGAGCATCCGTGGTATGACCCGCGAAGAACGCAGTGATTACCCGTATAAGGCCGTTCGTGAGGTGCTGGTCAATGCGCTGATCCATCGGAATTATCAGATTCTTGGTTCGGAGATTCATGTGGAAGTGTTCGATGATCGGCTGGAGATCACTTCGCCGGGCGGCATGATGAATGGCCGCAGGGTGCAGGATATGGATATCCGGCATATTCCGTCTATGCGGCGCAATCAGGTGATCTCGGATGTGTTCTCGCGGCTTGGCTTTATGGAGCGCCGTGGCAGTGGCATTGACCGCATCCTGAACTCTTATGTGGAAGTAGCCCAGAAGCCGACATTCTACTCGGATTCAGATTTCTTTATCGTCACACTGCCGAATAGAAGTGTAGCGACTCCGGCACAGATCAGTATGGAAAGTGTGGCAAGTGGTGCGGAAAGTACGGAAACCTCTGCGGAAAGTGCGGAAACTTCTACAGTGCTCCACGGAATGAGTACGGATGCAGAAGTGAGTGAACTTTGCGAAAGGCTGAATGGCACGAGACTAACTGCAAGTACAAAAGAGCGGACGCTTGAACTTTTCAAGAGATATCGGTATCAATATCAGTTCCGCAGCATAAACGTTGCACAGCTATATGGCGTTCAGAAATCTCGTGCATCCTCTATCATCAAGAATCTTATCAAGCATGGATTGGTGACGTCACCAGAATATGGCGTATACCAATTTGTGAAGAAGTAACACCGCTATCAACAGGTGGTTTTTGAAAACCAAGCGATGAAGCTGTTACAGCCCATGGAACGTCTTAATATAATTTGAATTATCATAATCGAAATTATATTAACCTCCTGCGCAGAACTGCCCACTCCCCTGAGAACTCCTCAGACGAGTGGGCATTATGCTTCCCGTATTTCTGACTTACCCTTGCGGTCACTCAAATCGCCACCAAGTCATGGATCAAAAATCATCATTTTTTATTTGTCCCAGAGTAAGTGCACGGTTTCTGCACTGTTTTTGCACGGTTTCAAGGGATGCAATGGGTACTCTGACTTGCAAAATACGACAAAGGGTGCAGAAATTGCCGGGCAGAAAATCACGATGTTCTGCACAAAAACAACGTAAACTCGAAAGTTTCAAAATCAGAGTGTTCTGCCCGGTGGGCTCTTTTAATCAGAGGGCCAGGGATTCGAGTTCCCTCGAGCGCACCAAAAGGACGATAGATCGTTGAAAGAAACGGTTTGTCGTCTTTTTTGTTTTATATGGACATTTTGGACTTGTACCTGTGATTTTTTCAAAAATGTAGAGGTCAGAGGGACAAAATTAGAAAAGCACAAACGGATTTGCTTCGCAAAGCAGACGTGTTTGGCGAAAATCAGAACCGCAGTACCCGTGCGTTATTGCGGGGCTTTGCCTGCGGATGGGCGTCACCGGGGCGGGGGTAACCGAGAAGCAGCTGCATCACGGCGTAGTAATCGGTGCGGATGCCCCATTGCCGCAGGATATCCTGCCCGTAGGGGGCAGCAAAGGCGGTCCAACCCTGGCCGATATAGCAGCTGCCCACGCCCAGCGCATCCGCCGCCAGCATCATGTTTTCGGCGGCCACGGCGCAGTCCTCTGCCGCAAAGAGAAAATCTTTCGGGGCGAACAGGGTGATGACCGTGGGCGCATCGTAGAAAGCGTTGGTCAGCTTTGCGTCGTCCACGATGCTGGGCTGCTCGCGGGAAACATAGCGCGTGGCGGTGGACATCCGAAAATAGGAATTGGCCCGCTTGATCTTGCCCAGCCGCTCGTTGACTTCCCGATTCTGGTTGACCGCAAAAATTACGCCCTGCCGTCCGCCTGCGCTGGGCGCATACAGCCCGGCCTGCAAAATTTTCTGGAGGGTTTCTTCTTCGATCTGGCGCGTATCGAACCGCCGGATGGAGCGGCGGTGGAGAATCGTCTGCAAAATATCCATATTAAATTACCTCCTTCCAGCACTGCGGGTCGGCGGCGTAGAAGTCGCCGCTCTTGCCGCTGGCTACAGCCGGGCAGCCCAGGCAGAAGGCCAGCAGTTCACACTTGGAGCATTTGGCAAAGCGGGCGTAGTCCCGGTACTGCTCCATCTGGCAGACCCACACATCGGCCAGCCGATCCTCGAACACATTGCCCACCCTGCTGTTCTGCACCCGGCGGCAGGCATACACATCGCCCGTGGGCAAGATGGTCAGATGGCAGTTGCCGCAGTTGCAGCCGCCATAGATCATGCCGTCCTCGTAGACTCCATCCAGCGTGAATGCCCCCGTCTCGTACTCGTACAGCGTCCAGAGGTGGTCTTTCTTGTTGAAATAGGTGGTGCATCCGGCGGCTTCATATTCCTTGAACTTTTTATCGCAGTCGGCCAGAAGCTGGCGGTAGCGCAGGGGCGCGATGCCGGTGTCCTTCTCCCCGCTGGTGGGGCAGTAGCGGGCAAAGGCGAATACGTTCGCGCCTGCGGCCACCACCGCGTCAATGATGCCGGGCACTTCGTCGATGTTCTTGCCGGAAACCGTGGTCATGACCACCGAGCGGATGCCCGCCCGGTTGATGCAGCCGATCTTCTCCAAGGTCGTGTCGAAGCTGCCCGGCTTGCGGAACCAGTCGTGGGTCTCGCGCAGGCCGTCAATGGACAGCTGGTACTTCTCGCAGCCGTAGTTCTTCAGCCGCTGGCAGACGGCATCGTTCAGGTGGAACGGATTGCCCAGAATCGTGAAGGGGATGCTGTGTGTTTTGAGCAGCTCCAGCAGCTGCCAGAAATCCGGGTGCAGGATCGGGTCACCGCCCGTGATATAGAAATAGGGCAGACGGTCATGCACCGCGCAGAAATCCAGACAGTTATAGAAGGTCTCCTGCATCTCGGCCCAGCTCATGGAATCCAGATGCTTGCAGATGTTTTCAGAGAAGATGTAGCAGTGCCGCAGGCGGATGCGGCAGGGGTCTTCTTTGCCCAGCCGAACAGATTGGAAAGTGTCATAAGATGTTGCCTCCGTAAATTGTTTTGCGGACTTCATTGTCCGTGCTTTTAGTATAATTCGGCGGTGTACGGATGAAAAGTACGCACCTTTTTATTACCGGGTCACCTTTTTGTAACTGTCTTGCGCGTTCGGGAAAGGATGGTTATAATATGCATATAACATTCTTTTGGAAACGGATATCACGCCTATGGAGGTGCCCCTATGAAAACCAAAGAAGAACTGCCTGCCTGCCCGGTGGCGACCACCGTTTCCCTCATCGGCAGCAAGTGAAAGCTGCTCATCATGCGGAACCTGCTGGCGCGGCCCTGGCGGTTCAATGAACTGCGCAAAGACTTGGATGGCATCAGCCAGAAGGTGCTGACCGACAGTCTGCGCTCCATGGAAGCGGACGGCCTTGTGGTGCGCACGGTCTATGCAGAGGTGCCGCCCCGGGTGGAGTACGCCCTCAGTCCGCTGGGAGAATCCATGAAGCCCATCATCAAGTCGATGGAGACCTGGGGCTTGGCCTACAAGAGCGGCACGCTGCCCGGAACAGCAGAGGAACCGGCATAAAACCGGAAAGGATAAAACGCAGAACACCCGCCCACCTGTGGCGTCTCCACGGTGAGCGGGTGTTCGTTTGTCTGCATGGGATAAGCGGCTCAGCGGCTGCGCTTTTTGCGGGGGTCCCGGCCATTCTGGGGCGGCCTGTGCTCTGCGGCTGCGAAGCGGCCTGCCGCCTGCCCGGCGGCGATGCCGCTGCCGAAGGCCCAGTGCAGGTTGAAGCCGCCGCAGCTGCCGGTGCAGTCCAGCGTTTCGCCCACGAAGTAAAGGCCGGGGCAACCCTTGAACTGGAAGTGCGTGTCCACCTCCCGCAGGGCAAGGCCGCCGCCGGTCACCTGGGCCTGCTTCCAGCCGCAGGGGGTGAGCCCCTCAAACCGCCAGTGTTTGGCGGTGCGGGACAGCTTCTGCCACTGGCCCGGGGTGAGGGCGGCTGTGTCCGGCAGGGCGGCGGCGGACCACAGCGCCCGGCCCAGCTTTGGGTTCAGCAGGCCCAGCCAGAAGTCGGCCGGGCGCTCCCCTGCCGTCTGCCGGGTGTGGGCGGCCAGCAGGTCGGCAAGGGCTGCTTCGTCCAGCGCCGGGAACAGGTCCAGCTCCACGGCGGGGGCTTTCGGGCCGCGGCCCGGGGCCAGCAGGCCGGACAGCTGCATGATGCAGATGCCGGAAAGCCCGTAGTCGGTGAACTGCACTTCGCCCGTCTCCACGGCCAGCACGCAGGTGCCGTCCAGCAGGGAAGCCGCCGCTTTGGCGCGGATGCCCGCCAGCGTTTTGTCCGGGGCTGCGCACTGCAGGGCGGTCAGGCAGGGGTAAAGCGGTTCCACCCGGCCGCCGCACTGCCCGGCGAACCGGGGGCCGAAGCCGTCGGTGCCGAACTGCGGCCCGGCTGCGCCGCCCATGGCGCAGATGACGGCGTCGGCCCGCAGGGTCTCGGCAGTGCCCTCGGCGTTCTGGAACTGCACCGCGTAGCCGCCCCGGCTCTGGGCCAGGGCGCTCACGGTGCAGCCGGTGCGCAGCTGCACCCGGCGGCGTGCCAAGTGGTGCTCCAGCAGGGCCAGCACATCCGCTGCCTGGTTGGAGTAAGGGTACACCCGGCCTGCTTCGTCGGTGCGGGTGTACAGGCCGTGGGCGGCCAGCCAGCCCAGCGGGTCGGCGGCGTTCACGGCCTGCAGCAGCGGGCGCAGTGCGGCGGGGTCGGCCGTGAAATACCGCTCCGGCGCGATGCCGGTGTTGTCCAGGTTGCAGCGGCCGTTGCCGGTGGCCAGCAGCTTTTTGCCCGGCTTCGGGCTGCGCTCCAGCACCGTTACCTGCGCGGAAGGCGCAGCTTCGGCCGCCGCCAGCGCGGCGGTCAGCCCGGCGGCACCGCCGCCCAGAATGAGGATGTGTGCCATGCGGGCACCTGCCTTTCCTGCAAAAATCTGCTTTCATTGTAGCAGAACCGGGGCCAAAACACAACGAACCGGGGCTTTTTTGCCGGCCGCAACCGCCGGTTGACAGATTTCCAAGCGCAAATGGTAGTTGTCAACCGCAGAATGTGGTATGCTGGGGGCAGAAAAACAGCTGTGATTTCGTACGAGTGCCCATACAAAAAGGAGAAGACCATGATTTTAGCGGAAAAGATCGCCCAGCTGCGCAAACAGAAAGGCTGGAGCCAGGAAGAACTGGCGAACCGCCTGCAGGTGTCCCGGCAGGCTGTGTCCAAGTGGGAGGGCGGCGCGTCCATCCCGGACCTGGACAAAATCTTAAAGCTCAGCGCGCTGTTCGAGGTGACCACCGATTACTTATTGAAGGATACCCTCGAAGCGCCCGATGCGGCCCCGGCGGCGGTGCTGCCTGCACCGGAGGCGGAACCCCTGCGCACGGTGACGCTGGAAGAAGCGAACGACTACCTGAGCCTTGTGCAGGCCGCCTGCGGGCGCATTGCGGCGGGCGTGGGCCTGTGCATCCTCTGCCCCATCGCCTTGCTGCTGCTTGGCGCATGGGCGGACGGCACCCCGCGCGAGGGCTTTGCGGCCGGTGCCGGGATGATCACCCTGCTGGTGCTGGTGGCGCTGGGCCTGCTGCTCATCCTCCCGGCGGCAATGCAGCTGGAAAGCTATGACTATCTGGAAAAAGAAGTGTTCCAGCTGGGCTACGGGGTGGCCGGGATCGTGGAAAAACAGAAAAAGGAATGCGGCCCGCACCTTCTGCGGCAAAGCACCTGGGGCGTGGTGGGCTGTGTGCTGTCGGTGGTGCCGCTGATGGCGGCGGTGATGCTGGACGGCTCCGACTTCTGGATGGCGGCAGCGGTGTGCCTGCTGCTGGCCATCGTGGCGATCTCGGTGCAGCCGCTGATCCGGGCCGGGATGCAGAAGGAAGCGCTGGATAAGCTGCTGCAGACCGGGGACTACACCGTGGAGAGCAAGCGGGTGACCCGCCGGGTGGGCTGGTTTGCCGGGGCCTACTGGTGCGGCGTGACGGCGGTGTACCTGGGTGTGAGCTTCCGCAGCAACAGCTGGAACATCAGCTGGTGGATCTGGGCCGTGGCGGGGGTGCTGTTCGCGGCCGTGTGGCTGGCGGTGCGCGCCTGGGCGGGCCGGAGCGAAGAATGAGCTCCCCCGGGGCGCAGCGGCGGCAGGTATAAATTTCCCGTTCTGACAGATACTAACTGTATCGCCACAAACAAGGAAGCAGAACGGAGGAGACCAAAGCATGAAAGCAACAGGTATCGTGCGCCGCATCGACGAGCTGGGCCGGGTGGTGATCCCCAAGGAGATCCGCCGCACCCAGCGCATCCGCCGGGGCGACCCGCTGGAAATTTTCACCACCGGCGACGGCGAGGTGATCTTTAAAAAGTATTCGCCCGTGGGCGAGATGAACGGCGTGGCGGCGCAGTACGTTGAGGTGCTGAACCGCAGCTTTGCGCTGACCGCCTTCGTGGCCGACCGGGACCGCATCCTCGCGGTCAGCGGCACCGGACGGCGGGAGCTTGCCGACCGCAGCATCAGCCTGCCGCTGGAAAAGCTCATGGACGCCCGCAAGCCCTACCAGAACGAGGGCACCGCCGACCGTGCAGTGCTGCCCTGCGAAGGCTCGCCCCGGGTGCTGCTGTGTGCAGTGCCCATCATCGCAGCGGGGGATGTGACCGGGGCGGTGGGCCTGCTCACCGAGGACCGCACCGCTGTGCCGGACGATGCCCAGCGCAAGGCGCTGAGCGTGGCGGCGGCATTCCTTGCCCGGCAGATGGAGGAGTAAAAAAGCAGCCCGGCTTCTTCGGAAGCCGGGCTGCTTTGGAAAACGGCGTTTTGCCGGGGCGCTTACTGCTGTTCGCGCTGCAGCGCCTCAAGGTCGTACCATGCCTTGATGGCCTGCGGACGGAACATGTAGCGGTAAGGTTTGAAGGTGACTTCCTCGTTGCCGTCCTTATCGGTCTCGTGGTAGTCCTTCATCAGGCCCTGCTCCACGCACCAGCGTGCAGCGGCCTGGGCATCGGTGTCATCCGCGTCAATGTCGGGGTACAGCTCGGTGCTTACCGGTGCCGGGCAGTCGGCCTTGTTCCACAGGGCGACTGCCAGCTGGATGCGGTTGGTGGGGACAAAGTCATAGATGGCGTTCAGCCAGATGTTCGTGCCAATCAGATAGGTGGCACCGCTGACGAAGACGCCGGTGGCGATGCCGGCACCGATGGCACTGCCGGTGTCATCCGTGTCGGGGACAACGGGGTCGGGTGCTTTGACCTCTTGCGTGATGGAACAGTTGCCGGGCAGCTCAATGGTGTACTTGCCGTCAACGAGCGGGATCTCGGTCTCGTTGCCATCTTCGCCCACCAGCTTGTAGATCAGGTTTTCGTCTGCGCCGTCGGGCTTGGTAAAGGCGAGCGTATCGCCAGCACCGGCAAGGAGCTTGTCGTTTTCATCGCGAGCCGGGTCATAGCCGTTGATCTGCGGGTCTTCCGGCTTCGGGTCGAGTGCGCTCATATCGACGGTGATCTGGTCTTTTACGGTAAAGGGAACATTCTTAAAAGAGCAGTAGTCGGCGTCCGTGGTATCGGGGGCGTACAAAGCGGCAGAGAGCGTGTGTGCACCGGCCTGCTTGAAGGTCACACGGAACCGATAGGTGGTGCTATTCAGCTGTCCTTGTTCGACAAATGGGTAGCCGTCAAGGGTCGCATCGTAATTGAGTGTGCTCCATTCTTCAGAATCTTCGCCGAAGAATTCCAATGTTTCGATGTCAGTTGTATCATCAAACATCAACACGCCATTGAAATCATCGTTCGTGTCGTTGTTGGCAGCGACGGTGACTGTAAACTCCGCAGGCTTCTTTGCCAGAATGCTCCGCTTGTCAATGTCGGTCGCAAGCGTAGAAGCTTCATAATGGTCTTTGCAGGAGATGGTCACGTTATCATTCGGCATCTCGAACCAGGCGTCTTCGGCTTCGGTCGCGGGGTGGATGGTAATTTCCGGCTCGGCCGTCCAGCCGTCCAGCGTGTTGCCGTTCTCATAGGACAGATAAACTTTCTTGCCCGGGATGGTGCCGGTGATAGTGGTCGTTTTGCCGGTGGCCTCATCCTTCCGGTAAGCATAACCGGGTGTGTTGCCCTCGGCATCCTTTGCAATGGTGATGGTGTGGATATTTTCGTCCTGATAGCTTGCCACCAGAGCATAGTCACGGGAGCTCAGGTCATTGTTGGTGATTTCCCGGCTGTAGTTCTCCGGCGAATAGCGGGTGCTGCTGTCGTCTTCATACCAGCCGGTGATGGTGCGGCCATTGCCATCCGCGTTGTATACCGCATTCATAGAGGCAGCAGAGGGCAGTTTGCTTCCCTTGCGGATGTGGGCGTCTGCGCCATAGGTGGTGGCGGTGTTGTTGCACAGAACGAAGCCGTCCTTACTGGTCAAAGAAGCACCGGTGGACAGATTAATGCCGCCACCCTCGGCTGCACTACAGCCGGTAATAGAACCACTATTCATGGACAGGCCGCCGTTGTATTTACCAGATACATAAATACCGCCGCCGTAGTTTGCACTGCAACTGGTGAAGGAGCCGCTGTTCATGATAACGGTACCATTGGCATAAACACCGCCGCCGCTGGTTTCTGCACTACAGCCGATGATAGAGCCATCGTTCATGGTAAAAGTGCGGTGGTTCACCACATATACACCACCGCCGTATGTTGCACTACAATTGGTGATGGAGCCGCCATTCATGGTAAAGGTGGTGTTATCGTCCACATAAACGCCGCCACCCCTGGGTGAACCGCAATTAGTAATGGAGCCGCCATTCATGGTAAAGGTGCCGCCTTCCAGACAAACGCCGCCACCGTAGTATGAATCACAATTGGTGATGGAGCCGTCATTCATGGTAAAGGTGCCGCCGTGTAGACAAACACCGCCGCCCCATCTTTCTCTTGTGCGGTTACCGCAATTGGCGATGGAACCACCGTCCATGGAAACATTACGACTTACGACACCGCCGTCCAAAAAGTTTTTAATAGAGCTTTGTCCATGCATATTCAGAGAGCCCTTCGCATCGTAAAAACCGTAACCTCCGAGATTGCAGCCATCCAGACAGCTGGTGTCATACATATTGAGAATCGCGGCGTTGGCATTTAGTCCGGCAATGACCAAGCACCCATCATTGGCCACCTTGATACAGCTGTTGCCATACATATTTATGGTAGGGACATTAGGGGTACTAGAAGTCCGAATAATAACGGATGTATGATTGTCTTCGAAAGTGACGCCATTGTAAAGGTTCAGAACACAGGAATTGTTGCTACCTGCAAAATCAATAATACTGCGACCAGTGCCATCGGTGAGGGTGAGCGTTTTGGTATAATCTTCCCGGCCAAGATTCAAAACAGTGCCAGTGCCACTGACCTCAATGGATTTGGGACCAAAATGGATCGTATGATTTTCACCTAAGATGGTGGTGTTTGCTTTTATTACAAAATGTGTATCCGGGAGGGTGATATCATCCGCAAGTTCGATCAGGTAGTTGCCGGAAGTGTCCTGATTGATGGCATTGACCGCATCCGCAAAGGTGACGGTGCCATCTGCCGCCGAAGCTGTATCAGCAACCTTAAAAACCCGCGTATACTGGGGGTCGGCGGCATCATTTTCCGTATCGACCTCCTGCATACTTACGGCGTCAGGGATTAATACCCCCCCCCCCCGTATCATCTGCGAATACAGATGCGGGGCACAGGGAGAACATCATGCTGACTGCCAGCAGGCCGCTGAGCAATCTCTTTCTCATAAAACATCCTCCTCTTTTTTCTGCACGGTGCCGCCAACCGCTGGCGGACATGCGGTGCAGATAACATTATATAAATTTAGTATAAGCGGCTGCCGCGGCTTTTTCAATGCGCAGATGTACTGAAATAATGCGCACATTTTTGGAAATACAGGGTATAGGGGGGGCGTTTTTGCGGCGCACGGCAGAGCGCGGCATGGGCCGCCCGGCTTTATGACAGAATTATGAATCTTTATAAACATTTTTGCAAAGCCCTTGACAGCACCGGAAAATTGGCTATAATGGTCTTAG
>ERZ773210.1543-NODE-1543-length-22169-cov-18.515511_pt1 | contig 22169 bp, 15 predicted proteins | sample MGYA00580528_ERZ773210 | MGnify/ENA primary metagenome ERZ773210 (study PRJEB29015, sample SAMEA2737769) | human gut metagenome | biome: human gut; feature: human-associated habitat; material: faeces | place: China | collected 2012 ...
TTTTTCGTGACCAGCCGGTGAGTTCACGGATCATGGCGAGAATATTTTCGCAGACACCCAGGACAGTTGAAAGGGCGGCGAACACCATGAACAGGAAAAACAGTGTGCCCCAGATGCGTCCGCCAGCCATGTGGTTGAAGACGTCCGCCATGGTGTCGAATAACAGGCTGGGTCCTGCATTGACCTCGAGCCCGTAGGTAAAGCAGGCGGGGAACATGATGATGCCTGCAAGGATTGCCACGAGGGTGTCCAGTAAAATAATGGTGACGGATTCGCCCATCAGCGAACGGTTTTTATCAATGTAGCTTCCAAAAATCGCCATTCCGCCCATGCCAACAGACAGCGTAAAGAACGCCTGGTTCATCGCGCCGACGATTACAGAGCCGTCGAGCTTGGAAAAGTCCGGAACCAGATAAAACTTCACCCCGTCTGCTGCGCCGGAAAGGGTCAGGCTGTGAAGCGCCAGCACCAGCATCAGAACGAGCAGCGAGGTCATCATATATTTTGTGATACGTTCCAGACCGCCCTGTAAGTCGAAGCTCAGAATCAGAAAAGCGACGATGACCGTGATGAGCAGATAGGACACGTTGACGGACGGGTTCTGAATCATCTGTGTAAAGCCGAAGGACTGATTCTGCCCGGTTAAAAACTTCACAAAGTAATAGATCAGCCAGCCGCATACGACGGTATAAAATGCCATCAGAGCAATATTGCCAATCAGACTGACGATACCGAAAATCCCCCATTTGTGGCCGGGCTTTTCAAGCTTTTGATACATGTAGAGCGGACTTGTCCGGGCCCCACGCCCGACGGAAAATTCCATCGTCATGACAGGCAGACCGAGAATCAGAAGGCAGATCAGATAGATCAGCATAAAGCCGCCACCCCCGTTTTGTCCGCACATCCACGGAAATTTCCATACATTGCCGCAGCCGATGGCACATCCTGCCGAGATCATGATAAATCCGAGACGGCTGCCGAGTTGTTCCCTTTTTTCCATTGTTGTTGATTTTCCTCTTTTCTTTTTCCCAAATACAGCTCTGCCCAGGAGAAAAACAGAACCTGCAGAGAAAAGTATAGCGGAAAGCATAAAAAAAAACAAGCCATCGGATTTGGAATGACGGAAGTGGATTTTGGGACGGCGTGTTATGCGTTATGATCTTTGGAAAATTGATTTTTGAGGTTTAAAAAAGAAAACAAATATGATATATTATTAGATTGTATCCAACTTTTTGCTTACACGGCAGAGAGAGGGAGAAAATAAAAGAGCTGGAGAAAATAGAAAGCGTCCTGAAAATGTGCAGGTAATTGTGCAGTACAAAAACATAGAAAGGCGAAAATCCCGATAAATCAAGGGTTTTCGGACAGGTAAATCGTAAAATGAAACTTGGAATCGTTGGTCTCCCGAATGTTGGTAAAAGTACCTTATTTAACTCCCTGACGAAAGCTGGTGCGGAGTCTGCAAACTATCCGTTCTGTACCATTGACCCCAATGTAGGTGTGGTAGCCGTTCCGGACGAGCGCTTAAAGCTTCTGGGTGATCTGTATCATTCCAAAAAGGTAACGCCTGCTGTGATCGAGTTTGTAGACATCGCAGGTCTGGTAAAAGGTGCTTCTAAGGGCGAAGGCCTTGGCAACCAGTTTTTGAGCAATATCCGCGAAGTGGATGCGATCGTGCACGTCGTTCGCTGTTTTGAGGACAGCAACGTTGTTCATGTAGACGGAAACGTGAATCCGCTGCGCGACATCGAGACGATCAACCTCGAGCTGATCTTCTCCGACCTGGAAATTCTGGAACGCAGAATCGCCAAAGTGGCAAAGGGCGCGAGAATGGATAAGGAGCAGGCAAAAGAGCTGGCGATGCTGGAGCGTGTCAAGGAGCGTCTGGAGGACGGCAAGCTTGCAATCGGCTTCGAGACAGAGGATGAAGACGAGGAAGAATACTTCAAGAACCTGAACCTGCTGACTGCAAAGCCGGTGATCTATGCGGCGAACGTCGGGGAAGAGGATCTGGCAAACGATGGCGCAGACAACGCAGGCGTACAGGCAGTCAGAGAATATGCAAAAGAAACCGGCAGTGAGGTGTTTGCGATCTGCGCACAGATCGAGGAAGAAATTTCCGAGCTGGACGATGAAGAACGCCAGATGTTTCTGGATGACCTTGGATTAAAAGAATCCGGTCTGGAAAAGCTGATCCGCGCAAGTTACCATCTGCTCGGCCTGATGAGCTTTTTAACTTCCGGCGAGGATGAGACGAGAGCATGGACGATCAAACAGGGCACAAAAGCACCGCAGGCGGCCGGCAAGATTCACACCGACTTCGAACGCGGCTTTATCAAGGCTGAGGTTGTCAATTACAAAGATCTGCTGGAAAACGGCTCCCTTGCGGCAGCGAGAGAAAAAGGACTTGTCCGCATGGAGGGCAAGGAATATGTGGTACAGGACGGCGATGTAATCCTGTTCCGCTTCAATGTCTGAGAAAATCGTTACTGTTCACTCGCACCATTCGCAAAAGCGCAAAAAAATTATAAATACAACAAAAGGTACGCTTTTAGGGCATTTTGTTGTCATGAATGACGAAAAAGACAGTTGGACTTTTCACGGTCCGGCTGTCTTTTTTTTCTGAAATCCCTTGTCAAGGAGGGCATTTTATACTAAAATGGTTTCAAAGTGGTAGAAAGTGGTACGAAGTGGAGTAAGGTGGCAGACCTTTTCCATGAATGGCAGGTGATTGTACATGTTTATGGGCGAATACAATCATACGTTGGATACAAAAGGCAGGTTGATCATTCCCTCCAAATTTCGAGAGACGCTCGGTGAGAAATTTGTAGTGACCAAGGGACTGGACGGCTGCTTATTTGTGTACGACAATGCCGGCTGGACTGCTTTCGAAGAAAAGCTTCAGGCAATGCCCATCAGCAGAAAAGACACCCGTATGTTTGTCCGCCACTTTCTGGCAGGCGCCGCGGAGGTGGAGGTGGACAAGCAGGGACGTGCCCTGATCCCTTCCAAATTAAGAGAATTTGCAGAGCTGACCAAAGACGTTGTGCTGGTGGGCGCTGCAGGACATATTGAAATCTGGAGCCAGGAGCGCTGGGATGCCCTGGAAGAAGAGGCGGAGGAATCTATGGAGGATATCGCAGAGCGCATGGACGACCTCGGACTGTAATTGCTGTAACAAAGAAAGGAAAAATCGATGGAATTTGCACATACATCCGTCCTGTTGGAGGAGACAATTGAAGGACTTGCAATCAAACCGGACGGCATCTATGTGGACGGCACATTGGGCGGGGCAGGACATTCCAGCCACATTGCAGCGCGCCTTAGGACCGGCCGGCTGATCGGTATCGACCAGGATGCAGAGGCGATCGAAGCGGCGACAAAACGGCTGGAGCCGTGGCAGGAGCATGTGACGCTGGTGCGAGACAATTACTGTAACCTTCCGGCAGTATTAAACAGCCTCGGCATCGACAAAGTAGATGGCATTATGTTAGACCTTGGCGTATCCTCCTATCAGCTGGATAATGCCGAGAGAGGATTTTCCTATCGTTATGATACCGCACTGGATATGCGGATGGATCAGCGCCAGACCCTGACGGCGAAAACGATCGTCAATGAGTGGTCACAGGCAGAGCTGTTTCGGTGTATCCGGGACTACGGAGAAGATAAATTTGCACAGAATATCGCAAAACACATCGTGCAGGCGAGAGAAAAGAAGCCGATTGAGACGACCGGGGAATTAAACGACATCATCCGGGCGGCGATTCCGGCAAAGATGCGGGAAAAAGGCGGACATCCCTCCAAACGCACGTTTCAGGCGATTCGGATTGCCTGCAACAGAGAGCTGGAGGTATTGGAAAATTCCCTGGACGCCTTTATCGACCGGCTGGCTCCGGGTGGAAGGCTCTGCATCATCACCTTCCATTCGTTGGAAGACAGAATTGTGAAAAATGCCTTCCGCAGAAATGAAAATCCCTGTACCTGCCCGCCGGAATTTCCGGTGTGCGTGTGCGGCAAAACGAGCCGGGGACATGTTGTAACCCGCAAACCGATTCTTCCGACCGAGGAAGAGATGGAGACAAATTCCAGAGCGAAAAGCGCAAAGCTGCGCATTTTCGAAAAAATAGAGAGCTAGTACATCGTTTTCGAAATAACGATACCACTCACTTGCCTGTGAATCCGATTGGTATCGTTATTTACGAAACGCTGTACTAGAAGCCGGAACAGACGGCGGTGAGGAGAGCAAATGGCAAGAACATCGAATTCAGCCAGAAAAAGCCAATCGGCAGCGTACAAAAGAACGCCCTATCAGAAAACAGCATATGTAAACGGTACGGCAGTCAGACACGCTGAGGCGGGAGAAGAGCTGGAACGCCATTTGGATCAGAGCTCCGGACGGGTTTCGAGACGCGAGCTGGAGAAGCAGAAGCAGGAAATGAAACGCCTGCGCTACAGAAATGTAGCCTATGTGCTGTTTTTGACCGTGGCGTTTGCAGTCACGGGCGTAATGCTGATCGGTTATATCCGGATGGAATCCTCGATCACCCAGAGCGTAAAGCAGGTTGCAGCGCTGCAGAGTCAGCTAAATAACTTAAAGACGGAAAATGACGAAATGAAAAACCGGATTGACAGCTCCATCAATCTGGAGGAAATCAGAAGAATTGCAATTACGGAGCTTGGCATGACCTACGCAGGACAGGGACAGATCGTGGAAATCCCGGATGATGGAAGCGATTATGTAAGACAGTATGCAGACATCAAGAAGTGAGGCAGGTGCCGGATTGGATAAGAAAAATAAGTTTACAATACGAATGCAGAGAAAGCTGGTGGTACTGTTTTGTTTGGTACTGCTGGCTTTTGCAGGGTTGAGCGTCAGATTGATTTTAATTAACCGGGATAACGGCGACAGCTACAAAAAGCAGGTGCTTTCCCAGCAGCAATATTCCAGTACGACGATTCCTTATAAGCGGGGAGAAATCCTGGACAACAAGGGAACGAAGCTGGCATCGAGTGAAAAGGTATACGATCTGGTGCTGGATATCAAACAGATGAATAATAAAGAGGACTATGTTGAGCCTACGATCCAGGCACTGGAGGATTATTTTAGCATTGACGGCGATCAGGTGCGCGCTTATGCGCAGGAACACCCGGATTCCCAGTATTATGTCCTCAAAAAGAGAATGTCCTACAATGAAATCAGTGATTATCAGCAGATGATGGCGGATACGAGCCAGAAAGAATATAACCAGTATGTCAAGGGAATCTGGTTTGAGGAAAGCTATAAGCGAGTTTACCCGAATAGCTCTCTCGCAAGCGATGTCATCGGCTTTACGCGGACGGACGGAACCGGAACCTACGGACTGGAAGAGTATTACAACGATGTTTTGAGCGGCGTAAACGGCAGACAGTATGGATATATAGACGGGGACGATAATCTGCAGCGGACGACGGAGGCTGCTGTAGACGGCTACAATGTTTATTCCACGATCGACGCGACGATTCAGGGCATTGTGGAAAAGTACCTCAAAAAATATAACGACGAAAACAAAGACAGCACCCGCGAGGGTAACGGTGCGCAGGATGCAGCGTGTATTGTGATGGATGTCCACAGTGGGGAAGTGCTCGCAATGGCGAGTTATCCGACGTTTGACTTAAACGATACGAGAAATCCGGAGGCACTGATCGGCAGCAAACTGATCGATGTCAGTGGAAACTCGACGGATACGGTCATCAACGAAGAGATTGCAGCGTCGATGAAGCAGGAGGAAAATAACGATCTGCTTGTACAGAACTTAAATGCCCTCTGGAAAAACTATTGCATTAACAGCACTTACGAGCCGGGTTCCACGATGAAGCCCTTCGTTGCAGCGATGGGGTTGGAGGACGGCAGGCTCAAAGGCAATGAATCCTTTGAATGCACCGGTATCATCGAGATCGGCGGCTACAAAATCCGCTGTCATAACTACAGAAACGGTGCGGAGGGGTGGCTGACGATCGGAGAATCCATTGAACGCTCCTGTAATGTCACGCTGATCCGGATGGCACAGGTTATCGGGATCGATGAATTTCTGAAATATATGTCGGAATATAATTTCGGCTTAAAGACCAATATAGATCTGGCGGGCGAGGCAAGAACGGCTTCCCTGGTATTCAATTCTTCAACGATGGGACCTACGGAGCTTGCAACCTCGAGCTTTGGACAGGGCTTTAACGTGACGATGATCCAGATGATCACAGGTTTTTGCTCCCTGATCAACGGAGGCTATTATTATGAACCGCATATGGTAAGCAAGATTACGGCAGCAGATGGATCTGTGGTAAAAAATATTGAGCCGAGACTGTTAAAACAGACCATTTCCGCGGAAACTTCGGAGAAAATCCGTGAATACTGCGTTCAGGTTGTGGAAGGTGCAAATGGTACCGGTAAACGTGCAAAGCCTGCAGGCTATCGCATCGGCGGTAAGACTGGTACAGCAGAAACTGTCAGCGCCAGCGGTACTCGTGAAAAGGACGAATACGTCGTATCGTTTCTGGGCTATGCGCCCGCAGAAGATCCACAGATCGCAATTTATGTGGTTTTAAACAGACCAAACGCCCGGGAACAGGATCTGGAAACGAGAAAAGCATGTATCATCGCCAAAAACATATTGACCGAAGTGCTTCCTTATTTAAATATCTTCATGACACAGGAGCTGACGGACGAAGAGCGCGCGGAGCTGGAAGCGATGCAGATTGAAATCCGCGAGCAGCTGAGCGCAAACGCGCCGGCGTCGGATGTCAGCGGGAATGATGTCAGTGGAAATACAACCGATACCGGCGGGGATCCGTCTGCCGGGGATACTACGGCAGGGGAGGATGGCAGTGCTGCGCAGCCTGCGGGCGACGACCCGTCTACAACAGGTGGAGATACTGCAAATGGAGCAGAAGCGGACAATCCGTATGTCAACAGCGACGGGCAGTTGATCGATCCGACGACTGGAGAGGTGATCACGGAGGATTCGGATGGCTATGATGTGCCGGTTTCCGGCATTCTGGAAAATGGTGCAGCAGGCGACTCTGGTGGGGATACGCAAAATCCTATGGAATAATGGAAGAAAAGAGCTGTATCGCTGTCTGCTGTGGTCACAGCGCGCAGCGGCAGCGTGTGCATATTTTAGGCAGCGGTTTCATAAGGTATAGTAATTTCTGCTTTGCAGGGAACCTATGGAACTGAGCAAACCGTTTCACCGCAAAAAGATCGTCGTAATTTTTCTGGCGTGCATTCTGATCTTTTCAGGGCTGTCCGCCAGAGTGGTATATCTGATGGTATTTCGGGCGGCACATTATTCTGAGCTCGCGCTGGATTTGCATCAGAGAGAGCGCAAAATCAAGGCAAAGCGCGGGAGAATTTTAGACCGGAACGGGATCGTGCTGGCGGATAACCAGCCGGTCTGTACGATTTCTGTCATCCATAACCAGATTCGCGATCCCAACGCAGTGATTGCGCTTTTGTGCAGCAAGCTTGGACTGTCGGAAGAGACCGTTCGAAAAAGAGTGGAAAAGGTATCGTCCATCGAAAAAATCAAAAGCAATGTCGATCTGGAAACCGGGGAGGAAATTTACCGGACAGGGCTGGACGGCATCAAGGTGGACGAGGATTATAAACGATATTATCCGTATGAGAATCTCGCTTCCAAAGTGATCGGCTTTACCGGAGGCGATAATCAGGGAATTTTGGCATTGGAAAGCCGGTATGAGGAAGTGCTTTCCGGGCAGGAGGGCTTGATTCTGGAAATGACGGACGCACGCGGCGTCCGGCTTCTGGATGAAGGAGAGAGCCGGGTAGAGCCGGTGGATGGAAAGGATTTATACATTAGTCTGGATGCCAACATCCAGCTGTACGCACAGCAGCTGGCGGAGCAGGTCTGCCTGGAAAAAGAAGCGGAAAGCGTTTCGATTCTGGTGCTGCGTCCCGATAACGGAGAAATCCTTGCGATGGCGGATGTGCCGGAATATCAGTTGAATGACCCGTTCACACTTCCGGAGGGGCAGCGGGAACAGCTCATGACCGAAAAAGAAAAGCAGGAAGCCCTGAATAAAATGTGGAGAAACGCCTGCATCAACGATACCTACGAGCCTGGCTCTGCCTTTAAGGTCATTACTGCGGCAGCCGCATTGGAAAACGGCGTTGTCCGGGAAGAGGATTCTTTTCAGTGCCCGGGCTATATTGTCGTAGAGGGCAGAAAAATCCGGTGTGCAAAGGTTCGGGGTCATGGAACTGAAAATTTCGTACAGGGGACGATGAATTCCTGCAATCCGGTGTTTGTGACGGTAGGGCTTCGGATGGGTGCAGATACGTTTTACCAAAGCATGAAGCAGTTCGGGCTGCTGAACAGAACTGGAATCGATGTGCCTGGAGAAGCCGGTACAATCATGCACGCACAGGATCAGATCGGTCCGGTGGAGCTTGCAACGATTTCGTTCGGGCAGTCCTTTCAGATCACGCCGATCCAGCTTGCAGCGACGGTCAGCTCCCTCATTAATGGCGGGACGCGGATTACACCGCATTTGGGACTGTATTGCGAAAAGACGGACGGTTCGGAGCGCATTTCGGTACAGAAGGAAACGGAGCAAAAACGGATTCTTTCGGAAGAAACAAGCGCCCGGCTGCGCAGCATCCTGTTTCAGGTCGTGGAAAACGGCGGCGGGAAAAATGGAAAAGTCGAAGGTTATCAGGTGGGCGGCAAGACGGCGACCAGCGAGACGCTTCCTCGCGGTACTGGTCGGTATATTTCTTCGTTTCTGGGTTTTGCACCTGCGGACGATCCGAAGGTGCTGGCATTGTGCATTATCCGAAACCCCCAAGGCGTCTATTATGGCGGACTGGTGGCGGCGCCGGTAGTGCGCGAGCTTTTTGAAAATATTCTTCCCTATCTGGATGAAATAGGGTATTATGAGAAGAATGAAACAATAAACCGCAATTAATTGCAGGGAAACATAGAACGAAAGTGCTGTCTATGGCAGCGAAAGGAGAGAATCAACATGGATTTACTGGGAAAAAAGGTACTGGTAGCCGGATGCGGAAAGAGCGGACTCGGAGCCGCCGGACTCTTGCAGAAAGCGGGAGCCGTTCCCGTTCTGTTTGATGAAAATGAAAAGCTGGATGGGAAGGCGCTCTGCGCGCGGGAAGATTATCCAAAAGACACTGCGCTGGTACTGGGAAGCCTTCCGAAGGAGCTGCTTTCCGAGCTTTCGCTGGCGGTTTTAAGCCCCGGTATTTCTATTGAAGAAGCGTTTGTTTCTACACTGGAAGAGGCGGATATTCCGGTATGGGGCGAAATTGAGCTCGCCTGGAACTATGAAAAGGGAAAGGTGCTCGCAATTACAGGCACGAACGGAAAGACCACGACGACAACGCTGGTGGGCGAGATCTTGAAGCGTTATCAGGACAATACGTTTGTTGTCGGCAATATCGGAACCCCCTATACGCAGGAGGTTTTAAAAACAGATAAGGACAGCGTGACGGTAGCGGAGATCAGCAGCTTCCAGCTGGAAACTGCAGTGCATTTCCATCCGACTGTCAGCGCGATTTTAAATATCACGCCGGATCATTTGAACCGTCATCATACGATGGAGAACTATGCGGCGGTCAAGGAATCCATCACGAAGAACCAGACAAAGGACGATTTCTGTGTGCTCAATCACGAGGACAGCTGGTTAAAGGCGTTTGCACCGAAGTGCCCGGCCCAGGTCATCTGGTTTTCTTCCAAAGAAAAGCTGGAGAGAGGCTATTATCTGGTCGGCAGCAAAATCTGCAGAAATCTCGGAAATGGGGAAGAAGTCCTGATGGATGTTGACAAGATGCAGCTGATCGGCGTACATAATTTTGAAAACGTGATGGCAGCAATTGCAATTGCAGCAGCATACGGCGTGCCGATGGAAACAATTCTGGATACCGTAAAACATTTTCAGGCAGTAGAACACAGAATCGAATATGTAGCGACCAAAAACGGCGTCGTTTATTATAACGATTCCAAGGGAACCAATCCCGATGCGGCGATTCAGGCGATCCGCGCAATGAAGTGGCCCACCGTGCTGATCGGCGGCGGCTATGATAAGCAGAACACCTACGACGAGTGGATTGAAGCGTTTGACGGCAAGGTGAAGCTGCTTGTGCTGATCGGTCAGACGCGGGAAAAGATCGCGGAGTGCGCAAAGAAGCACGGAATGGAAAATATCGTTTTGGCGGACAGCTTTGAAGAAGCGATGGATACCTGTGTAAAGGCAGCGTGTCCGGGCGACGCGGTGCTGTTGTCCCCCGCATGCGCGAGCTGGGGAATGTTCCCGAATTATGAAGTGCGCGGTAAAATGTTCAAGGAATATGTAAACAGCCTGAAGGGGTGAGCAAGTGGCAGGACGGAGAAGATCTCAGAAAACAGAATACTATTTTGATTACAGTCTTCTGTTCATCATCCTGTTTCTGACAGGCTTCGGACTGGTTATGATTTATTCCGCCAGCGCTTACGATGCGACGACGCAGAATCTGAACGAGGACTATTATCTGATGCATCAGGCGTTTGCGGCGGCGCTGGGGCTGGTGGGGATGTTTTTCGTCTCACACATCCCATATCATTTCTGGGAGCGGTTTGCGGTAATCGGCTATGTGGTTTCCCTGATTTTGATTGCACTCGTGCTGTCACCGCTGGGCGTCGAGGTCAACGGTGCAAGAAGGTGGCTGAATCTCGGTATGTCGATTCAGCCTGCGGAGATCGCAAAGCTGGCGATGATTCTGTTTCTGGCGACGTTTATCTGCAAGATGGGAAGAAACATTCGGACGTCGAGAGGCTTTTTGACGGTTATTGGAGTTTCCCTGCCGCACGTTTTTTGCATCTGGAAAATCACCAACAACCTGAGCTCTGCGATTATCGTGCTGGGAATTGCGATCCTGATGCTGTTTGTGGCGAGTCCGCAATACAAACCATTTTTCATCATAGGAGGAATTGGAGCACTCGCAGTTATAGGCGTAATTTTCGGTGTCAAGCAGCTGCAGAGCATCGAAGGGCTGGATTTCCGTTTCGCACGTATCATGGCGTGGCTCGATCCGGAAGCCTATGCGTCCGGCAAGGGCTTCCAGACGCTGCAGGCACTCTATGCGATCGGCTCCGGCGGTATTTTTGGAAAGGGGCTCGGGCAGAGTATCCAGAAACTGGGCTTTTTGCCGGAACAGCAGAATGATATGATCTTTTCGATCATTTGTGAGGAGCTGGGGCTGTTCGGCGGCATTGCTGTGATCCTGATTTTTTTGCTGTTGATCTGGCGTCTGATGATTATTGCGAACAACGCGTCGGATCTGTTCGGTGCGCTGTTAGTTGTCGGCGTGCTGGGGCATATCGCGATTCAGGTCATTTTAAATGTTGCGGTCGTAACGAACTCAATGCCGAACACCGGCGTGTCCCTGCCGTTTATCAGCTACGGCGGCTCATCGATCCTGTTTTTGCTGATCGAGATGGGGCTTGTCATGAGCGTTGCCCGCGGCATCAAGGTCCGGGATGTGTAATGGTGTATGCGCGTATCGTGCCTTCACCGGGAGCAAAGAAGACGAGCGTTTTGTCCGGGCACGGGTGGCAGCAGTGCAGCTGCATTTGTCACGCATACGGCATCTTTGCCATAGTATAGGGTAAGGACAGCGCGGACGGTGGTTTTGTGGATTCAATCTGGATCAGGGGCAAAAGACCTCTTTACGGGGAAATGACAGTGCAGGGGTCGAAAAACGCCGTGCTGCCGATTTTGGCGTCGACCATTTTGATCGCCGGAAAGACGACACTGCGAAACTGCCCGGATATTTCGGATGTGGACTGCATGTGCCGCATTTTGCAGAAAATCGGCGCAACAGTGACAAAAACCGGTCACGAGATCTGCGTGGACGCTTCCGGTGCGCTGCAAAGCAGGCTTCCGGCAGAGGAAGTGGTTCGGATGCGTTCCTCCATCGTGCTGACGGGCGCGCTTTTGGGGCGGCTGGGGCAGGCGTCCTTCTGCGATCCGGGCGGCTGTGTCATCGGCGACCGCCCGATCGATTTGCATCTGAAAGCCTTTGCGCGCTTCGGTTGTCAGATAAGGCGGGAGGATGACAATTTTTTGACGGTATTTGCAAAGCGACTGAACGGCGTACAGATCCGTTTTCCGTTTTCGAGCGTCGGTGCGACGCAGAATGCGATTTTATGCGCGGTCTGTGCAAAGGGAGAAACAGTGCTGACAGGTTGTGCAAAGGAACCGGAGGTCGTTTCGCTGTGCCGCTTTTTAAACGGTGCAGGTGCAAAGATCGAAGGAGCCGGAAGCAAAACGATTCGAATTGAGGGCGTAAAAAAGCTTTGCAGCACAGAATTTTCCATCGATGCGGACCGGATCGTGGCAGGAACCTGTCTGATCGGTGTACTCGCGGCAGGCGGGGAAGCGTTTTTGCGGCAGGCGCCGATCGGGCAGCTTACAGCGGTGATTGCAGTTGCAAAAAAAATGGGCGCACAGATTATCCCAACCCCAAAGGGGCTGTTGGTAAAACGTGCAGGCAGGCTGGTTTCCCCGCTTTTACTGGAAACGGACGTATATCCGGGCTATCCGACCGACCTGCAGTCCCCGATGCTGACGGCACTGTGCTGCGCAGAAGGAAACTGTATGGTGTCGGAGCGCGTTTTTAATGGAAGGTTTGGTGTGCACGAGCAGTTAAACCGTATGGGTGCTGCGATCGTCGCCGGACAAACAAGCGCGGAGGTCACCGGAGGCAGAAAACTGCACGGAGAGCGGGTTTTTGCAAAAGAACTGCGGGGCGGGGCGGCACTCGTGCTGGCGGGGCTGTGCGCAGAGCATAAGACGGTCGTGGAAAACTGTCATTTTATCCGGAGAGGATATGAAGATATCGTAAGAGATTTCAGAGAGTTGGGAGCAGACATTGGCACAGAAACAGAAATATAAGCTGCTGGACGGCGGAAAATCTGAAAAAAGTCGGAAGAAATCAGCTTCCGGCAAAAAAAAGAAAAAAAGCAGCGGCAAAGCTGCCGGGTATTCCTATGCAGTGGCAACGCCGGGCGAGTGGCTGCGCGCAAATCTCAGCGTACTGATTGCCAGCATAGTGATTGTCTGTCTGGCGGCGGCAGCCCTCGTCGTGGTGTTCGTGTTTCGGGTGCAGAATATTTCGGTCGAGGGAAACATGCACTACACGAGCGAAGAGATCGAGGCGATGGTTTTGACCGATCGGCTTTCCTACAATTCGCTCTATCTTTCGTTAAAATATCGGAATAAGGAAATCCGGGACATTCCGTTTATCGAAACGATGAGTGTCCGGGTCGATTCGCCAGACAGCATCACGATCCGTGTTTATGAAAAGTCTGTGGCGGGCTACGTCGAATACATGGGGCGTTACATGTATTTTGACCGGGACGGTATCGTGGTGGAATCTTCGGAAACGAGGACAGAAGGAATTCCGCAGGTGACGGGAATTAGGTTCGACCATGTTGTTTTGTATGAGGCGCTTCCGGTGAAGAATACCGATATTTTTCAGGAAATCCTTTCGATTACGCAAATGCTTTCCAAGCATCAGATCACGACGGATAAAATATATTTTAACGAATCAAATGAAATAACACTTTATTTCGACAATATCCGGGCAAAGCTGGGAAAGGATAACCTGGAGGAAAAGGTGATGCGCCTGGAGCAGATTTTACCGAATCTGTCGGGCGAAAGCGGAGTACTCGATTTGCAGAATTACTCGGAAGACCGTAAAAATGTGACGTTTCAGAAAGATGGATAACCGCAAAGAAATTGAAAAAATGGGTTGCGTAATTCTGAAAATGATTATATGATAAATATTATGAAGTTTGTCAGGAATGAAGGAGGAAATACCCTTGCTGGAGATTAAAGTAAATGACGCAGAAGCGGCAGCGCACATCCTTGTCATTGGAGTTGGCGGTGCAGGCAATAATGCTGTAAATAGAATGATTGATGAGAAAATTGACGGTGTGGAGTTTATCGGAGTTAATACAGACCGACAGGCTCTGCAGTTCTGCAAAGCGGAAAAGCACCTGCAGATCGGCGAGAAGCTGACCAAGGGACTGGGCGCAGGCGCAAAGCCCGAAATCGGTGAGCAGGCAGCTCAGGAGAGTGCAGAAGAAATTTCCAAATCCTTAGACGGAGCAGATATGGTATTTGTTACCTGCGGTATGGGCGGCGGAACCGGAACCGGTGCGGCTCCTGTTGTCGCAAAGCTCGCCAAGGACAAAGGAATCCTGACCGTCGGTGTTGTAACCAAGCCGTTCCGCTTTGAAGCAAAGACCCGTATGAACAATGCGATGTCCGGTATCGAAAAGCTGCGTGACAGCGTGGATACTCTGATCGTTATCCCGAATGACAAGATTCTGGAAATTGTGGACAAGCGTACCAGCATGCCGGAAGCCCTGATGAAGGCCGACGAAGTCCTTCAGCAGGCAGTACAGGGAATTACCGATCTGATCAACGTCCCCGCAGTCATTAACCTCGACTTTGCAGATGTACAGACCGTTATGCGTGACAAGGGCATTGCTCACATCGGTATCGGCGAAGGTAAAGGCGACGATAAGGCTGTCATGGCAGTCAAAGCCGCTGTAGAGAGCCCGCTGTTAGAGACAACGATTGCAGGCGCAACCGATATCATCATCAACGTGTCCGGCGATATTTCCATGTTCGACGCTTCCGATGCGGTGGATTATGTCCGTGAGATCACCGGCGATGACGTTAACATCATCTTCGGTGCCATGTATGATTCCAACCAGGCAGATTACTGCCGGATTACCGTAATTGCAACCGGTATTGAGGAGACACCGGCTTCCCGCTTCGGTACTTCCTTTGCAAGAAAACCGATCACTCCTTCCGTAGGCCAGACCGGCATGAAGACCACAGTGAGTGCGACCGGCGCGAACACGACAAGACCGTATAACAGCGCACTGCAGCAGCCGGTTCATCCCGGAGCTGCTTCCAATGCGGAATTAAAGAAGCCGACAGGCATAAATGGCATTCAGCCTGCTCCTACGGTACTGCGCAGCAAGGTACAGGAGAGAGATTTAAAGATTCCGGATTTCCTTCAGAAAAAATAAATAATTTTAGTAACGAAACAGAAAACACCGCGAGGTGACTGAAAAAGTCATTTCGCGGTGTTTTTTTGTCGAAACTTTCCCCGGCAGTGCACAGCGTTTCGACAAAATCCACGCGCCAGCATTTTTATAATAAGGACATACAGTTTTGGAAAACGTGCGGGAGGAAAGGCTTGTGAGCTATCGGATTTATGCAGACCGGGTCTGGATAATGCACACCTGTATCAATGTGCTGCTGTTATTTCTGACAGCGAAACTGTCTGGGATAACAGTAAGGGTTCGACGGATTATCGAAATAGCAGCCGGAAATGCGCTGTGCTTTACGGCAATCCTGTTGTTGCCTGCTCCGGCGGTTTTGCAGGGAGAAGTAGGGATAATTCTGGCAGGAAAAACGTTTTTTTGCCTGATTGCAGCACTTTGGTGGGTACAGCGATGCTTTCAGGTCAAAAGCCGGGAAGGAATGCGGCGTGTCTGGATCTGCTATATGTGTTGTGCCTGCGTGCTCGGCGGCGTCTGCAACGGCATTTCTGAAGTCCGGGAGCTGTTTGAAACCGATCAAAACGGTTTTGGGACCGGCGGGCAGGTTTCCATGATGCAGCTTTTGGTCTGGTGCGCGATTGTCGTCTGGTATGGTGCAAAGCTTCTGGACCGGGAGCGCAGGCGGCAGAAGCATCCGATCTGGAAAGTCTCTTTTTTCTGGAAAACGAAGTTTTTTTCCGGAAGCGCGTTGATGGACAGCGGAAATTCCCTGAAAGACCCGTACACGGGGCGCCCGGTCTGTGTTTTGGACGAAGAGACGGCGAAAAAGCTTGGAATTTCGACGGAAAAGGCGGTTCGGCTGATTCCCTATCACAGCATCGGCAGGGCCCACGGACTCCTTCGGGCGGTGACGGTTTCAGAACTGTATCTGAGAAAAGACGGACAGGAGAAAAAGATTGCAGATGTGACGGTTGCGGTCGGACCCGGGCGTTTGAGCTGGTCGGGCGGATACCAGATGATTCTGCATCCAGCATTACTGGAGGAAAAGAAAGGAGCAGACCATGATATTAAAAGTAGCGATGCCGGGAAAAGTGCAGTTTAAATTGATCCGCCGGGAACCGGCATTTTTTATGGCACATGAGGGGGATATTCATTATATTGGCGGCGCAGATGTGCTTCCGGCACCTCTGGAAACGGAACAGGAAAACGAGGTGATTCAGGATCTGGCGACAGAGGAATATGCGCAGGAGGCGCGGTCAATTTTAATTGAACACAATCTGCGCCTGGTTGTTTACATAGCAAAGAAATTCGATAATACGGGCGTCGGCGTGGAGGATCTGATTTCGATCGGCACGATTGGACTGATCAAGTCAATCAATACATTCAATCCCGGGAAAAATATCAAGCTCGCAACTTATGCATCCCGATGCATTGAAAATGAAATCCTGATGTATCTGCGCCGCAACCACAAGACGCGGATGGAGGTTTCGATCGACGAGCCGCTGAACGTGGACTGGGACGGGAACGAGCTGCTTTTGTCGGATATCCTGGGGACGGATGAGGACGTGATCTACCGGGATATGGAAAACGAGGCAGAGCGCAGGATTTTAAGAAATGCGGTGGCGAAGCTTTCCGAGCGGGAGCGCACAATCGTCAGCCTGCGTTTTGGACTGGATACGCCGGACGGGCAGGAAATGACCCAGAAGGAGGTCGCGGCATATCTGGGTATTTCCCAGTCCTATATTTCCCGGCTGGAAAAAAAGATCATGAAGCGGCTGAAAAAAGAGATGGTGCGGGAGTGAAGCGGCGCGCTGCAGCTGCGTCCGACCGCCATGCCTGCACGCATTCCGGGATGTGCTGTCATGCCGTGAAATACTCACACCGTGTGTTACATGCTCCCTGCATCATGCGCTCAAATACGCGCGCATGATGCGGAGAGCATTTTTTTCGAGCCGGGAAACCTGTGCCTGGGAAATTCCGATCAGCTCGGCAACCTCCATCTGTGTTTTTCCCTCGAAAAAGCGCAGAGAAATGATCTCATGTTCCCGGGCATTGAGCTTTTTTAACGCGTCGGACAAAGACAGATGCTCGACCCAGTTTTCCTCCCGGTTCTTTTTATCCCGAATCTGATCCATCACATAGAGCGTGTCTCCTCCGTCTGTGAAAATCGGCTCATACAGGCTCATGGGATTCTGGATGGCGTCGAGGGCATAGACAATATCCTCCCGGGAGATGCCGACCTCGGAGGCAACCTCGGTGATGGACGGCTCCTTCTGGTTCTTTTTTAAAAGCATTTCCCGCGCGTAGATGGCTTTATAGGCGGTGTCGCGCAGCGAACGGCTGACCCGGATGGAGTTGTTGTCCCGCAGAAAACGCCGGATCTCGCCAATAATCATTGGAACAGCATAAGTTGAAAACCGTACTCCCAGTTCGGTATTGAAATGGTCGATTGCCTTGATCAGACCGATACAGCCAATCTGAAATAGATCGTCTACGTTTTCTCCGGCAGAGGAAAAGCGTCGGATGACGCTCAAAACGAGACGCAGATTTCCCTTGATAAACTGTTCCCGTGCGTCGGCGTCGCCCTGCCGGATCTGGATAAAAAGTGCGTCTTTTTCTTCATTGGTTAGGATCGGCAGGCGGGCGGTGTTGACGCCGCAGATTTCCACTTTGTTGAGTGCCATGGCATTGCCTCCTGTGATTGAAAAGCTATGAAAAGAGCATGGACGAAAAAACGGAATTTATTCAAAGCGATGACGCAGATTTTGATGCATTGCAGCGCATGGCAGCCGTAGTGAAAAGTGCTGCACCAGCGTGCGCGCCGCTGCATAGGATAGAAAAAACGGGAGAATTTCGGATGCTTTTTTCAGAATTAAAAAGCAAGGAAGTCGTAAACTTACGAGACTGCCGAAAAATGGGACATGTGACGGACTTCGAGTTCGATGAGTGCAGCGGCGTGATCCAGAAAATTATTGTGCCGGGCATCGGCGGCAAAAACTGGAAATGCCTGTTTGGCTGCGATACGGAGTATGCGATTGCGTATCAGGATATCAAACAGATCGGACCGGATGTGATTATGGTAGATGTGCCGTAACACAGCGGAATAGGTGTTTTTCTCAGATTTTACCAAAATGACAATGCAGCGGATATTCGGGTGTGCTATACTGAACATAAGAGAAACTGTGTCGCAGGTGACACAAAGTAGCCAGGATCGCAGAGACGAACTGGATGTTCGTCCCGCGGTTCCTTCGGCACAAAGCGCCCGCGGAATGGAGATTGGTATGAAAATTCTTTTGATCAATGGAAGCCCGAAAGGCGATCGAAGCAACACATTAAAGCTCTCCAAAGCATTTCTGGAGGGCGTTTTGGAAATTCACAAGGATGCAGAGATCAGACAGATGAACCTTTCCGAGAAAAAGATCGCTCCCTGTAGGGGCTGTTTTGCCTGCTGGAACAAAACGCCGGGCAAATGCGTGATGACAGACGACATGCAGGAGGGCATCGAAGGAGAGCTGTGGGCGGATCTCATGATCTGGAGCTTTCCGCTTTACTATTTCAGCGTTCCGGGGCTTTTGAAAAACTTTATCGACAGGCAGCTGCCCATGAACCTCCCGTTTATGGAAGAGCAGGAGGGGCAGACCGGGAACGGCGGGCATCCGTCCCGATACGATATGAGCGGTAAGCGGCATCTGCTGATTTCCACCTGCGGATTTTATACCGCAAAGAATAATTACGACAGCGTGACGAAGCTGTTCGACCATGTGTGCGGCGCAGGACAGTATGAAAGCATTTTCTGCGGACAGGGTGAGCTGTTCCGTGTTCCGGAATTAAAGGCGCGGACGGATGAATATCTGGAATGCGTCAGACAGGCGGGGCGCGAATACGCACAGAAACAGGCGATTTCAGAAGGCACGAAGGAAAAGCTGAGGGAACTTCTGTATCCGAGAGATGTATTTGAGAAAATGGCGGATGCGAGCTGGGGCGTGGAAAAAAAGAGCGGCGAAAAGGAAGATCCGGTGCTGACCTTTACCAGGCAGATGGCGGCACTTTATAACAAAGACAGCTTCGACCAAAAAGAGCGCGTGCTGGAAATCCGCTATACAGATCTGGGAAAAGCATGGCAGATCGTGCTCGGAAAAGACGGCAGCACGGTGCTGGATGCAGGCAGCAGGGAGGCAACGACAGTGATCGAAACGCCCTGGGACGTCTGGCAGTCGATTGCAAGGGGAGAGATCCGCGGGGATGCAGCACTGGCAAAAGGAATGTATCGCGTGACCGGAGATTTTTCCCTGATGATACACTGGGATGATTTTTTTGGTGCAGCAAATGCAGCTGCGGGAAAAGAAAAATCCGGCAAAAATTCCGACGGGAAGACAGCAGAAAAAGAAAAACAGCCGCAGATGATTTTCATGCTGGCAGCGTGGATTACGTTCTGGGTGGCAGTGTCTGTCGGAGGAAATGTCGGAGCGATCGTGACGCTGGCAATCTGCGCGTGCCTGCCGCTTGCTGCGTGGAACCGGAAGCTGACGGTTTATGACCGGCTTTCCTTTGGAATCGTCGCATTGCTTTCTGTACTCGCCCTGCAAGAAGGCTGCGTCAATATCGCCCTGCTTGCCGGATATCTGGGCTTTGGGCTGATGTGGCTGTTATCCTGCCTGACAAAAGAGCCGGTCTGTGCGGCTTATGTCAAATACAACTACCATGGCGACGATGCGCTGGAAAATCCGATTTTTATGAAAACGAACAGAATCCTGGCAGCGGGCTGGGGAATTCTCTACATTCTGATTGCAATTTGGTCGGCATTTCTGCTGCCGGCAGGGCATACGGCGCTGATGCAGATCTTAAACAACACGGCGACCGTGCTCATGGGCATCTTTACGGGTTGGTTTGAAAAATGGTATCCGCAGCGCGTCGCGGCGGGAAAATAATTCCATCCCCCTCTTTACAAAGATGTTTTAATGGAACTATAATACTTTATATAAAACTAAAAGATAGTGCAAACAGATAAGGAGGGTATTGTTGTGAAGCTTCAGATTTCAAACTGCAAAAAGGCGGCGGTTCAGGATGGCATGATCGGTCTGTTTTTTGAGGATATCAACTACGCGGCGGACGGCGGTCTGTACGCAGAGATGATTGAAAACCGGTCGTTTTCCTTTGTGGACTGTTACGGGGACGTGGGAGATTATTATACCAAGCCTGCATGGGGCTATGGCTGGAATGCGACCAAAGAATGTGGTGAGGGCCGCATGGAATATGTGACGGGCAGCCCGATCAGCCGCGTGAATCCGTGGTATCTGCGGTTCACGGCGCAGGATGCCGGACAGGGCTTCTGGAATAAGGCGTACGACGGTATTTATCTGGAAAAGGGAAAGACCTACACCGTTCGGTTTTATGCGCGGGCGGCGCAGTATCCGGAAGGGAATATTACGGTACAGGTCACAAAGGACGGCAGAATCTGTGCACAGGCAGAGGTTTCCTGCATCCATGCGCCGGAGAAAACCTGGCAGAAATGGAACCTGTATGAAGCAGTACTGGAAGCCGGGGAGACAATCCGGAACGGCAGATTTACGATCAGCCTGACAAAGCCCGGCACGGTCGAGTTCGATTTGATTTCCATGATGCCGGACGATGCGGTGGCAGGTGTGTTCCGCAAAGATCTGTTTGACCTGTTAAAAGGCTTGCATCCCGGGTTTTTGCGTTTTCCGGGTGGATGTATTATCGAAGGAAATACGCTGGAAAACCGCTACCGCTGGAAAGAGAGCGTCGGCGACATCAAAGATCGCCGCACGAATTTCAATCGCTGGGCAGTGCATCTGACGAGCGAGGAAAACGGATGGCACACGCAGTATTCCCATTACAACCAGACCCTCGGCATCGGTTTTTATGAATATTTTCTGCTGTGTGAGCTGATCGGTGCAAAGCCGCTGCCGGTTTTGAATGTCGGCCTGGCGTGTCAGTTCCAGTCCTATGAGCTGGTGGAAATGGACGAGCCGGAGTTTCAGGAGTTTTTGCAGGATGCGGTTGACCTGATCGAGTTTGCAAACGGCCCGGTGGACAGTACCTGGGGCAGTGTCCGTGCAAAAATGGGACATCCAGAGCCCTTCGGGTTGACGATGGTCGGCATCGGCAATGAGCAGTGGCAGACGGAAAAGATTGACTTCTTTGGTCGATATCAGGCATTCGAAAAGGCAATCCACGCAAAATATCCCGAAATTAAGCTGATCGGCTCTGCAGGACCGGATATCACCTCCGAGCGTTACGACAAGGCATGGGAATTCTATAAAAAAGAAGTTCCTGCAAGAGACAATTTCTGCTATGCAGTAGATGAACATTACTATGTAAAACCCGACTGGTTTTATGCACATACAGATTTCTATGATGAATATCCGAGAGATGTCAAGGTGTTCTCCGGGGAATATGCTTCTCATCCGGTCAGCGGCATGAACCTGCCTCAGGCAAACACCCTGGGCGGCGCACTGGCAGAGGCTGCATTTTTGACCGGCGTGGAGAGAAATGCGGACGTTGTTGTGCTGGCTTCCTATGCGCCCCTGTTTGCAAGAGTCGGCTACGCGCAGTGGTCTCCGGATATGATCTGGTTCGATGAGACGAAAGCCTATGGGACGCCCAGCTATTTCGTACAGAAGCTTTACGGAGAAAATATGGGAACCGTGACCCTTGCGATGGACGGACAGGAAAAAGAGCTGCGCAAGGAGCAGGTTTATGCAAACGTGAGCCTCGATGAAAGAACCGGAGATCTCATCCTCAAGGTGGTCAACCATAACGACTGCGAAAAAACGCTCGAGCTCGATCTGGGCAGCTTCCGGGCAGCAGGAACGGCAAAGAACGTGATTTTGACCGGCAAGGGTGAAGATGCGTATAACTGCATTGAGCATCCGGACAGCGTAAAACTTTCGGAGTGCGAGAGCGATGCAGCAGACGGCATCGTGCTTCCGGCAAACAGCTTTGTTGTAACACGGATTCCGACTGTGCGGTAAAAAAAATATTCTAAAATGGCAAGAGAAATAAAAAAGAATCCTGCGAAGCAGGATTCTCCGCCTGCGGCGGGTCGCGTAAGCGACATTCTACCATTCCGCC
>ERZ773210.1556-NODE-1556-length-22036-cov-3.303853_pt1 | contig 22036 bp, 20 predicted proteins | sample MGYA00580528_ERZ773210 | MGnify/ENA primary metagenome ERZ773210 (study PRJEB29015, sample SAMEA2737769) | human gut metagenome | biome: human gut; feature: human-associated habitat; material: faeces | place: China | collected 2012 ...
AATTGTCGGCCCTGTTAAAAGACTTGGCTTTGTAAAATGATAGAATAGGAGAATAGAATTTATGAATTATCAATGGTATCCCGGTCACATGACAAAAGCAAGACGAATGATGGAGGAAAATATCAAGCTTATTGACCTTGTGATAGAGGTTGTTGATGCACGAATTCCTATGTCAAGCCGCAATCCGGATATAGATAATCTTGCAAAAAATAAGGCCAGGTTAATACTTCTTAATAAGTCAGATTTGTCTGATGAGAGGTTAAACCAGCAATGGATCGATTATTTTGCACAAAAAGGAGTTTTGTGTCTGAAACTTAATTCAAGGAGCGGAGCCGGAATTAAGCAGATGAATTCAGCAATCGAAAGAGCATGCCATGAAAAGATTGAGCGTGACAAAAAGAAAGGTATAATGAACCGTCCTGTAAGAGCTATGGTTGTTGGTATTCCGAATGTTGGAAAATCGACATTTATCAATGCATATGCAGGCAGGGCGTGTGCAAAGACGGGCAACAAACCGGGTGTGACAAAAGGAAAGCAATGGATAAAGCTAAGCAAAACAGTTGAACTTCTTGATACTCCGGGTATTTTATGGCCAAAGTTTGACAGTGAGCTTGTAGGAAGAAATCTAGCACTTATCGGCTCAATGAATGATGAGGTAATTAATATTGAAGACCTTGCATTCGAGGCTGTGACATTTTTGAAAAATAATTACAGCGGTAATCTGTCAGAAAGATATGGTATTGATGAAGATGAGGAAACGCTTGAAATTATGGATGCGATAGCCGCTAAAAGGGGATGTCTTAAAAGAGGTGCCATGACTGATTATGAAAAGCTTGCCGGAATAATACTTGATGATTTCAGAAGCGGACGCATAGGCAGGATAACACTTGAAAAACCGGGAGAAGAGATATAATGACTAAAAAAGAAGAAGCTGCCATGAAGCGTGCTTTGAAGCTTGAGGCTGAAAAGGCGAGGGTTGAGCAGATGTGCGAATATGAAAAAGAATATGGTGTGTATTCATATATATGCGGAATAGACGAAGCCGGAAGAGGTCCTCTTGCAGGTCCCGTTGTTGCCGGGGCTGTGATACTTCCAAAAGACTGCCGTATTTTATATATTAATGATTCAAAAAAACTCAGCGAAAAGAGAAGAAATGAATTATTTGATATAATAAAAGAAGAAGCTGTTACATATGGAATTGGAATAATAGATGCTGCAAGAATTGATGAGATTAATATTTTGCAGGCAACTTATGAAGCTATGAGGAGTGCCATTAATAAGCTCAATCCGTCACCCGATATATTATTAAATGATGCTGTTACAATTCCAAAGGTTGATATTAAACAGGTTCCTATTATAAAAGGAGATGCGAAAAGCATCAGTATTGCTGCCGCAAGTGTGCTTGCAAAAGTCACAAGGGACAGAATTATGGAAGAATATGATAAAAAATATCCGGAATATGGATTTGCAAAACATAAGGGATATGGAACAAAACAGCATATACAGGCACTTGAACAGTTTGGTGCGTCACCTATTCACAGAAGGACATTTATCACAAAATTTGTCCCATAATAAAAATAGTCAGGAGCAGATATGCCAGTTAATCTTTCTTCATTGTTTTCTGCAGTAAATGAGGTTTCTCCGGTAAATAATAAAGAAGCCCAGTCAGCAGAAAATGCCGGCAATACGTCCGGAGCACAAAATATATCAGGAACTATACAAAAAACAGCTGATGAAGCAGGAATTGCCATGCTTAAAAATATGCTTAAAGGAGATACATTTTCCGGACAGATTATTAATGTGTCAGACGGCAACGCATTATTGCAGCTTACAAACGGCAGCCTTATCAATGCAAAACTTGCTGAATCGGCGAAAGGACTTGCAAATGGTCAGATTCAGACATTTATAGTTGATGGACAAAGCTCTGATGGGATTACTGTAAAGCTGCTTGGAACGAAACAGCAGGAAAATGTAATCATATCAAAAGCACTTGAGGCGGCGGGACTTGATAATAATGAAGAAAATGCAGGTCTTGTAAAGACGCTGCTCTCACTTAATATGCCAATTGATGCAAAGATGCTTGGTGAACTGGCAAAAACAGTTCTTGAATTTCCTGATACATCAGATGCCACTATTGCTAATCTTATGCGGCTTCAGATACCTGTTACACAGGAAAATATTACACAGTTTGAAGCATATAAAAGTTATGAACACAGTGTGCTATCTGATATTAATACTATGGAAGATGGATTTTCACAGCTTTTCAATTCAATGATTTCAGATAGTGGTGATGCACAGTCAGCACAAAAGTCAGCTTCATTATTTGATAATCTGACAGAAATACTTTATGATGGAAATAAAACTGAAAGCACTAATATATCAGATGTGTTTGATAATGACACAATTAATAGACTTAAAGATATAATAAAAGAGGCAGCCGGAAGCCAGACTGACAGTTCATCTGTAAAACAGCTTCTGGAAAAATTGAATAATAATCAGGCGTCAATACATGATGTTATATCAGGATTGGCAGATATAATAAAAAATGACAGAAGTGGACAGACACAGCTTAAAAATATTGGGAGTGATTTTTTGGGCAGGCTTATAAAAGAGATGACTAATGAGACACTCAAGCTTAATCCTTCTGATGTTGCTAATCCGGATGGAATTAAAAATTATTATAAACGTATAAAAAATGTTATGGAAAAAATGTCGGAAAATTCGGAACTATCCGATAAGGCAGGAGACATCTCAAAGAGCATGGAATCAATAAAAAGTAATATTGATTTTATGAATGACCTTAATAAAAATATGACATATTTCCAGATGCCGCTTCGTTTTTCCCAGAGCGATGCAAATGGTGAATTATATGTATTTACAAATAAAAAAGCACTTGCACAGGGAACAGACAATGTGAGTGCACTTCTTCATCTTGATATGGAAAATCTCGGACCTGTTGATGTATTTGTCCGACTTAACAAGAAAAATGTCTCGACAAATTTCTGCCTTGAGAGCGAAGAACTGCTTGATTTCGTATATTCTAATATAGATAAATTAAATGCGAGATTAAAAGCACTAGGGTATAATACAACATTTGAAATGAAGCTCAACAGCGAACAAAAAGATTTTGATTTTGTAAATGATTTTGTTGATAAAGATATACCGAAAAATAAGACATCGCAGTATGTTTTTGATGTAAAGGCATAATTCTTATAAAATATTTATAAATTGTTATACTTTATTCATTGATATGTTTTTAACATGGTATAAAATAGGAGATGTAAATTGAACGGACAAAATTTTTTTGAAAATAAAAAAGAAAAAGATGATAAACCTAAAATTTCAGTTGCCCTTCAATATAATCCTGATGAGGAAGCACCAAAGATTATTGCATCAGGAAGAGGAATTATTGCAGATAAGATTATTGACAAGGCTAAAGAGAATGATGTACCTGTTTATCAGGACAGCAAGCTTGCAAATACGCTTTCAAAGCTTGAAATCGGTGATATGATACCGCCGGAATTATATGGTGTTGTAGCAGAGATTCTTGTCTTTGTCGATGAATGCGACAGAATAAGGGGAAAAGTTAAACATTGAGTATAAATAATAGAAAACTGGGTTCAAAGTGGGAACATGCGGCTTCCGATTATCTTAAAAAATCAGGATATGAGATATTGGAGACTAATTTCAGATGCCGTATCGGTGAGATTGATATAATAGCAAAAGCGGAAGATACACTTTGTTTTATAGAAGTAAAGTATAGAAAAACAAGCAGATATGGCTTTGCGGCTTCGGCTGTAACACAGGCAAAGCAGCAGATTATAAGACGCGTTGCACAGTATTATCTGTATACACATAATATTGCAGATACTCAATGCAGATTTGATGTTGTGGCTTTTGATGCCGGAAATCCGCAGATTATAAAGAATGCATTTTAAAGCTGACAGGGCTGCCTGTGACACATTGGATGTGGGAAAAGATTATAATAAAAACAATCTAACTAATGAAGTAACTTTTACATACTATGATTATTTGAAATATAAATTATTTGAAAAGATAAAAAAGGCTAAAAATACTACATTACACGAAAAAGAAGAAAAATATAAAAGGCTAGAACAACAAGAAAACAGAGTAAATAATGAACATGATAAAGTATTTAGAAAAATACTTTCAGACAAAATAGAGGTAACCAAATTCTTGAATGAGCAATTAAAAACAAATTTAAAACCAGAAGATATAGAACAATATAATACAAGTTATATAAATACTTTAATGCAAAATGAAGAAGCAGATGTAGTATATAAAATAAAAGGTAAAAATGAATTTTTCTTGATAGAACATCAATCAAAAGTAGATTATAGAATGCCATTTAGAATTTTAAAATATGAAATGGCAATAGTAGAAAGTGCAATAGATGAAAAAGAATGTAAAAGGAAAGATTATTTATACCCAAGAGTAAATGCAATAATTTTATATACAGGGAAACAAAAATGGAATGTATCAAAAACATTCCATGAAACACAAGTGACAAGCATACTAGAAAAATCAATAGAATTTGCAAAATATATTTTTGTAGATATAAATAACTATACAGAAGAAAAATTATTAGAAACTCCATCATTTATGACAAAAGCATTATTAATAGAAAAAGCAAAAGATAATGAGCAAATAGCAAATTATATAGAAAAAATAGTAGAAATAATAAATAAAGACAAAGAAAATTATTCAGACAATATGAAAGAAATATTTAAAATAATGTTAACTCAAATAATAAAAAATAAAATAGGACAAGAAAAGACAAATGAAATTCTAAATAAATTAAATATAGGAGGTGATGAAGATATGATGGCAGTATTTGAAACAATTCAACAAGACAACAAACGTATATATAGACGTGGAAAAAAAGAAGGAATAATGGAAAAAAGTATTGAAATTGCTAAAAAACTATTAAAAGAAAACTTTTCAAAAGAAAAAGTAGCAAGTCTAACAGGATTAACAGAAGCTGAAATAGAAAATATAAAATAAAAAAATAAGTTGTGTGAATCACTTTAATTGATTCATACAACTTATTTTTTATCTTAATTATTTGTATAATAAATTTCCCCATTTCCATAAACAAATTTATAATATTGTCCAATGAATTCAGGTTGTTCATTATCTTTTAATGTATATTTAGGCTCTAAAATTATTTTTCCTTCTTTATTGATAACTCCCCATTTTCCTGATTTTTCAATTCCTGCAAAACCATATTTATTAACTTCTGTTACTTTATCATATTTAAAATCAACTACTGTTTTACCATCTTTATCAACAAATCCCCAATAACTCCCTTGTTTTTTAGCAAATATCTTATTATCTGTAAATAAATCTGTATCTTTTATTTCTTGACCATCTTTTGTGATATATTTTGCTTCACTATCATTGTAAATCTTAATATATTCATCATTAACTTCAACTGTTGCATTTTCTAATTCAGTAATTTTCTCCATATCTTTAGAATAAATTTCAGTCATTTTTGTAGTATCATTTATGGCTTTTATCAAATTCATATTTTCAATTTTTTGTATTGTATTATATTTAAATTGAATTTTAGTATCTTCTTCTTCATCTATAACTCCTAGTTTCCCATTATTATTGCTAGCTAAAAAATAGTTATCATATAAATATTCTATATAGTTATACTCTTTATTTGTTTTCTTCTCATTATTTTTATATATGCTGTAATTTACTTTATTATCTCTTACAGAAATGTTAATTTTATAACTTGTATTTTCAACTTTTGTAAATACAGTATTATAATCTAATGATGTTTCTTTTCCATTTGTATCAAATACTTTTACTTTTCCATTACTATCTGTTGCATATATATTTTCTCCTGTAATGTCAATTTGATTATATTTAAATGGAACTATTTGTTTTCCTTCCATTGTAAGTACACCATATTGTTTTCCTTTTAATGCTACTATTATATTATTAAATTCATCATATCTTAAAGATTGATATTCATTGTCTATCTCTTTTTTTGAATTTTTATATAATCCATATTTTCCATTTTGTGCACATATCAAATATGCATCTTCACTACTTGTTTCTAATATTCTATATAAATCATTATAATCTGTTTTTAATAATTCTTTTCCGTCTTTGTTAATATAACCATATCTATAACCTTCATCTGTTGTAATACTTACTATATAACCACAATCTTTATAACCTGTATTTTCATCATAATATTTGTCTGCTTCAATTTTATCATAATTAGCCTTTACTATTTCTGCACCTTTTATATTGATTACTCCATACTTGTTATCTTTTTTTACTAAAAGTTCTCCCTCTTTGAACTGTAATGTGTCTATTTCATCATAAATTGGACTTGTTATCTTTTTACCATTGAAATTAATTATTCCATATTTTCCATCTTTACTATATTTTAAAACACTTTTTTCATACATTAAATCTGTTGATACTCCTTTTAATCTAAGTGGTTCAACATTGTTATAATTTCGAAATAGGTTTTCTTTTTTATCATTAAATACCTCAGTTTTATCTCCACTATAACATACAAATATAGCTTTATTTGGATTTGGTATTACTACATTATCATAATTTGTTTCTATAATCTTATTTCCGTTTGCATCTATTACTCCATATTTATCATTTTCTTTTACAACAAAATAATTATATTCAGATACTTTTTCTACTTGATATTCTTTTTTACTTTTTTCTAACTTCTCATATGCTATAAATCCTGCTAATAATACTATTACTATTAAAACTATTGTTATTATTATACTTCTTTTTTTCATATTACTTTTTCCTTTCGTGTTAAACTAGATTAATTATAATTGTTTTTTATTTTTTTTTCAATATAATTTTCTATAAAATAATAAAAAGCCCATAACCTACCTTAGATTATGAGCTTTATAATAATATAATTAATCATCAAATCAAATATTGACCAATTCTAAAAAAATTATAAATTCAATATAAAAATATTTACTATAAAGATTACCTACAAAAATATTTACATACATAATTATCTACATACCTGTAACAGGTAACTTTTTATGAGTTTCTTTCAACTCAGTTTCCATATTAACTATTGTCTTTTCACTTGTACTTGTTTTAGAACTATCTATGGTTGCCGTTTCTTCCTTATGTTCTATTTTAACTTCTGTTTTTTCTTTGAATTTGTTATTTATTGTAACAATTACATTTTGATTAAATTCTACATTAATCTCAACTAAATCCTCACTTATAACATATCCATCTTTTGCATTAGTTTCTTTTATATAATATTTTCCAGGAAGTAAATTTGGAACTTCAACCTCTCCGTTTTTATTAGTCTTTAAATTAGCATATACTACATTTTTATCTTTATCTAAAAGATTGAATTCCACTCCATCTAATTTTTCCTTTGTATCTTTATCTTGTTTAATTATTTTAATTTTTGTTTCATTTTTATAAAAATCATCTTCTGTTTTTCCTGTTGCATCTTCATAAGTTGCTGCTGTTAAAGCGTAATCCTGATAAGTGCTATCTGGTGCTTTTCCATATAATACTGGTTTATTTTTTATTTTCGTTTCAATATTAATATTAAAACTTCCATTATTTCTAAGATTTTTAATTGGTATTAAAATCTTAAATTTTTCATTTTGAGAAAATTCTTGTTTTTCATTATTATTTAAATCTGTTATTTTTATCTCTTCTGGTAATTGACCTTTTGTTGCTGATAAATTAACTTTGTAGTTTGTTATTGTTGTTCCAGCTTTTATAGAATATATTTTTGATACACATTCTTTGTTTATATTATCTACTTTAAATGTATCTGCTTCTATGTTTATTTTTATATTATTAGATATTTGTGTTTCTTTACTATTTTTTCCATCTTGTAATATTTTATTTAAAGCATTTAAAGTTCTTTGACCAGCTTCTCCTATTGCTTGATAATCATTTGGATTGTTTCCATGTATATAACAATATATTGCTTGTTTTGTAGCTGTAAATGCTTCTTGTTTATTATTACATCCTAATTCTTGAATAGATTTATATGGATAACCATTAATTATAATTCTCCATAAATTAACATCTGTTATTGCCTCATTTACAGATACAGAATATGAAAATCCATCGGTCACTCCGTGGTTTTGTTTTATCTAAACAATATGCCGGATAGCTAACTCCATCTTTTTTATATTCAACATAATGAACTAAAACCACATTACCTTTATATTTTAATAAATTGCCACATTCCCCTCCAGACACTATATTTGCTGAACTTATATCAACAGCTTGAACTGTACTAAAAATAGTAATTATATTTAACAAACTAAAACTAACAAACATTGCAAAAAATTTTTTAATATTTTTTAATCCTCTAAATTTCTTTATTTTCCATGCCTCCTTTATATTTCCTCTCCTTGTATACATCTTCTGTACATTGGCTCATTTTCTACACACGTAATTAATGTGATTGTATTTTTCTCTGTTTCTTCTAAATAGCTCCAATCCTCATCTGTTATAATAAGATTCTTGGTCACTACATATGTTCTTTCAAAACCATAGCATTTATAAATTATCTTATCTCCTTCTTTTAACTTTTTCAAATTAGCAAAATAATTAACATTATATCCTCTATTATGTGCCGCAAGTCCTACATTCCCTATACTTTTAGATGTCTCTTCAAAATGACCGACATACTTATCCATAATTTCTTTACTTGTGCCTTCAGATATCTCTGCCTCTAATGCTATAGCTGGAATCAAAATCTTCCAATTAACCTCTTTTGTATCTTCTATAACTTCATTTGTTACAATTTGATTTTTAGGGTAATCATTTTGAATTTCTATTTTTTCCTCTATACCATTATCAGAATTTAAATTAACACTATTAGAATTTAACTCAACCTGTACTACACTTTTCTTAAACATATTAAAGATAGACTGTGGACAAAAATTAATACTCACATTTGTTACAAAAAAATATATTACTATTGTTATTAACAAACTAATAACATTAACAAATCTTTTGGTATAGCTAATCATGCATAAACTTCACCACCTCTTATTAAATTTTTTTGTTTGGAAATTTGTTTTTTCGAAAAAACTTTTTATGATTTAAAAAATAGATTGATTCAAATCTGTTATTATAATACTACAACATTCAACATTTGTAAAGAACTTTTCATCGCAAAATTCGACAAATTGCCTTCAATCTCTTTCAACTCTAAGTATTAAAAAGGCAAACTTTTTAAAAGAAAAAAAATCATCCATCATTCAAAGAGCGAGTCTCTATATAATATTTAAAATCGAGTTTGACCTACAAAATCAATCCTACAACCAACCATAGTGCATATCAACTCTATGAATCCTCCGTATCCCCAAACACCTTGGAGAACGGAAATTTTAAATATTATATAGAGACTCGCTCGAAAAAGCCATGTATCAAAATCATTGCTTAGTTGGAATCCTAATCACAACCTCAGTTCCTTCTCCAACCTTACTCTTAATATCAATACTACCACCATTCTTATCCAAAATCTCTTTAGCAATAGAAAGGCCTAAACCAGTTCCTCCCATCTCTCTAGTACGAGCTTTATCAACTCTATAAAATCTCTCAAATATTCTAGACAAATCATCTTCTGGAATACCAATACCATTATCAAAAATCTTGATATAAGCATCATTATAAACAAACCCTACATAAATCTTTATCTCTCCGCCATCTTGAGTATATTTTATACTATTTGTCATTATATTTAAAACAACTCTCTCAATGTCATCCTTATCAGCATAAACTAGAGGTACATCTGCTGTAACAAAACAATTTACAGTATGATTTTTCTTTTTTATCTCTATTGCCAATTTTTCTTGACATTTTTTTACTAGTTCCCCTAAATCAAAAGCTTCTTTTTGAGTTTTCTTTTTATTACTATCATATCTAGAAAGTGTTAATAAATCTGTTACTAGTCTTGCCATTCTTCTTGATTCTGAGGCTATTACATTCAAGAATTTTTGTTGTGTTTCTTCATCATAGCCGCCTTCTAGTAAAGTATCTGCATAACCCATAATTGATGTAATTGGTGTTTTTAATTCATGAGATACATCTGCAACTAATTCTTTTTGCATATTATCTAGTTTTACGTGTTCTGTTATATCTTGAATTACTGCAATTACACCATCTGGTCTATCTTCTTCATTTTTAAATGGTGCAAAAAATACTTTAACATATCTATCATCAACTTGGAATCTTTTTTCTGTTGATGTCCAACTTTCCAAGTATATTATTTTTTCCATATTAATATCTATTTCGAATTTTTTAAATATATCATTAAAAGTATTATCTTCTGGACTTATACTTAAAAATTTCTTTGCAGCTGGATTTATTAAGATAATTTCTCCAGACATATTAAATGCTATTATTCCATCTGTCATATGCAAAAGAATTGTTTCTATTTGATTTTTCTTTGTTGAGACTTCACTTAATTTATCTTTTAATTCTGTTTTTTCATCACTTTTTATAAATTTGTTTTTTGGATAAATTACATATTTTGATAATACTTTAGAAATAATTAATGCAAATATTATTAATACTCCTATTGCCACTAAAATTGATATTTCTGTTTGTTTTTTTATTATATCAGCTTGGTTTATAATATCAACAACATTTCCATTCGACATTTGTATTATTTCTTTTATCATACTTAAATAAAATCCACCTAATATTCCTACAACTACAATCCCTATAATTAATGCAAATATTATTGTTCTTGCTTTTACTTTTTTAAACATCCTTTTTTACTCCCTAACAATTTTCTTTATTTCTGTAAAAATTTTATCTTCAACATTTGAAGTTGAAACTTTTAATGCATTTTTTGACATTGTTTCTATTGTATTTTTGTTTAATATAATTTCTTCTATGTTTGAATTTAAATTTTCATAATTTAATTCATTGTTTAAAATTATTCTTGCAGCACCTATATTTTCTAATACTTTAGCATTATGTAATTGGTGGTCACCACTAACATTTGGTAATGGTATTAATATTGATGCTTTTCCTAAATTTGAAATTTCTGTTATGGTCATTGCCCCACTTCTAGCAACGATTAAATCTGATACATTCATCATTTCTTCCATATTATAAATATATGGTACAATCTTTGCATTTTCTAAATGATTTATATATACATTATTTTCTTCTAAAATTTCTTTTATTCTATCATATTGTTTTGGACCTGTTGCCCAAATAATTTGATAATTTTTGTTTAATTTATTTTTTAATATTCCTAAAATTGCATCATTTATTTTTTGTGCACCTTGACTTCCTCCAAATATTAATACTATTGGCTTTGTTTCATTAAGTCCTGCACTTTTTATTATTGAATTTTTTTCATTTATTCCATATTCCTTTTTTCTTATTTTTACAGGTGTTCCTGTATAAACAATATTTTTTGCATTTTTTATTCTACTTTTTGCAGCTTCAAAAGATACTAAAATTGTATCTGTTTTTTTTGCTAACATTTTTACTGCTTTACCTGGAAATGCATTACTTTCGTGTAATAAAGTTGGTATTTTCAAACTATGTGCCGCTGAAATTGTAGCACCACATATATACCCTCCTGTACCTATTACAATATCTGGCTTGAATTCTTTTATTATTTTCTTTGCTTCTCCATAGCCTTTTAAAGTTTTATACATTTTCTTGATATTTTCTATTGATATTTTTTTACTTAAGCCATATGCATCAATTGTTTTTAATTCATAACCTGCTCTAGGGACTAAATCATTTTCTAATCCTCTTGTAGTTCCTATAAATATTATTTTCGAATCTTTTTCTTCTTCTTTTATTTTATTTGCTATTGCAAGACCTGGATTAATATGCCCTGCTGTTCCTGCTGCTGCAATTATTACTCTCATAATAAATTCTATTCCTTTCTCGCTTCTCTCTAAGTCACTTTTAATTTTAGAAAGTTTTATACTTTTCTCAAACTAATAATATCTTTTTACTGCTTAAAATTATATTTTTATTTTGCTCCTGCTCTTGAAATATTTAATAATACTCCCATCTCACACAGTAATATAAATAGTGCCGTTCCACCGGTAACTAAAGAATGGTAAAGGCATACCTGTTGCAGGCATTGATGATGTAACAACAGCTACATTTATTATAACTTGTATTGCAACTAAAGCTGTAATTCCTGTTGCAAGTAAGCTACCAAACATGTCTGGTGCTTTCATTGCAATTAAAATTCCTCTCCAAATAAATATTGCAAATAATATTAAAACTACTGCACATCCAAAAAATCCTAATTCTTCTGCTAATATTGAGAATATAAAATCATTGTGTGGTTCTGGTATGTATAAATATTTTTGTTTACTATCTCCTAGCCCTACTCCAAATAGTCCTCCTGAACCAATTGCATATAAACTTTGAATAACTTGCCAACCACTATCTGTTGCATCTTTCCAAGGGTCCAAGAATGTTACAAATCTCTCTAGTCTATATGGTGAAAATGCTATAGCCGCAAATAAAAGCGGTGATCCAGCTCCTAATCCTGTAAGTACAAAGTGTTTAAATTTGCATCCTGCAACAATCATCATAATACTAACAATTCCAATTATAACCATTGATGCACTAAGATGTGGTTCTAATATTAATAGTCCAATTATTGGAACTAAATATAGAAAATGTTTTATAAAACCTTTTCCATATAATTTTAATTCATCTCTATTTTTTACCAAAATTGCTGCATAGAATATTATCATTAAAAATTTTACAAGTTCTGATGGTTGGAATGAAAGTGTTTTTGTTATAGAAATCCATCTTTTTGCTCCATTTACTTCTGTTCCTATTAATTTTACTGCTACTAATAAAATAACAGAAAGAATCCATGCATGTTTATAAAATTTTTGATAAAATCTATAATCTATTTTTGATATAAATACCATTGCTAATAATCCTAAAATTGCAAAAAGCAATTGTTTTGAAAAATATGAATAACTATTTCCACTTTCAGAAAGAGCTGATGGTGAACTTGCTGAAAGCACCATAACTAAGCCTATTCCCAAAAGAAATAGAATGGTTATTACTAATGTAAAATCTATTGGATTATTTAAGAAACTTGAAAAACTTTTTTCTTTTTTCTTTTTCGCCATTTAAAATCCTCCTAACGAGTTTTTTTACTTTTGTATTATATTATTTTTAATCCTACTGCACAGGCAATTAATGTTATTAAAGAAAATACTACAACTATTTTATTTTCTTTCCATCCTGATAATTCAAAATGATGGTGCAATGGTGCCATTTTGAATACTCTTTTTCCTGTTTTTTTATAATACATTACTTGAATTATATCTGATAATGCTTCTAATACTGGTATTATTGCTATTACTACTAATAATAATGGCATTTTTAAATATAATGCAATTGATGAAATTACTCCACCTAACATAAGTGACCCTGTATCTCCCATAAATACTTTTGCTGGGTGTAAATTAAATATTAAAAATCCTAAAGTCGCACCAATTACTATACTTCCAAATATTGAAACTTCATACATTTGGTTACTAATTCCTATTACTGTTAAACATGTTATAATTAAACAAGAAACACTTGATGATAATCCATCAACTCCATCTGTTAAATTAATTGCATTTGTAGTAGAAAGTATTACCAATACCGCTAGTGGTATATATAAAAATACTGGTATATTAATATATATTTTAAATATTGGAATATATGTATCTGTTCCTAAGTTAAAACCATAAACCAAAAACAATACATATATAACTGCTATAATTAGTAATCCTAACATTTTATATTTTGGTTTTAATCCATCTGTATTTTTTAAAACTAGTTTTTTAAAATCATCTATAAAACCAATCATTCCAAATGCTATTGTTATTATTAATAATGGAATTAATCTTTTAATCAATTCTTGATTATTTGTTACTGAAAAGAATATACAAGCTCCAACAGTTGCAATAATTATTGCAACTATCATTATTATTCCTCCCATTGTTGGTGTTCCTTGTTTCTTTAAATGAGATGCTGGTCCATCATCTCTTTCTATTTGACCTATTTTTAATTTTTTTAATATTGGTATTGTTATTATTCCACAAATTACTGAGATTGCAAAAGTTATAAGTAATATTTTTATCTCAAAATCCAATTTTATCAAACCTTTCTATTTTTATTCTTCCGTTTTTTTATTTATTATCTAATTTATCAATTATTTCTCTTACAATAATTCTTTCATCAAATGGATGCTTTACACCATTTATTTCTTGATATGGTTCATGACCTTTTCCTGCTAATATTATTATATCTTTTTTATTAGCCATTTTAATCGCTTTTTCAATAGCTTCAACTCTATCTACTACAACTTCATATTTTCCTTTTGTTTTCTTTATACCAGTTTCAATTTGTTCAACTATATCTTCTGGTTTTTCTGTTCTTGGGTTATCTGATGTAATAATTGTATAATCTGCTATTTTACCTGAGATTTCACCCATTATTGGTCTTTTTCCTTTATCTCTATCTCCACCACAACCAAATACACTAATTACTCTTCCTCTTGTATAACTTTTTGTTGCTTGTAATATATTTTGCAAACTTTCTGGAGAATGTGCATAATCTATCATAATTGTTAGTTCTTTTTTATTATCAACTAACTCTGATCTACCTGGTACTCTTACTTCTAATAAAGCCTCTTTTATTATTTCTGGAGAAACTCCAAATTTTTGTGCAACACAGATAGCTGCTAATGAATTATATACACTAAATCTTCCTGGTATTCCAGTTTTTATTCTTTCATTTCTATCTGTTATTCTTACTTTAAAATCAACATATGAATTTGTTATTGTTATATCTTTTGCAAGTACATTTGCAAAATTATCAATACCATATGTTACTATATTACTTTCAGGAAATAGTCCTGGTATTTTAGCACCATGTAAATCATCAACATTAACAATTCCATTTTTACACATTTTAAATAATTTTAATTTTGAATTAAAATAATCTTGCATATCTGGATGTTCTTTTTCGCTGATATGATCCTCTGAAAAATTTGTGAATAATACTAAATCAAAATCACAAGCATCTACTCTATGTAATTTCAAACTTTGTGAAGAAACCTCCATTACAACAACCTCAACACCTTCATCAAGCATCATTTTAAAAATTTGTTGTAACTCTAAACTCTCTGGAGTAGTTCTATCACTATCTTTTATCTTTTTATCATTAATATATGTTGCAATAGTTCCTATCAAACCAACTTTCTTACCAGATCTTTGTAAAATCTCTTTAATCATAAAAGTAGTTGTAGTCTTACCCTTTGTTCCAGTAACACCAATCAACTTCATTTTTCTTGATGGATTACCATAAAAATTAGCAGAACAAATAGCCAAAGCCTCTCTTGTATCTTTAACCATAAGAACAGTTACATCATCTGGTATCTTAAGAGCTTTCAAATCGCACCCCTCTTCCAGCATAACTGCAACAGCACCATTTTCAATAGCACTCTCAACAAACTGATGTCCATCAACAGAAAAACCTTTGATAGCAATAAACATATACCCTTTCTTAACTTCTTTAGAATTTTTTTCAATTCCTACAATATCTAAGTCTAGATTACCTCTAGCCTTAATCCCTTCAATTCCTAATAAAACTTTCTTTAATTCCATTTAGAATCATCCTTTCAAACTAATACGTCTTATAGCCAAAATCTTGCCCATAATTTTCCTACATTATATAACTAAATCACACATTTGTATAGACTTTTTAAACATTTTTTTCACTCATTTTGCAAAAACCTTGCTCCCCTTCTTCACCACAATCCCCGCACTAGGAACCTGTTCCTTAACCAAAGCCTCAGTATCTTCTACCTCACTCTCCAAAACCAACTCCAATCCATTCTCCTTAAGCAATTTCTCAGCCTCAGCAATACTTTTTCCAACAATATCAGGAGTTACTACTTGCTCTACCTGTTCAACCTCATCAGCATTACCTTGATTAATCTCCATATAAGGCAAAATCTCCCTAAAAATTTGCCCAGCAAGAGGTGCTGCAACACCACCTCCTTGGTGTCCACCTTCTCCTGTTGGATTATATAAAGTTATAAGCATTACCAACTGAGGATTATCAATTGGAGCAACACCAATAAAAGATGTAACATATTTACCTGTATTAACGCCATCTTCTGAAGTTCCAGTTTTTCCACCTATTCTATAACCAGCAACCTTAGCATTTTTACCAGTTCCTTCAGCAACTACTGATTCCATCATACTCAATACCTTTTCTGAAGTTTCCTTTGATATTGCATTGCCTTTTTTCTTTACTTCAACATCTCTTTTTTCACCAGTTTTACTATCTACAATTTGCTTAACAACTCTTGGCTGTACTAAATCTCCACCATTTGCAATTGCAGATACTGCTGTTACTAATTGTAATGGTGTTATTTCAAATCTTTGACCAAAACTTATTGTCGCTAATTCTACTGGACCAGCTTTATTTTCCACCAAAAATATACTTCCTGCTTCTCCTGGCAAGTCTACACCTGTTGTGGTTAATAATCCAAATCTTCTTAGATAACTATAATATTTTGTAACTCCCATTTTTTGTCCCAATCCTATAAATACTGGGTTACATGAATTCATTAATGCCTGTCTTAAGCTCTCAGCTCCATGTGGTCTATAATATCTCCAACATTTTATTCTAACTCCTGCTACCTCAATTCCACCAGTACAAGCAAATTGACCACTTTTATCTATATCCGTTACCAAGCCCTCTTCAATTGCTGCAGAAGATGTTATAGTTTTAAAAGTAGAACCTGGCTCATATGTATCTGTAATTGCTCTGTTTCTCCAAACCGCTTGTAAACTTTTTGTTTTATCTTCTTGACTCATAGTATCCCAAGCAGATTTTAATTCATCTGTATATGCTTCATATGGTTCATTTAAATTGTAATTTGGATATGTCGCCATTGCTAATATATCTCCATTTTGTGGGTTCATTATTACAATATTCCCACCATCTGTGCATTTGTTGTCTATACATGCTTCCTTCAAATATTTTTCTACTATTGATTGAATATTTATATCTATAGTCAAAACTAAATCATTTCCATTTATTGCAGAAATATAACTCTCGCCTTCTTCTCCTATCTCTCCACCTTTTGCATCTGTATGTCTTTTTATCGCTCCTTTTGTGCCAGATAATTCTTTATCATATTTTGCTTCTATTCCATCTAACCCTTGATTATCAGAACCACAAAATCCTATTATTTGAGAAGCAAAATTATTATATGGGTAATATCTTTTTGTATCTTCATCTATATTAATTCCAACAGTTATCTTATTTTCTTCCATCCATTCTCTTAATTGATCAGTTTTTTCTTTATTTACTCTTTTTGCGATTGTTTCTATAGAACTTCTTTTTGAAACCTTTTTTAAGACTTTTTCATAATCCAATTCAAAAATCTCTGCCAGTTTTCTTGCTACTTTTTCCTTATTTTCTGCTGATATGTTTCCAGGATTTACTGTTACTGTTTCAACCGTACTACTTTGGGCCAAAACTGTACCAGTAGCATCATATATTGTACCTCTTTTAGGATTGATTGCTCTATCTAAAGTTTGTTGTTCATATGCTAGTTCTGATAATTCTTTTCCTTGTATAAGTTGAATATATCCTAATCTTCCAATTAATATAACAATTATTAAAAACACAATAAATAACATATTTCTCATTTTTTTCTTATTTGTTAAACTAGTCTGAACCATAAAAAACACCTCTAATAAATATTATTAGAGGCTATTAAAAATATACTATTATTTTTTTAAGAATTTATTAAATAATTTTTCTAACCAATTCATTTCTTTTTCAATAACAACTTTTTCTGTAGGTGCTTCTACATAATCTTTTTTTGGTAATGAAACATATACTGTTTGTTTATTAGTTAATTTTTCCATTCCTAATTCTTCTTTTGCTAATTTCTCAATATTACTTAAATTAATACTATTTTGAATATTAACTTTTAGTTGCTCATTTTCTTTTTGAATTGATGCTAATTGTTTCTTTTGATTTTGAATTTGATTAAATTGTTTATCAATTTGTGAGTTTCTACAACTTATGGTTAAAAGCAACAAAAATAACCCAATAACAGTAACTGTCATTTGAAATTGTTTCTTTTTTTGTTGTTTTGATACTTTTATTTGTTGTCTTGGTAAATCTTCAACTATTTTTATTTTTTCATTTTTCTTAGTTTTTTTACCTTTTCTTTCATAATCTGGATCTATTTTTCTTGGGCTTGTACCATATTGGTATCTAGCTTGTGCCATAAGTTTTTCTCACCTCTTTTCTCTTCTTTTTGTATTTTTTTCTAATATACTCTTTCAAAAATTCTTAGTTTTGCACTTTTGCTTCTTGAATTTTGTTCTAATTCTTCTTCTGTTGCTACTATTGGTTTTCTTGTTATTATTTTTCCTAATGATTTTGCGCCACATACACAATATGGTAAATCACTTGGACATGTACATTTTCCTTTTGCATCATTCATTGCATTTTTTACTGCTCTATCTTCTAAAGAATGAAAAGTAATAACACATAATCTACCATTATCATTTAAACAATCTATACAATTTTTTATTGTATTATATAATGGTTTTATTTCATCATTTACTTCTATTCTTATTGCTTGAAATGTTCTTTTTGCTGGATGACCATCATTTTGTTTTGATTTTGGTATTGATTTTTCTATAATTTCTACTAATTGTTTAGTAGTTACTATTTCTTTTTGTTTTCTTTCTTCACAAATATTTTTTGCAATTTGTCTTGAAAATCTTTCTTCTCCATATTCATAAATAATATTTGCAAGTTTTTCTTCTGAATAAGTATTTACAACCTTTTGTGCTGTTAGTTCTTGTGTCTTGTCCATTCTCATGTCTAGTTCATTTTCACCTAAATAACTAAAACCTCTATTTCTTTCATCTAATTGATAAGAAGAAACACCTAAATCTAGTAAGATTCCATCAACTTTTTCAATTTCTAAATCTTCTAGTATTTGTTTTATATTATCATGATTGTCTTTTACAAATTTTACATTTTGGAATTCTTTTAAGTTTTCTTTTGCTGCTTTTAATGCATCATCATCTCTATCTATTCCAATAAGTAATCCATCTTTTGATAGTCTTTTTGCTATTTCTTTACTATGTCCAGCTCCGCCTAAAGTACCATCAACATATATTCCATCTGGTTTTATATTTAGACCTTTGATACATTCACTAAGCATTACTGGTTTATGTTTAAATTCCAATTTTCCACCTCTTAAAATTACAAATTAATCAAATACAGCTGGCATTTTGTACCAGCTGTTTTAGTTTTATGTATTTATCTTTTGGTATTTTATAATCCTTTTGTAAAATCTTCTTTTGTAATTTTATCTTTTGTTAGTCTTCTTTTGTATTTTTTATTTTTAACTTTTGTACAATTTTCTTTTGTTATATTATCTTTAGTTTAGTTATCTTTTGTAAAATTTTCTTTAGTAACTTTATCTTTTGTGAATTATATTTTTATCTTCAGTAATAATCTTTTGTACTTTTATCTTTTGCGATTTATATAAACTTTTGCAAGTTATATACCAAGCATTGTCATATTTTCAGCAATTTCATCAACTGAAATATTTTCATCGCATTTTTCCCAGTTTTGTTTATTCCAAATTTCTAGTCTAGTTCCAACTCCGATTATTACTGCTTCTTTTTCTAATTGTGCTGCTACTCTTAGATTATTAGGAATTAAAAATCTTCCTTGTTTATCTATTTCACATTCTGTTGCTCCTGATAGGAAAAATCTTACGAAATTTCTTGCATTTCTGTCAGATAGTGGAAGTGATTTTAGTTTTGTTTCAAAGTTTAACCATTCTTCTTGTGAAAAAGCAAATAAACATCCGTCTAAACCTTTTGTTATGACGAACTTGTCTCCGATGTCTTGTCTTAATTTGGCTGGCATTATTAATCTGCCTTTAGCATCTAGAGAATGCTCATATTCACCCATTAGCAATGGTCTTCACCTCTTTTCACTTTCCTACCACTTTGTACCACTTTTCTCCACTTCAACTAAATTGTAATATAACTTTTTTAATTTTGCAATAGTTTTTCAAAAATTTTTTCACATTTTTCTAAAATTTTTTTATTGGCAATTGACTCTTTGAGTTTTATTTATGGCTCTATGTAATACTATCAGTTTTACTTTTTGAATTTTGTCGCACTAATAATTCATTCTTTTTTTAATTGTTCATTGCTATACTTTCCTTAGAAAATAAAAGTATTGGAGGTCTATATGAACGATAATGAAAAAAGATTAAGAAAAAGTATTGGTAAGAAAATTAAATTAGCTAGGTCTAAAACAAATTATACTCAAGAAACTCTTGCAGAAAAATTGTCACTTTCTCCTAGATATATTAGTCAATTAGAACGTGGTATAGCCTTTGGAAGTGCAAATACAATCGTTAGTCTTTGTAAAGCTTTAAATATTTCAACTGATTTTTGGTTTAGTGATTTTATTGATTCTGATTCTTGCGAATATATGGATTTGATTGATAGCAAGTTTTTGGAAAATTATTCTCAATTAAATGATTATAATAGAAAGGTCATTAATCGTTTAACTAATGATTTGATAAAGTTACAGTTAGAGGAGAATTTTAAGAAACAAGCTAAATTAAAATAATTACTAAAAAATGTGAAACAAAATAAACCAAAAATACTTATTTTGTTTCACATTTTTTATACTTTTTCCAATAGTATAAACTAAAAATTAGTAATTCATAATTTTGTAACACAAATGTAATCTTTTTTCTATTGTTAATAAATTTCTCATATGTTATTATAATATAGATTAAAAAGTAAATAATAAATATAATAAGGAGGTTAATTATGAAATTTAAACAATGGGAAAAATTTGAAAGTGGAGATTGGCAACACGAAATAAACGTAAGAGACTTCATTCAAAGAAACTACACACCATATGAAGGAAATTCAGACTTTTTAAAACCTGCAACAGAAAAAACAAAAAAACTATGGGATGAAGTTTTAGAATTATACAAAAAAGAACACGAAGCAAAAGGTGGTGTTTTAGATATAGATACTAAAACTGTTTCTACTGTATCAGCACATGAAGCTGGTTATATTGATAAAGATTTAGAAGAAATTGTAGGTCTTCAAACAGATGCACCTTTAAAAAGAGCAATTATGCCTTTTGGTGGAATACGTATAGTAGAAAAATCTTGTGAAGCTTACGATAGAGAAGTTGACCCTGAAGTAGATAAAATATTCCATACAATTAGAAAAACACATAATGATGGAGTATTTAGTGTTTATACTCCAGATATAAGATCTGCTAGAAGTAGCCATTTAATAACTGGTTTACCTGATGGATATGGTCGTGGAAGAATTATAGGAGATTACAGAAGAGTAGCTTTATACGGTGTTGATGTTTTAATTGGAGAAAAGAAAGAAGAACTAGAAATATTAGACACTGATGAATTTACACAAGAAATAATCCGTGAAAGAGAAGAAATAAAAGAACAAATTGATGCTTTAGAACAATTAAAAGTAATGGCTCAAAAATATGATTTTGATATCTCTAATCCTGCTTCAAATGCTAAAGAAGCTGTTCAATGGTTATACTTTGGCTATTTAGGAGCTATAAAAGACCAAAATGGTGCTGCAATGAGTTTAGGTAGAACTTCTACTTTCTTAGATATTTATATAGAAAAAGATTTAGAAGATGGAACATTAACTGAAGAAGAAGCTCAAGAAATAATGGACCACTTTATTATGAAATTAAGATTAGTTAGATTTTTAAGAACTCCTGAATATAATGAACTATTTAGTGGTGACCCAGTTTGGGTAACTGAAAGTATCGGTGGAATGGGAATTGATGGTAGAACTTTAGTAACTAAGAACTCATTTAGACTTCTACATTCTTTAGAAAACTTAGGTCCTGCACCAGAACCAAACTTAACAGTATTATGGTCAACAAG
>ERZ773210.1573-NODE-1573-length-21796-cov-5.394278_pt1 | contig 21796 bp, 18 predicted proteins | sample MGYA00580528_ERZ773210 | MGnify/ENA primary metagenome ERZ773210 (study PRJEB29015, sample SAMEA2737769) | human gut metagenome | biome: human gut; feature: human-associated habitat; material: faeces | place: China | collected 2012 ...
TGAAGATCAGGCTGACGCCCGCCATCATTCCGAAGAACAGCGCGGTTGCTGCAAATACAAACACCATCTCCACAACACCGAAGATCAGGAAATACATCGAGAAAACAACGCCGTTTAAAGCTGCATAGAATAGAAACAGCCCTCTCGCCGCTCCCACCGATAACTTGTGAATCCGGGCACTCAGCCAGATCACCGTCAAAAGCTCCAGTCCCGTCAATGCGAGGGTCGCATACGGAACCTGAAATACATACAAAATCGCTCCCGTCACGTATCCGGCTAATGCGATGCCAAATGTCACAAGAAGCCCTGCAAACATCCATAAATATGTCTTCGCCACATACTGTCCCAGTGTCTCATGGCGTTCCCCCGCCATCTGCCAGGACTCATTCATTGGTTCATAGCCCATAATTCTGCCTCTCTTTCTGACCAGCGGCAAGTGCCTCTGCCCTCTGTTTCGAATCTCCGTTTTATCTGCCGCTTGCGCGGCATCCATCCAGGAAGAAACACTGTCACCTATCTTTTGTAACGTAAGAATATCACACTTTCTGAAAAAAATCCAGTACCACCCCGTTTTGTCAATCATTTTCGAAACCATGCATAACTATTTACAGGTTATGAAGCTCCCGCCTCTTTTTCTTCCACGGAAGCGGCACATTCCATTTTTTCAGCGCACTGAAAAAATAATAATAAATATTAAAGAGAACCGTTGTGATCGTCCAGGTCAGCGGATAGCTGAATACAATGGTGAGAATGTCATTTTTCAGAGGTACGGCTGTCAGGATCCATACCACGCGCAGTGCGCAGATCCCCAGGCAGCATATGATCATGGGAAGCCAGCTGTCGCCGATACCGCGCAGAGTACCGGACAAAATCTCAATGGCAATATAGGTAAAATATGTAGGTACCAAAAAATGCAGAATCTGTTCTCCAATCACTACCACCTGTGCATCCGTGGTAAACAGTTGATAACAGATCGATGCATAATTATAGAGGATCACGGACAACAGTACGGTTGCCCCGGCTGTAATCCCCATACAGGTACGGACACCCTTGTGTACACGATCCATTTTCCCTGCACCGTAATTCTGTCCGACAAAGGTTGTAATTGAGATACCGAAAGCATTAACGATCATCCAGAACAGACTGTCGATCTTGCTGTAGGCTGTCCATGCCGCTACCGTATCCGTTCCCAGTGCATTCACGCTGGACTGAATCAGAATATTGGACGATGTATACATCACCGACTGCAATCCCGCCGGAAGTCCGATCCGGATGATCCTGCGGAACATTCTTCCATCAAAACGGATCTTTCTCAGTTCCAGACGATGCATATCCTTCGTCCGCATCAGCACCCACAATACCAGTACCGCACTGAGTGCCTGCGACAGAATGGTCGCCAGTGCGGCTCCAGCCACACCCATATGCAGTCCGATGACAAATGCAATATCCAGCACAATATTCGTCAGGCAGCTGGCGATCAGGAAATATAACGGTCTCTTGGAATCCCCCACAGCCCGCAGGATGCCGGCTCCCATATTGTAGATCAGGTTTCCGATGACTCCCAGGAAATAGATTCGGATATAGGTTGTCGCCGGTCCCAAAATATCCTCAGGTGTAGACATCGCACGCAGTGCCCATGGTGCCGCCGTAATACCCACGATCATCATGCCGACTCCCGCCACCAGACTGAACGCAATGGAGGTATGTACGGCATAGCCTACCATCTCGGCACGTTTTGCCCCATAATACTGGGAAATAATGACCGTGGCACCGCTGGACAATCCTACGAAAAATCCCACCAACAGCTGGATCAGCGTACCGGTGCCGCCACCTACCGCCGACAGAGCTTCTTTTCCGACAAAACGCCCTACGATCACTGCATCTGCCGCATTATATAATTGCTGGAAAAAGGTTCCGAACAAAATAGGGAAAAAGAACAGGAGCAGCTGCTGCCAGATGACTCCCGTTACGATCTTGTTTTCTTTCCCTATAGCATTTTCTGTCTGCTTTTGTGTTTTCTTTGTATTTTCTTCCATATAAATCATGCCCTTTGAAAATCTGTACTTCTACGATGATAGTATCATTTCCACAGAACCTTTTCAAGAGGGCAATCTTATCCACAGCTCAGGGCAGGAAAATCCCCGGGTGGTGGAAGCACCCGGGGATCCTTGTCTGCACCTGGATGAGTCGCAGCATCCGGGCACAGCCCTGTATATACCAAATTGAGGGATTAGATAAAAGCTAAGTTAGGGGCAAGCCACTCCCGTGCAGGCACGTCGTGTCTTAGGGATTATAACCCTGGCATTATTACTCCACGTCTTGCAGAGCTGCGAAGTCTTCTTCGCCGGTACGAACCTTTACTACTTTGTCAACGTTGTATACGAAGATCTTGCCATCGCCGATATGTCCGGTGTACAGAGCCTTCTTGGCAGCATCGATGACTGCGCTTACGGGAATCTTGCTGACAATAACTTCTACCTTCACCTTAGGCAGCAGGGTCGCATCCATTTCAACACCACGATACATCTCGCCGGCACCCTTCTGTACGCCACAGCCCATGACCTGTGTCATGGTCATACCGGTTACACCCAGATCGTTCAGAGCCTTCTTCAGTACCTCGAACCGGGCAAGCTTTGCAATAACCACTACTTTGTAGATTCCGGTTGCAGGAATTGCTGCCGGAGCTGTCTCTACCTTTACTGCCGCTTCCTTCATGGCTGCGGAAGCTGTGTCATAATCACTTACGCCAAGGCTGGTATTTTCATTTACCTCCATGGTCATAGTGTTGGAAATATCCATAATGCTGAAGCCTGCATATGCGGAAGGAAGACCATGCTCACAGGAGTCCAGACCAACAATCTCTTCTTCCTCAGATACACGTAAGCCTACGGTAGCCTTGATGATCAGGAAAGCAATAGTAATCGTTACTGCAGTCCATGCCGCCACACTTACAAAACCTAACAGTTGCAAACCAAGCTGCCTGAAGCCACCGCCATAGAACAGGCCTACCACACTGTCATTGCCGGGTGCGGAAGTGGTTGCAAATAAACCGGTTGCGATAGTACCCCAGATACCATTCATGCAATGTACTGCAACAGCACCTACAGGGTCGTCAATATGAAGCTTATAATCCAGAAGCCATACACCAAATACTACCAGAAGTCCTGCTACTGCACCGATCACGATAGCGCCGAAGCAGTCAGTCACATCACAAGGAGCGGTAATCGCTACCAGACCTGCCAGAGATGCATTCAGACACATGGATACATCAGGTTTGCCATATTTGATCCAGGTAAATACCATACATACTACAGTTGCGATTGCGGGAGCTACGGTAGTGGTAAGGAACACGGAGCCTAACTGCTCTACGGAAGTACAAGCAGCACCATTGAATCCATACCAGCCAAGCCACAGGATAAATACACCAAGGCATCCAATCGGAAGGTTATGTCCGGGGAATGCATTTACTTTTACAATCTTACCACTCTTGTCCTTTTCAAACTTACCAATACGGGGACCTAAAAGCTTTGCTCCGATCAAAGCAGAGATACCGCCTACCATGTGAATTGCGCAGGAACCTGCGAAATCATGGAAGCCAAGCTGTGAAAGCCAGCCGCCGCCCCAGATCCAGTGAGCTTCAATGGGATATATCAAAGCGGAGATCACACCGGAATAAATACAATAGGATAAGAACTTGGTTCTCTCTGCCATAGCGCCGGATACGATGGTAGCTGTGGTAGCACAGAACACCAGATTAAATACAAAATTTGAATAATCAAAATTCTCATAGGCAGTAAAGATGTCCAGTCCCGGCTTGCCGATCAGACCTGCTACATCTTCACCAAGTAACAATCCAAAGCCAATCAAAATAAATACTACAGTACCGATACAGAAATCCATCAGATTCTTCATCAGAATATTACCGGCATTCTTGGCTCTGGTAAATCCGGTCTCCACCATTGCGAATCCTGCCTGCATCCAGAATACCAGGGCCGCACCGATCAGAAACCAGACTGCAAATAATTGACCATCTACTGCGCTTAAGATTTCTTCTGTCATAACATTTTCCTCCTCACTCTTCGTGAAATATCTTCCACAATATTTCACCGGTGTAAAAAATATGCGATACTATGGTCTCATCCTTCGAAGCCCCATTGCATCGCATCCTTAGGGTATAGCAGTCAAACTGTTTTCCACCATACCCTTACGCTATTTTTGTCCGGCCACGCGCGTTGTGATACTTCCGGACAATACCTGGGATATACATCCCGGTATGATTAGCGGTCGTCAAGTGACCATTCGTGCCAGCACGATGTTCACTTTCCTCGTCGCCATAACAAAAAGGGCGCTACAGTTTTATTCTGTAGCGCCTTTGCTATGTTGAGAGTATAGCACCGTGGTTTTAGAGTGTCAACATGTTTTTTATATTTTCTTTATATTTTTACAGTTCCATAAGAAGTCGCTCATAGCAAGTTCCTTCCCAGGTGACCTGATCCAGTTGGGTAAATCCCAGTCTTTCCGCAAGGTGCAGGGATATTTCGTTCTCTGGCATCACCAGCATCTGCACCTGTTCAAATCCCAATTCCTCTTTCCCGTATTCCAGCAATGCCTTACACACCTCCGTAGCATATCCCTGCCGCTGCCACGGGACACCGATGACGAAGCCCAGCTCCGGATCCTCGCAACCCTCGCGGTTGGAGAATCCGGCTCTGCCGATCACCTGTCCGGTCATCCGGTCACAGATCGTCCAGACGCCGTAATTATAAAAATAATACATATTTTCCGTATAATCCTTCAGATAGGCCTCTTCTTTCGCCCGCTCCGGATAGAGTCCTTCTGTGTACTTCGTCACAGAAGGATCCGCATAAATCTCATAAAGGGCATCCAGATCCTCCGCACCGGTCTCCCGGATGAGACACCTCTCCGTGGTCAGAATCTCCCAGGGAATGCCCACGTATCTGCGATAGACCTTCTCCAGATAATCAAAATCCAGTTCACTGATATTTTCACAGGCATAACGGACACCGCTAAAATCCTGATCCCTGTTGTCCTCATGGAGCCAGACAAGCACCGGGCAGCCCTGCTCCAAGAGTTCCTGTGCACGTTTTCCGTTATCTACGATCCAGAGTTTTCCCTGCCCGCTTTCATACCCGGACATCATGCTATCCCGGACGCTTTTCTCTTCGAAGCACTCTTTTCCCGACCCGTTTCTTTGTTGGGAAAATTCTCTTTCCTGTCTCTGTCTGCGAATCGCATCCAGCAGGGCGTGCATCTGCGCACCATATTTTTTACTGTAGCTTTTTCGTTCCTCGTCCGATGCACCTTCCGGATATATTTCTATTGACACCTGCTTCAAAAAATCCATCTGCAGCAATTCTCCTCTTTACGTTTCCCCGGGAATCCATTACAATAATATTTATATTTTATGATGCCAGGGTCAAAAGGTCTAAGCCCACATGAGCTTGCTCATAGGTGGGTGAAAGACCTTAGGACCCGCCCCAATATGAGCATAAAAGTGGGATGATAATCCCACGATATGCGAATATTGGGTATAATTGTGAGAGTGCGTAGCACGAAGCAATTCGTAGGCATCAAAGTCGGGGGCTTTTGACCCTGATATCATTTTATTCTATTTCTGTCAAGAAAGAAAGGAAATTATTATGGCAAAGAATCCTATTGTTACTATTACTATGAAGGATGGCGGTGTGATCAAATGCGAGCTTTATCCTGAAATTGCCCCCGAATCCGTCAACAATTTTATCAGTCTGATCAACAAGCATTTTTACGATGGTCTGATCTTCCACCGTGTCATCCGCGGTTTCATGATCCAGGGCGGATGTCCCGATGGCACCGGCATGGGTGGTCCCGGCTACAGCATCAAGGGTGAATTCGCTGCTAACGGCGTGACCAATGATCTGAAACATACCGAAGGCGTTCTGTCTATGGCAAGAGCTATGCATCCTGATTCCGCAGGCAGCCAGTTCTTCATCATGCACAAAACCAGTCCTCACCTGGATGGCTCTTATGCCGCTTTCGGTAAGGTCATTGAGGGCATGGATGTGGTAAATAAGATTGCAGATACCCCTACTGATTACAGTGATCGTCCTCTGGAGGATCAGGTAATGGAAAGCGTTACCGTAGATACTTTCGGCGAGGCCTATCCCGAGCCCAACAAGCTGGACAGATAAGATTTCAAAAAATAACCTCCGAAAATCAGATGCACTCTGACCTTCGGAGGCCTTTTTTATTTACACACAGGCAGATCAATATTCCACATTTTCGCAATTCTCGATGAATACAGGATCTTCAACTTCGCCTTTCATATCCTCTGCGATCTCATAAGAGAAATCCCGGAACAGAACATTTTCCGCATTGCGGGCATACAGCACTCTGAGAGAATCCTCCAGGATCACATTTCCCTCGTTGGGACGCAGATCATGGTAGTTCTTCGGCCAGTCCGTCTTCTTCTCCAGTTGGACATGAATACCGTCAAATGTGATATCCCGGATATTTTTCGAATCGTCACCATAGATCAGGATGCCATTCTCTCCGACACAGTTGATATTCTGGAAACGGACATTCCGGATATATCCCACATTCGTCTCCGTATTTCTCTTCACCGCAGTGATGGTAATGGGTTCTGCCTCGCCCCACCAATGTACCTTGGAGAACAGGCGGGTATCGATATTCAGATTGGAGAATGTCACATTTTCTATACAGCCTTTATCACGTAACTGCAGGGAAATTGCACGGTTGGTGCGCTGGATACTACAGTTGGTCACGGAAATGTTCCGGAAAGGTGCTTCACTCTCCGTGCCGAACTTGATAGCAGCACTGGTGGAGATCATGGTACAGTTATCCACTACAATATTTTCGCAGGGACCATATTCCATGGCAGCCGCCGTATTCTTAAATACAATACAGTCATCTGCGCATTCAATATGACAGTTGGAGATTCTCACATTGCTGCAGTGATCCGGATCAATGCCATCGCAGTTAGCCAGACGCAGATTATTGATAATACGGATTCCCTCAATCAATACTTCCTTACATCCCACCAGATGAGTGGTCCAGAATGCACTGCCGGTCAGGGTTACCTGCTGGATGGTCAGATGCCTTACATTTTCCAGGAACAGCAACGGTACTCTGGGATAAAAATATCCGTCAATATGCCATTTGGTCACCTTTCCATAGAATATCTCCTCGTTGCCGTCAATCTTGCCAAATCCGGTGATAGCCACATTCTCGGCATCCTTGCTGTATACAAAATTCAGCGTCGGTTTTCCATTGTAATCACAGGCATTGTAGGTCGGAGTGTCTACCTTGCTGATCTGTGGGGTTCCCACTTTCAACATATCGAAATCTTCCAGATGGTCGCTGGCTTTCAGGACAGCCCCCATCTCCAGATGAAATTCCACATTTGATTTCAGAAAAATGGTTCCGCTCCGGAAGACATGTCCTCCCTGTAACAGGACCTTACCGCCGCCAGCCTGGCTGCAGGCATCAATCGCCTTCTGGATGGCTGCAGCGTCATTCGTCACGCCATCACCTTTTGCACCGTATTCCAATACATCGTATATCATCTCTCTGCTCCTCTCTTAGCCCTTCAGGCCGGAAGTGGAAATTCCTTCTACCAGATATCTCTGCAGGCAGAAGAAGATCAATACTGCAGGCAGAATAGACAAGGTCGCCATAGCGAACATAGCACCGTAGTCGGAAGAAGAACTGGGGTCACAGAACATTTTCAGTGCCAGACTGACAGGATATTTCTCTGTCTTGTTGACATACAATAATGCTCCAAGGAAATCATCCCATCTCCACATAAAGGAGAAGATACATCCGGTGATCATGGTAGGAACCATCAGCGGGAAGATGATCTTGGTGAAAATGGTATAATAGGAGCAGCCGTCAATCTTTGCTGCCTCATCCAGCTCTCTGGGAATGCCTTCAATAAAGTTTGTCATCATATAAACGAAGAAACCCTGAATAGCAAAGCAATAAGGCACGATCAGCGGCAGATTGGTTCCAACCCAGTTCAGCTTCTGATACCAGAGATACTGAGGGATCATCAGTACCTGTGCCGGCAGCATCATAGATGCCAGCATTGCTGCGAAGAGAAGCTTTCTGCCGGGGAATTTGCATCTGGCAAATCCATAGGCTACCACAGAGGAAGAAAGTACGGTTCCAATGGTGGCGGTAATGGAGATAAACAGAGAGTTTTTGAAGAAGGTTCCAAAACCTACCTTTGCAAAACCCTTCCAGCCGTTTACATAGTTCTGTAATGTGAATTTTTCCGGGATCAGGCTGGTGGCTGTGGTAAAGATGGTGTTCGTATCCTTAAAGGAACTCATTACCATCCATACCAGCGGATAGATCATTACCAGTCCGAAGGCACATACTAAAATGTGATATATAATATTGCTGATTGTCTTTTTTCTTTTCATAATAACACCCACTTACGCGTTGCGGCGTACCTTTCCGATTCTATAAACCGCCATCGTATACCCACAGTTTTTTGGTTGCAAACAGGATCCATGTAATAAATGCGATCAATGCCAGCATGATCCATGCCAGTGCTGCGCCGTAACCGGTACTTCCGAAGAGGAAGGACTGCTGGTACATATATACCGTGTAGAACAGAGTAGAGTTCATGGGTTTACCCTGTGTGATGATCAGGCACTGTGTAAATGCCAGAAAACCGTTGATCATCTGCATTACCAGGTTAAAATGGATCGTGGGAGTCAGAAGCTTCAGTGTGATCTTCCAGAACTGCTGCCATCCGTTGGCACCATCCACTCTTGCCGCTTCATAGAGGCTGACAGGAATCTGCTTCAATGCAGACAGGAAGATCAGCATGGAAGAACCGAACTGCCATACCGCCAGAATGATCAGAGTCCAGATTGCTGTTCTGGTATCACCCAGCCATGCTACCGGCTCTTTCATTCCGAACACCATCAAAAGTTTATTTACAAGTCCGTCTACCGCAAACAGTCTCTTCCAGAGGATTGCTACTGCTACAGATCCGCCGATGATGGAAGGCAGATAATACAGTGCACGGTAAACGCCTGTCATTTTCGTACTCTTAAATAAAAGCAGTGCAACGATCAATGCGAAGATCAGTCGTAACGGAACCGAAATGATGGCAAATTTGAAAGTTACCACCAGAGACTGATAAAACGTTGCATCAGAAAACATTCTCTTAAAATTCGCCCATCCGGTAAATGTAGGGGGCTGTAAAATATTGTAATCGCAGAAGGAATAGTAAAGCGATATACACATGGGAATAATCATAAACGCCAGAAATCCAACGATAAATGGCATAGTACATACGATACCTGCAGCCTTTTCCGTATTCAGCTTCTGACGGATAGTCATGTGCTTTGTTGTCTTCATAACGTTACCTCCGTTGCTGCAGCATTCATAGAAGCAGCCTTTTTTCAGAATGGGTACTGCGGATGCTTCCACAGTACCCATTTTGTCATTCTAAAAAATGTTGTAAGATTGTTATTACTTATGTAAGTTCAGACAGCTTATCTGGACATGATCTGGTTGCCCATCTTGAACAGATCTTCTGCTGCCTCCTGTGCGGTCATCTGACCATAGAGGATCTTATCAACCAGCTGGTTGTAGTAATCATATACTTCATTTGCTCCATCAGGGATCGCAGGGCTGATAGCGGAGCAGTTGGGAGTTACTACGTCATTTACATACTTGGTAACCACCTGTGCAGTCTCATCCTGCAGAGGAGCGATGGCGGATGCTACTACGGAAGAAGCAGGCACACCTCTCTCACCAAGAAGGATCTTGTTAGCATCTTCAGAGTTCAACAGATAGTTTACAACCTTAACAGCTTCTGCCTCATTCTCGCCGGCATCTCTGGATACTGCAAAGAACTGGCTGGGCTTTAAGAAGTTAGACTTCTGAGGGTTCTCGGAAGGCCATGTGGTGATGCCGATCTCCATGCCTTCGGGAGCGGCCGCTACCATAGCAGACAGCTGGTTGGACCAGAAGAATCCGCACCAGGACTGGGTTGCTTCGGAGGAGAAGTATACCAGAGGACTCTGCTCTACAGAGTTGGAAGTCAGTTCAGCGTGAACATCTGCGCCGATGATCCATCCGTCCTTGACACCATCTTCATAAATCTGGAAGCCCGGTACCAGACTTGCTGCATCTGTTACATTGAGGGAATCCTCATTGAACAGCTTCACCACATCATGAGAACGCATTGCATAGGGCAGATAGTTGTCACCTGCACTGTAAGGAAGATCAGTCTTAACACCGGACTTCTCATAAACCTCACGTGCCACTGCCTCGAACTCATCAATTGTCATGTTATCTTTTACAGTGATTCCCAGGCTATCCAGCAAGGTCTTGTTGTAGAACAGGGAAGGTGCATTCATTCCTGCACAGATTGCATATAACTTACCGTCAATGGAACCCGCATCCAGAATACCCTGAGATACATTAGATACATCCAGCGTACCATCTTCTACATAAGGTGTCAGGTCTACCAGCAGATCTGCTGCTACATACTGTGCCAGATAGGAATAGTCCATCTGCAGGCACTCGGGAAGGGAATTACCTGCTGCCAGGGTGGACAGTTTGGTCCAGTAATCATTCCACTCTGCAGGCTGTGTATCAAAGGTTACACCGGGATTCTGCTCAGAATACAGATCCAGGGCTGCCTGTGTACGTTCATTTCTGGTCTGGTTGCCCCACCAGGTGAATGTCATGGATACATTTCCGGCCGCTGCACTTCCGCTGTTGTCAGCAGTCGTGGTTGCGGTATTACCGCTGTCGGTGGAAGCGGTAGCTGCGGGTTCATTGGAAGAACCACATGCAGTCAGTCCGACGATCATGGCGGATGCCATTAACAGGGATAAAACTCTCTTTTTCATTAATATAACCCTCCTTTTGGTATCGAAAGGTAAATCCGCTATGGATTTACTTCTTTTTGATGTTCTAATTATAACAGTTCTTATTTTTTCCAGGAATATACTTTTCCGTCTATTTGCACCAAAAAACCGATATCATTGTTGAAAACATGTGCATGTTGTGTATATAATCAATAAAGAACTGATGGAGGCTTGTATATCATGTCATTTTTTAATAAGAATATCTCGAGAAAAATAGCAAATCAGAAGTTAGAAACCAAGTTACTGCTCTCTACCATAGGGATTGACCTTCTCTTTCTGTTCTTTTTCCTGGTAGCTGCCTTTTCCATTATTACATCGCGTTATCATAAGCTGCTGTATCAGTCCATGCAGTCTTCCTCGTCGTTAGTCTCCTATGAATTTACTAACCGGCTGGAGGATCTGGTGACCATGACCAATATCGTCCGTTCAGATTCTACAGTCCAATCAACACTGGATGAAATCTACCAGCCCCAGGAAGACTATGCTGTACATTATTACTCTGATATTTATTCTGCTTTACAGAAACACTACCTGGAATACCGCCAGCCCTACCTGAAAATGGCGGCAATTTCCTGCCCCAGATTCATCACTTATACCAATGAAAATATTGCCTGTCGGCCGGATGCGGATCTGACTAAAGAACTGATAGCTCTGGCAGAGGCCGGGGAAGGCTCCCCGGTATGGGTAACTTCCCATGCGGAAGACCACGGTATATTTCTTGTCCGGGAGATCAAAAAGATCAAGAACTTACGACTGGATAATCTCGGAACATTGATCATCAATGTAAATCTGGGAGATCTGGTAACGGAAATGTCCAAGATCAGCAATGAATATAAAGGTTCCTACTGGATCATCTATGAGAAAGACCAGCTGCTGTTCTCTTCTCCGGAATTGGATACAGAGGAAGTACAGAAAATCAATGATAAAATCAAAAGTTATGCTGTTGTCACCCTGAATGGCAGAAAATATTTTGCCATCCGCGGTACCATGGACATCAACGAATGGAATTATCTGCATCTGATCTCTTATGACGAAGTGGCAAAATCCCAGCAGATGACCGCATTTCTATATGTACTGATGCTTTCCTGCGGTTTCCTGTGTTCCATTCTGATGGTTCACGTAATCGTACGCAAGATCACCAGGCATTTTGATCTGCTGCTCTATCGCATGCAGCAATTCGGTGAAGATTCCACCGTACTGGCACCGGTTCCCTACGATTACACCGATCGAACCGATGAAATCGGTATCCTACACCGGCAATTTACCCATATGGCGGAACGGATCCAGACATTGGTGGTCGAGAATTATCGTCAACAGCTTCTGACCAAAGATGCACAGTTAAAAAGCCTGGAATCCCAGATGAATCCGCATTTTCTGTATAACACGCTGGATGCCATCAACTGGCGGGCCAAGGCCATCGGAGAGCCGGAAATATCACAGATTGCAGACTCCCTGGGTCATTTCCTGCGGATGACGCTGAACAAAAAAGAACGCTTTACGTTGAAGCAGGAACTTGATATTATACATTATTATATGACTATACAGCAGCTTCGTTTTGACAACCGTCTGAATTTTACGGAAAGCATTCCGGATGCTTGTCTGGATGCACAGGTTCCCAAGCTTTCCATTCAGCCGTTGTTGGAAAATGCCGTACACTATGCACTGGAGCAGATCACGGATGAATGTATCATCAATCTCACCTGTGTGTATTCCCAGGGGCTGATACAGATTTATGTGAAAAACAGCGGATCTGAATTCCCCGATGATTTATTGGAGAATCTCCGGACACATAAGATTCAGGAACAGGGTCTGGGCATTGCGTTGTTAAATATTGAAGAACGCATCCAGCTGATGTTCGGCCAGCAATACGGGCTGCACTTCTATAACGAAAATGATTTTGCTGTAGTAAAAATGGAGATACCTTATGTTAAAGATGATTATCGTGGATGATGAGAAGATCATACGTGAAACGATCCATTCCCTGATCGACTGGAATTCTCTGGGAATTGATGTGGCTGCTGTCTGCAAAGACGGTATTGAAGCCTTTGACTGTATTCTGGATGAATACCCGGATATTGTCATGACAGATATCAAGATGCCCGGTTTATCCGGGCTGGATCTGATTGAAAAGGTCCGTGCTGCCCAGTTGAACACAGAGTTTATCATCCTCTCAGGATATGGTGAATTTGAATTTGCACGGACCGCCATGCGCTATGGTGTGAAACACTATCTGTTAAAGCCTTCCAATGAAACAGAGATCACGCAGGTCATCGTATCCTGTGTGGAAACCTGTAAAAGCAAGACTGCTTCCCGGGTAGATTCCCTGCTGACACAGCTGTTCCTCACGGAAATGCCACCGGAAAAACTTTTGCAGAGAAGATTTTTCACAGAATTATCCGGGGAACAGGATGTGGATCTGGCCAAGACCCAGATGATCCGTCTGGTAATGGAGGCCTCCAAGAAGGAATATTACCCGCTCAGCAAACTGCAGACCACAGACAGTCTCATGGCAGTCAACGTCTGTGTCACCATGAATGACCTGATTCCATCTGCGGAGCAGATCATGACCTCGATCTTCTCTGTGGAACCGCAGCACAAATACACAGACTGTGTGGAAAAGGTCATAAAGTACATCGGAGAGCATCTGAGTGACAGCAACCTTTCACTGAAATGGATCTCGGAAAATTATCTTTTTATGAATCCGGATTATGTCAGCAAAATGTTCGTCAAACAGACTGGCAGCAAATTTTCCGCCTATGTAACAGAGCTCCGCATTCAGGAGGCGAAAAAACTTTTACTGGAGCACTCAGAAGAATCTCCCTATGCGGTAGCGGAAATGGTCGGTTTCGGCAATAATCCCCAGTATTTCAGCCAGATCTTTAAGAAATATACGAGGCTGTCACCGAAGGATTATGTGAAGTCAATGCTGGAACCGTAAGACCGCAGCTATTCAGAACCCCATTCGCAAAATCGCATCTACGATGCTTTCCTTTTGCTCATGTGGTTACTTCGTCAAATAAATATGTTCCACTGTTCTTACGAATACAAGTATTCGACGTACAGTGGAACATATTTGTTTGCCTCTGAATAGCTGTTCATATTTTGTTTACAAATCCTTCAAGGAATCTTCAATTCCATAACACGTTTTGGACATTTCTGTTTCATATACTATAACCATAGAAACAAACAAAACAAAAACTTAAGCACACAACAGTTTCTTGTTTAAAAAACTTTTTCATAATAAATGCCAAGGATCCTGATCCTTGGCATCCTCCCTTTCTAGGGGTTTTTTCAACTATCACAGAGCAATGCGGATAGTTATTTTTTATCTTGTTCTATATGTAAGTAACTTTATCCCTGTAAATCATTCCTCATATAAAAAATCAAATTATTAACATGATGTACTATGTCTTCTTTTACAACGCCTAAATTGCAATAATACTCATTATGTAAGGCAACTGAAAGCTCTACATAACTATTCCACACTCTCGCAGATGCAAACAATCTCAACAAGTTTTTCTTCCCACTTTTATCAAATTCTTCTAGTTTTTTATGTAGCTCTCCCATTTCTTGCAAGTACTCTTTGTGTCGCTTTATTCTATACTCCCAATTACTAATCTCTATTTCTACTTCATGCATTTCGTTGTATGTATGCTGGCTCTCTTGCATTATTTTTAGTCGGTCCTCTGCATCATGCAATTTCATTTCCATAATTACAATTTTGTTTTCCGCAGTTCCACCCAATTGACAATCCTGTAAATAATCAGACTGCGTTATACATGTATCTATAATAGGTAATATGCTCGCCAATTCATAATATATCTGTTTTCTTTCTTCAAAATATTTTTCTTTTTTAACATTTTTCAATGCCCAAAGGGACCCTAAATAGGCTGCTATAAATGTTCCAGCCACCGATATTAGCTCTATGATATAATTCTCCATCTCTTATCCTTTCTGGAAATTTTTTATCGTCGCATCAATATATGTTGTACCCTCTACTTTTTCAAGGCACAAGTCTCATTTCTATAACATCTATAACATAATAACTCTATTTTTCTTAGTTGCTATAATCTTTTCCTGCTTATCTATGTAAATGTCTACTCCATCTTCTCCAATTTTCTCAACAAAAAAAGTTTTGGGAATGTAATATCCCAATGTCTCATCTTTCTTTATTCCAAGATGTATAATTGCATTTTCATCCTTTGTATAAAACAAAATATCGCAGTCGATTTTTGTTGGAGGACTTACATTTTCATTTTTAAAATTAACTGCAACCGGATTTTCTAAAATATCCGGCATGAGATAGAAATAAACAAATTTTGCCTTTATGCTTTTAAATTTGCTCTTATTCATCCTTTTCAGATCATTAAAACAAAGACCTGTATTCTGTATATAATCCCAGCCGCCTTGTCCCTTGTAATGGTGTATTTCTTTCTTCGAAACTGAATATTTTACAATCGATTCAATTCCTAACAAATGACAGAAGTTTTCTTCATCAAACCTTAATTGAATAGAACTCTGCTTCTCATTTTCTGTTATATCATATTGATAAATGAACGGATTTAAAAATTTTCTATAGTAGTCTTGCAAAACATCCAGGTCAATATCGTTAATTTTGGGTTTTATTAAAAGACCACACAATTCTTCGGCTTTGTACAAATTAATCTCCTTTTACAAAAAAGACTCTGAATCTCTTCAGAGTCTTTTTAAGCAACTTTAATTTAATTCTGCTCATATTTAAACTCTCCGCAGCGGAGAAATCAGGAGTTGCATCCCAATTATATAAATAGCATATGCTACTTATTTCAAAAATATTTCTTATATAAGTATAGTATACCCTCAAACTTACTAAGTCAAGCTTTTTATCTCAGAATTATTCAGCCTTGCCAACAGATCCGAACAGTTCCATCTTCTCCTTAACAGTAGCCTTGATAGCTTCTGCACCGGGAGCCAGAAGCTTACGAGGGTCAAATCCCTTGCCTTCCAGATCCTTACCAGCCTCGATGTACTTACGGGTAGCATCAGCAAATGCCAGCTGGCACTCGGTGTTAACGTTGATCTTGGATACGCCCAGGTCGATCGCTTTCTTGATCTGATCTGCAGGGATTCCGGTACCACCGTGCAGAACCAGAGGAAGCTCACCGGTCAGCTCCTGTACAGCTGCCAGAGTCTCGAAGCTTAAGCCCTTCCAGTTAGCGGGGTATTTACCATGAATGTTACCGATACCTGCTGCCAGGAAGTCAACACCCAGATCAGCGATAGACTTACACTCCTTAGGATCAGCGCACTCGCCCATACCGATAACGCCGTCTTCCTCACCACCGATGGAACCAACTTCTGCCTCGATAGAAAGTCCCTTGCTGTGAGCAGCCTTAACCAACTCAGTGGTCTTCTCTACGTTCTCAGCGATAGGATAATGAGAACCATCAAACATGATGGAAGAGAAACCAGCTTCGATGCACTTGTAGCAGCCTTCAAAAGAGCCATGATCCAGATGCAGCGCAACGGGAACATCAATGTCCAGATCCTTTAACAGTCCGTTGACCATGCCAACGACTACATCATAACCGCCCATGTACTTGCCGGCACCCTCGGATACACCCAGAATAACAGGGGAACGAAGTTCTTTAGCGGTGAGAAGGATGGACTTTGTCCACTCCAGGTTGTTGATGTTGAACTGACCTACTGCATAGTGGCCTGCTTTTGCTTTTTTGAGCATTTCTGTTGCGGATACTAACATTTTAATACCTCCATTTTATATACTCATTCTTGTTACGATATACGAAATGTTATACATTCGTAAAAGCACGAAAAACACATTTCGAATAATCACTTTGTGACTATCCAAACTATAGCACATTCTTTTCAAAAATGGAACAGCTTATTGTTAAATTTTTACCAAATTTTAAGATTCCTTCTGTTCCACCCGGATGTCTACGCCCCGGCAGATGTTCTCAATCACTACTTTTGTATGGGTTCCGCCATATTCTCCATCCAGAGTCCAGGGAAGAGGCTCTGCGGAAGTGATCTCCACCTTTGACGTCCGGAAGCAGTACATAGCATCGGTATCGATATCCCGGTTCAGCAGGGATACCATAATGTTATTCAGTTCAATCGGGTTCTTCGGACGTTTGATCAGCGTTACTTCGAAAACGCCATCATCCAGCCTGACGTTTTTGCCGGTGATCCGCTTAAATCCTCCTACCGATGCGGAATTGGTCACCATTCCGAAGATAAAATCATCCACGATCGTAGTATCGCCATAAGTAATCCGCATGGGATAGGAACGGATCGCAGACAGCCGCTTCATTCCTTCCAGCAGATATGCCATATGCCCCAGCACATTTTTCATATCCTGTCCGGTCTCATAAGAGACATCCGTGAATAGTCCGAAAGCTGCGATATAAACGAACACATCCTCATTAAAGGATCCCACATCACAGGCGAAATCATTCCCATTTACAATATTTTCCGCAGCTCTCACCATATTCTTCGGCAGCCCGAGGCTTCCTCCGAAATCATTGGTGCTCCCGGCCGGGATATAGCCAATAGGCGTACGGAAGCCACTGCGGATCATGCCGGTGACCACCTCATCCAGCGTTCCGTCTCCGCCGCTGCAGACCACGATATCATATTCTTTGCTGCGCTTCTCGGTCTTCTCCATGGCATCCTCACTTCTCTGCGTGGGATATACGGTGATCTCATAACCGCCCTTGGTGAATACATCCAGAATATCCGCCAGTTTGTTGCGGATTTGTGCCTTTCCAGCTTTGGGATTATAGATAAATAACATCTTCTTCATAATACTGCCCTCAAGATACAACAAACGGGACTAACAGAATTCTCCATCAGCCCCGCTTCTTCTCATGTTATGTTCTTAAGCCACCTGACCGCTCAAAAACTTTTCAATGTTGTCCACAGCGGTCTGCTCATCTGCACCCTCTGCAGTTACTGTAAGCTCTTCGCCTGCACAAAGTCCCAGGCTCATCATACCCATAATACTCTTGGCATTGATCCGCTTATCGTCTACTTCAAAATAAATGTTGCTTTCGTACTTGCTGGCTTCCTGTACTAACAGTGCCACCGGTCTTGCGTCCAGGCCATCTTCCAGTCTGACCGTAATACTCCTCTTTGTCATAATTTTCCTCCTCTTTTACGTCCGGATTCTATCTGCCAGTTCGCTGAGTTTACGTAATCTATGGTTCACACCGGATTTTCCCACCGGCGGATCCAGATACTCTCCCAGTTCCTTCAGCGGAGCGTCCGGATTCTCCAGCCTGACCTCTGCCATCTGGCTTAAGGGCTCGGGCAGATTCTCCAGTCCGTAGTGATCCCGGATATAAATAATATCCTCTATCTGTCTGGTCGCTGCAGTTACCGTTTTGGTAATATTGGCGGTCTCACAGTTCACTCTCCGATTCACAGAATTGCGCATTTCTTTCACAATCCTCAGGTTTTCCAGCTTCATCAGGGCAATGGGTGCTTCGCACACATTGAGAAGATCCACAATACCGGATCCTTCCTTCAGATAGACCACGTAATACTTCTTCCGAAGCACAATCTTGGCTTCTATGTCAAATCCCTGTATCACACTCTGTAGTTGTCTCGCTTTATCCTCATCGGTGCATACAAATTCCAGGTGATAACTTTTCTGCGGATCGCTCATAGAACCAATGCAGAGAAAAGCTCCTCTTAAAAATGCTCTTTGACAGCAGGAATTTTTAATCAGCAGGGGGCTCACAGGCTCAGACAGATCCCCGACCTTATCGATCACACTCCGCATCTGTTCCTCGCTGATTTTAACATCAGTATCTATATTATATGTTTTTTTCAATAATGTAAAGCCTTTTCTGACAACCGCCTCGTTTTCCGTCTGGAAACCGATCATGAAATCTCCTTCTGCGGAGCGTCCGTATTGTCCACTGAAGTTCATGAGTGCGGCCAGCTCAGCGATCTGGCAATGTCTTGCCGGGCTGATGTGTTTTGCCAGTTCTTCCTTTACTTCACTCGAAAATGACATGTCAGATTCCTTCTCTGGGTACATCACGGTGGTACAGCTTGATACCATAATGACCTTCCGCCTTCATACGTTCGTACAATTTATTTGCCAAAGTAACGCTTCGGTGTTTACCGCCGGTGCAGCCGATTGCAATAACCAGACGGTATTTGCCTTCTTTAATATAATTCGGGATCAGAAACTGAATCATGTCGGTCAGCTTGTCCAGGAATATTCCGGTCTCCGGAAAACTCATCACATAATCCTGCACTCCTTTATCATTACCGGTCTGGGGCTTCAGTTCCTCGATATAATAAGGGTTTGGCAGGAATCTTACATCAAAGACCAGATCGGCGTCTGCGGGGATTCCATGCTTGAACCCGAAGGACATGACCGTTACCATAAGACTATTGTATTCTTCGTTCTGTACAAAAATACGATCCAGCTCTTCCTTCAGTTCTCTGACTAACAGATTGGAGGTATCGATGACGTAATCCGAATTTTTGCGGATTGTCTCCAGAATCTTCCGCTCCTTGTGAATGCCGTCCTCCACTCTGCCGTCTGCTGCAAGAGGGTGCACACGTCTGGTCTCCTTATACCGTTTTATCAGAGCAGCATCGTCGGAGTCCATAAACAAAATCTCGAATTTGTAGCCTTTTTCCTTTAATTGCTCCAAAATCCGGGTCGCATCCATGAAATTCTGGTCTGCCCGGACATCCAGTCCCAGGGCCACCTTGCTGATCTCACTGCCCGGCATGGCAATCAGTTCCACGAACTTCTCCACCAGAGATACCGGCAGATTATCCACGCAGTAAAATCCAGCATCTTCCAAAAGCTTTAATGCGGTTCTCTTTCCTCCGCCACTCATGCCTGTTACTACTACAAATCTCATATGCACCTCGTTATTCTATCGTAACTATTCAGAATCCCATTCGCAAAATCACCTCTTCGAGGCTTCCTTTTTGCTCATGTGGTTACTTCGCCATATAAATTTGCGATTCTGCGAAGATGCAAGCATCCGCAGAAAACAAATTTACATGGCTCTGAATAGTTACAGGAATTTGATCTCGGGTTCCAGCTCCACGTGAAAACGTTCTTTCACTCTTCTCTGTACTTCCCAGATCACATCTTTTACATCTTCTGCAGTGGCATTGCCGGTGTTGATAATAAATCCGCAATGCTTTTCCGATACCTTTGCGCCTCCTACGGAGTATCCCCGCAGACCGGCTTCCATGATCAGCTGCCCGGCGAAATGTCCCTCGGGACGTTTGAAAGTACTGCCGGCACTGGGATATTCCAAAGGTTGTTTTTCTCTGCGGCGAATTGCCAGTTCCTCCATTTTGGCTGCGATCTGCTCCGGATCTCCGGGCTGTAGCCGGAAAGTCACTTTCGTCACGACAAACGACTGGTTCTGGATCACGCTGGTACGATAGCCGTACTCCATGGTACTGTTGTCCAGTTCCATGATCTCTCCATTACGGTTGACTACCGTAACAGTGGTCACCACCTGGCTCATCTCTCCGTCGTAGGCTCCGGCATTCATTACAGCTCCGCCACCGATGGTACCGGGGATTCCCGCGGCGAACTCCAGGCCTGTCAGGCCATGCTCTTTCGCTGCTTTTGCCACCTGGCTCATCAGGGCCCCTGCCTCTGCTTCCAGATAGCAGTCTCTCACTTCGATCCGGCTCATATGCTTACCAACCACCAGAACAATTCCTGCATATCCCTGGTCGCTGACCAGCAGATTGCTTCCGTTGCCGATCACGATATAGGGAACATCCACCAGCCGAAGGTATTTCTGGATCTTACAGAGCTGCTCTTCGTTTTCCAGATAGACCAGGCAATCTGCCGGGCCACCGATCCGGAAGGTGGTATGCAATTTCATCGGTTCCTGTAACAGAACTTTATCTGCCGGTACAATTTCTTTTAATGCTTCTATCACTGCTGCACTTATCATGTTGTCAGGCTGCTCTTTCTTTTTGTTATAATTATGCCGCGAAAGCCTACTTTAATACCAGTGCTGCCGCACCGTAGATTCCGGCATCATTTCCCAGCTTGGCCAGGGCGAATTTCGTCTGCTTGCAGGGACCGAAAGCACATCTCTTATAAGAAGGCTCTATGTATTTGAATAAAATGTCTCCGGCCTTGGACACGCCACCGCCAATGACAAAAATCTGGGGATCAACTACGCTGGCTACTGCGGCAAGTCCCTTGCCAAGATACTCGCCGAACTGTTCTGCGATCTCGATTGCTACTTTATCTCCGGCTTTCACCGCATCAAATACGGTCTTCGCAGAGATTTCACCACCTCTGAGCATGCTGGGAGCATCATCTTTGGCCAGACGTCTGTTGGCCAGACGGGTAACTCCGGTAGCGGATGCATACTGCTCCAGACAGCCCTTGTTCTTACAGCCGCAAGTCTCTGTCTCAGCATCTTCAATATGGATATGTCCGATTTCACCGCCGGCACCGTTGGTACCGGTCAGGATTCTGCCGTCGATGATGATACCTCCACCGACACCGGTTCCCAGAGTAACGGCTACCAGATTGGAATAGCCTTTACCACCGCCCTGCCACATTTCACCCAGGGCTGCTACATTGGCATCATTTCCAGCTTTCACAGTTACAGGCAGATCCAGTTCTTTTTTCAGGGTCTCTGCCAGATCAAAGGCACCCCAGCCAATGTTCACTGCACCGTTGACCATATAGCCGTCAGCGTCCACTGCACCGGGAGCTCCAATTCCTACGCCTACCAGTTCTTCTACAGAGATATTCTTCTCCTGCATTTTGTTTTTGATAGATGCTGCAATATCCGGCAATACCTTTTCCCCGCCGTTATCTTTTACTGTGGGAATCTCCCACTTATCCAGCACCTGTCCCTTAT